>Ga0316204_10012613_pt1 | contig 10265 bp, 6 predicted proteins | sample 6monrhotite_MG_2_FD_205661 | JGI IMG/M metagenome (GOLD analysis project Ga0316204, IMG submission 205661) | Microbial mat bacterial communities from mineral coupon in-situ incubated in ocean water Damariscotta River, Maine, United States -... | ecosystem: Environmental > Aquatic > Marine >... | reverse complement strand
GCGGGGGCCGTCGGCCGGAGCGAAGAGCTGCGCGCGCGTGGCGGGTTGCGACGCGACGGCCAAGACCGCGAGAGCCGGAGCGAGCCAAAGCGCGCTGGCTGTCGGACGCAGGGCGCGCACGGCCGCGGCCGCCGCCCAGGCGAGTACGACGGCCGCGGGGAGCGCGAGGGCGTCGGCGAAGCGCACCTGCCCGGCAGCCTGCAGGGCGAACGGCGGAAGACAGAGGATCCATGGCAGGAGCTCCGTCGCACGTCGACGCCAGGCGACGACAACGAGGCCGATCCAGGCCAAGGGGAGCAGCGCGATGCCGTAGCCGAGGAAGGTGAAGAGCTCTCCGGACTGGGCCCCGGCGCCCAGCAGCGGCCGTGACTCGGCGATCCCGCTCATGAAGCGGTCGGCGCGGCTGACCCAGGCGAAGCCTTCCCGGATCCCCGCGGCGGGGCCGGCATCCAGCGCGAAGGAGAGCGCGGCGAGCGTGGCGAGTGCGACGCCAACGATCCACGGATGTCGCCGTCGCAGCGTCCCGCCCTCCCGCGCGAACAGCAGCGGCAGGAACACGCACGCGCCGGTGGCGAAGTAGGCGAGGTGCAACCAGGACAGGTTGACGACCATCCACGGGAACTCGTCCTTCCACGGACTCTGCAGCACGCCGGGAACGAGGACGAGCAGCGCTGCGACGTGATACGCGAGCCCGAACTCGGCGAGGCCGGCGCGCGGTCGGCGCGCATGGGCGAAGAGGAGGACCGCGAACACGGCGTCGACCACGACCGCGAGGATCAGCGCGCCGACCCACGCACCGATGGCGAACCCGACGAGCGCTCCGAGTCCTGCGCCCGTCCACTGCCAGCGGCGCTCCTGCAGGCGATCGCCCCGTAGCGCCGCGACGAGAACGGCGAGAACCACGCCGGCGACGAAGGAGTAGAAGGCGTGGTGGTCTCCGTTGCCGACTCGGCTGTACGCGATCGAGCCGAGGCACAGAGCGTGCAGCAGGCCCGCGGCGAGACCCGCGGCAGGACCGGCGAGGGAACACGCGGCGAGAAACGCGAGGAGCGAGGTCAGCGCGCCGAAGGCGAACGGTAGCCATGCGACGCGACGTTCGATCTGGCCGTGCCGTGTCGCGGGCGACTCCGAGAGCCACGGCTCGACGACCCACGCGGCGAGCAGGTCGTAGTACGGCGGCCAGGGAATCCTCGCGCCCTCGGGGTGATTGAGCGCGGAATCGGTCGGCGCGGGGAGTCCGCGCTCCGCGAGCGCCCGCTCGACGCGACGCGCGTGGTAGAGACTGTCGGGGTCACTGACCGTCCAGCTCGCCCCGTCCGGAGTCGGGGTGCGGTCATCGAGGCGGTGCCGGACCCCGCCAGAGAGCGCGAGGACCCCCAACGCAAGCAGCAGGGCGAGGAGGGTACGCCTCATGGGTGGACGATCGAGCCTTGCCGGGAGCGCGCCATGCGGCGAATCCTAGGGAACTGGATGGCATGAGTGTGGAACTCAGGGCCGCTCATCGAGCCAGCTCCCGTTCACCGGAGGGCTTGCGCGCCGCACGCCCTGTCGCGACCCCCTGCGAACAACCCGGATCGACGCAAGCTCGGCCACTCGAAGGACGGCCGAGCGCACTTTCCACACGCAACCCACTCACTTCCTACGTGTGGCGGGTGGGCTCGGGGGGGACTCTCTCGTCCGGTGAACGGGGGGCAGGGGTTGGAGCGCGCGCCCGAGCGGGAGGCGAATCTCCGGAAGCTCCGTGTCCAATTCAATCTCGCCATCGTTGCCCGGCAGTTCCAAGCGTTCCCATGGGAACGGTTTAGGCGGTGAGGGCGCGATTGACTTAGGAAGTTGCAATGTGGGTTCGCCGAGGTCGCCCCGGCACGCTCCGGAGATCGCTCGGTACCCCCCCAAAGTCCTCCTCCAAGCCGATGATGACGCCCTTTCTCGTAGTGCGAAATCCTATTCCTCGGGTTGACTGAGAGGGGCCGCTGTGAGACCATCCTCAATGGCTCTGGGCTCTGCGCCCCGTTCCACTCACCGCCCGCCACGGCCACTACCGCACCGGCTTCGCCGGAATCGGCCTTGGAGGATCATCGGGGGGAGGATCGTGAGCACATGGAAGGAGACTCTCAACTGAGGAGCACCGCATCAGAGTTCCGAGCTAACGGGTATCGCCGACAAGCGCCCGTCGGACTCCCACCCACAATTCATCTTGGAGGAGATCAACAGGGTCATGAACAACTTTAAGTTCATCGCTCATTCTATGGCGCTTAGCGCCGTTTTCGCTGGGTTGAGCACCCAGGCTTCCGCACAGGGAGTCGCCTGTGGCGACCCCGTCAACTGCGCGATCGACCAGAGCGGTCCGTTCACGCAGTCACCCGCCCCGGACAGCACCGGCCTCATTCAGCCGGCGCAAAACCCTGCGCAGTTCCCCGTGAGCGTGGCGCAGTTCGACGCCGCCGCTGCCGCAGGCATGCACGCCGGTGCGGTGGAAGCCGACATCGATCTCAAGCGCGCGGAAGTGACGCTCGAGCTTCGCATGGAGAGCTTCAACCTGGACCAGTCGAACACCTCGACGCTTCCGCCGACGGATTGCCTGTACGACCTGACCTATCAGGTCGACCTGCGCATCCTGGCGAACCCGGTTGTCGGTACCGACGAGCTGGCGGCTCCGCCGATCGTCTTCGACGTTCCGCAGACCACCATCACTCCGGGCACCTCGCTGATCCTCGATCTCACGGACTTCCCGGGCCTCGAGATTCCGGTGTCGAGCTGCACGGCCGAGGACAGCCTCGCCGGTGACCTCAGCCCGTGGGTTGGCAATGGCGACATCACCTGGCAACTCCAGGTCGTCAGCATCACCAACCAGACGAACTGCCCGCAGGGCGCCACGGCGCTGAACAGCACCGTCGAGGGCACCGTGCGCGTTCGCTACACGTACTGCGTCGACGGCGACGAGCCGCCGCCGCTCACCGGTTGCGAGTGTCTGACCCCGTCCCCGAACTACCGTCGTCCGGGCAGCCTCCTGCTGTTCCCCGAGTTCGACAACTTCGAGGGCAGCTACACGGTCATCACCGTGACGAACACCGACTGCATCCAGAACAGCGGTGAGGACGTCGACATCGAGTACGTCTACATCGATGCCGACGGTTGCTCGGAGTTCAACAAGACCGAGACCCTGACCCCGTGCGACACGCTCAGCGTGGTCACGAGCACTCACAACCCGGGCCAAGAGCGAGGCTTCCTGTACGTCTTCGCGAAGCAGGCCGATCCGAACGCCCCGAACGGGACGGCGATGACCTGGAACAACCTCATCGGTAGCCAGATGATCATCCAGGGCCTCGAGGATGGCTTCGACTACTCGATGAACCCGGTGGTCTTCCGCGGTCTGACCGCGGAAGGAACCTCGACCGACCTCGACGGTGACGGCATCCGTGACCTCGACAACGCCGAGTACGAGCCGCTCCCGGACGTCATCACGATCCCGCGCTTCCTTGGCCAAGACGGCACCCCCGGCAACCCGGGTGACTTCAACAGCCAGCTGATCCTCATCGGTCTCACCGGTGGCGCGCGCTTCGAGACGACCGCCTGCTTCACGTTCTACAACGACAACGAAGTTGTCTTCTCGGGTGAGTACACCTGGGAGTGCTGGGACAAGCCCTACCTGCTCGACATCAGCAGCGCCTTCGGCAACGACTTCCTGCAGTCCACCGACCACGATCTCAACGAGATCTTCGGTGAGAACTCGCGCGAAGCCGGCTGGATGTGCATCCAAGGCTGTGCCGCCAACTCCTCGCAGGAGTCGATCGTCGACCCGGCGATCTACGCGGCGCTCGTCGAGCACCTCGGCGCCGCCGGCGTCTCCGACCTCCCCTGGGAGTGTGGCTTCCGCACCAACGGCGCCCTGCTGCCGCGCGGCGTCTTCGGTGACCCGGACGAAGACACCAACCGTGACGGTGTCGTGAACGAAGACGACGCTGTCAACGGCGACAACCAGTAGGTTGTCCTAGCCTCGGGGCCCGCCGAAAGGTGGGCTCGGAGTCGATACATGAGGGAGGCGGCCCATCGGGCCGCCTCCCTTCTTTCGTGCCGGCGTAGCTCTCGCGGTGAGGAGTCGGGGACGCTTGGCCCGACATCGGACTGCCGCACGTGACTCCTTCACCCGGCAGCGGCTCCACGTCGCCAGCGGGATTCGCGACCCAGTGTCGTGTGTGCGTGGCCGTGTGTCCGTGTTGGCACGCAGCCACCGACGGTTCGTCCTTCTGCGTGCGTCGATGGAGAGAGGGGAGCGTCAAGGGGCGCGGGGCGCAGGGCTCGAGGGCGGTCGCACGTCGGTGGGGGCGGGGGCGATCCAAGTTCAGCCCGGGCGAGGTGGAGTGCGCTGGACCCTCGGGGGCCGCTCCGGCGGGCCTGGATCTCCTCGTCGCACAGGCCCCCTGGGCGGTCGCGAGGGGCGGTGCGAGGATCGGGGCCCCTCTCTCTCGGGCTGGGCGGGGAGGCGGCCCCGTGCTGGCTGCGGGGCGCGCGAGCAACGATCCGGCTGGGGGCGAGGGCGCAGGCCCGGGAAGCGTAGCTCCTCGACGGGGCAGGAGCACGGGGGCGACCGCCGGGCCGGCGACGCGTACCTGCAAGGGAGTGGCCGGGTTCGGTGTTGCTGGGCCGAGGGGGCGTCGGGGCCAGGGGCTGCGCGCGGGGAAGCTGGCGCAAGTGGCGCGTGCACCACGGCGTGGAGTCCGGACGCCAACACGGAACTCGGCCAGTCCCTGCCTCGGCCGCCCCGTTCGGAGCTCTTGCCCGCGTGCGGGCGCGATCTCCGGAGGGTCGCGAACGTCGAACGGCGGCCCCCCTCCTGGGAGGGGGGCCGCCGTTCTTGGTCTCGAGCGCCTGACGAGGTCGGCCCGGGTGTCACGGACGCGCCCAGCTCGCCGGGCGTGTCGCCATCCAGCTCACTTCGCTGGCGACGCCTCCTTCAGGGGAGGATCGTCAGGGCGGCCCAGGTCTCCGACAGCTTGCGCGGCGAGGAGAGGCGGGCACCTTGGTAGTAGCGAGTCGAGCCGACCGAGCCCACGAGGGGGAGGGTCTTCGTCGCGACGCCGTTGCTCGCCGTGACCAGGTGGCGCGTGATGGAGCCCGTCAGATACAGCTTGCCGAAAGGCAGGATCGTCGGGTTGTCCAGGATCGCGTTGCTGGAGATCAGGATGCACAGCGGCGAGCTGCCCCCGGGGCCGCCTGCCGGCGGGTAGTAGCGAACCGTGGCGGTTTGCTGGCTCCAGTTGGGCGTCACTCCGACGTCCTTGCCGAGGTTGATGGCCTCGATGATCTTCTCGCCGAAGCCCGTACCGAAGTAGCCGCGGCGGCGCGCGATGCCGAGGCGGTAGCCGTCCGGCGACAGGTCGAGGGCGCCAACGCCGCCGTCCTTAGGGAACGACTCGAGCGTCGTGTAGCTGAACGTGCCGGCGGCCCGCTCGTAGACGCGGACGCCGGGGACCTGGTTGCCCTCCGGCCCACCCAACGAGATCGCGATTCGCGACCCGTCATCGGAGCAGTCGACGTCGGTCGGCATGTTCCACTGCGATCCGGAGGCGGTCATGCTGTCGGCCAGCATCTGCGTTCCGGTGGGCAGCGACCAGGCCATGACCGTTGCCTGGTCCTGGTTCGGGGACCGGAAGAAGGTCGCGCAGAGCACGGCGTCGTTCGCGGAGAACGTCGTCTGCAGCGCGACCTGGCTGGTCAAGTTCGAGGGCGAAGGCAGCGAGAGGGTCAACACGTAGGTGTTGTTCTGCCACTCGTAGACGTCGACCCGGTTCTGGGTCGGCACCGCGATCATCCGTCCGTTCGACGAGAACGCGTGTCCGTCGCCCATCGAGCCACCGACGATGAAGCGCTGGTAGAGCTGGCCACCGGTGTTCAGATCGAAGACGCGCGACTCGGCGCCCGAGCCCAGGTACAGCCGGCTGAGGTCCTCGGAGATGCCGTAGCTCTCCGGCGCGCCAAAGCTGGAGACGGTCCAGCTGCCCGCGATCGTGAAGCCGCCGCTGCTGGTTCCGTTCGAGTCGAAGCGCACGACGTTGGTCGTGGAACTCTTCGTGAAGCAGGCGATCACCGAGCTGCCGTCCGGCGTCACGTGGCACCAGTTCTGGCCGAAGCCGATGTCGACCGTCGGGAACTGGTAGCTCGTGACGGGCGCGCTGCTGCCGGATCGATAGATCTCGACCGTGGTGCGCCGCTCCGCCTGCACGTTTCCTTGGTGGCGAACGACGGCGTGAACGTCCGCGAGGGCGGCGGAGGCCACGGTGCGGTAGTACGAGAGCGTCGAGGGCCGCGTCTTCTGCCAGACGGGGGCGTTGGTGGAGACCTCGTGCGCGGAGTAGAGCCGCGTGTGCAGGTCCAGCTGGCCCGTGTCCGTGAAGATCATCGTGCCGTTGTTCGCGAGGGCCATCTCGAAGTCGAGATAGGCCTCGTTGAAGCGCGCGTCCTCCCAGATCTGCTGGACCGGCGGGTCACCCGCCAGGACAGGCGCTGCTAGCCCGGTCAGGGCCAAGCCCAGACCGATCCCCAAGGTGGCCACGCGGCTGGCGCGGGCGCGAATTCCATTCTGCTCGTTCATGTCCAAACTCCATCTCGATTGCCGGGTCCGATCCGGAGCGCTCGCGTGAGCGCTGCTCGTCCGGTCGATCCCGAGGGCCCCATCTCCCGTCCGACCCTTTCGGGTCGCGGAGGGGCCAGGATTGACTCGGATCCGGGCGAATCTCGATGAAGAGGGTGTAGAATGCGCCATCTGGTCGAGGAGGTCTAGGAAGACCTTAAAGGTCTGCCGGTGGGGGGGTTGGAGCGCCTGGGCCCCAGTCGGAGGGCCCCGCTCCCGGCGGGCCCCTGGACTAACCGGAGGCATCGCTCCATCCAAGACCCGCTCCCGGGGGAAAGGGTTCCTCGGGGCTCTGGAAACCCCCATTCAGGGAGAGTTCAGGTCCCCCTTTCGGGAGGGCGCCAGGGCCGTCTTGGCCTGCTCGGCGGGACGAGGCGGGGTAGAAACGCTCAATTGGGTGCGCGGGCGACCCGTGCCCTCGCCTCGATCTTCGCCACCGGCCGACTCCCGCCCAGGGCCAGCCTGGAGAGGGGGGGCGAGCCGGACGGCTCCCCGAGTCGGCTGCGGGCGGCGCGCCGCCTGGAGCTCGAGACGAACGAAGCGAGGGGGAAGGCGCGCTCGCCTTCCCCCTCGCGGTGGTCGTTGCTGCCGTGAGCTCGGACTACTTCAGCTGCTCCCAGTACTCGGCGGGCATGTCGTGGGCGATCTTCAGCGCGCCGTTGGCGCCACCGTACATCGGCTCCTCGACGCGCTGGACGCTACCGCTGCCGAGGATGCGGTGCATCTCGGCCTCGATGGCCTTGTCCAGGCCCTTGATCTGGCTACCGCCACCGGCGAGCAGGACGCGGTCCTTCAGCTTGTGCTGGAATTCCGGGTCGAACGTACCGATCAGCGTGCCGAGGCCTTCGACGATCGGGCCGACGATGGTCTGGCAGGCCTCGCGCATCTCGTTCGTGATGTCGAACTGCGTGGGCTTACCGTTGACCGGCATCTCGACGACGACGGCGTCGAGGAGCTCGCCGACCGCGGCGAAGCGCTCCTTCATCGACTTGACCATCTGGGTCGAGAACTGCGCCTCGGGATACGTCTCCTTCAGGCGGCGAGAGAGCTCGTTGTCGATCGTGTCACCCGCGAAGGTGAGCGTGATCTGGTCCGACTCCTCGGGCATGGTGCCGTGCATCCGGCAGAGGTCCGTGGTGCCCGCGCCGATGTCGATGACGAGGACGTCGTCGAGCATGTCGAGGCCGTAGGCCACGGAGAACGGCTCGGAGCAGAGCATGACCGAGTCGACGGTCTGGCGGGCGGCCTCGATGATCGCCTCGCGGTTCTTGAACGACGCCTCGGCGGGCGCGCCGATGACGGCGTAGATCAGCTCGTCCTTGCGCGGCTGCGCACGGCGAATGACCTCGGCGATGAGGTCGCGGGCGGCCTTGACGTTGCCGTCGTAGTCGTCCCCGCCGTCCTCGCCGTCCATGCTGTGCTTCAGCACGCCTTCGCCCAGCGGGCGATAGAGGTTCAGCGAGAGACGCTTCTCGATGGCCTCGGACCCGAACAGGACGTCCTTCTGCAGCAGCTTGCGCGCCACGACGTCCTTGGGGTAGCCGACGAACGAAGCGACCGTCTCGCGCGTACCGTTGCTGGCCGTCACGGAGGTGCGCGACGTGCCGAGGTCGATCCCGAGGTAGAGGACGCCAGCGTCCTTCTCACTCGAGTCGTCGGTACTCGTGGTCGAGGTGTCCGGCGTGCTGCCGAAGGTCTCGGTACCCGTCGTACCCGTAGTGGAATTGTTATCGGACTCGAACGAACCGTCGATATCCGCGTCGTCAAAGACGTCCTGATTGCTCATGACTAGCTAGAAAATTCTCCCAGATTGCAGTGTGGGGCGGGAGGGTCGGAATACCGCCCCGCAAGGTCGAGTGCACTCGTACAGATCAGCCGGCTTCCGCCTTCCCCTTTTGCAGGTCGAGGTTGGCTTGGAAGATGCAAGACATCAGCTCCTTCTTCGTCTCGAAGTCGCCGTCGGAAGACGACAGACCCTGGACGTTGCGGTAGATCGAGCTCACGCCCAGATCGATGTTCTTCGACGCGGCGATGCGCTTGAGCTCTTCCTCGGTCAGCTCGAGGTTGCTCGTGAGCTTGGAGATGCGGCGCTCGAAGCGCTCGATCTGCGTGCGCTGCTCGGCGAGCTGCGCCTCCATCGTCTCGTCGCGGTGGTCCTGGACGGTGCCGAGGGCGAGCGCCGTGATCTTCTCGCGGATGGCGGCCATGTCCGCGCCCTCGCCGCTGTCGGCGAAGATCGACTGGATCCGCTGCGCGAGGAGGCTGTCCTCGATCTGCGCGGACGCCTTGGACTCGGCCTCGAGCTCGGTGCGCCGACGCTGGTGGTCGTCTTGGCTGCCCTTGAGCTTCTCGAGCATCACGTCGAGCTCTTTGCGGGCGGCCTCCTTCGCGGCCTCGATGCGCTGGCGGTCGGCCTCGACTTCCTTGAGGAAGGCGTCCTTCGGGAGTCCGCGGACGGACTTGGACTTGGCCTTGAGGCGCTCGAGCAGCTCCTTGCCGATGGAGCGGACGGCCGCTTCCAGCTGGTGCTCCTCGAGGACGAACTGCTGCTCGAGCCCGCGGCGAACAGACTCGGCGACCGCGCGGGCCAGCTGAGAGCTGCCCACGAGATTGAGCTTGCGCGACTCCTTGCGCATCGTCTCTTCGGGCGATGCTTGGGGGGTGCTGGGCGCGGTGGCGGCAGCCAGAGTCTCCGGGTTCGCGAACGCGTTCGCGGGGACCGTCGGAGTGCCATACTCCGGAACGATCTCCTCACCCGGGTTGATGGCGGGCGGCTCCTGGGGGGTGCCGTCGTCGTTGTTGTTCTTGCTGCCGAACATGCGTGGAGGGGACTGCCGCGGGTCGTCCTCGACGGGGTGTCGCTGACGCGGGGCCGCGGGCTACCGTCACGCTGTGCGCGTGGCGGTCCCGTTGCTGGCACCCTCTTCGGGCGCTCCCGGTGCCGCACTTAACCCCAACCCGAGATCCTGAGGACTCAGCCCCCCGGAGATCGATCGGGCCTCAGGCGGGCTCCAGCGTCACCTTCAGGGGGTAGTGGGGCCGGGCCGCGGAGACCGTCTGCTCCTGCTTGAGCTCGGCCAGCTCCAGCGGGTAGACGCCGGCGAGGCCCAGGCCCTTGCGGTGCACGGTCCACATGACCTTCAGGGCCGAAGCGTGGTCGTGGCCGAAGAACCGCATCAGGACCGCCGTCACGAAGTCCATGGGGGTGTGGTCGTCGTTGTGGAACAGGACCTTCCACTGGGGCGCGTGGCGCGTCTCCGGGGCCGTATCGACGGCCTCGGTCGTCGTCGGCTCGAGCGTCGGGGTGGCGGTCGCGTTCACGGATCGAAGGTATCCGCGAGGGGACGGGGCGGGAGCCGGGATTCCGGGCAATTCGACGGCTACACTGGTCCCTCGATGAGCGGATGGATGGACATTCAGGGCATGGGCGAGACCCGTGCGGGCGAAGCGCCGGGGCTCCCCTTCGAGGCGGAGACCCCCCGGCCGGCGACAGACCTTCTCGAAGGTCTCAACGAGTCCCAGCTGGCGGCGGTCACGCACGTCGACGGTCCCCTCCTGATCCTGGCTGGCCCAGGGTCGGGCAAGACCCGCGTCGTGACCCACCGCATGGCCTGGCTCCTGACCGAGCGGGGGG
>Ga0316204_10012611_pt1 | contig 10267 bp, 10 predicted proteins | sample 6monrhotite_MG_2_FD_205661 | JGI IMG/M metagenome (GOLD analysis project Ga0316204, IMG submission 205661) | Microbial mat bacterial communities from mineral coupon in-situ incubated in ocean water Damariscotta River, Maine, United States -... | ecosystem: Environmental > Aquatic > Marine >... | reverse complement strand
TGAAAAAGCGATTGCCAAAAAACTTCCCCGCACATTAAAAAGTGCTGCCAACTACCTAAAGGCGTTACCGCATAAATATCGCAAAGTCAGCGACATACAATCAGCACAAGCTAAAATAAAAGTAGGGAAAAAGGGTAGGCAACTGACTCCATATAAAGGCAATCCGATACCCGCTCCCTTGATACTCAATGACCTTAACAAGCAAGCATTCGATTTAAAGCAATACAAAGGTCAGGTTGTGCTTGTTAACTTTTGGGCTAGCTGGTGCCCACCTTGCGTGCACGAAATGCCGTCGATGCAAAGAATACAAGATCGATTTATTTCTAAAGGTTTTACCATTTTGGGCGTTAACATGGCTGAAGAGAGAAAAACTATTACGGAATTTCTCAACACTAAAGTCAATGTCAATTTTCCCATATTACTTGATGAAGACGGTGCAGTATTAAAAAACTGGGGGGTGTTTGCCTTCCCTACCAGCTATATTATTGGCAAAAAAGGCAAAATTCGCTATGCCATTGTAGGCGGTGTCGATTGGGAAAAAGAGTCGATGACCAGTAAAATAATTCAATTACTTGAAGAGTAAAGAGCAATCATTAACGGCATCGCTATACATAGTTCATTTTTACATGTTTTTGCTTAAAACTGTGAGTTAAGCACATCATTTAGATAGATAGCCCATGGGTTTTAACTAAGCTTAATAATTACAACCACGAGGTTTTAGTATGTCAGCAACTGAAATTCAGGATCTAGTCGATAACGCCAGCCAACTTATCTCGTTGCCGGAAGTCGCCTTGCGCGTCAATAACATTGCCAATGATCCTAATTCAACAGCTGATGATATGGCCGCGGTTATTTCTCAAGATCCCGCATTAGTGGTGCGCATGCTAAAAATCGCCAATAGTGCGTATTATGGCCTTTCGAATGAAATAGACACCATTACCCGTGCGGTAGCGGTGCTGGGCACGAATAAAATTCGCGATCTTGTGCTATCGACATCTGCCAACCAAGCCTTCGATGGTATTCCTAACGAGCTCATCACCATGCAAGATTTTTGGCACCACAGTTTATATTGTGGCTTGCTGGCGCAAATATTATCCAAGAAAAGTAAAACGACGAATGCTGAATCTATATTCATTGCAGGCTTATTGCATGATATTGGTCAGCTGGTTATGTTCAACCAACGCCCTGCCCAATCCCACGAAGTGATATTACTGTTAATGGAAGGCTCAGAAGAACTCGAAACTTACGAAGCAGAACGACATATCTTTGGCTTTGACCACATGCAAGTCGGCGGCGCTTTAATCAAAAGTTGGAAGTTAGCTCCTGTGTTGCAAGAATGCGTTGAATTTCACCATGAACCGGAAAAAGCCAAACTCTTTCCTGGGGAAGTAGCATTAATTAATATTGCCAATGCCGTTGCTGTAATGGCCGACTTTGACTCCAACAATGAAGATGATGAAATTCCGCTTATTCACCCTATTTCTTGGGAGCTCACCGGCTTAACAAAAGAAGATTTGCCCGCTGCAATCAAAAAGGCACGAGAAGAAATCAAAGAAATCGAAGCGGTGCTATTTCCTGGCTAGCTTTGCGAATAAAACAACTTGCTACATTAAGACTTTATCGCCGTAAGCAATGCGAAACGGCATACGTCGACGTTTTAGCGCTTATCATCAAACCCATACCCCTTCTAAGTTATTGAATAATCAAGAATTACTATCATTTAGTTTGTTCAATTTCCTGCTCAGGTGTACAATCTGCGCCCTTTATTCATAAATAACCTCTTTTAGCATTTTTTCATCATTTTTAAGGAGCACATCTTGAAACAATATCAAGGCACTACCGTTCTTTCTGTGCGACGCGGCAATCAGGTTGTCATCGGTGCAGATGGCCAAGTCACTTTAGGTGACACCGTAATGAAAGGTAATGCGCGCAAAGTCCGTCGCCTTTACAACGATAAAGTTATTGCAGGATTTGCTGGCGGTACCGCTGATGCTTTTACCTTGTTTGAATACTTTGAAGCCAAGCTAGAAAAGCATAACGGCCAACTTGTGCGTGCAGCCGTCGAGATGGCAAAAGACTGGCGAACAGACCGCACCTTACGACGTTTAGAAGCCTTACTCGCCGTTGCTGATGCAGAAGCATCCCTGATTATTTCGGGTAATGGTGATGTTATTGAGCCTGAACAAGGCATTATGGCGATTGGTTCAGGTGGTAATTATGCCCTCTCTGCTGCTCGCGCTTTACTCAATCATACTGAGTTATCAGCAAAAGAAATTACCCATGAGGCCTTGAATATTGCTGGCGACATCTGCATCTATACCAATCATAATTTTGTTATGGAAGAACTCGAATTTTAGTTTCTTTGAATTAGCATATTGACCCAAATTAAAGTGAAAACCCTATGTCACAAATGACTCCCCGTGAAATTGTTCATGAGCTCGATAAACACATTGTCGGCCAAGCATCAGCTAAGCGAGCCGTTGCTATCGCATTGAGAAATCGCTGGCGTCGTAGTCAAGTCGATGAATCTTTGCGTAACGAAATCACACCAAAAAATATATTAATGATTGGCCCTACAGGTGTGGGTAAAACAGAAATCGCGCGTCGCTTAGCTAAACTTGCTCGCGCACCTTTTTTGAAAATTGAAGCGACAAAATTTACCGAAGTTGGGTATGTCGGTCGAGATGTGGAATCCATTGTGCGTGATTTAATGGAGATTTCAATCAAACTGACGCGTGAAGATGCAATGAAAAAAGTGAAAACACGCGCTGAAGATGCCGCTGAAGATCGTATTCTTGATATTTTACTGCCGCCCGCTCGTGATTCAGGCTCAGAACAATCGACAGAAAATAAAACTGAAAACACTACACGACAAAAATTTCGCAAAAAACTACGCGAAGGTGAGCTCGACGACAAAGAGATTGAAATTGAAGTGAACACCCCTTCGATGGGGGTAGAGATTATGGCGCCTCCAGGAATGGAAGAGATGACTAATCAACTCCAGGGCATGTTCCAAAACCTAGGCAGCAATCAAACTACACGCTCCCGCAAGCTACCGATTAAACAAGCATTCAAGTTACTGATTGATGAACAAGCGGCACGCTTAATCAATGAAGAAGAAATTAAAGAAAATGCTTTATATAACGTTGAACAAAACGGTATCGTCTTTTTAGATGAAATGGATAAAATTGCCAAACGTGGTGAAACCAGTGGCGCTGATGTTTCGCGTGAAGGTGTGCAACGTGATTTACTACCCTTAGTTGAAGGCTCTACCGTTTCAACTAAATACGGTATGGTGAAAACCGATCACATATTGTTTATTGCCTCTGGTGCGTTTCATTTAACTAAGCCGTCTGATCTTATCCCCGAGCTACAAGGTCGTTTTCCAATTCGTGTTGAGCTGGATGCCTTGACCTCAGATGATTTTATGCGGATTTTAACCGAGCCCGATGCCTCACTCACTGAACAATATCGGGCATTGCTTGCAACTGAAGAAGTCAGCTTAAGCTTTACTGAAGACGGTATCCGCCGCATTGCAGAAACAGCCTATCAAGTGAATGAAACTACGGAAAATATTGGTGCACGACGTTTACACACCATACTAGAACGTTTACTCGAAGAAGTATCTTACACGGCATCAGATAAAAGCGGCTCAGAAGTAAAAATCACTGCAGAATATGTGGATGAAAATATTGCTGAATTAGCGCAGGATGAAGATCTAAGCCGTTATATCCTGTAATCACAAATCATGACGCACTCTAACGCAGATACATTTTATACAATTTTAGGACATTATTAATTATGCCAAAGCCTACAGATATTAAACTCCACCAAAACTCTCGTATTCTTGAAGTTGCTTTTGATGACGGTAAAACATTTAATCTTTCAGTTGAATACTTACGTGTTAACTCACCCTCTGCCGAGGTTCAAGGTCATGGCCCAGGTCAAGAAGTTTTACAAATCGGCAAACAAAACGTCAACATCACTAAAATAGAAATGGTTGGCAACTACGCCATCCAACCTTCATTTGATGACAACCATGACACTGGAATATTCTCATGGGAGACGCTATATAATCTTGGCGAAAATTATGAAGAAAACTGGGCAAACTACCTACAACGATTGAAAGATGCAGGTAAAGAGCGTCCAGAGCCCAATTTAGGTAACTAAACCTCAATTTCGCCGCTTTAGAGATTACGGTATACTCAAACCATGAAAGACGAAACCACGCATTTTGGATTTGAACAAGTTGCTTACGACGACAAAGTAAATAAAGTCGCAGGCGTTTTTCATTCTGTCGCCAGTAAATACGACGTCATGAATGATCTTATGTCGTTTGGTGTCCATCGTGTTTGGAAACGCTATACCATTGAAATGAGTGGCGTACGCCATGGTCATCATGTGCTCGACCTCGCAGGTGGTACCGGCGACTTAGCGGCAAAATTTGCCCGCATTGTCGGTCAAGAAGGCTCTGTCACTGTCGCCGATATTAACGATTCGATGTTAAAAGTGGGGCGCGAACGATTACTCGATAAAGGTATTGCCGGCAATACGCAATATGTTCAAGCCAATGCTGAATGTTTACCTTTTCCCGATAATCATTTTGATGCCATTACTATCGCCTTTGGCTTACGAAACGTGACCGATAAAGATGCTGCTTTACGCTCAATGTATCGAGTATTGAAACCCGGCGCGCCTTTACTCGTTTTAGAGTTCTCTAAACCAGAATCCGCCGTATTGAGCAAAATCTACGACACTTACTCATTTAAACTTTTACCTTTTATGGGCAAAGTGGTGGCGGATGATCCAGATAGTTATCGTTATTTAGCCGAATCTATTCGTATGCACCCTGATCAAGAAACCTTAAAAGGCATGATGAGTGATGCAGGGTTTGAACACTGTGATTACTTTAACTTAACGGGTGGTGTGGTTGCACTGCATCGTGGTTATAAAATTTAAGTTACTTGTAACCGTATTACCAATAATAAAGCGAGTGCGACAATCTAATGAGTTTAAGCACTGAAATTATTCTTACCTTAACCGAAACACTCGAGCTTTCGCTTAACCGGCTTCTCAAACAAGACCAAGATACGCTAAAGAAATTAAGCGCCTTACAAGGTAAAGTGATTGCTTTTGATATTAGCGATCTCAATCTCACTTTTTTCTTGTTTCCTCATAGCGAAGGAATACAAATTCAATATCTTTATCAACAACAAGCCGACACCACTCTGCAAGGCAACGCTTTAGCTTTTATCAATATGTCTCTAGGTGATTCAACGGAGAGCTTTTTTAGTGGGGATGTGCGAATTAAAGGCGATATTGAGTTAGGCCAGCGTTTCAAACGTATTTTTGATCAGCTCGATTTTGACTGGGAAGAATGGCTTGCAGCCTACACAGGTGATCTCATTGCATTTAAAGCAGGCAGCTTTGTTCGTGAATTGAATGCATGGGGCCAAGACGCCATTAATACGCTAAAACTTGATGTTCGTGAATATACGCAAGATGAGGGCAATTTAGCTCCACATCCCGAAGATATACAGAAATTTGTGCAAGATATTGGTGATTTACGCGATCAAACAGCACGTTTGCAAGCACGAATAACGCGCCTGCAAAAACATATAACAACCACTGCATAAATCTCACTGTTACTCCTATATAAAACTTCGCTTGCGACAAACTGCGACTAAGCAGAGAATTTCCCATTCACAATTTGTTGGAGTATGCTTTGCAGCTGCTTTCTTGAAATGACACATTCTGACATAACTTGATTTGCTCATCTTTTAAGAAGTTATCCAGAATAATGGTAATGACGAATATGACCGATAGTATTGAAAACGAATTTAGCGCTAAGCATTTAAAGCTAATGGCTGAATTAGAAGTAGTGTGTTTTGCTAAAAACATTCTTGAGTTACCAATGTGTGAAAACATATATTAAATAACTTTTTGTGCCTGCATTTATGCGGGCATTTTTATAATTAAATAACATTTTATTATTTTAATCTTAAAGGGGAACAGCATGGCGGCGAAAAAGAAAGCCAAGAAAAAAGTTGCAAAGAAAAAAGCAAACAAAAAGAAAGTTGCTAAAAAGAAGGTAGCTAAGAAAAAAGTAGCAAAGAAAAAGGTGACTAAAAAGAAAGCCAAAAAGAAAACGGCTAAGAAAAAAGCCACCGCGCCTAAAGAACCACCAAAAAATGCTTTTTACGCTCAATCAGGCGGTGTAACAGCTGTTATTAATGCCAGCGCATGCGGTGTTATTGAGACTGCGCGCAAAAATAAAAATAAAATTGGTAAAGTCTATGCAGGTCGCAACGGCATCATTGGCGCCTTAACTGAAGATCTTATCGATACCAGTAAAGAGTCTACAAGTGCTATTTCTGCATTGCGCCACACACCCTCAGGTGCTTTTGGCTCTTGCCGTTTCAAATTAAAATCGCTTGAAGCTAACCGTCGTGAATACGAACGCTTAATTGAAGTTTTTAAAGCACATAATATTGGCTACTTCTTTTATAACGGTGGCGGTGATTCAGCAGATACTTGCTATAAGGTTTCTCAGCTATCTAAAGAAATGGGCTATCCAATACAAGCGATTCATGTACCGAAAACGGTTGATAATGATTTACCTATTACCGATAACTGCCCAGGTTTTGGTTCAGTTGCAAAATACATTGCAGTTTCGACCCAAGAAGCGAGCTTCGATGTCGCATCAATGTGTAAAACATCAACTAAAGTCTTTGTTGTTGAAGTGATGGGTCGTCATGCAGGCTGGATTGCAGCGGCAGGTGGTTTAGCTTCAACTGAAGAAAATCCTATTCCGATTATTATTCTTTTCCCTGAGGTTGAATTTGATCAAGAAAAATTCTTGGCAAAAGTCGACGCTAATGTAAAAGAACACGGTTACTGTACAGTTGTAGTATCGGAAGGTACTCATTGGCCAGATGGACGTTTCTTAGCAGAAACAGGTTTAAAAGATGCCTTTGGCCATAGCCAACTCGGCGGTTGTGCGCCTGTTGTGGCTAATATGATTCAAGAAAAACTTGGCCATAAATATCATTGGGGTGTTGCTGATTATATGCAACGTGCTGCTCGTCACATCGCATCAAAGTCTGATGTTGAACAAGCCTATGCAATGGGTAAAGCGGCTGTGCAATTTGCTTTACAAGGCCATAATTCGGTTATGCCAACGGTTGACCGTATATCTAACAAGCCCTATAAATGGAAAGTGGGTATGGCGCCGTTAAGCAAAGTCGCTAATGTTGAGAAAATGATGCCTGATAATTTTATTAGTGCAGATGGCTTTGGTATTACGAAAAAATGTCGCGAATACTTATTGCCATTAATCAAAGGTGAAGACTACCCACCCTATAAAGATGGATTACCTAAATACGTTCGTATGAAAGGTATAGCAGCTGAAAGAAAGCTAGAAGACTTTGAAATTTAATTCAAATTAAAAAGTTAGAAATATAGAAAAGGTAGCTAAGGCTACCTTTTTTATTCACTCAATCTTATTTCAGCTTGCTCAGCAATGCGCTGATTTTCTTCATCGCCTGCTAAAATCTGATCGGCCATATCGTTAAATTCTTTGATTAATACATTTAGACTTTCAGGTTGTTTCGATTTTATAGCATCTTCAATTTTAATACAGAGGTCTGTTAATACTTGATAGCCATAACCGCCACCCACACCTTTCATTTGATGAATTAATCCGGATAGCTCTGCTTCATCGTTCTGACTATGGGCTTTATTTATTGCTTCACGCATATCCGGCAGACGTTTTATAAACTTACCAATAAGGTCTATAAGGTCGGGCTCATCATGCAATAAACTGGATGTTAACATTGTGGAAGTACTCTTTATTTTATTAATGGGTTTTAAGAATCTTGATAAAATAATATTCAATTCATTGAGATCGATAGGTTTACTAACAAAGTCTGTAAAGCCAATATTCGCGCACTCTTCTCGATCTTGTTTCATCGCATTTGCTGTCATAGCAATAACGGGCGTTTTATAATGCTGTTTTTTTAATTCTTGCATCGCTTCCATTCCATCCATGACTGGCATTTGTATATCCATGAAAACTAAATCGTAATTTGATGAAAGCGCTAGTTCCAGTCCTTTTTTACCGTTATCTACAAAATCTGCTGTTATACCAACTTTTTTAAAAATCAATTTCACCAGGTTTTGAATATCGATATTGTCTTCTATAACGAGCACTTTACCTGATAAGGCAACATTATCTTTTTTTAGTAACTGCACTTTATCTGAAGTATTACTAAATGAGCTCTCATAAATATAATTCGTGTTTTCAATATTTTCTAATTTAATCGTAGCGGTAAACCGACTACCTTTATCTTTAACACTATCTACAGTTAAACGGCCATTAAGCATTTTAATTAACTGTTTAGAGAGTGTTAATCCTAAACCGGTGCCACCAAATTTTCGTGTCGTTGAAATATCAGCTTGCTCGAAAGGTTTGAATATTCTTTCTTGTTGCTCTTTCGATAAGCCTATTCCTGTATCTGCCACTTCAAAAACTAACTTCGAAGTATCAACGTTATAGGCAACATTTAAATATACATGCCCTTCTTGAGTAAATTTAATCGCATTAGAACATAAGTTTAATAAAATTTGTTTAATCCTGAATGGATCAGACTTTATTTTTTCGGGTAACGGAAAGGCATATTTTATAGAAAATACTAATCCTTTTTCATTCGCCATATTTGAAAGAACTTGATTTACCTCTTCCAAAATATCTGATAATGAACAAGGCATAATCTCAATTTCTAATTTACCCGCTTCTATTTTTGATAAATCTAAAATCTCATTAATTATATGTAGTAAATGTTTACCACTTTTTATTATTGTTTTAGTCGCTGTGGTTCTTTCTTCTATTGGTTGATTCCCTTCTAAACATGATTCTGCATAACCAATTATAGAAGTTAGCGGAGTACGAATTTCATGACTCATATTGGCCAAAAAATGACTTTTCGCTGAATTCGCCTGTAATGCATCATCACGCGCTTTTTCAATATCAATTGCTTGCGCTTTTAAAGTTGCCTTTTGGTTTTCTAGCTTGATTACTAATGATGAAACAATAATAGAAGCCCAAACCATCAACCAACATAAAAGAAAGCCCGAGATAAAAAAAGGTATGCCAAAAAAATGAGCGAACTGTGAAAAATTAGAAGGCGATAAAGAGGTTATTGTAAGTAAGTTATTTGTACTATTAGGTATCTTTTCCAAGTGCCAATAAAAGTCTTCTTTATTGTACTGAATTTTTCCATCATATTTATCGTTAGTGAGATATAACAAAATATCTTGCACGATAGGTGCGTTGAAAAATTTGTTCTCAATAATGAATTGTTCTTTCAATTCGTTATCTAAGAAACCATAGAACTGAATAAATTGATCTTTTTTGGCAATACTTTTTGTCAATATAGATTTTATTTTTTCCTGCTCACTTTCTGCTTCAACTTCTGCAATCAGCTGTTTGTGTAAAACTTGAAAACTATTTATTTCTTGCTGATGTTTGTACTTTTTTGCTCTTTCATAAATAACAGATGTGAATAAAGCAAGTGCCAGTAATGCCATACTGACAGAAATTAAAATAAATCTTTGTCTAATCGAAATAGACAAAACTTCTACCCATCATTAACTGATTTTTTATTTGTATTAATATTGCCCAGTGTATATATAGGGCAAAAAGATATGTAGGCAAAACCAATTGAAATAATGCCAAATATTCCTACAATAATATTAATTGTCATATCACCAATAACTTCTTGATCCCAAAAACCGAAATACATCATAGCGAGTCCGGTGCATACCCGAATAAGGCGATCAACCGTACCCATATTATTTCTAACAAATGAAGTAGACATTATGAACTCCTGTTCTTAAAATTTTAGACGAATAAGGTATATCGACACTCTCATATACATTATTTAATAAATCTGTTTATTAATATTTACTAATACTGCATTGGATTAAATTGCGACAATGCGCAGCTGTTAGCCATTCAGTTCGCAGATTAGCATAACAACAGGTTATCACCCTAATATTACTAGGACTATGCTTGATGAAATTTTGCCTGATTGGTTAATACGAGAGGAAATGCGTTAATGAATTCTATTTTTAATATCGGTAAAAGTACTGCTTCAATCTCACCACTGCATAATCTGGATAGAGCCTTGAACAAATAGTAATGATTCTAGTTTTGGGCTAACAGAAGGAATATAGGTAATGTTTAATGCAAATCTTTTTGTGCCGA
>Ga0316204_10012609_pt1 | contig 10269 bp, 8 predicted proteins | sample 6monrhotite_MG_2_FD_205661 | JGI IMG/M metagenome (GOLD analysis project Ga0316204, IMG submission 205661) | Microbial mat bacterial communities from mineral coupon in-situ incubated in ocean water Damariscotta River, Maine, United States -... | ecosystem: Environmental > Aquatic > Marine >... | reverse complement strand
ATTACAATTTGCCGCATCAGTTGCAGGCTTAATGTTAACAACAGAAGCGATGATCACCGATGCACCAGTTAAAGATTCTGGCTCATCTATGCCTGATATGGGCGGTATGGGCGGAATGGGCGGCATGGGCGGCATGATGTAATCATCCCCCTATGGTTTCATAGAAATCCATAACGTTTCAAAAACCCCGTAAAGCTATGTTTTACGGGGTTTTTCTTTATATTAAGCTGTTCAGCTTGTTTCACGATAATTCATAAAGTTTCAAAATTTCAGGGGTATAAAGTGGGGTACCACCACTTGCACTGTTGTATTTTTTAGTCTTTAATTAGGCTAATACCCCACATTGATACCCCTAATGAGATAAGAATAATGAGTTTGACAGCATTAGAAATTAAGAGTATTTCTTGCCCGGAAGGCAAAAAACAAATCAAGAAATTTGATGGTAATGGATTGTTTTTATTAGTTAAAAATAATGGTTCCAAATTATGGAGGATGCGTTTTAAATTATCAGGAAAGCATAAAGAAATGGCTTTAGGTCAGTACCCCACGATACCCCTGCTTGAAGCAAGAAAACTGGCCGAGGAGGCAAGGGTTTCACTTATTCAGGGGATCAATCCCTTAGATGAAAGAAGAGAACGCAAACGAAATCATTCTGCAACGGATAGACAATTCAACACCATCGCTCTGAACTGGTGGGAACAACAAAAGGATTCTTGGTCGAAGGATCATCAAGCACGAGTAAAACGTTTCCTTACTATCGACTGCAAATCATTAAGTAAACTTTTGATTGATGAAATAGACGCTGGGCATATCACCGAAGTGATGCTTTCTATAGAAGCTTCTGGTGCCCCGAAAAAAGCACCTGTTATTCTTTCCATCATTAATCGTATCTTTGGTTATGCGCTGGCTCACAGACTCACAAGAGATAATCCAGCCCAAGGGTTGCCACTCCGAGACATAATTAAACCACTTGCCAAGGTTCGTTCACATTCAGCCATAATTAAAGCGAGTGAACTTGGGAAGTTGATTTATGACATAGATACATCACCAACAGGCAGTTTTTGTACCGTAGAAGCTCTTAAACTCATTCCAAGAGTATTTCTTCGGCCAAATGAAATCAGGGGACTTAAATGGGAATACGTTGATTTTGATGAAAAATTAATACGTATACCTGCCGAAGAAATGAAAAAAGATCGTGACCATCTTGTGCCGCTCTCAAAACAAGTAATCAAACAACTAAAATATATCCAGAGTTTGACCAGTTATTCTATCTACGTGTTTCCAAATGAACGAGATAGTAATAAACCTCTCAGTAAAAATGTAATGACCAACCGTTTACGAGATTTAGGGTATGCGGCTGACGTTATGTCTGCTCATGGCTTTCGAAGTACGGCTTCAACGATATTACATGAGCAAGGCTGGAATCATGATGCTATAGAGGCTCAATTAGCTCATTTAACGGGTACAAATACTTCACGAGCATATAACCGATCAATTTATTTACCTGAGCGTAAAAAAATGATGCAACAATGGAGTAATTATTTAGAACAACTTTCTTGCAAAGAAGCAAAGTAAAAATAAGTAATGAAACAAAAAAGTTATTTCTAGTCATTTTTTTGCTGTGTCAAAACCCCTTTGTTTTGCATACTCTTTACAAAATTAAAAAAAGTCGAATAATTTAATGTTGTGTTAATGTGTGCTGAGTATAATTGTTCGGCCTAAGACGTCTGGCATTTATATATTTATTAACTTTTTTTAATGAAAAAAGAAACATTTCTCACGTCTATATCAATCGACGTATACCAACCAAATAACGGTCAAAAAACTTGAGATCGTTCGAAAGTCTTTTATGACTTATTGAATTTAAGTACGAAACAGATCCAATCGATTATCAAGATGGTTCGTTTGTGTGCGAAAGATGGGTGATCTTTACGTATGTTATAGTAAAGTTGAAAACATTTCTCTTGAATAACTCTCATTGTATAGCAGAAAAAATTGCACATAAGTGATTTAGTTAAAACGCACTTAAATCTTAATAAAAACGACATGATTCGATTTATTTGAATGATTAATAACTGGTTTTTCCAACGTACATTACACAAGAAAATAAAAGCTTCTCACAGGCAAAGACACATCTACATATCTTGAAAAACATGAAGCTGAAAGAGTGAATTGATGAAGCAATTAATTTACTCTGAAATACGTTCAGCGAAACCTAAAAATGCAATTATTCTCCTCGATCCACATTGAGATATGTCGAAAGAAATCGCGAGATTTAAAGAGTTTTCGAATAAAAAAGTCGCTGATAGGTTGGTGTATATAGATCCGTCATTAAGTCCGAACGCTTATCCATCAATTAATCCTTTTGCTTTTGTTGATTCACATGAGGATAGTATTAACCTCATGACACAAGAGATCATCAAAATTCTCAACGTACTGCTCAAGTGAACTACAACAACCAGTCAAATGAACGCAATTTTGTACCCCTGTGTTACCACTTTGCTCGGACGAAAAAATAGCTCACTGATCGATTTAAAACGATTCATGAATGATGATGAAAATTCAGACCTTATCGAAGATTGATTAAAACTAACAAACCCATTACATCGTTCTTTTTTCTCCAAAAAGTTTAAAAGTAAGTCACTATGAATAAGCAAGCATGCCATAGAAATGAGACTTCAAGTGTTACTCAATGATCCAATATTACAACGATTACTTACTTGAGCTGATTCAATAGATTTGGAAAGCCTCGTACAGCAGAAAAAAATCATAATATTTAGGTTGCCACTATGAGAACTTGGAAGTGATAGCGTTGAGGCCTATTGACGTTTTATCGTTGCCTTAATGCGAGTCATTACGCTGAAAAGAGCCCATAAAATACGATCAAAAAGAATCCCAACCTATTTATTTATCGATGAATTCCATCATTTTCTCTCACCTGATATCGAAAAAGCTTTAACTCAGCTACGTAAATATAAGCTGTATCTTGTTCTGGCAAGCCAATACATAGGACAATGTTGAGATAAATATCTTCAAAAAGCATTACTGTCAGTGTGAGTGATTATTGCCTGACAAAATGAGCGAAAAAGCCGTAAAGCGATTGAAGATGAAACAGCAATTCCATCGAACGAAATAGAAAACTTGAAACATTGAGAATTTTGGATAAAGTCATCAATGGCACTACCGTTTAAAATTAGGGTACCAAGCTTTCTTTTAAATAATGCTCATTCAATGCCTTATACACTATGGAAACAAATACGTAAGATCCAATTATCTAAATATTATTTTAAAAAAATAATTACTTTCGAGCCAAACAGGCTCGCAAATCACATTGATCTTTCAGGTTTATCTCCTAAATATTAAGACATTGAAATTAAAAGTAGCGGAAATATACGTTTTAGAAGCCTTAGCCATGTTTCAATACCTCACATCGCAACAGCTTACTACTGTATTGCCTTCGACAAGTAATTCAACGGTAAACCGTTATTTACGAGCCTTAAGGATTATAGATAAGCCGCTAGTGAGAGATTTAAACTTTGGATTTGTACCATGAAAGTGACCAATCGCTCCTGTGTATTGCCTGACCGAAAAGTGAGTGAAATGGCTCATGAAACATTGAAAATATTCTTTGAAAAATATTAAACGACCACTCGGACGAAGTTGTTTCTTTGCCACTGATTATTACCACCGCATAGCTACTATTGATTTTAAAATATCGTTTATCAAATGGATAAGCAGACAGTCATATACACTGAATTTCTTTCATTGTTATTTCGAACGAGAATGAAGCAATAATTCACTCAGTTGAATTACATCTAAATCTAAGGCTTCACTCAATGCCTGAGATCTACAAATAATTCCTGATGCTATTATCGGCTATCAAACACCTGAGTGAAGTAAACTCATTCTATTTGAACAACATATGGGCAACGATGCGAAAAGGGCTCTCAGGCAAATACAATGGCATTGTTTCTTTTTATCATTATGAGTCGTGAACAAAAAATATGGCTCACATAAAAATAGCTGTATTTATTACGTATTTGAAAATAAGTCGTGTATGGATGCGGTAATACGTAGGCTCGAACAGGTCAGTTGATTTACAAAATTTAAACCACACTTTCGTTTTAAAACGATGAATGAACCATTGAACTTACTCGTTTCTAGTTAACTCTTCTGCGGCCATATCCACCAACATGCCAGGTTTACAATCAAGAATATTAGCGATCGCAATTATCGTTGAAAGGCTTGGTTGAAACAGGCCTCGCTCAAGCTTCGAAATATGCGCACGTTCAATATTAGCCTTTAAAGCAAGCTGCTCTTGAGAAACATTTTTCTCTTTTCTCACTTTCTTTAAAACTATCCCAAAGGCTATTTTCGCGTCCATTACATGATCTCTGCATTATTTATAATGCTTGAAATCATCAAGTTTTGGGTTATATACTACCACGTCATATATAACTCATTTTCAGTAAGGGATAGAAAAATGAAGCAATTAATACAGGTAATACTTTTTATCTTTGTATGCAGTACATCTCAATATGTATCAGCGAAGCAGCAAAAATCTGCTTATGATATTGATTACTATGAAATCACTTATGAACCGATCATTACGGATTTTATGTATGACATTGAACCAAAGTTGATAAAGTTCTACGACACATTGAAATTAAGTGATAAAGAGAAAAAGCATGCGTTGAAAGGGATTGCAGGAGGTCTTGGAATAAATCATATGTTTAAATCTTTGGTGAGTGATATTGAAGCAGTAGATCCTGAGGCTACTTTTGTTTTTACTAAGCTACCGAAGGAAGAATATTCAAATTTACATTTACTTGCTGAACATTTTCAAATTAAAAAAGATTACAAAGATAAATACGGTGTTGAATTAACAAAAGAAGAAGGTGAAAAAAGCCTTAGGCTATATAGGGCATTATTCGGTAAAGAATATAAATAACATTAACTATAAATCAGATGGAAAAAATGGGGGAACAGCTTTCACAGGCTGACATGCAACAACAAGAACTAATGAAATCACTGTCATGAAAACTTGATGCACAATTGTGAAATAGTGACGTAAAAGAACTTGGTGAAAAATACCTACAATTATTTGAAGCTAATGTTCGAGCCTGAAATGAAAAAACAAAAGAGCTAAAGCTATTTCAGCGTCGCGTTGAATGACTAAAAAACCTTTCAACATACAACACTGATGATGGATACGAGTCTTTTCTTGAGTTGTTAAAAAAACAAGAAGCATCAGCGCTTGACTCATTGTTCTTCACAATAAGTCAGAGTAGGGAATCATCTTCGTATATAGAGATGAACTGATTCCCTACTAACAAAACATCTATTAATCTTTTTAATAGAGAATTTTGAACGCAACTTTCAGCGACAATTGAACTCAATAAAAAAGTAACAAATTCTGATGAAGCTTGCTGTGAAAGGTTAGTAAGTCTTTATGATCAGCTTGATCATAGTGAGCTTGCTGGTACTAAAACGTTAGAATTATTAAGCAAGCTTCAAGAAGGTGATGAAACAGTATACAAGCAATTAAATGATATATTGCTAGATGATCCCAACGAGCTACAAAAACTATTACTATCTGCCAAAAAAGCAGACTCAATTAATCCCGAATCACATATTTTTCAAGAATTAACATTAACTTTGATCGATATAGATCCAAGCTTTAGTGACAAAATTAGAGCGTTTGAGGAAAAGTATTCGATGAACAAATCACTCGAAACCAGTTATTTATTATCCCTTTCAGGTAGCAATATCGAGAAGGTGTGAAATTCACTGCTATCACGCGGAGAAGAAAACGAAATCATAGCGATTGATATGTGAGTAAACCCACCGCTTAGAGAAATTTCACTTGATGGTGATTCATACGCTATCGAGTCTAATTTTCCTCTCGCTGATTTGCACAAACCTGAGCTTGAATATCAAAAAACATACATTGAAACCATGCCGAAAATAAGGTCAGCATGATTTTTAAAGACGATGGCTGTTCAAGAACATATTCAAGATCTCTCAGTTCATCACACTTCGTTAGAAGAAGTGAAATCAACTCTGAAACTGTGTTATCAAATCGATGTATCTTTCATCAAAAGTCTCGATGATTTACAGCCAAGCAACCTTGATAATCTCATGCAAGAACTGCAAAGCAGGCTTGATAAAGCAATGGAAAGTTACAAAACGGGCTTAGATGTAGCAATCAGATCGAATAGAGAAAAAGTAAAAGAGCAAGACAAGCAAAAAAAAGAAATTTTGCATTTTGTTAGGTGAATTGGGTTTGATTTAATTGACAAGTATATTACTGACTCACTGATACAAGAAGTGAAAAGTAATTCGCTCGATGTAAATGGGATAAATTTAGATCCTAATCGTCTTGATATTGCCAATGGTATGTTTGGTGAAACTTCAAACGAGCAATGAGGAACCAAATGGAAACAAAACCTGATTGAGTTTTATAACAAAATGATCAGCTGAAATCCAGATGAGCCTTTATCTGTTGCAGCCCATATTTCAATGTGATGAAAAGTTGAAGATAGAACCCAAATGCAATACTTACTCAAGAGCCACTGACTAGTTAATGAAAGTGGTGGTTTTAATAAGGATAAGGCTAGGGGGAATTTGTCGATGCAAACAAATGAAAGTACAACAGCGTAATCTATTTGTTGATTGGGTTTGTTTGTTGTGGTTGTATGGGGATGTATCCACTTAATATTATTTTATTCAAGGAAGACATATGATCGAAAGTATTACAATGCAAGGGGCTGCTAGTTTTTCTAGTACGACACCAATTTCAATTGATATTAAAAAGAAGGTTGTATTCTTATACGGTCATAACGGTACAGGAAAATCAACAGTTGCGCGATATTTACAAAGTACTACGGATCTCAAATACCAAACATGTAGATACACCTTGCCTAATTCTCAAGATTATCAAATACTCGTATACAACACTGATTTTATTGAAAAAAACTTCTCGCAAGATAGTTTTGAAGGTGTTTTTACCTTAGGTGAAACTAATGTTATAGCTGAACAAGCTATAGAAAATGCCGAAGAAAAAATACAGCAATTAGAGTCTCAAAGAACAGAAACTCAAAATAACAAAAAAGAACATGAACAAAGAAAAACGGCGCAAATTAAAAGTATAAAAGATCATGTTTTTAAAGTGAAAAAATCATATGAACGAGGTGATTTAGAATATTGCCTAACAGGGTTTAAGGGGTCTTCGGATAAACTTTATGAAAAAGTTATTACTACGCCACTAGTAACCACTCCACCATATACTTTTGATAGCTTGCTGCAAGAAGCAACAGCTTTGAATGATAAAACAGCTGTAAAGAAAGATGTGATTCCAAGTATTACTTTAAATGTTGGAAGTATCGAATCTAATAATATTTTTCAAGAAATTATAGTTAGTTCAGGTGATAGCTACCTTGCGGAATTAGTAACAAAGTTGCAAAACTCTATTTGGGTTGAAAAAGGACTTATTTATATTCAAGATTCTGAAAATCAGTGTCCTTTCTGTCAGCAAGATATTGATAGCAATATAGTAAAAAATATCAATGCACTTTTTGATTCTACTTATCGCGATAAAAAACAAAATTTAACTCAATTATCTAGTCAGTACCAAAGAGAAATCACAGCTATTAATGATGTGTTTACCAGTTCTTATGCTGATATAACAACCACAGAATTTGAACTTGCCAAAGAAAAATTACTTCATACCTTGCAAGATAATTTAGCTAATATCCAACGCAAAATTAGTGATCCAAGTAAAAAAATTGAATTAGTTGATTCCTCAGCTTTAGTTCAAGCCGTAAATTTAATAATTGCTGAATTAAATACAGACATAATAGCTTTTAACGCTAAGTTAGACAGTCGAAAAGAGTCATTAGCAACAATTAACAAAAGATTTTGGAGTTTAGTACGAATTCAATTTGAATCTGATATACAGAGCCATAAAACATTAGTTGGTGGTATTGATGCAGATATAAAATCAGTTACAGATAAAGAAGTTGGCCTTACTCAGGAAATGACGGTTCAGAATAATATTATTATTGAAAATCGTAAAAAAATAACCAATATCGATACGTCAATTACTAATATTAATAGGCAGATGAAAACCATAGGTTTAGAAGGCTTTGAGATTAAACAACAACCAACTAATGCAAATCACTATTATTTATGCCGAGGTAGTGTTGCAAGTGGTAATGGTGTTTATAAATCACTGAGTGAGGGGGAAAAAACGCTTATTACTTATTTATATTTCTTGGAGTTATGCCAAGGAAGCACAGATAGTAACTCGTCAGTAACAGCCAATAAAAAAATTATTGTTGTAGATGATCCAATATCAAGTCTTTCACATAATTATATTTATGAAATAGGAGCTTTGACTCATAAAAAACTAATTAAAGGGTACAATTATGCTCAACTCATTGTCTTAACACATAGTCTGTATTTTTTGCATGAAATGATTAAATATTTACCGTCAAACAAAGATGATTTTGAGAAAAAGTGTAATCTATTTAGAGTTACCAAAAACACAACGAGCAACATAATACCGATGCAAAAGAGTGATATTCAAAATGATTATCAATCCTACTGGCAAGTTGTTAAAGATGCTAAAGAAGGCAATGTAAATAAAGTTGTATTACCAAATATGATGAGAAATATTCTAGAGTATTACTTTTCATTTATTCATAAAACAGATGCTTTAAATAAAGCTTTAGAAGATCTTGAAGAAAGCGATATAGAATTTAAACCTTTTTATAGGTTCATTAACCGCGAATCACATTCTGACTCTGTTAATATCAATGATTTAGGGGAAATTGATTCCACTCGTTTTATTGATAAATTCAAAGATGTCTTTGTACGAACAAAATTCGAAGAGCATTATGAAAAAATGATGGCTTAAATTTATCACTTAAAAAGTAAATACATAATGCATTATTTATACATAGATACCTGTATTTGGTTAAATATAGCGAAGTCAAAAAATCAGTATGCTTTAGTCGATACCTTAGAATACTTAGTTGGAGCAGGGGACGTCACAATTGTTGTTCCAGATCTAGTTATGGTGGAGTTTGAGCGCAATAGAGATAGAGTTATAGCATCAACTCGTCAGCAAGTTAACGCTGAATTTCAAACGGTTAAAAAAATAGTAAAAACCTTCGGCGGAGAAAACAAGGAAGACACATTATTAGAATTAAATGATATAGGTGCTAGACTCCCTCTACTTAGTGAAGTGACGGGATATATGGCAGATAGGCTTATAAAGCTTATGAATGATAGTCTTCAAATTGAAATCACCTCAGATGTAAAATTAAAAGCAGTAGAAAGAGCGCTTGCCAAGCAAGCTCCTTTTCATAGATCCAAAAACAGTGTTGCTGATGCAGTATTACTTGAAGCGTTTAGTGCTTTTAAAACAGAAAAAGGAGAAGGAACCTTTCATTTTGTGACGGATAATCATACTGACTTTAGCTCACCAAATGATAAAAGACAGCATCACCCTGATTTCTCTGAAATTTTTACACAAAATTGTCTATATCATTTAGAACTTGTTGATGCAATTAATGCTATTGCTCCAGAGCTACTTCAAGAAATGAAAGCTGAAACAGAATGGCTTGATGATGATACTAGGGGCTTAACTGAAATACTTGATGTAATGGAAGAACTGACAAATAAAATTTGGTACAACCGTCATATGAATCGCATGTTCTTAATAGAGCAAGGGAAAATTCAAATTGTACCTAAAGGTACTGAACAGCACGGCAATAATGTTATTCATCAAGACATACTGGATGGTGCATTAGCTTCAGCAAAAAAAGTTCAAGAATCATATGCTGACACAGGGCCTTGGAATGATTTTGAGTGGGGGATGTTAAATGGAAAACTTTCAGCATTAAGGTGGGTGCTTGGTGATGAATGGGATATGCTTGATACTTAAAAATTTGACGTTTTAAAAAATCATAAAGTTTAGTAATTGTATCGGTTGACCCTGCAAGTCAATAACCGATTTTCCTACGTGCCTTGTAAAATAACGGTTCTTTGACTTCTTGTGTCTTACCGATTTTTCATAATCACTTTATTAATTAATTTCTTGAGTTATGAGAAATACAGTGAGTGAATTACAAGGTTATTTTTGTCCATTTGGTTATTTAGATGGTAAGCGTCCGCCGAACAGCACATTTTCCCTACTAACGTAATAACGTAAAGTTGCCCCACTTATTATCCGTGGAGCAACTTATGAGTCGAAAAACCTTA
>Ga0316204_10012608_pt1 | contig 10271 bp, 9 predicted proteins | sample 6monrhotite_MG_2_FD_205661 | JGI IMG/M metagenome (GOLD analysis project Ga0316204, IMG submission 205661) | Microbial mat bacterial communities from mineral coupon in-situ incubated in ocean water Damariscotta River, Maine, United States -... | ecosystem: Environmental > Aquatic > Marine >... | reverse complement strand
TCAGAAGCGGCGCGCAAAGCAGAAATTTTTTCCAGACCCGGCCAATCCTCATGTTTCAGCATCACACACGTCGGGCAGTCTTCGACAATCTTCAAAATCACCTTAGGGCTGATCACCACATTGGTGACCAGTGGAAAGTCCTGCAGCACAAACGGAATGTCTGCCAAAGTTTCAGCCACCCCGTGAAAATAACCGATGATCTGATCATCGGTTTTCAAGGTGGAGGGAGGCGCAACCATGACACCAGCAGCTCCGGCATTCATGCTGTCACGCGCAAGACTAGCCATCGCAGCAAAGCCTGACGCAGAAACACCAACCACGACTGGTACAGATGCCCTTGTGGCGACCCGCCGAACCACCGACAGGGCCTCTTGCGCCGTCAGTTTGCCGGCTTCCCCCATCATGCCCAAAACGGTCAGGCCAGTGGCGCCTTTTTCGATGTAGAAATCGACCATCCGGTCGACACTTTGAAGGTCAACTTCACCATTCGGCAAGAACGGTGTCACGGCGATGGTGAATACCCCTGTTGCGGTTTCATCAAGCATTATGCAGACCTTCCGTTTTGTGACTTTGGCCCAACGCAATGTGTCCCAAGGCCATTGCCGCAGCTGCCTGACACGGTTCCACCACCGGCAGACCGGTTGCTGCTTCCAAAGGTTCGCGGTATTGGGCCATGCCAGCGCATCCCATGATCAGCACATTGGCGCCGTCTTCATCGCGCAGGCGCTTACCGGTTTCGATCATCGCCTTCAGGCTCTTGTCTGCTGATGCCAGGTCGGCAACCCCAAGGCCGATCGCCCGGTCACCAGCCAACCTGTCGAGGACGCCCATGGCACCAAACGATCGCATGTGGCGTGGGATCGAAGCGGCTAATATGGAAATGACACCAAACCTTTGTCCCAAAGTCAGCGCCGCAGATACCGCCGCTTCCTGAATGCCGACTACCGGCAAATCAGTCGCGTCGCGAAGGGCGTGAACCCCCGGGTCGCCAAAACAAGGAATGACAAATCCTGCAGCGTCATTTTGCGCCAGCGCCAGTTGCAGCATCGGAACGATGGTTTGGTCTGCCTGCAACTGGTTTTCAATGCCCGGCGGACCATCCGCCAAAGTCAGGCAGCGCAGGGGAATTCCAAATCGCCGCAGCGGATCGACAGCGGCATCAATTCCCGCAGTGATGGTTTGTGAGGAATTTGGATTGATGATGATGAGTGAATTGACGTCGCTCATGCCCCCTCCCGCGTGGCTGACTGAATTTCGATCTGATAACCTTCGGGGTCGGTAAATACAAATGCTCTGATGCCCAACACCGAATTGTCAAAAAGCTTGGACAAATTGTCCAGTTCCTGACTTTCGGCGTATCGATACCAGGCATCGACATCCAACACGCGAATGCAAAGCTGGACAGGCTTGTCTGTGGCCGATTTATTCATGCCTCGGGATTCATCGACCAGGCCAACATGAGCGCCCGGACGAATTTCATAAATCCTGCTCCATCCCTGATCGATGGCCAGACCCAATCCCAATATCTGTTCGTAAAAGTCGCAGGCCCGCGCGAGGTCGCGATAATAGAAAAAAGTTATCGCCAGCTGGTTGTCGCTAGTTGGAGGTCTCATCGGATCACTCGATTGCCCCGGTCCACGAGTCACTTGCAGGAGAACCGTTTGGTTGAGTCGCAAGGCGGGGCCGGTCTATCCATCGACCGGATCCTGGTTGGCCGAGAAACTTGCCATCCCTGACCAGCAGATTTCCCCGCAACAGGACGGTCGTGGGCAAGCCCTTTATGGTCCGTCCTTCCCATGGATTATACCCAACATTGTCATGCAGATCATTGGCACAATAGGTCTTCAGTTTATTGGGGTCCCAGATCGTGATGTCGGCATCATACCCAACGGCAATGCGACCCTTGCCCACCAATCCATAAGTGTCAGCGGGCGCGGTGGCTGTCTGATTGGCGAAGGCCTCTGGGCCCAGACCTCTTCGGTTGATCATTTCATCAAACAGGATCGGTAATCGGGTTTCCAGCCCCGGCAGGCCATTGGCAATCTGATCGAAACGGGCATCTGGCCCTGCTGATAATTTGCCCGACTCATCAAACCGATAAGGGGCGTGGTCGGACGAAATCAACTGTAAGTCTCCTGCGCCAAGCGCAGCCCAAAGGGCTTCCTGATCCACGATCTGCCGCTGCGGAGGAGAACACATCCATTTAGCTCCCTCCAACCCGGATCGGTCCAGCACCTTTTCGGTCATTAGCAGGTAATGGGTACAGGTTTCTGCCCAGACCGGTGCGCCGCGCGATCTGGCCGCGCGAACTGCCGCGACCCCTTCGCGGGTGGAGACGTGAAAAATCATCACTGGTTGATCGAGAAATTCGGCAAAGCGGCACATTCGTTCAATTGCCTCAACCTCGGCCATGCGAGGGTGCGACAAAGCATGGTGTTTGGGTTTGGTCTTGCCAGCATCCAGCAATTCTCGTTTGGCTTGGGCAATAATTGCGTCATTTTCAGCATGGACACAGACCAGCGCACCGTGTTTGCGGGCCTGTGTCATCACCGCGAGGATTTCTGAATCGCTGAGCTGGATATTGTAGGTGGTAAAAATCTTCAGCGAACGGTGGCCCTGAGAAATCAATTGTCCCAAATCTTTGGCAAAGTTATCGACAGACAAATCTGTAATGGTCAGATGAAAAGCATGATCGATCATCGCACCGCGGACTGCGCGCTCCGCATATTGTGCAACCGTTTGTAACAGGGGCTCACCAACCGCCTGGGCCGCAAATGAAATGACGCTGGTGGTGCCTCCCATTGCCGCAGAGCGGGTGGCGGTCTCAAAAGTGTCGGCATTCATCTGGCCCATGCCGGACATTTGCTCGATATGGGCGTGAGCATCAACACCACCGGGCATGACCCAATGACCCTGGGCCGAAATTTCCTGCAAAGAGCCATCGGCGGCGCTGTCTAGATCAGGTCCAATGGCGGCGATCTTGCCGTCTACAATGCCCAGATCAGCCTGCATAACGCCATCGGAAGTAACGACCTGCCCTTGCCTGATGATGAGGTCAAACGGTTTGTTCATGAAGCCTCCATTGACGTAGTGGGCAGATGTTGCGTCGCTGAAAGGTCAAGCACAAGTCATTTTGACCCGGGTGAGCTGTTTTGTGAGAAAAATTCCAGAATTTCCGGCCAAATCGGCTTCCTAAGAAGATTTACTTACGAAATAACCCGGTAAACTATTGAAAAAAATGCATAATTCAATGTGTGCGATTCTGCACATTTTTGATCGGGAATTCCCGCTATATATGTTCTCAAGGAAACAGGGTCCAACACAATCAAGCCCTTAACCGAGTTTCATGAAGACCCCAACTTGCACCCCGGGAAGCTTCAAGACAATCAAGCGCTGCTGGTTCTCCAGACTGCAGGGCAAACAAAAAAAACCGGTTGTTTGGTTTCAAACAGCCGGTTTTTTTGTATTCACCCTGATATTTGGCAACCCGGCCCCTGCAGGTGGGCATTGACCTGTGGAGTCGCTTGCCGCATCTGTGAATGATCTTCGCGGTCAATTGATTCGAGCATCGATTTGAACACCAATTCGCCTGCACCATTTGTCGAGCGGCTTGCAGAACACATTATTGTTCTGGAAGGGTGGCGCCGGGTGTTGCTGACGATTGTCGCAGGTGCCCTGTCCGCATTGTCGCTAGCGCCTTACCACGTCTTTCCTATCCTGCTTGTTACCATTCCTGTCTTGGTCTGGCTGGTGGACGGTGCTGTGCCTGAATCTGAGCGGACTGGGGTTCTGGCGGGACTGAGAAAGCTGGTGCCAGCCGTCAAGATTGGATGGCTGTTTGGCTTCGGGTATTTTCTCGCTGGTTTCTGGTGGGTGGGTCACGCCTTTCTGGTGGATGCTGAAGACTTTGCTTTCCTGTTGCCAATTGCCGTGGTCGCCTTGCCAGCCGGGTTGGCGGTTTTTTGGAGCCTGGCAATCGGGCTGGCCCGACTTGTCTGGAGTGACAGCTGGACGCGAATTTTGGCAATTGCTGCCAGTCTGACCCTGTTTGAGTGGTTGCGGGGAACCGTATTGACCGGATTGCCTTGGAATGTGCCCGGCTATGCGGCGATGCCGACACCAATGTTGATGCAAAGTGCCTCTCTTATAGGGCTATATGGCATAACGTTTTTGACCCTTGCAGTCGCTGCAGCGCCAGCGGTATTGGGTCCCACGGCGGGGGTAGGTGGAAACCAACAGCGGCGATCTGTTGTGCTGGCCTGTGCTTTTGTCGTCGCAGTAGCCCATGCAGGCTTTGGTTTGGTTCGGCTGACCGCCACTGATTCCGGCTTTGTCGAGGACATCAAGCTGCGCATTGTTCAACCAGCTCTTGACCAGAAGGAAAAATGGGACCTTTCCAAAGAAGCTGAAATCATGGGCAATTATTTTGCCTTGTCCAATGCCAATAAAGGGCCGGAGGTCGCCTCCATCGGCGCCTTCACCCACGTGATCTGGCCGGAATCAGCTTTTCCCTTCATTCTCAGCCAGCGCGGCGATCAGCTGGCAAATATCGCCCGCCTGTTGCCGCCAACGACGTCGCTGATCACCGGGGCCATGCGGTTGGAAGAGGCTGCCAATGCCGATCAACAGCCGAAGGTTTTTAACTCGCTTTACGTCATCAATGGTGAGGGTGAAACGGTGGTCGCCCGCGACAAAGTACGGTTGTTGCCATTCGGTGAATTCTTGCCGTTTCAAGACTTTCTCGAAAATCTTGGTTTTCGCCAGCTGACCCAGTTGCGGGGTGGATTCACCGCAGGCGCCCGCCGTGCCGTCATCGACATTCCAGGTACGCCAGCATTTTTGCCTCTGATTTGCTACGAAATCATTTTTTCTGGTCAGATACGGGCGCTAGCTGATGCTTCTGCACCACAGCCCCGATGGATCGTTAATCTGACCAATGACGCATGGTTTGGTATGACCGCGGGACCTCATCAACATGCCCACCAGGCCCAGTTGCGGGCCGTTGAAGAGGGGTTGCCGGTGATCCGAGCCGCCAATAATGGAATTTCTTTCGTCAGCGATGCCTATGGCCGCATCGAAGAAAGCCTCGCCCTTGGGCAACGAGGGGTTGTCGATTCGCGTTTGCCTGAGGCTCTGCCCGCCACGTTATTCAGCCGCACCGGCAACATGCCGGTTTTGGTTTTGATTTGCCTGTTGCTTGCGGGTTTGTTACTTTTGAGACGAAAATCCACTCACTGAATGTGAAAAGGCCGCCATTTTGCATTTAAATTTAAGTTTGAGTTGAGTCGTCATGGCGCCAAAGGCAAAATCCCCCAACCCGATAGATGTTCATGTGGGCAGCCGCGTTCGGCTGCGCCGCACCATGGCAAAATTGAGTCAGACTGAACTCGGTGAAGCGCTTGGCGTAACCTTTCAGCAGGTTCAAAAATACGAAAAAGGCACCAACCGCATTGGCGCCAGCAGAATGCAAAGGATTGCCGAAACGCTGAATGTCCCGGTGTCTTTCTTTTTTGAAGATGCACCAGGAAATCCGGCCAATGCAGATACGCCGGGAATGGAAGAATCTGGCTCTGCAAATTTCGTCATGGACTTTCTGTCCAGTGCCGAAGGCATTGAGTTGAACCGGGCATTCGTCCGCATTCCCAGTCAGGCAATCCGTCGCCGCGTCATTGATATGGTGCGCACATTGGCCAACGAAACCGGCGAGCCGGAGCAATAAATTCCGCCAATGGATGGCCCAAGGCAGTCCGGCAAGTCATAATCCACCATATAAAGTTTTCTGCATATGCTATCAGTTTTGCTTGACTTGAGCCAATGTCGGGTCATAAACGGTTCTGTCTGAAACGGCGTGTTTGGCACCCCTGCTTGTTGCGTCTTTCAATTGTCCAATCCAACCAATGATACATATCTGTATTATTGTGCAACTAAGCTAGGGAATCCCATGGCAAGAAGCAGCTACACATTCACTTCGGAATCCGTATCGGAAGGTCACCCTGACAAGGTTTCGGATCGCATTTCCGATGAAATCGTTGATCTGTTTTTCAAACGTGCAACGACCGATGGCATGGACCCCTGGCAGGTACGTGTTGCGGCTGAAACGCTGACCACCACCAATCGTGTGGTGATTGCCGGCGAAACGCGCGGTCCGGCTTCGATCACCAATGATGATATTGAAGCGGTTGCCCGCGAAGCGATTAAGGACATCGGATACGAACAGGATGGTTTTCACTGGAAAAACTCAAGGGTCGAAGTTCTGTTGCACCCGCAATCCGCTCATATCGCTCAGGGTGTTGATTCCGGTGACAACAAGGACGAAGGCGCCGGTGACCAGGGGATAATGTTTGGCTATGCCTGCCGCGAAACCGACGCGCTGATGCCAGCTCCCATTCACTACAGCCACAAGATTCTCGAAGTACTGGCCGCCAAACGCAAGTCCGGCGAACTCGATCAACTTCTGCCGGATTCCAAAAGCCAGGTTTCGGTGGCTTACGAAAACGGCAAACCGGTCCGCGCCACTTCCATCGTCCTGTCCACCCAGCACAAAAGCGAAGATCAGACTTCCGCCATTATCCGTGCCATGGTCGAACCAACAATTCGTGACGTTCTGCCCGATGGCTGGATCAATGAAGACACCAAATGGCACGTCAACCCAACGGGCACTTTCGTCATCGGTGGGCCTGACGGCGATGCCGGTCTGACTGGTCGCAAGATCATAGTCGATACATATGGTGGCGCAGCACCACACGGTGGCGGCGCATTCTCAGGAAAAGATTCCACCAAAGTTGACCGTTCTGCCGCCTATGCAGCCCGCTATCTGGCTAAAAACATTGTCGCCGCCGAACTGGCCGACTGGTGCACCATCCAGCTGTCTTATGCCATCGGAGTGGCCCAGCCTCTGTCGGTCTATCTCGACACCGGCGGTCAGGCGGATGAGGCAAAACTCGAAGCTGCCGTGATGGCGTCGATGAACCTGTCACCCCGCGGAATTCGCGAACACCTGCAGCTCAACCGTCCAATCTACGCCCGCACCGCAGCCTACGGCCATTTTGGTCGTGAACCCGATGCCGAGGGCGGTTTCTCCTGGGAGAAAACCGATCTGGTCGACGAGCTGAAGTCACATATGTAAGCGGCGCAACGCATTGGGGGTGGCCACCCGGCCGCCCAAAAATGCCGACTGAGAAATTCATGAGCAAGCCCCACAAAACCCGTTCAACGGAGTCCTTTTACGGGCGTCGCAAGGGCCAGCAATTGCGCGGTCGCAAATTGCGGGTGATGGACGAGCTGCTGCCGAAATTGCGGTTTGATGTCTCCACGCCACTGATTGGCAATCTGGCCGACACCTTTGCGGGTCCTGCCGCAAAAACCCATCTGGAAATTGGATTTGGCGGCGGCGAGCATCTCGCCCATCAGGCCAGCACCCATCCGGACATCAATTTTATCGGCGTGGAACCCTTCATTAATGGCATGGCCAAAATCCTAGGCCGCATCGAAGATGACGGATTGACGAATATCCGTCTTTATGACGACGACGCCACACAGTTGCTCGATTGGTTGCCGGCCGAATGTCTTGATCAGGTCGACCTGCTCTATCCCGACCCGTGGCCCAAAAAGCGCCACTGGAAGCGGCGCTTTGTCAGTCAGGTAAATCTGGAGCGCATCTGGTCAAAACTCAAACCGGGTGGTCGCTTTCGCTTTGCCTCCGACATCGACACCTATATCAACTGGACCCTGCAGCACATTCACCAACACGGCAAATTTTCTTGGACCGCGCAGGCCGCCCCGGACTGGAATGAGCCATGGCATGATTGGGTGCGCACCCGCTATGAAGCCAAAGCCATCCGCGAAAGTCGTCCCCCCTGCTACTTGGTATTTGAAAAGCTCTAGCGGCGGGCACCGCCCGTGCCGCCCTGGTTGCTCATTTGCAAAACTGTGTGCCCCCCGATAACAAGGGCTTTTGCCGCTCCTTAGGACCTGCCTGTGTCAGACATTATTCTTCACAACTACCCCCAATCGCCGGTGGCAGAAAAGGCCCGTATTGCGCTGGGCATCAAGGGTCTCACCTGGCAGTCGGTTGAAATACCCCGACTGCCACCAAAACCGATGCTGACTAAACTCACCGGCGGATATCGCCGCACCCCGGTCATGCAGATCGGCGCGGATATCTATTGTGATACCCAATGCATTGTTCTTGAACTGGAGCGGCGCTTTCCATCACCAACATTTTTTCCGACACAAGATGCTGGTCTGATCTGGTCGCTGAGCCGCTGGACCGACGGTGATCTGTTTGATCTGACTGTCAAAATCGTCCTTGGATCCGCTGGAGATGCCCTGCCCGGCGACTTCGCAGAAGACCGTGGCAGATTGTATTTTGGTCCCGACTGGGCCGCCGGGTTGAAAGCCGCCAATAAAAATCTGCCCCATCTGGCCGCCCAGATGCGCGCTCAGTTGAAGTGGTTGGATGACCAATTGTCGGACCAGCGCGCCTTCTTGCTGGGTGCGAAACCGGCCGCAATTGATGCTCAATATTATCATCTGGTCTGGTTTCTGCGTGGCCGTTGGCAACAAGGCCCGTCGTTTCTGTCGGAATTCAGTCATCTGGAAAATTGGGAAAAACGGGTGGCCGAAATCGGCCACGGAACCTCAACCGATCTGACACCGGCAGATGCAGTTCTTGTCGCGGCGCAAGCTCAACCCCAGCCGTTACAACATCAGGATTCAAATGATCCTCAGGGTCTGCAACCGGGTCAGCCCGTCGTGGTGTCTCCGGATCTCGACGGTGGTGAGCAGGGTGTGGCAGGCGAACTGGTCTTTGCAGACGGTGAACGGATTGCCATAAAGCGAAACGACCCGGATGTTGGAGATACTCACGTGCATTTCCCGCGTATGGGATATCGGGTTGAGCTTGGGTAGAAACCCGGCTGCGGTCAGCCCGGATATTTCGCTTCTGCCGCAAAGCCGTCGCTCACAGAAGCCTCACTCTGCCTTTCGCAAGACCAATGTGTAGCACATCGGCAATCCGATATCGGACTTTTCGACATTCCACCATGCATTGGAAATATGGTGCGGGAATTCTTCGAAATGCTCGATGAAAAGATCATTGCCGAGTGCGGCCATGATGATGTCAGACATTTTGTGACTGAAAGACATAACCGGCTTGGCGTCATAGGTCTCGCCACCAAAATAATCCAGCCCCCCGGTCTCCACATAGGGTTCCGTATGGAAATAGGACAATTCCCATTCAATCGGTGCATCTTCATTGGCGGGGGCCACCATTTCGAGGATCGGGTGCTGTTCGTAAATGAATAAAGCACCCCCTGGCTTAATCAGGCTGGCGACAACGGTGAAAAAGCGGTGGATGTCAGGCATCCAGCTCAACACACCGATGGTGATGGTCACCAGGTCAAAGCTGTTTTTGTATTTTTTATCAATGTCGTAGACATCGCAACAGACGAATTCCACGTCGAGGCCGGCGGTATCGGCCAGTTCCTGGCCGTGGTCCAAAAACCCCTGAGATCCATCAAATCCGACGCACCGCGCTGCGCCGAGATTTTTGACCGACAACAGCTCGCGGCCATTATTGCAGCAAATCTGGGCGACATGTTTTCCGGCGACATCGAGCTCCTTGAGACGCCTGGTCTCGACTTCATCGAGACAGGAAAACCCTGGCTGGCTGAAGGCGGCGATCAGGTTTTCCTGATTGTGACGGTGGTGAATGGGGGCAACTTCGTCCCACGCTGCGCGGTTGGCGGTGGTAAATTCTTTGGTATGATCTGGTTTGCTCACGGACTTACCCTCTCATTGCTGCAGTGCCCGGATGCAGGTGGTGTGGATTTGCTGGCAAACAACAACACAAACGACTGCAGCGCAATAGTCGGTGGAGAAGGCGGTGGTTGGGTTAATTGTTTTCTTGCACGTCGGTGGATTAGAATCCTTGCTCTTTGCGAAACGGCGTAATTGGTGCACAATTTCTTTCATTCGGGCGCGACTGGCGCCATACGTGGCACAATTAGGAGGTTTATCATGTCTGTATCTGAAATCCTGAGCGGAAAAGGCGGCAATGTAATCACGGTGTCACCGGAAACCACCCTCGAAGATGTGGCCGGGATTCTGGCCAAGCATAAGATTGGTGCCCTGGTGGTTAAGGACGGTTCTGATGTCTGCGGCATCGTTTCCGAGCGTGACGTAGTTCGCCAAATCGCCTCCGACGGTGAAGGCGCGCTGCAGCACACGGTTGGTCAATGCATGACCAAGGCCGTTATCTCCAGCACCCG
>Ga0316204_10012607_pt1 | contig 10271 bp, 9 predicted proteins | sample 6monrhotite_MG_2_FD_205661 | JGI IMG/M metagenome (GOLD analysis project Ga0316204, IMG submission 205661) | Microbial mat bacterial communities from mineral coupon in-situ incubated in ocean water Damariscotta River, Maine, United States -... | ecosystem: Environmental > Aquatic > Marine >... | reverse complement strand
GTCATCCGCACGCTTCCACGGGCAGCTATCTTCATCGAAAATACTGTCGGCTTCTGAAGCGGCCACCGTCATGGCATTGTCGCCTTTACATCAAAGTAAACGAGATACAAAGCCTGCTAAGCGCCTGCGATCATCATGCCGTCTACGCGCACAGTTGGTGCGTTGGTTCCGTATTTAAATTCAAGGTTTGATGCTGGCATAAGGGCCATAAACATATCCTTAAGATTGCCGGCAATAGTAATTTCGCTGACAGCTTCCGCTAGTTCACCGTCCCTGATTCTAAAGCCTGCTGCGCCGCGGCTATAGTCGCCGGTTACACCGTTAACGCCCATGCCGATCAGCTCGGTCACATAGAGCCCGTCTTTGATGTCGGCATAGAGCTCTGCAGGCGTTTGCTTGCCGGGTATCATGTAAAGGTTACTGCTTGAAATTCCAGGCGCAGACGACGTGCCGCGAGAACCGTGCCCCGTTACCGGCAGCCCCAGTTGCCGTGCCGTTGCGCTGTTTAAAAGCCAGCTTTTCAACATGCCGTTTTCCACTAGATTTGTTGCCTGTACTGCCACGCCTTCGCCGTCAAAAAGTTTGGATGATAAGCCACGTACGATAAGCGGGTCATCAGTGACGGTAACGCCCGCTGCAAAAACCGGTTTGTCCATCATGTCTTTCAGAAAACTGGTTCCGCGCGCGACACTTGTACCGGAAATGGCGCCTGAAAAATGCCCGAGAAGGCTCTTGGCTTCGCGCGGATCAAATATCACAGGATACTGGCCGCTTTCAATTTTTGACGGGTTCAATCGGTTAACTGCTTTTTCGCCAGCTGCGCGACCTACCTCTGTTGGCGATGCTAAGTCTTCAAAATGGCGTTTGCTGGAAAATTCATAGTCCCGTTCCATGCCGGTACCGCTACCGGCAACTGCTGAAACAGAGGTTGAGAAACTGCTGCCGCGGTAGTGACCAGAGAAACCATGACTGGTGACGAGGGAGATTGCCCAAGTTGAGGCGCTGGCGCCGGCACCGTCTGAATTGGTAACGCCGTTCACAGCTCGCGCAGCATCTTCCGCTTCGGCGGCGAGTTCCCGCAGTGTTTCTGCGGAAACTTCGGTATCGTCATATAGATCCAGTTCAGCGAACGGGCCAGTGTGCAGCCGGTCTTCAGGTGCCAAGCCACAATATTCGTCTTCGGGAACCGCTCTCGCCATTTCAAAAGTGCGATCAACTAACTGGCGAAGGCTATCAGCGCGGCGGTCCGACGTGGAGACCATCGCCTGCTGTTTGCCGATAAGGATACGCAAACCAATGTCTTCGCCTTCCGATCCCTCCACGTCTTCTAATTTTCCCTCGCGCCAGCTTACGCCGCGGCTGCGCGCATCAACTGCGACAGCATCGGCCGCATCGGCACCTTTTTTGCGGGCAGCTTTTACAAGGTCTTCGAGAATGGAAAGGGTTTGGTCAGCCATAAAGCGCACCTACTAATCGAACAGCATTGGTTAAACGAACAATATTGGCGCCAATAAGACATAAAGGGCGGTTTCGCGCAATGGCGTTTACCCTATTTGGGCGCGTTTTCAGTTCCGTTTGTCGCAAGGTCTGCAGCAAGCAATTGTGTAGCTACATCTTTTGCTATGCCAGCACTGACTGCGGTGCCATTAATTTGCGCGGTGACGATGGCACCCTCAAACAATAATGCCAGCTGGTTGGCCAATGTTTCAGGGTTGTTAGCGCCTGCTTTAACGCACAGACTGTTGATGTAACGCCATATCATTTTTTTGAAGCTCTTACTGACGCCTCTCATGGGTGAATTGGCGTCAGAGTATTCGCCGACCACATTGACAAACATGCAGCCAAAGAAATTTTGGCCAGAGAACCATTTTTCGGCTGCGTCAAAAATCGCAATCAATTGACCTTCAGGCGTGCTGGAAAGCTGCTCAACGTCTTTCACAAAATCATTTCGGAAAACACTATCGTGTTTTTGCAGGGCGGCGAGAATTAACTCGTCCTTGGAGCGAAAGTGATTGTAGAGGGTTTTTTTTGAAACCTTTGCCTCGCGCATAATCCGGTCGACACCGGTTGCATGGAAGCCATGTTCACAAAATAACTTTATGGCAACTTCGATAATATGGTCGCGGCGACCCTGGATTGACATTGTTTACTCCACCGGAAACAGATTAGTTTCTTTAAAATACACGATATGCATAGCCTCAAAGACAGTCGATTGCCAGTGGCATTATCTCTATAAGGTAAATATGGCCAAGTAACAGCTGTATCACGTTAGTGCGAGCAAGTCATTTTTGGGATTGTCAAAGGAAACAGATCGGTTTCCTTTGGCGGAGCAATAGCTCAATATTAGCAAACCTTTACAGGGATACCCCAAATGAAAAAATTTCTTATCGCAATCGCTACATTCTTTTCCTTCACTGTTGCTGGAGCAACAATTGTTTCTGCAGATAGCGTAACAAATAGCGTAGTTGGCATGCAGGGTTACGACCTTGTTTCATACCATAACAGCGAAAAGCCTCTGCAGGGTAACGGCAACCATCTTGTGACTATCGACGGCGTGAATTATCTGTTCACCAACGAAGATAACAAAAAGAAGTTTGCTTCTAACCCAGAAAAATACCTTCCAGCATATGGCGGCTTCTGTGCTTACGGCGCGTCAGTTGGCAAGAAATTTATCGGCGACCCCACTGTATGGAAAGTAGTTGGCGGCAAGCTTTATTTGAACCTGGACAACAACGTGAAAAGCATCTGGGTAAAAGACGTTCCCGGCAACATCAGAAAAGCTAACGGCAAATGGAATAAAATTAAAGACGTTCCAGCTGGCGACCTATAGTTCAGCGCTGGTTTGGAATCACTGGTGGCTTTTAGTTAGTATACACTCCGCTGTTGCTGGCTATAAGCTTCGAGTTCCGAGTAATGAAATGGCAGCCTCCCTAGGCTGCCATTTTTTTGTGGTGGGTCTAAGTCAAATATTTCTGGAAGAAGGCGAGTGTTCGGCCCCACGCAAGTTCGGCGGCCTCTGGGTCATAACGGGACGTGGTGTCATTATGAAAACCGTGATTTGCCCCGGGATACATATGCATCTGATACTGCTTGTCGTTGGCATTCAGCGCGGTTTCATAAGCCGGCCATCCCGCATTAACCCGTTTGTCCAGTTCACCCAGGTGGATCAAGAGCGGTGCGTTTATGTTGGGCACCTGTTCAGCAGGTACGCCGCCGCCGTAAAAGGGTACTGCCGCTTTCAAATTTGGTAGTTTGGCTGCTAGCCGGTTTGACATGCTGCCACCAAAACAAAAACCAACACAGCCTACGTTGCCGGTGCAGTCAGAGTGGTTTTGCAGGAAGCTAACAGCCGAGGCAAAGTCCTCAACCATTTCGCTTCTATCGCGCTTGCGTTGTAGGGTGCGTCCATCATCATCGTTGCCCGGGTATCCGCCCAAAGGGAATAGGGCGTCGGGCGCAAACGCGACATAACCCGCAACCGCCACACGGCGTGTCACGTCGCGGATATAGGGGTTCAGGCCCCGGTTTTCATGGATAACAACCACGCCGGGGCGTTTACCGACCATGTTAGCAGGCTTGACCAGATAACCCTGCATATCACCGGCGCCGTTCGGCGACATATAAGGAACATCTTTCCCCGAAACCCTGGCATCATCAGTTGCGACCTGATCCGCCAGCGCATAGTTGGGCAGCACGCTTTCTGCTAGTGCCGCAACGGTTAAACCGCCAACAGCAAATTTGGACAGTCGGTCCATGAAGGTTCTTCGGGAGATAAGGCCATGTGCGTACCGGTCGTATAGGTCAAGCACACCTTGGGGTGGCCGCTGCGCTCGTTTTTGGTTTTGCTGTGTCATTTGTTTCCTCATCTGCAGTGAGTAGCCTTCGCGGCACTATAATCCAATGTATATACCGGCAGCGATTATAGCTGACTAATCTATTGGCGGCGATCGGCCATGGCTGAAGCCGGCTTTCTCTAGTTCAGCGATCAGCGGTTTTGCTTTCTCCGGTTGGCCAAGCCGTTGGTAGGCCGTCGCCAAATTGCTTTTCGCGGTTAGACTAACAGTGCCCTTTGCGTTCGTTAGAATTTCAGTCACATTTTCCCAGTGCTCTCGGGCCGCAGCGCCGCTTCGGTCGTTGGCGGAAAGGTCACCTAAGAAAAGATGAACTTCAGAGATGTGGCTGTATGCACCGTCAATGAGCCTAAACGCCTCGTTTTCATCTCGGTACGCCGCGATCAAATCTTGCAAAATTGACCGCGTTAAATCAGTTTCTCCCTTCAAGTGAGCCAGGCGGGCTTCGAGAAGTTTCACTTGGTGGGACGCCAACCGGCGGGCAGGTCTTGTATTGTCTCGCTCTAGTGAGGCATCAATTTGACTGCGGGCCTTTTGAGCAGCTGTTTCCGCCATGGAAACTTGCCCGGCTTGCAGCGCCAAAGTACCGTGCCGCGCATAAGATTGTGCGGAATCAGATAGCCAAAGTGTGTTTTTTGGATCCTTTTCCACTAGGCTATCAAATCCGGCTGTTATTCTCGCGTATATCTGGACAGCTCGCTCGACTTGGCCTCGGATAATGTGTAGTTTAGCCATGTTGCCTTGTGATAGAAATAGCCGTCGTTGCACACGATGATTGTTAGGCTCTTTGCGTATTAATTGTTCGAAAATGGCAAGCCTTTTACCGTAATTATCATTCGCCTCCTCAAGCATGCCAGCCCGTAAATATGCGTTTCCCAAATACTGATAGCTGCTGCCAAGGCTAATGTAGGCTTGTTTGTTTTGGTCACTGTGTGTTGCTAATAATTCGCGCATTGCCACGCTACTTTTGCCGTATTCAATGGCTTCGTAAGGGTTTCTGCGCGGGCCGCCCAGCAGCCGTGTTAGGAACGTTTCAGAATCGGCGACTTTTTCTCGCCAGAAAGTGTTCGGATCTTTCTGCCAGTGAGGTTTGAAATCCGGGCGTACAAATGGCGGCGGCACGTCCATACCAGAGTTAACTAGCTTCAATCTTTCTTGGTAATCCGCCTCGGCGCGGTCTAATCGTCCCTGTCGGTCAGCTAGATAGCCAGTAAAAAACAGATTGTTGGACAAGCGGAATAGGGCATAGCCACTGTTGGGTTGCTGTGCATGAAATTCACGCGACAATTTAAGGGTCTCTTCAAATAATTGCTCGGCTCGAACACTGTCTCCGCGCCGATCTAGCATTTGACCCAAACGCAGTCGGGCACCGGTGAGTGAGAATATTTGTTTTTCACTGAGCGCGTCAAAATTTCGCTTCTGGTAGTAATCCAGGATTTCGTTGGTAATGACTTCCAGACTATCTAGGCTACCAATGGTTAATAGCTCTTCATAGATATTGGTCATCATAAAATGGGAAAGTTGCTCGTTTTCTTGCAGTCGCTGCTCGGCTTCAATGGTTTTGGCTTCTGCTGTTTTAGCGGCTTGCTCTGCAGCTTGTCGGGCATCAATTGCGTTAAATGTAAGGCCGCCCATAACCAGCAAACTAGCCATGGCAGTCAACGAGCCAATTGCAAGTTTTTGCTGGCGGCGTTTTTCATCGCGTTGGACAATGTTATTGAGGCCTACACCCAATAAACCGGCAATGATTTTCATTAGGCCCATGCGTTTGCCGTCGGCCTCAGGGCGAATATCGGCGGCCAACCCTTCCGCGGACAGGCCCGCCTTTACGCCGTCTGTATGAAAGCTGTGCAGTAATGCATCGGGAAAGCATTCTTCCTTCGGATCGCCGGAAAACGGCATTCCTTCAACGATAAGGCCTAGTATATGGCCATCATCACGCTTGCTTTTGAACTCGGCAATTTCGCGGTTTACCAATCTGGATTGGGCGGCATTCGGCGAACATAATACAATTAGAAATTCGGAGGTGTGCAGCGCGTCAAACAGCCGTTCGGTCATGCGGCCTGCGGCAGGCAGCTCGTCGCGGTCTCGAAATATAGGTACCAGCCGCTCCGGTATAGGGCCGTGTTCAGTGACACGGCCAATCAGATTGGCTGGAATTTTGTAGGATTCGAGCGCCGACAGCAGCCATTCAGCTTGCTCACTGTCCGTATGGCTGTAACTGATAAAAGCTTTATATTTAAACTTGTTCACGGAACTGTTTGACCCCCGTCATTCCAACCGTTGAAGGCCAATCGTATCGTGCAAGATATGGCTGTCAAGCCAATCCGGAAATTGTGTTGTTTGCGAACAGTTTGATTAAACACTGAAACGGCATCTTCCTAGCTGGCCTCACCAGCCAACTCTCGGCGCCATGCCTCAAACGCGGTTTCATAGTAGTGTTGCTTAAACTGTGACCCAACACCCAGCGAGCAGGGTAAATACATGTAGTCACCAATGCTAGCAAAAAGGAGCCGCAGCTCCCTTTTGAAATTTTTGGTTTTGCTTAGAAAGCTAGTTGCCAGCCAATGGTCAGCGTGAAGTCAGTTTCCAGATGGGGGCCGTTAAGGTCTTGCGATAGAGGAAAGCCAGCTTCAATACCCAGGCGATTACCTTTCAGAGCGCCGTCCTTGAACAGATAGTTCGCACCGAAAAACATGTCTAGACGATCGCCGCCTTGAAAATTTGTTTGGGCAGTTTGAACAGGCGCAACAATGTGTAGGTCCTGTCCGCCAATAGAATCTTGGGTCACTGCCTTCAGGCGTGTTGAAACTGAGAGCGAGTCTGAAAACCCGTATGCAATCCAGCTTGTCGCCTCATATACGTTACCGAAAGTATAGTTGGCTGAGTTATCGCCGAGGCGAAGTGTTGCACGCGCTTGTGCTCCCCAATTCCAATTGCCTTCATGACCAACATACGTAAGGCCTGGCTCCAGATCCCATGTGCCCGAGCCCAGTTGCATTTGGTAAGGTAGGCGCACAGTCGGTGTGCCCCCCATTGGCGTGAGGATAGCGTCTTGCTTGCTGAGTGAGCCCGTGGGCACGGAAATGCTTGCGTTGAAATGTACTTTGTGGGTCACGTTATCGAACAGGCGAACCAGCGCCGCCACTTTCGTGTCACCGAAACCTCTGCTTCCTGTGGTAAATTCACCGAGCTGGTTGGTGCCCATACCGCCCTGGAAAGTGATGTGGTCCATTTCACGCTCGCCATACATGCCCATTATCATCAAGGTTACAGTGTCTGACGGAGCATACATGCCGCCTAGCATATACATGTCCATTGGCATGCGGGTTGGTACAACGCGCAGAGTAGGTGGTTGCATGGACTGTCCGGCAAATTGATTTGGCACCGTGGTCACAATTTGTTCGGGTGTTAAACTATTAGTGCCAATTCGGTTGCCTTCCATTTCCATTCGCATATAGCGGGCGGATAGCATGAATTCGCCTTTTTTATGGAGGTGATCACCCATAACACCAATCGGTGCATGGTCGTAGGCGCGTGGTTCAATGTGTGCATCATGTGCAAATGCGGGTGCGCAGCACGCAAGCGCAGCAGCAGCCGAGCTGAAGTATTTCATCATCTTTTCCTGAATTTATTTTATGCTTGGAGAATTTTAATCGGTCTAGATTGTAGGCGGCGCTCGTGCAGGGCGCCGGAATACGGCGCTGCGATATTGGTCGGATGGTGAAATCGCCAAACCGTATAGGATAAGAAGAATTTTATCGTGTGTTTCTGGGGCATCAATCGCGGCAGGTGCATCAAGAGCGGCATAAGGGCAGCGCGCGTCAGCGTTCTCATCCACACCGGCCATATCATGCCCGGAATGGTCAATGTAGCCTGTCATCCATGGCAGTTCACCGACCGACGGGCAGATTGTTACCAATTCGCCGCCGTGTACAAATGACTTTACGTCCAGCATCATGCCTACCGGCACGAGAGCTTTTTGCGAAAACGCCATTAACAGTAGCAGAGGCAAAAATAATCGTAAGTATGATTTCATTCGAATGCAGCTACACCTGAAAAAAGCACAATAACTACCTACCGCGCCTTCTAGTTGTGCGACACTATCGTTGGATTGGACTTTCGGAAATCGTTTTTTGACGTCAAATCGTCGCACCAACCTTTGTCTGGCAGGTGTCTGTTAGCTGGTTTCACCCGCCAATTCTCGGCGCCATGCCTCAAACGCGGTTTCATAGTAGCGCGGGTTAAACAGTTGCCAAGTGCCCAGTGATGCCGGAACGATAAAATCTTTTGCGCCCTCTGCGGGGTTTTTTCCGGCGGTGTATGATGCACGTGCTTTGTCTTCAACCAGGTGCAGCAGATCAAGATAATTGCCCAAATCACCAGCGCGGGCTATCGCCCCGTGGCCGGTTACGATGGTGCGCTTCGGGTCGCTTAACAAATGTTCTGCCGATGTTGTCAAGTGGCTTGGGATCGCGTCCACATAGTTGTGAAACAAGCCTGCCCACACCAGGTCGCCCGCAAAAATTATAGACGCATCATCCACAACAATAGCCAGATCGCTGGGCGTATGGCCTTTGAGCGGATGCAGCCTGATGGTGCGCCCGCCAAGATCCATGGTTTGAATGGAGGTTTCATCAGCGATAATACGGGTTGGTAAAACGGGGCGAATGACGGGCTGCGCAAACTGTGCGCCGTCCGGTGTTTGTTTGGCACCGGCGTAGCGATCAAAAATAAGCTGGTTGGTGGTGGCGGTGGCGATAATTTCGGGGCCGTTGGCGCCGTTTTGGTATCCGGCTAACCCGCCAGTGTGGTCAGCATGGAAATGGGTGACGATCACATCCGTTACCGGTCTGCCGGTCAGGCGCAAAGCTTGGGCCGCGAGCCACGCCGCACCCTCGGGCCGGAACGAGCCATCGATGGCAACAACTTTGTCGTCGCCTGCAATGATGCCGCCGTTGCACAAAGTGGCGATCGCAGCCGGGTTAAAACTGCCATCTGGCTTTAGCGGCGTGGAGACAACACCCCAAACGCCGGGGCCAACTTCCTCAATGCGGGCGAAGGGTTGTTCTTCAACCATTTTGCCGAAGGTGGGGAAATTGCGCGCGCTTAAAGCTGGCGACAAGGCGGCTGTGCCCAGCACTGCGCCGGTTGCAGCCATGCCGGTCATTAATCCGCGTCGTGAAAATCCGTTTTTTTGGTGTGTCATTATATTCCCTTTTAAACCCAACCTTTGTTGCGGAATGCTTCCAGCGTACGGACAAATTCTGTCATTTCTGTCAGCGTTCCAACGGAAAGCCGGTTCCAGCCATCCTCTTTGGTCATGCGGCGCCCGACCAGAATGTTGTTTTCCTTCATGCGCCGTTGGTAGCTGGCCAAGTCACTGTCAATGCGGTGCAGCAGGAAATTGGTGTGGCTGGGAATATAGCCCAAGTTCAGCCGGTCCAACGCCTCGATTAAAACCGTTTTCCCCTCTGCGTTAGAGGCGAGGCTTTTGGCGTAATACCTGTCGTCTCTCAAGGAGGTAACAGCAGCGGCAATGCCAGCAGCATTGAGGTTGTAGGTAGCTGCAAAAGCGTTGATACGTTTCGCGGTCTCGGGTGCGGCGATGCCGTAGCCAACCCGCATGCCTGCCATGCCGTATATTTTGGAGAAGGTACGTGCAACAACAATGTTCTCGCGGCCTTCTGCAACGTCGCCTGCAAGGCTGGCGTAGCCATCGCTGTCTTTGGCATAATCATAATATGCTTCATCGATCAGGAACAGATGGTCGGACGGCGCATTGGCGATCCAATCGCGCAGGGCGGTTTGGTCCACAATGGTGCCAGTGGGGTTATTTGGGTTGCAAATGTTAATCAGCAGCGGCCCGACCGTAGCCTCGGCTTTTGCCCTCATGGCATTGATGTCCGTGACGAACCCTTTGCCAACCGGCACCGTTACAACGGCCATGCCTTCTGCTTTGGCATAGAGCTGAAGCGCGCCGAATGTGGGTGCGGGCTCAATCACGGTTGCGTTCACTTGCGCTGCCGCGGTGACAACAGCACGGATAACCTCGGTTGAACCGTTGCCGAGCATTACCTGCTCGCTTGGCACACGGTGCTGGATAGAAACCGCGTTGAGCAATTCGGCGATGTCATCGTCAGCATAGCGGTTGGCTTTCTCGTCAACTGCCAAGCGCGCACTTTCGGTTGCGAGCGGCGACATGCCCAGTGAATTTTCGTTATAATGCAACATTAGTTGCGGCGCATCGCGGCGGAACGGCAACGTGTCGCCCGCCAGCGCCCGAAACGCCAATGCAGGACTGCCCAGTCCGGCAACCAAAGCCCCTACGCCGATACTGCCCAGCAGTTTCCTGCGCGATAGGTTATTAACGTTCATGCCCATAATGTTGCCCCGTGTTGCTCTGTGTTACTCTGTTTT
>Ga0316204_10012606_pt1 | contig 10271 bp, 5 predicted proteins | sample 6monrhotite_MG_2_FD_205661 | JGI IMG/M metagenome (GOLD analysis project Ga0316204, IMG submission 205661) | Microbial mat bacterial communities from mineral coupon in-situ incubated in ocean water Damariscotta River, Maine, United States -... | ecosystem: Environmental > Aquatic > Marine >... | reverse complement strand
GCAAGAGTACAGAAGACTTCAAGTACTCTTCTATCACTTCCTTATGTGATAAATAAGGAAATATCTTGAGTTTGTCTCTTAGAATTGGATAGCCATTTATTTCATCTATAATACCTTGATCAATCGTGCCTCCAAAATGTAACTTAAGTCTTTTAGCAAAGCTTGCATCTTTTTGGCACATCTCAGCTAAAGCTTTCCATAATTCTGATGGGTTCCTCAAGTGATTCAATAATCCAAAATGACTAATTACAAAATCTTTATATGGTTCTACTTTTAAATCAAAGTCCACATCATCATAACCATTAGTCAATACCTCAACTCTTTTAGCTCCTAAACGTCTCAAATCGCTTGCCCAAACTTGGCTGGTAATTACACTTAAATCTGCAGAAGTGATCACTTTTTGTTCTAACGCCCTATATCTGTTCATTATAAATGGCATAATATGATAGCTCTTTAGCATGTCTAATTCTGACCAAGGGTCCCTAAAATCTGCAATCCAAGGTAAATTACACCTCTTCTTAAGGTCCAATCCTATCAAATGCATTGAATGTGGAGTTCCTGTAGAAATTATAACATCTACCGGATTATTTTTTAAATAAGTTTCCAGAAACCTAACTGATGGCTTTCTCCAATATATTTTCGGGTCTGGAACAAACAAATTACCCCTTAACCAATTCATCAGTTTTCCTGCTAAAGATGCATTACCAACTATACCTGCTGAAGATTTCTTATCCTTTTTCTTCCCAAACAATTTTCTTCCAATAGAGTATGGTTCCCATATTGGGTGTTTAATTACTTCAACTTCTTTGGGAATCTCTTTTAGTAAACTTTCGTCATGCAATGAAAAATCAGGATTCTCAGGAGTATAAATAACTGGCTGCCATCCTAACTGTGGTAAGTATTTTGCAAATTTCAACCATCTCTGTACCCCTGAACCTGCACTCGGGGGCCAATAATAGGCAATGATTAAAACCCTTTTCATATAGATTTAATCCTTCTTCAGTTCAGAATACCCTATAAACCCGATAAGAAACAACATCATAAAACTAGAAGCCCAAGTTAGAGTTTTGCCAAGTTCGTATGTAAAAGGTTCAAACTTAAATACAATTTCCCCACTTCCAGGTGGAACTAACATACCTCTAAAGGTATAATTCACTTTGAAAAATGGGACTTCTTCCCCATTTACATATACCTTCCACCCTGGTGAATAATAAATTTCAGAAAATACTGCTAGTTGTTCAGCCTGTGAAGAGTAATTATACTTTAATTCATTCGGGCTGTAATTGGTAAGTTGGATGGATGCATTTGCATCAAATTGAGATTGACCATTAAGGTTATCTGCATCCCCCATTTCAATTATTGCTTCGCTTCTAGGATCAAGGGTTCTGAGTGCTAATATTGCTGAATCTGCATTTTCAACTATTTTAAATGATTTTACAAACCATGCATTCCCATAAGCATAAGGGTTTCCAATTACTGTTTCTGCTTGTTGTCCAGTATTATCTGGACCAACAATATATTTGGTATTCAGAAGGTTTACAAACCTCATTGAAGGTAATAAATTATTCACCATCTGTAGCCCACCTTGAATAAAAGCCTGTCTTAGTTGAAAATGCTCAATACCCAAATAAAAATCTATAAACTCTTGATATCTCTTCAATTTAGCCCCATGATACCCTCCCAAACTCTTATGAAAATATGGTGTCCTTACATCTTGATCTAATCGAGCATTGGTATTCAAAACTCGATAATGAGTTCCCTCCATCAATTCAGAATATGTTACATCAATCGACTTTCATTGATCAAATCGCCCTTTAGACTGAGCTCGTATATCACTTAACCGTTGTTGAATATTTTGTTGAATCTGGGGGTTTGCTTTTACTTCAGAATTAAATATTTGTTGATCAATAATTGTAGGTTCATAAGGAACTTTAAATTTGGTTGGCTTTACCCAAGCTAAATATTTATTTGCTCCTGTTGCTGCGCCTTTCTCATTGTTTACATAATCCTTGTTAACCAACCATAAATCTCCTAAGATTAGTAATCCTATGGCAGTAATAAAAACTTTATACTTAAGCTTTCCCTTAAGAAATAAAAATAGCATTGCTACTCCAAGAACCAATATTAAAAGACTCCTACCTGCACTTTGTGCTACTATATCTTCTCTATATTCAACAATTTGACTCTGAATTTCAAGTGCTTGATTATTTCCAGAATTAATTTGTTGGTTTAACTTAATTTGCTCTACTTCACTACTTAGATCAATAAAAGTTGATGGACTTAAATAGGTAAGTCCCAATATCGCTATAAATATCCCAGAGACTATCATCACTTTTTTCTGTTGTAGTTTAACAAACTCTTTATCCTTTATGAGTTTGCTAAGAAAAAGCAATGCCATAATAGGTAAGGTAAACTCCGCCACTAATAATATCATAGCTACAGCCCTAAACTTATTATAAGCCGGTATGTAATCAATGAAGAATTCTGTTAGGCCCATAAAGTTCTTTCCCCAGGCTAACATTATTGTTAATACAGTTACCGCAGCCAATGAAAGCAATAATCTATTTTTTACAATTACCAATGCTAGAATTGCTAAAAACACTACTAGAATACCAACATAAACCGGTCCTGAAGTTAATGGTTGGTTACCAAAATAACTACTTACTGCATTTTGATTGTTTTGATACTCTGAAAGAATTAGGTTGAAAAATTGCGGGTCCTCTTTTCTCAGGCGTTCCACTTCTTTTGGGTTCCCTAAAATTGGTTGGGAACTTCCTCCTTTTGCATTAGGGATAATCATGGTCATTGTCTCATCAATACCATAACTCCACTGGGTAATGTAATCTTTATCCAAACCTGAACTTGCTACAGCCTCATTCGACTCCCCCCCAGGCTTTATTGTCAATTCTGATTTCCCCCGTATTGATTCAGCTGAATATTCTGCAGCAATTAACAAGTTCCCTAAACTTGGCAATATCCCTAATGTTGCAGCTAATAGAAGTATCCCTACCCTCTTAAAAAAATAGGTTAACTCTTTTTGTTTGGCGTAATAGATAAGTTCTCCTACCCCAACAAATAACAACAAAATAAAAAGGTAATAGGTGATTTGCAAGTGATTAACATAAAGTTGCATTGAAGTAAAAATTGCGACCAACAAAACACCTACTTTCCAATTCCCCCTTATAGTTTGAATAAACCCTCCAAGAATTGGAGCCATAATTGCAATAGCATATGCTTTGGAAGTATGACCTGCTTCAATAATAATAATAAAGTAAGAGGAAAAAGCAAAAGCTACCGCACCCACAATTGAGAGCCAAGGATTAATCCCTAAACACAGCAGCAGAATAAAGAAACCTAGCATTGATGTAAAAACTGCACTTGCCGGATGAGGCAGACCTCCTCTGTAAATTCTGTACAAATAGTAATTTATATTTCCATCATACCTTACAGTGGCTGTCATATAAGTTGGCATCCCACCAAACATATTACCTGACCATAATGCCTTGTCGCTATATTTCTCTTGATAACTTTGAATTTCATGTGACATTGATTTGTGCTTCTCAATATCACCTTGCTTCAACTCATATCCTTCTAAGACTGGAAAAAAGTATACTAAAGAGATTATAAAGAATATTACTATCGCAGAAATATGAGGTACAAGCTTTTTAAAATCAATTTTCTTCATTATTTATCATTTTCTTTTATTTCCTCATATTCAACATACTCCCCTAATTTATCTTTCTTTTCTTTCTTTGAGTTAGATTGTTGAGAAGTATCATTTTGAGTTGAACTTGATGGTCCCTGTCCTGAGTAGTTTGAGAACTGTTTCTTCAAAACCCTTTTTATAATCCAAGGAAATAAAAAACGCATTAAGAACTTTAACCCATAATAGATTCCGACAAAAATCAGAATTGTTCGAAAAAATGCTATTAGCCCAGCCTGAAAAACCATCTTACTTGCTAAGGTAAAGGTTTCTTTCTGAATAAATCTCTCTAAAGAACTTATCTTTTAAATCGGCTATAAATCGAATTGCTTCTCCAGTTGATTTCATCTCTGGACCTAATTCTTTGTTTACATTAGGAAACTTATCAAATGAAAAGACTGGAATCTTAATTGCATAACCTTCTTTTACAGGTTTAAAGTCGAAATCTTTTACTTTCTTATCTCCTAACATTACTTTAGTCGCATAGTTCACATAAGGCTCTTGATATGCTTTTGCTATAAAGGGAACTGTCCTTGATGCCCTTGGGTTTGCTTCAATTATATACACTTCTTCGTTTTTAATGGCAAACTGTATATTGATTAATCCTTTTGTTTCTAAAGCAACTGCTATCTTCTTTGTATATTCTTCTATTAATTGGATTACCTTTTTGCTAAGATCAAAAGCAGGCAGTACAGCATAAGAATCTCCAGAATGGATTCCTGCTGGTTCTATGTGTTCCATAATGCCTATGATGTATACATCTTCCCCATCACAGATAGCATCTGCCTCAGCTTCTATGGCTCCAGATAAAAAATGATCTAAGAGTATCTTATTTCCTGGAAGATCTTTTAGAATATTTACAACATGTTGTTCTAACTCTTTTTCATTCAGAACAATCTTCATTCCTTGACCTCCTAACACATAAGATGGTCGAACTAACAAAGGAAATCCAATTTCTTTGCTCAATTCGATCGCTTCATCAGCTTTTTCTATTGAACCATATTGCGGATATGGAATATTGTTGGCTTTTAATAGATCTGAAAAACTTCCTCTATCTTCAGCTAAATCTAAAGCTTTGTAACTAGTCCCAATAATTTTGATACCATATCGATCAAGTTTCTCCGCTAATTTAAGAGCTGTTTGTCCTCCTAACTGAACGATTACTCCTTCAGGTTTTTCATGCTTAATAATATCATATATATGTTCCCAAAAAACAGGTTCAAAATATAATTTATCTGCCGTGTCAAAATCAGTAGAAACAGTTTCAGGGTTACAGTTAATCATTATAGTTTCATATCCGCATTCTTTAGCAGCTAGAATTCCATGCACACAACAATAATCAAATTCGATTCCTTGACCAATTCGATTTGGACCAGACCCCAATACTATAATTTTCTTTTTATCACTAACAATAGACTCATTCTCTTCCTCGAACGTGCTATAATAATATGGTGTCTTAGCTTCAAACTCTCCAGCACATGTATCCACTAATTTATAAACTCTATTAATATTATACTCTTCTCTTTTTGAGTATACTTCACTCTCTAAACAATTCAATAAGTGAGCAATTTGTCGATCTGCATAGCCCTTTTGCTTAGCTTCAAACAATAAATTTTTTGGTAACGTATTCAAGTTAAACTTCCCAATCTCATTCTCTAGTAAAATGAGTTCTTCGATCTGATTAAGGAACCATTTATCAATTAAGGTTGCTTCGTAAATCGTTGAGAGTGGGATACCTAGTTTAACAGCATCATATAAGTGAAACAATCGATTCCAACTTGGATTCTTTAGACTGTGTAAAATCTCCTCTTGGTTTTTTAATTCTTTACCATCAGCTCCCAATCCATTTCTCTTAATCTCTAGAGATTGACATGCTTTTTGTAAAGCTTCTTGAAACGATCGTCCAATCCCCATCACTTCACCTACAGACTTCATTTGAAGGCCCAGTGTTTTCTCAGGACTATCGAATTTATCAAAGTTCCAACGAGGAATCTTAACTATTACATAATCTAGGGTAGGCTCAAAATAGGCTGAAGTAGTTCCTGTAATTTGATTCTTTAACTCATCCAAATGATATCCAATTGCCAGTTTTGTAGCAATTTTTGCTATTGGATAACCTGTTGCTTTTGATGCTAGCGCTGATGATCTTGAAACTCTAGGATTAATTTCAATAGCAATAATCTCTTCTTTTTCATCATTACTAACCGCAAACTGTACATTGCAGCCTCCAGCAAAATCTCCTATGGATCGCATCATATGAATTGCCATATCTCTCATCTTTTGATACGTAGTATCAGAAAGAGTCATTGCAGGTGCTACTGTAATAGAATCGCCAGTATGAATCCCCATCGGATCCATATTCTCAATTGAGCAAATAATGATAACATTATCGTTTGAGTCTCTTAATAGCTCAAGCTCATATTCTTTCCACCCAAGAACAGCTTTATCAATTAATACTTCATGTATAGGAGATGCATGAAGGCCTCTTGTTAATAATTTATCAAACTCTTCAGCTGTATGAACAAATGATGCACCTGTTCCTCCCAGAGTAAATGAAGGGCGAATTACCAATGGAAAACCAATCTCTTGAGCAAAGTTTTTTCCTTCCAAAAAAGAATTAGCAATTTTTGATGGAGCAACCCCAACTCCTATATCAATCATCAACTGCCTAAATTGCTCCCGATCCTCAGTAATGTTAATTGCTGCAACATCTACTCCAATCATTTTAACATTATGCTTCTCAAAAAGACCGATCTCATCACATTTAATCGCTAAATTCAATGCGGTTTGTCCTCCCATAGTTGGCAAAACGGAATCAATATCAGGATGTTTCTCTAAAATTTCTTCAATTGACTCTGATTCAAGAGGTTTTAAATAAATATTATCTGCTACAACTGGATCAGTCATAATAGTAGCAGGATTTGAATTAATTAATGTCACCTTAATTCCTTCATCTCTTAAAGAACGAGATGCTTGAGAGCCTGCATAATCAAATTCACAGGCTTGACCAATTACTATAGGACCACTCCCAATGATTAAAGTGTGCTTGATTGAAGTATCTTTTGGCATAGTCTATTTTTTGGTCTGCGAAGATACTTTACAAAGAAAGAAAGTGAAAATTGTTGCAGACTTATTTATTAAGATACGTTGATAACATTATAATCTAATTCAATACGCCGACTACTATGTTAAATCATTAACTATTAAGCCATAAACTAAATTTTTTAAAAAAAACTCAGGCCATACAATTAGATCAGGTCTCTTTTGAAATGTTTAGCATCAAAAGAATCATAATATTTCAGTTCTGAACGGCTATAATATCTAGTCTTTTTAAGTTCCTTTTTATCAAAAAAAGAACCAAGAATTCAAACTATTTTTTTTCTAGAATTAATACTTTTTTATTAAAGTCTGCAGCAGCATTAATTACAGTCTTATACTCTTCAAATTGTTCTTTAGGGACAATAATATCAGCATAATATTCTACACAATGTATTATATACTTCTCCCCTTCCTGCTTAATAACTGATTCAAAAAATAAATTCTCTTTCCCTTCTTTACCAAATTTATGAGCAAAGTTCATTTCTTCTGCATTTTTTAACACATAACCTTCAGGTACATCAAATGTTATAGTTCTCTCATAATAACGGTTATGTCTTGCCTCAACATCATATTGCCGGTCTTTCTCTTGATACATCTCCATCTGAGGCCCTATTAGTTCCCCTATTTTGAATAACAAATCATTTCCAGCACGCTCAACAAAAGCATGTTCTGTAGAAGATAGTTCAAACACAAAAGGTTTAGTTCCAAAATCATTTCCTCCAATATTTTCCATTGCAAACTCAGCTATTTCCATCTGCTCACTTATTCCCTCCCCTAATGCCTGTTCTATATTGCTCAATTCTTCTTCATCCATCAAATAGAGATAAGGCTGAAAAAATTGTGCTGAATATCCAGTACTCGTCTTCTTAATTTTAACTTCAGGCATTGATTGATTCTCAGAGAAATCTATGTTTATATCCATGACGTCTTTACTAGCATCATAGGGTAACGCTTCTATAAATTTAACTTTTCCAATCGCAGTCTTCATCTCCCCCACAGTTACCTCTTTAATAAACAACCCATAATTATTAGACAATAAGTCAGGTATGTACTTCCCTCTTAAGTATTTCTCTGCAGGAGCCATATATTCTTTGGTTTGAGGAAAATACAACAGATAATCATTCAAATAGAGATAAGCTTCAAAATCTTTATCAAATCGCAAATCACTTCGATCACATGTAACTACAATTTCATATTTAACTTCTGACATCTCTAACAGTTTTAGCTGAAGAGTAGTAATACCATCATCATTTGCTGTTTTGTTGGCCAAAATAAAATCTAAATCTTCTAGTTGTTGATAATTTGCATCTACAATTTGATAATTTGTTTTTACATGATTCTCTATAGCAGATATCTTCTCCTTAATAGAACTCATATCTTTCAGTCCTAACTCTTTATATATCTTATCAATACTCTTTTGGGTTTTCTTCGAAAGTTCTGGATGAAGGTTTTTGTATATATTATTTCCCGCTTTACTATATGATGTTATATCCCCTCTATTTTGTGCATTATTACGATCAAGTTTATAAACTATTGATTGTTTTACCACATTATCAAAGACATTAGGCTGATCTAGTATTTTATTTATAGAATCAAGCTGAATTGTCCATCGTTTCCCATCCTCATAGGTTGTATCATGCTCTACATCTGGGGCTCCATTAATTGGTTTAAAAGCAAAAACTAAATGCTTGGGACAGATTAATTCAAAAGTCTGATTGTAACGATTAATATCTTCTTGCAAGTACACTAAACGGCCATAATAAGATGGGTAGGTCTTTTTATACGAAACACTTTCTATAACACTACCTTTTTCAAGACCTTCTAAAGCATAATAATAATATTTCCTCTGTTCGTCACCCTCACCATAAACGCCTTCCTTCACATCTTCCTCTTTTAACTCTTTAATTTCACCGTTTGGCAAAATCACTCTTGATCGTTGATACAAATACTCTGAGTTCTCGTTTGCTGCTAAATAAATTTTATTATTGCTTTTTATTGCCTCATCTGAATTAACCCATTTTGCAGTATGTATATAAGTATATTGGCTTTCCGCCTGCTCACTAATTTCATACTCAATTGAGTATGTTTTAGCTAAAATTGCTTCTGCCTCTTTTTTCTTCACTTCCGTTAAATCAAACTCGGATTCTTCCATAAAAGAAAAATTTTCATATTTCTGAGCTAAAAGGATGCTTGAAAAACAACTAATTAGCAAAACACATATTACCTTATTCATTATCTATTTTTTTAAATTTTATACTCTCATCAAGGTTCTGAGATAATTTTTTGATTACCTCATTCCATTTGGGTACGTCATCAACTGTAAGAAAAATAATCTTCTGTTCAAATTTCAAATTATACTTAATAGATTCTTTCTCCTTGGCGTATTGAATAGAAACTTTTAAAAATTTGTTTTCTAATTCAAAATCTTCAGGTAGGTATTCTACCATATAGTTATCAGGTATTTCCAAGTAAAAAACTTTCTCAAGATAATTTTTATAATCCAAAACAATTGGCACATTTTGCTTTTTGTCAAATTCAAAATCCTTAAGTTGTTTAGTAAGATTTAAATTCAGGTAGAGATTATCTCCAATACTATTTACATATGAGTCAATCTCAAAATCATAATTAATTTGCAAGGAATCTTTGGAATCACTTGGCCTGAAGAAATCTACATTAGATGATGAAAATTTATTTGACCCTTTTGTTAAGGAACTATTGAAATGCTTAATCAATTCATCTTTAGGTATATCCTTCACTGTTCTAAAAAAATCTTCAGCAAGATAACCTGTGAATATAAATTTGCCATTTCCTACAACTTTCTTCTCTTCAATTCTTAGAAAAGTAGAATCTACTTCTGAATTCTCTTTTGGGTTTAAAATAGGAACAGAATCCAACTCATATTCAGTTTTACCCTTACTAATTAGAACTTCTTTCCCCTGAATGAAAGAAGAAGGTCGTCCAAATTCTAAATTGGGGTTTGTTGCATCTAAGAAATATTTTTTTTCATTATCTGCAATATACGTCGCAATCATATGATTATCTACTGATGGATCAGCAACTTCAGAGTAGGAATAAGGAATCTTTCTAGTACCAACCCAAGTGAAGTAAGCCTTAATGTCAAGTTGATCCAAAAGGTTAACTGTTAAACAAGTCATGTCCTTACAATCTCCATATCTCCTTTCATATATCAAATCTGGGTCACGTGGAACAAAACCTCCATACCCATCTCCAAATGCAATGTATTTAATTCTATCTTGAACCCAATAGTAAACCTTTTTTACTTTTTCTAATTCTGAATCTGCCCCCGCAGTAATTGAATCAGCTAATTGTTTCAAACTCCCTTCTTTTGGTGCTTGAACTTGCTCTAATAATGAGTAATACCAAGCATATAAATCATCTAAATTCCTGAATACATTAGTGGTCTTCCCATCTATTTTATAAGATTTAACATAAGGAATAACATGCGGCT
>Ga0316204_10012603_pt1 | contig 10274 bp, 11 predicted proteins | sample 6monrhotite_MG_2_FD_205661 | JGI IMG/M metagenome (GOLD analysis project Ga0316204, IMG submission 205661) | Microbial mat bacterial communities from mineral coupon in-situ incubated in ocean water Damariscotta River, Maine, United States -... | ecosystem: Environmental > Aquatic > Marine >... | reverse complement strand
GGCTATGGTCCACACGAAGAGTGACCAGCGGCTGATAGGAACCCGCCCAGAGGGCAAGACCTTCTGCAAGCTCTCGCCGTCGAAGGAGGGTGTCTTCTACGCGAAGCGCCCGCACCCCATGGCCGACGCGAATGATCCCGTGCGCGGCCGCCGCAAAGAGGCCCGGCGCCAGGCGGTCTGCCCATTGATCCAAGACTGGCTCCCAGGGACCGCTAGCAAGGCGATGATGGAAGAAAGATCGCCAGGCATCTTGCCGGCGGGGATCACCGACAGCGCCTTCTAATTCAGTGGGGTCAAGCGGGGAAGCGCTGTCATTCGCTGGCAGAATGGCACCAAGATTTGCCCGCACCCAGCTTTTTGCGAAATCGCCCTGCCCCATGGCGACAAGCGCCTCGGCAGCCATCGGCGCATGATTGACGAACCCATTTTTGAGAACAGGCCCCAACGCGCGTAGTGGATGAAGGGCTGGATCAAGCAATTCATACTGTGCATCAGACATGGGCCAATCCTTTTAAGAAAGTATTTTCTTTATTTATTATGGCGCGCCTAATAATTCAAGTTTTTTCTTTCTTTAATAGATCGGGGATTGGCTCTTTCCTTAAGGACACGACCTAAGGCACTCTAGGTGCAACAGAAATCACAGGAAGACTCGAGACCATGACCGTCTACGCAATGGCATTTGTTGAGATCAATGATCGGGAACATTACGCAAAATACGAGGCAGGCTTCATGGAAGCCCTGGCGCCCTTCGGCGCAGAGATCCTCGCCGTTGACGAGGCTCCGAATGTTCTGGAGGGCGAAGCGCCTAAGGGACGGATCGTCCTTATTCGTTTTCCCTCGGCCGAGAAGCTCGACGCCTGGTACAATTCAGACGCTTATCAGGAAATTCTGCCATTCCGCAAAGCCGCATCGAACGGCCATGTGATCAGCGTCAAAGGGTTTGAGATGCCCTAGAGCGTTGTCAGGTGAAGTGGAAGCACGTCACCGTCCGGCAACGCGACGAAACAAGACACCTAGAGCTTGGTTTTTGATTAAATCAAAACCGAAGAAGCTCTAGGCGGCGTCCAGCATCACAACGCTGAAGAGCTTCTCATCATCCATCCATGACTGAGACAGGCTCCAGCCTTGCGCCTGCGCGAGCTGCACCAGTTCATCAAGGGCGAACTTGCGCGAGTTTTCCGTGTGAATGCTCTCGCCTTCTGCGAACCCGATCTTGGTATCACCCACCCTCACCGTCTGGTCCCTCTGGCTGACCAGATGCATCTCGACCCGGGAAGCGTCTTCATTCCAACGGGCTTCGTGCGCAAACTGGTCAAGCGCAAAGGTGCCATCAAGTTCTCGGTTGATGCGTTTTAGAATATTGAGGTTGAAGGCCGCCGTCACACCAGCTGCGTCATCATAAGCAGGGATGAGACGCCCCACATCCTTCTTCAGATCAGCGCCAAGCACGAAGGAGGCACCATCTCCCAGATCCTGTCGCGCGCGTTGGAAGAAGTCAGATATTTCCGCGTTCGATAGATTGCCGATTGTTGAACCCGGAAAGAAGCCGACCGTGCGTCCAGCACTGCGTGCTTCCCGCGGGACGGCAATCGGGGATAGGAAATCACCCACGACCGATTTGATGGTTAGAGAGGGATAGTCGCGGCGCAACTGGCCAGCGGTGTCCTCCAAGAAAGTCGCAGACACATCAATCGGCACATAGCAATGCAAAGCCTCAAATGAATCGAGCAGCAACCGGGTTTTAACCGACGCACCAGATCCATACTCAACGAGAGTTGCACCCCGCCCAGCTGCCGCAGCAATCTCGCTCCGACAGTCTTCCAAAATTTTAGTCTCTGTCCGGGTCGGGTAGTATTCCGCCAGGTCCGTGATCTCTTCAAACAATTGAGAGCCGCGCTCATCATAGAGCCAGCGGCAAGGCAGCGTCTTTTGCGGAAGCCCAAGCCCCTCAAGAACATCAGCTGCAAATTCAGCATTCGTGACTTTTACAGTGTCCAGCATTACGACGCGTCCCTCGCAAGTCTAAGGCCGGAAAACTGCCAACGCTTGTCCGGATGAAAGAAGTTGCGATAGGTCGCACGCATATGACCACCTGGCGTGGCGCAAGATCCCCCGCGAAGCACCATCTGGCCGCTCATGAACTTGCCATTATACTCGCCGACCGCACCTGGCGCGGGTTTGAAACCCGGGTAGGACGTGAAAGGGCTCGCCGTCCACTCCCAAACATCCCCATAAAGGCCTGCAAGGTCACCCGTCGGCGCATCCTGTGGACGCGGCCGCAACATATTGGAAGATGCGAAGTTGCCGTCAATCTCAACACCACCTGCGGCATGTTCCCATTCCGCTTCGCTCGGCAGCCGGGCACCAGCCCAGGTCGCAAAGGCGTCCGCCTCATAGAAACTCACGTGAGCGACCGGCGCATCCAGATGCACGGGCTGCGGCCCCCGCAATGTGAGCGACCACCAAACATCATCCTGTTTGTACCAATAAAGCGGTGCGTCCCATCCGCGCTCCGTGGCAATCGCAAACCCATCCGACAGCCAATATTGCGGGTCGCGATAGCCGCCAGCCTCCATGAATTGTATCCACTCTCGATTGGTAACCGCACGGGTCGCCAATTCAAAAGGCCGCACCAACACGTCATGCTGCGGCCCTTCACAATCAAACCTGAAGCCATCGCCGCTGGCCCCCAGCGGCAGACGCCCTCCATCAAACGAGACCCAACCTGCATCACCGGTACCCTTGTTTGTCATCTCTAAAGGGACGGCGGGCGCGAAGGCAGGGCGTAAGGGGTTCTGCGCAAACAGGTGCAGAATGTCAGTAAGCAAAAGCTCCTGATGTTGCTGCTCATGATGAAGCCCAAGCTCAATCAGCTTTGCGAGTTCCGGTGCGAGCTTGCCAGCCAACAGCGCTTCCATCGCCTCATCCACATGAGCGCGATAATCACGGACTTCGTCCAGGGACGGGCGCGCCAGCATCCCACGACGCGGACGGGGATGCCGCTCGCCCACAGCGTCATAATAGGAGTTGAACAGGTAACAGTAATGATCATCAAAGAGGGTGTAGTCGGACACGTTCGGTTCGAGGACAAAGGTCTCGAAGAACCATGTTGTATGCGCAAGATGCCACTTAGCAGGACTTGCATCTTCCATGGACTGAACCGTCGCTTCTGCATCACTTAAATGATCGGTAAGCGCCAGGGACTGAGATCGCACGAGCGCATAATCGCCAAGCGCAATCGACACGCTCCCTTTGAGCGGGGTCGATGAAGGAGATGTCATGTCAGGATTCTCTGTTGAACTCGAGATTGTCAGGGTAGAAGGCGACATAGTCTTTTAGGACAGCAGCTTCGGGAATGGGGTCTTCATAAGACCAGGCCACAGCAGGTCCCTTAGTACCTCCAAACTCGAAATAGGACGCATCGCCTTTGCGCGGGCAATGTGTGGTTTGCTCCATCAGGCTCGCGAGGTCCATTGCCACATCGCCGCGCGGGAAATAGAGCATCGGCTTATGGCCCTTCTCGTGAACGATGATCACGTCAGAGCTGTCAGCGATGGTCGCACCGTTTAAAAGAACACTGATTTTCTGACCCGCGGCAACAAAAGCCAGCGGCTTTTGAAAGCTGGTCTCTGCGCGAGACCCCGGGGATAATATGCCTGCGGCCCCGTCATCCGATACAGTCTCTTGGTCTGCCACTCTTCTCTCCTCCCTACCGTTCTCCCTTTCAGAGGGTCAGGTAAATATGGGATTTGGACGGCACCGAACGAGATCGTAATATCGCACCCGGCTGGTTCAGAAACAGACCGTACCGCACTCAGAGTGAAACGCCAGAGCCAATTGCCAGGCTCCTGACAAAAACTGGCAGTTATGCACGGAGATAAAAACTTTGTGACAAATTGTCGAGAGGCAAAGAACCGTCGAATATTAGTCCAGTTCAGCACACAGCCCGCGGACAAGCGGCTCAATCGATTGCATCAAATAGGTCTCTGCCGCTTTGGCGCCACGCACTCGAATGCGCCGCAACCTCACCAAATCGCAATATCCATGTAATTGCGTCATCAGGGAAACAGACAAGTGTCGTGCGCGCGCCTTGGAAAATGATTGTTGTTCGAAAAGCGCTTCAACCGTGCGGAAAGTGTCCTCAATGGCTTCTTCGAGCTCTGGATGACGGCCATCTTCATTCAACCGCGGACCGAACATAATCTGATAGAGACTGTCATTGGCCAGCGCCCAGCGCACATAGGCACGCGCAGTTAGTCTTATGGCGCTCTCAAGATCACCATCATCTGATGCAGGGACGCTGAGCGTCTGCGCAAAATCGTCATGACCAGCAAGCGCAAGCGCTACCAGCAATTCGCGCTTGTCTGAGAAATGCCGGTAGACAGCACCGTGGGTCACACCCAAGTCACGCGCAAGGCCACGCAGCGTAAACTTTTCAAGCCCTTGTTCGGCGATGCAACCGGGCGCCTCCCGCAGAAGCGCTTCGCGCAGGTCTCCATGATGATAGGTGGCTTTAGCTTTTCCTGGCAATCCTGTCTCCAGCGCAAATTTTCAATCACAGCTCTTGATCTTATACAACATCGCCTTTATGTAACCACTGGTTACTTAAAAGAACAGGAACATTTCAATGGCAAAAGGCGCCATGAGCAGCTGTGAAGATAAGTCCGTCACCCTGCCCCAAGGACGCGTGACCTATCGCGACATGGGATCCGGTCCGACCATCGTTTTTGTGCACGGCCTTTTCTTGAACGGAACGATTTGGGACAAGACGGTAAAACGCCTGACCTCCCATCGGCGATGCATCGTGCCCGAGCTCCCCCTCGGTGCACACAAAACACCTCTCAACAAAGGAGCCGACCTGTCGTTGACCGGGGTCGCCCAGCTCGTCGCAGACTTTCTGAAAGAACTGGACCTCGAAAACGTGACGCTTGTCGGACTCGATTTCGGAGGTGTCATCGCTCAGATCGTGGCAGCCCGGCACAATGAACGGGTGTCCCGGCTCGTTCTGACAAATTGCGATGCTCTGGAAGTCTGCCCGGCAAAGGGCTTTGGCTATCTGACCTGGCTGCCCCGAATTCCTCTTGCAACCTGGACGCTTGGCAAGCTGATGCACCATGTAGGCCCGCTGCGCCGCCATGAAACATCCTTCGCAGCGTTTGCCAAAATGCCCCTACCAGATGCCCAACTCAGGGATTGGGTTCGTCCAATGGCAGTCTCATCCGGCGTGCGCCGGGACGTTAAAAAGCTGCTCCGGTCAATTGACGTCAATCTGACACTCGCACTTCCAGGCGAACTCAACAGCGCGGGGGCTTCTGTTCTGCTGGCCTGGGGTTCTGAGGACGAGCTGTTTCCAATAGATCTCGCTCAAAGGCTCGCGGCTGCCATCGGAAGTAACGCGTTCCTGACGGAAATCCCTGACGCAAAGACATTCGTTCCACACGACGCCCCAAAGGCCCTGGCTTCAACCATTTTGGCGTTTACAGCGACACCGCCCTGGAAGCTTACAAGCGCAAGCCAGGCCAACCTTTCGGAATCTGCTTAGGAGGCACCCATGTCACTCAAAGGCATTGCTCACATCAACTTCACCGTCAGCAACTTCGAGAAATCATTCCCGTTCTACGAGAAGCTCTTCGCCCATTTGGGCCTGAGGGAAATGATCAACGCAGATGGGTACTATTACTGTGTTGGAAAACGGACCGCCATCGGCATCCAGGCATGTAGCGAAGAGAACGCCGGCCTGCCATTTGATCAGGGGCGTTCAGGGCTGCATCATTATTGCCTGTCCATGGAAAGCCGGGATGACATAGACGCGCTCGCGGGCTTCGCAAAAGAAATCGGCGCTCGTATTGTCAGAGAACCCGCCGCACAGGATGATTGGTTTCCGGGCATGTATTCATGTCTCTTTGAAGACCCGGACGGCATTCGCATAGAGGCAAACCATATTCCAAAGCGCAGCTGATTTAAGTGAGGATTAGTACGAGGGGCCGGGCCTGCGGCGTCGCATTAAGCGAAGCACCGCGACCAAGGATACACAGGCCCAGACACCTTCCAGAACAACAAAGGGCATATAGGCGATGAGCCACGAGGCATAGGTCGCAAGTGACGCGCCGACGAAGTTCGCACTCGGATAGACCAAACTCTCTTTCTCGACCATGCCGAGAAGATTGGCCGCAAAGGCGCCGAGCAGAAGCGCGACTCCAGCCGCCCCAATCAAATCTGCCCCGAGCATTACGACCCCGCCTTCGAAAGCTCGTTGAGCCACCACTGGTTGAGCTGCCAGATCGAACGCTCAAGCGGTGAAAGACGACCTTGCGATGTGAGCGGCGCTTTGAGCCCCTCCCACACCATATCGTTCGCCTCAATATCCTCATGGTGGATCACGGAGATAAGCGCGCCCGAACCCTCAGCAATCTCATCGATGTTGGGAAGGCCCGCAGATGCTTTAGGCACCAGAAAATGGATCTTCAAAAGGAGCCTGTCCGTTGCACTCGGAATAATCTGATACCAGGTTGCAGAAGACCCCATGAACGCGAGCAGAAAATGAGGAAACAATACTGTCGCCAGCAAATCATTCTTCTGCCACTCCTCTAGTCCATCGATCAGAGGAAGACCATCCGGGTCTTCCGGGTGTGGCGCAAGCGCTGGCATGTGAAGAATGGAATAGGGGCCATCTGCATCAGGGATCTTGGAATCCTTGGCAGGATAAGCAGGTTCAAACGTCTCTTTGTGGATGGCGATATGGTGATACGCCTCCATGAAGTTCTCGACCAGAACCTTCCAGTTCCAGGGACTGTCGAACTCCAGCGTCTTGATGATGACCATGTCATCAAGCTTGTAGTTCGAGAAGGTTTTTTGATAGGTCGCTACCTGCGGCGCGAAAGGTTCGGCAGCATCGTCAAAATTGACCATGACGAAGCCTTCCCAGATCTCAGTTCGCAATACTGGAAGCTTGCACGACTTTTCATCAAACCCTTCCGCCCCCTCCATGAGGGGTGCCCGGACCAGCTGTCCGTCGGTTGCGTAGCTCCACGCATGGTAAGGGCAGGAAAAGAGATTGCGATTGCCAGTTCCCTCTGCAATCGGAGCCGCACGGTGCAGACAGACCCGTGACATCACACGGACGTCTCCATCTGTTCCGCGCACAAGCATCAAGGGCTGGTCGTAGAGGGTGAAGCAGATGTAATCGCCTGGGTTCGGCACCTGATCAACCCGACCAACTGGCAACCAGCTTCTCCGCATAATGCGCTCGACTTCCAGGTCGTAAAGGTCAGGGTCTGTGTAGGCAGTAGCTGGAAGGGTCCACGCGGCCTCTAAGGGCGCAGCAACACGCGCGCACTCTTCTTCTGAAAGGCCGGGAAGAGCCAGAGAATGTTTGTTCATAATGTTTTCCTCAGACCGCAGATTTGAGCCGGCCCGCAAGACCCAACGCTTCCATGACAAAGGCTCGCCACTCTTCAGGCGTTATCGCGGCGCATCCACCATTGAAATCTGAGGCACCATAAATCTGCCTGATCCCACGAGTCAATTATTTTTTATCAGATGAAATAAATTAGACATTCGCAGTTTTCTGCAATATATTGAGACATGGTGGAACTCAGTGAAAAAACACCCGCACGAAGACCCAAACGGCCGGTTGGTCGGCCAAGGGCGGATGGAAGGCCACAGCTTACCAAAGAGGCTGTCTTTTTGGTGGCCGCCAAACATATCGCCAAGGATGGGTATGCAGGAGCGAGCATTCGCAAGATCGCCGCAGAGCTGAAAGCAGCACCCGCCTCCGTCTTCAATCTCTTTCCAACCAAAGACGTTCTGTTGAACGAACTGCTGTGCTTCGCCGCAACCCCATCCATGGTGTTTTACGACGAGCTTGCCAAGTTCAATCTCCCTCCAGCAGTGGCGCTGTTTAAGTCGATCGTGGAGGAGGTGACCGCTGTCGCATCAGCGGACCGCGACTTCCCGGCCATCTTCTACTTGCCGGAATTGTCAAAGCCCGGCTTCGAGCCAGCACAGGAAACACGTGCAAACATGGTCGCGCATTATCGCTCCCTCATAGAAGCTGGAATGCAAGCCGGTCTCTTTTCAGTTGAGGTACCAGCGCTCTCAGCAGAACAGGTCTTTCAACTGACCGAAACGAGCATCATCGCGCAACAGGTAGCCACCGTGACACCACCAGAAGAAGCAGCCCGCGCGACGGCGCGCTTTTGTCTACGTGGACTATTGGTCAACCCGGCTGATCTCGATGCAATTGAACAAGCATCCGATCAGGTGTCACTCGCTTTTGTTTTACCGCAAAAGGTCTGACCTGCTCGTCAGGCTGTCACACGTTCAGATCAGTTACACGGCAGCACATTGTCGGTGAGCGTCGTACCCCCGAAGTCGATCGTCCCGGTGAACGATGCAGCCCCGTTTGTCCGACAGAGCGTCGGCGCGTTCGTCAAATTGTTGAGGTTACCGGTACCATCAACCACATTGGTTGCGCCCGCACCCCCGCTGAAGCGGAAGACCGACCCGCCGCTCGACGCCGACGTTCCCTGATGATCGTTTCCGCTATAGGTCAACGTAGAATTGGCGCGCACGTCGACCGTCCTTGCTGAGATATCAGTGAACGTGTTGTTGGTAATCACCGCAGTGACATTGGTTCCCATATCAAATGCGCTGAAGGTGCCCTGGTTGGAAATCGAATTGTTTGTGAATGTAAATTGGGCGCCTGCGTCGACTTCCACACCGCGCCCACCCAGATTCCGCAAAACAGTGTTGTCGATGTAGACGTTCGTCACAGCGTTTGGAATGTTGATGCCATCCGTCGCTGCTGACCCATCACTGCTAATCGTGAGGCCCGTCACATGGGTGTTGTTCGCGACCCGAACCGCATCGGATTCTGCCACAACGTGAACCGTTGCGGCAGCGCCCGGTGCCACATACGTATCTTGCACACCGGTCGTGCGGCCCTCAACAAGGAGGCCCTGCGTGCCCCCAACGATGGATTGATCCGCCTGCAATATGGTTTGGCCGAACGTCCCATTGTCGCCCTGCAGCACGATAAGGCTGTTGCCCCCGGCCGCAGTCACCTGAGCTTGAGAGGTGCCGGGTGTATCCACAAAGACAACCTGGTCCAGATCAACATTCGTGTTTGGATCTTTCACTGGCTCCAACGTTGTCGGCAAATCGACCGACGTCATGCTCGTTACCGTCGAACCGGAGCGGCTACGTGTCACAATGTCTGTGTCCCGCTCCAGCGCTTCCATCATCCGCGCAGACTGCGCGGCGCGCGCCCGGTTTGTGCGATTGGGAGACCCCAGCGGAATGCGGAGCCTCACGCCAACTTCAAACTGCTCTTTGCGCACATCATCATGTTGCGCTTCCATTTCGAAAGTAAGCCGTGACCCTGGCAGTCCGCCAAACACATCATTGAGCCGCCACTCGGCGCGCAAACGCGGGCCCCAGATCGCATCCGGGAAGAGCGAATTATCGAAGTAGAAACCGCCGAGAAAGATCCGGGCTTCGTGATCGAAAAGATCGACACCCTCGTCAACCGGCTGAACCCAGTCGAACCATTCTTCCAGTGGCGCGCGACGACCGACCTCGCCGTCAACACCCCAGGCAGCAAGATCAAACCCGGCGCTGGTGGTCGTGGTTGTTGTGGTCGTAGCACCGCCGCGTGCAAAGAACAGTTGCGAGCCCACGAGACTCAATGCTGGTCCGGTCGTTACCGTCGCAGACGTGGAAGTCGAAGATGAGGTGCCGACGCTTTTCTGATCCTCAAGCGGGTAATACCCGTTCAGGCGAACGTCCCAGTCCTTGGAGAGCGCTTCGACACCCCCCGCGATCTGATGAAACGTGTTGCTATTCTCCGACGTCCGGATGTCATAACCACCCCAAACGCCGAGGTTCCATCCGTCGCTGCGCATCTCCCGATAGCCCAGCGCAAAATTGCCTTCTTCCGACCCGCCCTCAAAGAGTTTGCCGCGTGCTTCGACAAAGAGAAGCTGATCATCGTCCTGCGCAATAGGGGCAAAACCCACCGCCTCTGCCCGGTCATTGCGGTTAGATAGAGTGCCGCCAGCCTCGACCCAGGGTTCCCAATTTGGCGCGGCACCAGCACCTAGACCCGCGCCAGCAATTGCCGGCCCGGTGAACGCCCCCAAACACACTGCAAGAACAGCCCATAACGCCACATGGCGGGCCAACCCCGTTAACACTATCCAGAACCCCATGAACGGGCAAAATTCTCGCAAACGTCGAGAATTCCCTCGTTTTTCTGGGATAAAACCTACTCA
>Ga0316204_10012602_pt1 | contig 10274 bp, 5 predicted proteins | sample 6monrhotite_MG_2_FD_205661 | JGI IMG/M metagenome (GOLD analysis project Ga0316204, IMG submission 205661) | Microbial mat bacterial communities from mineral coupon in-situ incubated in ocean water Damariscotta River, Maine, United States -... | ecosystem: Environmental > Aquatic > Marine >... | reverse complement strand
TCGCCGAGTACCACAGGGTCAACTAAAGCCTCCTTGGGAGAGGTTTTTGCTACAGAAAAGTGTAGAGGGAGACAAACAGAGCAAACAAGGATAAGTGCTCTCAGGGAAAAGCTGAGCAAGGGATACTTCATGGCCTCTAATCCTAAGGATTCCACAAGTAAACGCAACCCAAGAAAGCAATTGTCAAACCTCAACCTATTGACTTAAAGGGCCTTAAAACACTGAGTTTTTGCTTTGACTCAACTCAGCTTATTGCAAAAGTAAATAGCATCATGCCTAAAAAAGTAGAATTGGATCTTGTTAAACACATTCTCCAACGCAATGAGCTCGATATTCGTGTGATCTCTCAGGTCATGGAAGACATCAGCTCTGAGCTCGCAGCGCTCGTTGACGAAGAAAAACCTCCACCGGTAAAGAAACAATACGTCATCATGCTCTCCGACCCCGAAGGCACCCTTCAAGGCAAAGACTACACGGGCTGGGTTATGCAAATCCCTGAAGAAGACAGCCCTTACGTAACAGAAGAACGTCTTCACCGCTCAGGATATGAATTTAACGTAACCCCCAAGGGGCGCCGGATCCCAGTAAAGACCGTTGCCGAGGTCTGCGAATCTGTTCCTGTCCGTATTACCAAAGAGGAAAAAGTCTGGGTGCGCACAAAAGAGCCCGTACTCGTTGTGACAACAAGTAACACAATCCCAATGGATATTTCAGGTAAGGCAGACAACTAGGGAAAGAGGGTTAAAAAAGGCTCTTCAGCCTAGAAGCTATGGATCTATAGCATCCCTCCAAGAAAAGTTGGGATGCTTTGGGCTTAGAAGGTGACTGCATTCACAAAGAGGCAACTCACTCTACTTCTGACATTTAGCAACAAGAACCTGCCCTGGGTCTAAATAGTCCTCGGGAATACAAGGCCGAATAGTTTTCGGTTCAAATACTGCTGGCTCAGTGCATGAAAACGCTGGCTCTTGGATAAAGAATTCTGCCCTGGGGAAAACACGCTTCACGAAGTTTTCAAAAGTGATCCTCGAGTGATTTCTGCGATGCCCCCAAGTCATACGGTCGTGCCAGGTGTCAGGGCTTGTTATAAATAAAGTTCCTTCTGGCTTTAGCCACTCATGGCAACGCTTAAGAAATGCCCCATCTGCCTTCACGTGCTCAAGAATTTCAAAAGCGGTAATAAGATCAAAGCCCTCCTTCTCGAGCTCACCCGTTTCAATATTCTCTAGGACAAATTCAACGCCGCTATCTGCGTATTGTCCATTTGCTGCGTATTGTCCATTTGCATGGTTCACTGCAAAAAAATTACTATCAACCCCTAGCACTGAGCTTGCCTGCCCCTCTGACTTAAGCAATGCACTGCCATACCCCGTTCCTGAGCCAAGATCGAGCACACGCTTCCCCTCAGCCTCCTTAGAAGCAAAGGCATAACGCTCAAGCAAACACTGGCGACGCGTCACATCAAACAAAGGCTCAAGCCCGTCCATGCGCTCAAAACGGTTCCGATAAAGCCATGCCTGAACAGGCCCCCTAGCAAAATGGTGCATGTGGGAACTCTCTTGATATTCCTGCTCGCGGTGCTCTTCGGCAAGTATGTCTCGCCCAAAACCACTCGCGCGCCTACGGGCTTCGTAAATGGTATCATGAATATCGCGCAAATCCCAAGAAACCTTAGGATCCTGTATATCAAAGCGAGGCTCTTTCCACATCTCGGGATTATTTAACAAATCCTCATAACCGCGCACATAGCACTGAACTGTCTTCTTTTCATTGTAAAAAGTCTCGGTCCATTCACGTGCATTCTCGCCAAGGACAACACGAAGCTCTGGGTCGCGAATAAGTTCGCTAATCATCGTGTCTGCCTCTTCTACGCGAGTAAAAACCCAGGGAAGCTCCTCTGAGCCCGCAAAATCAAGAAGGTTATCAAAACAGCGATGATCAAGGTGTATAAAAGAAGGAATACCCAGCGCAAGAAGCTCAAGGCTTAAAGGGTAAAAACTTCCCGTGACCAAAGAATCAATCAACAGATCTACCCCTCGGCACTGATCTATACAATCCTCCCGAGGGCTCTCAGGCACAGCGACGATCTTCATTGGGCGATCCTGGTGATTAAACTTCCAGGCCAAATGCTCCCCCATTGCTAAGGTTTCAGCAAAGCCCTCACAGGCCCAGCGCGTCCCCCGTACGGGAAGCTCCCAGGCTGAACGCTTTCCTCGTTGAATAACCCCTAATGTCAACATATCAACGTCTTCACTGAGGGAAACAGGCGTTATCTCAGACTCAAGCACAACGGAAGGCATAACCCGGGCATAGGGCAAATAGCGCTCTGTGTGATTGAGAAATGCAAACTGGGCTACTGCCGGCGGATCGATCGAAGTATCGCCTTTCTCCGGAATTGAGTAATGCTGCTGAACCCATGTTGCCTGAGGTGCGTTTTGCTTTAGCTCCTCGACCCACTGCGCATTCTCTAAATCACAAGATCCATGAACGTGAATAACATCTGCTCCCGCTGCCGCAGTCAGCACTTTTTCGGAGATAGAACCAGAAAGGAGACTTTCTTTTAAATCAAAATGCTGAGAGTCAACCGAAGTATGTTTCGTTAAAGCGACATCAAGCGATCTTGATACTGAGGGGCATTCCGAAAGGTGGATAATTTTCATAATAAAAAAGGGTTATTTTATCTATTAATTAAAAAGAGTTTTTGCAAATAGCGAGCAGGCTTTCACCCTCCTTAAGGGGGGCTGGATAGCGATCTAAAACAAAAGGTGCAGAACCCTGCCAACCGATGCTTGGCTGACGATAAAGCGTAACGGAGTCAAAAGCTCCCATCAGTGCATTACGGAAAGAACGTGGAGTGTACCGCCGCTGGTAAAGAAGCTCGACGCCTTCATCCCATAAATCTCCTCCAGAAATAACACACACACCTCCTGGAGCCAACAAGCGCTTGCACTCAGCAAAAAGCAAAGCATCGCAATCCACTGATTCGATAAGGTCAATCGCTACAACGAGGTCAAAGGAACACTCCTCCAAGCCTGAGGACAATACACCCTTCTGTAGATATGTCACCCCGTCACAGGAGTACTCCTGCTGTGCGTAAGCTACTGAGAGCATGTCCTTCTCTACACCTACCACCGATGTTGCAGCACCCGCTTCCTTAAGTAACTTCGCCCCATAGCCCACCCCTGACCCGAGGATAGCCACACGCGACTCCTTCGAGTAAGGAAAAGCCATCTGATACCTATCAAGCATGCCTTGTCTCCTGCCCTCAAAGAAGAGTTCCGAATTTCCATCAATGCGCCTGTGCCGGTTATGGTAAAGCCAAGAGCCCATAGAGTATCCCTCTTGCTGAACCCAAAGATCTGCAACAAGATTATTATTAGGCAGTGCCGCTGCTATACTATTCACATAAGGACTAGATAACAAAAGCTCGACCCCTCGCTGCTGCTTACGTTTTCGCGACAAGTACTGAGCATCATAGGAATCCCTAACAAACCAGAGGTCTCTTTTTTTTGATACATCAAACCGGTCCTTTGAAAACACATCAGGCCCCTCGAGTAAATCCTCATAGGCTTTTGAAAAATGCTGAACCAGAACCTCCTCCTGGTAGTACTTCTTCATCCACTCATGAGAAGCGTTGCCAATCGACTTGCGCAACGCACCATCGTTTATCAGCACTTCAAGCGTAGCCTCAAGCTCCTCCAAGTGCACATTTACCCAAGGAATACTTTCTGCTCCTGTAACAGACTTAAGCAAATATTCGATGCGAGAGTCTATATACCCAATAACAGGAACACCCATTGCCAGTCCCTCAAGTCCAACAAGATGATAGCTCCCCGTAACGGTATCATCGACAACAATATTGGAAGCACGCTTAGCTTGCATACATTCTTTAAAAGAGGACTGGATCAAATAGTTGAGCTCAACAGATCTCCCTTGAGTCAAAAGTCTCGACTCCATTCTGAAAAGAATTCTTGAAATTTCCTTACGGCCTTTAGTAATCCAACGCTTCCACTTTTCTGGAACACGCCATGCAGAAGTTTTCATTGTTGGTGAATAAAAAATACGCGCACAAGCGTCCTCAAGCACAGCATCCTCTACCTTATCACCAAAATTGATAATATTCGGAAGCAGCCTAGAATAAGGGATGTAGCGCTCTGGATACTGAACGATGGACGCATGAAATAGCGACTCATCTCCGGGAATCACCCGCCCCGCATACTGCGCCTTCTCAGGAGAACCATGATTATGCAAAAGAACAGGACAATCTGGCTTCAACTCAGGACCCAGGACCTCAAGAGAGCCGCGACTATGTGCGTGCACTATATCCGCAGAACGAAAATGCTCCATCGCCTCTTCTTTCTGGGTACGCCAGTCGATACCAAGGTCAAAGAATGTACGCTTGTCCTCGTGCATCGTATTCACGAAAAATGCATCATGAGGCGTATACTTATTAATGGCATCAACAATACGTATGGGGCTCCCCGAAACAGTCCCGCCTGCTATATGGACAATTTTCATAGTGAACAAACAGCCATAAGGCTTTCTCCTTCCTTAAGGGAGGTACTGCGTGCACTCTCAGAAACAAATTTCCCAGAAAAGCATCCACCCCCATGACTTATCTGACGATAATATTGCACCGAACTAAACCTATCATCTAAAAGGTTCTTAAAACTCCTAGGAGTATACCTACGCTTATAAAAAGCCTCTGACTCCTTATTCCAAAAACCCCCTCCTGAAATAACAAGTTTTCCACCAGGAGCAAGCAATCGAATACACTCCTCTATAAGCGAAGCATCGCAATCCACCCATTCGATTAAATCGATTGCAGTAACAAGATCAAAAGAATGACCTGGCAAGCCTGAGCTAAGTGCATCTGCTTCTAGATGTGTGACGCCCTCAAAAGGATGCACTTCTTGAGCATAGGCAACTGCAAGCATATCCTGGTCGACTCCAATAACAGACTTCGCCCCCCCGTCCTCCTTAAGAATTTTTGCCCCATAACCCGCTCCCGATCCAAGATCTACCACGCGGGCCTCTTGTGCATAAGGAAGAGCCATTCTGTACTTATTGAGCATTACCTCCGATTTAGCCTTATTAAATATCTTAGAATACGCATCGATACGGCGATACCTATTCTCAACCAGCCAAGAGCCAAAAGGGAAATCCTCGGTACTTATTCTCAAGTGCCATAAGAGATTATTACAGTCGCCTGATTCTTGGAATGAATCGAGAGGAATCTTCACTGGTCCAGCTGCAAGAATAAGATTCTCTCCTCGCTGATACTTTCGTTTTCGAGAAAGATATTTGCTATGATGACTCGCTTCCACTTGCCATCGCACTTTCTTCTGAGCTGAGTCAAATCGTTCCGTTGAAAATCGCTGAGGATTATTCACCAAATCCGTGTAAGCCTGAATAAAATGCTCAATTAAGGACTCTTCTCGGTAATGCTTCTGCATCCATTGATGTGATGCATCCCCCAAAGAACGCCTTAAATCGCCATCACAAACTAAAACCTGAAGCGTGCTCTCTAGCTCTTCGAGACGTGTGTTAATCCAAGGAATGGACTCTGCTCCAGTAAACGACTTAAGCAAACACTCCATACGTGAATCAACAAAGCCTAGGGTCGGAATCCCCATGGCTAAGGCCTCCAATCCGACTAAGTGATAGGATCCCGTCACGGTATCATCAATAACGATATCTGAAGAACGCTTGATACGCATACACTCCTCAAACGAGGTATTTTCGACATAGCGAATATCAACGGGTTTTCCTCCATTAGGACTTCTCGCCTCAATGGACTTAAGCGCTCTCATTACCTCAGGACTTCCCTTAGTTAACCACCTGCACAAATCATCCCCGAGCCCCCAAGCAGATCGCTTAAGTGTAGGTGAAAAGAAAACACGAACCGCTTCCCTTTCCATCAATGATTCGCTAACCTTATCCTCAGGGCTCACCAAATTCGGGAGCAACCGAGATACGGGTAGATAACGCTCTGGGCACTGCAAGATGGAAACTGTGGGTACTTGCCTAGATTTAAGTTCGAAAAGATCGCCAGAATCTGGATACCCATGAAGATGAGCCAGAACAGGAACCTTCGGCTTAATAAAAGGGCCCAGCTGACGCAAAACCTTAACTCCATGAGAATGAATAATGTCTGCATCTCTTATAAGTCCAATGGCTTCCTCTCGCTTGCTTTCCCAACAAGTTCCTACATCAAAAAACCTGCGCGGATCTTGCTTCATAGTATTGATAAACGAAGCCTTATACTTCGTATGCTTATTCAACGCATTCACTATGCGAATAGGACTACCGGAGGCACAACCTCCTGCAATATGCACTACCTTCATCGATGACATACAGCAATCAACCCCTCTCCTTCCGTTAAAGCACTATAGCTAAAATCTAGCGTTGGAGCATATCTATTGGCCCCTAACCCCTGACGATAAAAATCCACACGCTCAAAATACCCCTTAAGCAACTGTTCCGCTGACCTTCTCCCATAGTGTCTCAGATTCCAGTGCTCCATGGCTTCACTCCAAAAATCTCCACACGATAGAATTAGCATCCCTCCCGGGCGCAAAAGCCGCTTGCATTCTTCAATAAGCGTTCCATCACAGCCAACTTGCTCAACAAGGTCGATAGCGACAATGGCATCAAAAGATGCACTTTCTAGACCTGTTGCCGTTGCATCCCCACAAGATAGAGATACTTTTTCATTTCGCTTTAGCAATTTTCCGTACGCTATTGCGAGCTTGTCATTATCCATCCCACGAACGGACTTCGCACGCCCCTCATGCTCAAGCAGTACCGTCCCTCCTGCCGTCCCGCAACCAAGGTGTAACACCTCTTTCCCTTCAATAAAGGATGCTGCAAACGAATATTTCTCAGCTACCGCCTCCCTGCGAGCCAAAGCAAAAAACTCTGCATCTCCATCAAGTCGCCTTCCACGCTCCTCGTAGAACCATGCATCCACAGGATTCGCAAGGCCATGCTTCTTACCAAAAACCTCTTCCCCAAACTCAACAACATCTGCTTCACAAAGAGGTCTCCTCCCCCTCGGAATGCGAGCGTTATAGCGTGCATTGCCCTGTCCTTTCAAGTGCCAAAAAGCTTTCTTACTTCCTACATCAATAGGCTTTCTCTGAATACGAGAAGGATCCTCAAGAAGATCTGCATAAGCATGCTCATAATGACGGACCAAAGACGCGTCGTTATAGTACTGCTCCATCCATGTACGCGACTGAGCCCCAATGACCTCCATACGCTTAGGATCAAGTAGCATTTGATTTAACACGTCTTCCAACTCCTCAAGCCTACAGTTCACCCAAGGAAGCGTGCCTGCTCCCGTAAGATCTTTAAGAACGCGCTGGGTGCGCTCATCAAGATAGGCTAAGCTAACAAGCCCTTGAGCTAGCGACTCTAAACTCGCCAGATGATAACTTCCTGTAACAACATCATCGAGGGCTATATGGCACCCTCGTTTATCCCTCATACACTGATCGTGCGGAACTTGAGTCTGGTAAACACAAGACACTCGGCCATGCGATGTTGCTTCAAGGCGTCTTAAGCACAAAAGCACATCAGCGCCCCCTTTCGTTGCCCAACGGCCTAATTGCTGAGGCGTCTTCCATGCGGAAAAAGGCGTGCTTGGAGCAAAAAATATGCGCATTCCTTGAGAGGCAAAATCTTTACCCTCAAGAGGCATATACTGAGGATCATTAGTCCCCAGAAGGTTCGGGACCACACGTGCCTCTGGGTAATAACGCTCCGGATACTGAGCAATCACAAGCTCCGGAATATTTTCATTTCTTTGATAGTGAATATGCTGAGGGCAGGAATGAAACTGTACAACCATCGGCTTTTGCACCACCTCGGGTAAAAGCTTATCCAGTCCTCCCCAACCCCCAATTTCATTAAAATTATGCAAATGGAGACAATCCGCCTCTCGAATGGACTCAAGCGCCTCCTCACGTTGTTCATCCCACGCTAATCCACAGTCAAATAGCTGCCGCCCTCCTAGCCCAGGCTTCAGCGTCACCAAAGACGCCTCAACCGGAGTATGTTCATTCAGCGCCCGAACAATACGCACAGGACTACCTGAAAGCGGAACAATGGCAAGGTGGGCTACCTTCATGGGGAAAGATAAAAACGGGGAAAACTATTGATAGTAAAAGGAAAAGGACTGCAGCAGAAATGTACTCTAAAACGAGGAAACAGGCCTATTCCGATTATCCCTAAACGTCCCTACTTGGCAATCTTACTTTTAAGGCACGAAGCCCCCATTTTCAAAAAACAAAAAAAAGCCCGCCCCCCTGCACGAATCAGAGATAACGGACTCTTTTTTCAAATCTCAAAACCTAGGCCAGAGCGCAAGCCCTGGAGGTATTAATACCTCTTAATTTTTAACAAGGGTGAAGTAATCCATTTCTTCAGCCATGGTACAAACGATATCGTATCTCATAAGAAAAGAATCCCTCCACTTATTGATTTTCTCTGGACTTATCGATACACCCATTTCAAGGACATCCTTATGACAGTCCTCAAACGTCTGAATAATGTCATCTCGAGAAATCCCTGCTATAACTGCTGCCGCATCTTGAAGAGCTTCACCGTTCAGCTCTACTTCCAAAACGCTCATAAAGGTGCGATAAAGGAAACTAAGAGTCTCCTCAGAATTGCTTTCTCCCTGGTCTTCTTCAATCTTTTCTTCAGGCTGATAACGGGGAGTAGCCCGAGCGAAACTCTTATCATAGTCAATAAGAGCCATTTCTGGCTTACTTTTCTCATTAAGAACAAACCCAACATTATTGGCATGACCATCATTGTGCTGAATAAGAAACATAGCCAAGGAGACAAGTTCTGCACCTGCCGGATCCTCAAGTTCTGAATAATCTACAAACCCCTTAAACCTTGGTATAATCTTTGAGGCTAACGCCATTGATTCATGATTTTTCACCAGTTTAACTTCAGAGAAATGGTTCCCTGGAGTATGCGTAGATTTAATCAACTGAAGAAGCTTTCCAGATAGATATTCTTTTGCGTAATAAAAATTATCTTTAGGATGTTTCACATACCAAATAGCTCCATTTTCATCGAGCATAGTGGAACCACTGGAAACACCTTTAACCTTGCGCTCAAAATAACTTAATTTGTTCCAATCCAAATACTTATCATTCTCAAAACTACTCTTACAAACAGGCTCTAAATCAGGATCGCCAAAAAACCTAATTTTCAAGGAGTCTATCAAGGAGTCTAGATACCCACTAACGTTACTGTTCTCCTTTTTATTCCCTGAGGTTTCATTCTCCAACCTCCGCTGAGAAGCCCTAGCATTTAACATATCTATAGGCATATCACATTCTTCATTAACAGCATACATATCTGCTCCTGAAGCAATAAGCAAATGCTCTACACGAGGCCTTCCCCCCATTTTTATTACCCTGGAAAGAAGTGTATTTCCATTTCTAGATATAGCATTAACATCAGCTCCACAGTCAATTAATAAGACAACAAGCTTAAATTTAAAAGGAAGCTGGGTACTCAGAGCTGCATTGTAAAGAGGAGTAGCTCCATCCTCATTTTCAGCGTTAACGTTCGCTCCTTGCCTAATAAGCAGCTTGGCTACCTCAAGCCTCCCTTTACAGCAAGCTTCATGAAGAGGCGTGCTACCGGACTTAACTACAGCATTAACGTTCGCGCCATGCTCAATAAGCAAATAAGCCGTCTTAACACTCCCAGATCGACTTGCGCTGTGAAGAGGCGTATCACCGGACTTAGCTGCAGCGTTGACGTTCGCGCCATGCTCAATAAAGAGTTTGGCTAAATCAACATTGCCACTATAACTTGCGCCGTGAAGAGGCGTACTACCAGACTCATTTTCAGCACTAACATTCGCGCCATGCTCAATAAGGAGTTTGGCTAAATCAACATTGCCACTATAACTTGCGCCGTGAAGAGGCGTAGAACCCAAGTCATCTTCAGCATTAACATTCGCGCCGTGCTCAATAAGGAATTTGGCTAAATCAACATTGTCACTATAATTTGCACCGTGAAGAGGCGCAGAACCCAAGTCATCTTCAGCGTTAACATCAGCGCCATGCTCAATCAAAAGCCTACTCATCTCAAGTTCATCTTTCTCAATTGCTAGATGAAGGGGAGATTTCCCTATGACCTGGACGTTAAGATCCGCCCCCTCACTAATGAGCCTTTTTGCCTCATTAATGTCATTATAGTCTACAGCCTCGTAAAGAAGTTCTCCTAAATGCAACGAGTCG
>Ga0316204_10012601_pt1 | contig 10274 bp, 12 predicted proteins | sample 6monrhotite_MG_2_FD_205661 | JGI IMG/M metagenome (GOLD analysis project Ga0316204, IMG submission 205661) | Microbial mat bacterial communities from mineral coupon in-situ incubated in ocean water Damariscotta River, Maine, United States -... | ecosystem: Environmental > Aquatic > Marine >... | reverse complement strand
GTGTATCTTCGACGAATCCCGATTCATTCAAGGTGTCGGTATGTATCGCTACCTGCACGTCGAATTTATCCGCCACCGTCAGACAGTTATCGATAGACGCGGGCGTTGTCCCCCAGTCCTCATGCAACTTCAGCCCCATGGTGCCTGCAAGCAGTTGTTCTTCCAGCGCTTCCGGCAAACTGGCATTGCCTTTACCGAGAAAGCCAAAGTTCATCGGCAGTTCATCGGCAGCCTGTAACATACGATGGATATTCCATGGCCCCGGGGTACATGTAGTAGCATTGGTACCGGTTGCCGGTCCGGTACCGCCACCCACCATAGTGGTAACACCTGACATCAATGCCTCTTCGACCTGCTGCGGACAGATAAAGTGAATATGCGCATCGATACCGCCAGCGGTCAGTATCTGGCCTTCACCGGCAATCGCTTCAGTACCCGGACCGATCACGATATCAACACCCGGCTGCACATCAGGATTACCGGCTTTACCGATACCGACGATACGGCCATTTTTGATTCCGATATCAGCTTTGACGATACCCCAGTGATCGAGGATCAATGCATTGGTGATCACGGTATCGACGACATCCTTTGCTGTTCTCTGGCTCTGCCCCATGCCGTCGCGTATAACCTTACCGCCGCCGAACTTTACTTCATCACCATAGATGGTTTTATCCTCTTCGACTTCTATGACTAATTCCGTATCACCAAGACGAACCCGGTCACCCGTGGTCGGTCCGTACATTTCGGCATAGGCCTGTTTACTGATGCGTGCCATTGTTTTTCTCCCAACCTTTAGAGTTGTCCCATTATCTTTGCGTTAAACCCGTATATCTTTTTATCACCGGCATATTCGACCAGCTCGACTTCGCGTTCCTGGCCCGGTTCAAAACGGGTTGCAGTTCCTGCCGGTATGTTCAACCGGTAACCACGAGTCACTTCACGATCGAACGTCAATGCTGTATTGGTTTCATAAAAGTGATAATGCGAACCTACCTGTATAGGTCGGTCACCGGCATTAGACACCGTAACCTTCAGCGTCGCCCTGCCCGAATTTATTTCGATATCACCATCATCTATAAAATATTCACCTGGTTTCATCATCTTCTCCTGCAGGGTCTATGCGATAGGGTTATGTACCGTTACCAGCTTGGTACCATCCGGGAATGTCGCTTCGATCTGTACCTCATGAATCATCTCAGCAATACCATCCATGACATCTTCACGTGTTAACAGCGTGGTACCATAACTCATCAGTTCGGCCACACTTTTGCCATCACGTGCACCTTCCATGACCGCGCCGGATATCAATGCGATCGCTTCAGGGTAATTGAGTTTTACGCCACGAGCTTTACGTTGCTCTGCCAGCATCGCGGCGGTGAACAATAACAACTTGTCTTTTTCTCTCGGCGTTAATTCCATCGTTTTCTCCTGTAATATTTTTCTTTCATATCTCTGTATTCATTCTTTTATGTTCAGACTTATATTCTCAATAGATGATTACGTCGACCAGATTCTCGGTTCACATGCGAGCCGACCCAGTAATATTTTTCGCAACGTTTTCCACACCTCTATAAAGGCAAACCGGACATGCTCACCCTGATGACTCAACGCCCTGCAGACCAGTACATCATTGATCAGGCTGACACTGATCAGGCCCTGCTTGATCTCCGGCAGGTTTGCTCGTACCTGATCCAGCATCTCTTTATTGACATTAACTGCAAGCATGGTTCCACTGACCGTATAACCTTGCATGCCCCACTGCGCAGACAACACATCATCATTACCTGCCAGTCGCGCACGATCCAGTATCAGTGGTTTTTTATTACGCCAGATCTCGAATGACTGTCGCGCACTTCCCGTGGTAAACAGTTCATTACCCGCCGGTCGGCCGAGGCATAATATCTCCCAGCCGATGAATGAGGCATCCTGTTCCAGCTGCACGATGGTCTGCAATTTTACTTCACAGCCTGAAAACAGAATGGTTTCCTGTGGCAACCATTCGAGCGTCGATTTTTCTTTAACGACCAGGGTTTGTTTCAACTGCGCCTGGCTGCCAGCACTGCGATAAAACTTGCCGGCGGCCGGTGTCGTGATCAGTGAATGACCAGAGCGATTTACTTCGACATCCAGTGTCAGCTGATCACCGCCAACGACGCCGCCGGGAGGATGCAATAGATACACATGACAAACATCAGACTCAGGATAAAACGGCTTCTGTATGACCAGCGGTCCGTAATGCTGCCTGTGCGATATGATGGTTTTATCTTCTCGACCTGAAAACTTTAAATCCAGGTGTGCCCGCCAGTTCCTCTCTGTTACCTTTTCAACATCTGCTGTCATTGCCGCAATAATGCTCATCCAAATATTCCGACAACGAGTTTTGCGCCGTATCCTATCGATAACAGTGATACGCTTATCCGTAAAGCATTAACGAAGCGGTTACCCCATGACCTGGTCCAGCCAAATAATCGACCGAGAACTCCGCCAAAAATCAGCATGGCAAAAAAGACACCCAGGCCAAACAGCAACAGGTACCCCATGCCAGCCCAGGGTGAGGTCATCTGCGACAATGGCAACAACGCCAGCAGTGGAGCTGAGCCGGCAACGCCATGTAACACACCGACGAATACCGGCGCATGATTGTGCTGATGCTGGTCTTCCTGGTGCGCCTGGGCTGAATGCTGATGACTGTGCCAGTGTGCATGTTGCGGGAAACCGCTATGACGATGAAAATGCAGGTGTGCGCGCTGTCGATAAATACCCCAGAGCACTAACAGGCCGATCACCATCAATGCAATCCCGACAAGGTTCTCAGCTACCGCACTGAGGTCTTCAGGTATCGCCATACCCATGAAGATAACTGCGCCACCGATTAGCAATAAAGCAAAACCATGACCAACAGCCCAGCGTGCACAATAAAGCAGGCTGGTTTTCTTATCCGGCTTCTGACAGCTTAATCCGGATATGGCGATAACATGATCTGCATCCAGTGCATGCATCATACCAAGACCAAAGGCCATAAAGAGTACACTGTAAAGTTCTATATTCATAATTATGCAGCGGGTCGTTCCGACAACAGTGACAGGTCAGGCCACAAGCCGTCCGTATATTTTATGACATATTTCATCACGTTATACCTCGGGTCGTCCCGTACTGTATTCGATAACACACGGGTCGTCCCGTATGAAAAATGAAGTTTGTAAAACTATCTATATCAAATTAGGCAAGCAATTTACATGCCACGGCCTATTTTATAGCTAATGTTTCGCCTTTCATCACTGCCCATGTGAGATAGCACACCTCCGCAATGAATCACCTCGCACGATGATTCAATCGAATTTATAACACAAAAAGATACCAGGAATATTATTCAATAAAAGTATCGAGACCACAAAAACACTATATTGATAATGTATTTATCATATAGAAAACATATGCAATGCCACCAGCTAAGATATATTTTCATAAAGGACAACGGACGGCACATTCTCTCAACAACTAAACGCGCTTTATTACAGTATCAAAATTATCCTCATATGCCATAGCTAACCCGGATGCCACATAATAAATATATATTTACAGCCCGGCACTTTTAATCAAGACGCGCACATCAATGTAGCAGCAAGTTAAAAAAAGCACCAAAAAAGTACAAAAAAACCGCGCCAGTATAATTAAGAAATGCAACAAAACTTTTAAGCATCTGTTTATTCGATGATTAAAGTTATTGGCATAGTATCTGCATTGTAAAAATCACTAACACTATAAATTTAAAATTTGCGGTGGGTGAGAACCTATCATGCGTGTGCCGGACATGTCGCAAATACTCCGGTAGATACTGACTTGTTTTTGCAAGAAGATTCCGTCGGTCTGGTTGCGCCGGTGTATCAAAAAGCAACCTTTTTATTCCATAGTTGATTGTTCAGTGGATGAAGTGACAAGGAACCACTCAATCTTTATAACTCCATGCCCAGCACATATTCGATCTCGGGTAGCTTTCTTTGCACACATCGCTCACCTTCGCTAATTGCTTCTCTGGCCCGGTACAGTTCTAAAAGGCCGATGTCAGATAGCTTGGGTGAGAAAATAATATCTGGTGGGTCGCCTGCCATCCGGCTGCGGGTGATCCTGTCCTGGGTGATATTGACCGAGGCTGCGATCGCATTCAGCAAGCCAGGTGGCTGCTCCTCATCTTCATCACCATTTAAAAATGACAGGTTGGTATATTCTTTAACCAGGTCTGTTATCTTTTTAGTGATGCCAGAATTCGGTTTTTTCTCTAAACCTTTAGTGCCTGTTCTTCCAAGATGTTTTCCGACAATATCGCCGTTCAAGTTTACAGCGATGACGATGTTGGCTCCCAGTGCACGGCAGACCGAAACCGGGACCGGGTTGACCAGTCCACCATCGATCAGCCAGCTGTCGTTATACCTTATCGCAGGAAAAAGTCCCGGTAGCGACATCGATGCCCAGACGGCCTGTATCAGAGAACCTTCTGTCAACCAGATCTCTCTTCCACTTTCAAGGTCAGTTGAGACCGCCGCATAAACCTTTGAAAGGTTTTCGATAATATCTTCATCGCTGGCAATATATTCATTCAAGAAATCATGAAATCTTTCTGTATGAACAAATCCCGTCATCGAGCTATTGATATCGAGAAATTTCGCCACATCAAACTTGGTCAGCGAACACGCCCACGCTTCAAGCTTAGCGATATTACCCTTCGCATAGGCAGCACCGACCATTGCACCGACAGATGTACCGCAGACGATATCGGGTTCGATGCCAAGCCTGGACAGCTCGTTGATGATGCCGATATGTGACCAGCCACGAGACGAGCCGCTGCCCAGGGCTAAACCAATTTTCAGATCCCTACTCATAACGCTCCCCCTGGAATGGTACGAAGACAACACCCAGTATATCTTTGATACTGATATCACCGTCTCTATTTTTCTCGACCAGTTTCAGCTCCTGATGAGAATAAGGCCGGCCGACGGGTATCACCATGCGTCCGCCAGGCTTGAGCTGCTCGATCAGTGGCGGTGGAATCTGTGTCGCTGCAGCCGTGACGATTATGCCATCGTAAGGTGCGTGCTCCGGCCAGCCGTCAAACCCGTTGCCCGCCATGATCTCGATATTGTCATAACCTAGTTTCTCGAATCGGGCTCTGGCCGTAGCAGCCAGCGCCTCGACGTATTCGATGCTATAGACCTGGTTACACAGCTGCGAGAGGATGGCCGCCTGGTACCCCGAACCTGTACCGATCTCCAGTACGACATCTTCAGCCTCGAGCGCAAGCAGGTCTGTCATTAACGCGACGATATAGGGCTGCGAGATAGTCTGACCGTATCCGATAGACAGTGGATTATTGTCAAATGCGCTATCGATACTGCCCTGCGGCACGAACTTATCCCGTGGAGTGTCTGAGAGGGCGGCCTTAACCCGCGGATCAAGCGAGGCTTTTCCGGTCATACCACGGGTGTACCTGTATTCACTCTCTATCTCATCGAGAAGGCGTTGTATCTTCTTTTTCATAACCCTGAACCAGAAACCCGCTGACAGAAACCATTAATACTATTGTTAAACAACATATTACCGTATGAATAAATAGTGTTCATCACTTCTGCTTATAATGCATGTTATCCAGTCTGCTGATATTGACCTATATCATCACGCTCATCTAACATCCGGTGTATAAAAACATATCTATAATTTCAAGCGAGCACAAGATGAGCGGTTTCACTTTTCAAATGCTACTGCAATGCCAGTACACCGGTGAGAAGAACACTGTCGAAAAACTACATGTCGAACAACTGGTCGATGACGAATGGAAGGATTTTAAACTCGATACCTATAGCCCGGGCTTCGATGTTTTCATCTATGCCATCCTGTCCTGTCAGCACATGTTCTTCAGAAATAATGCGACCGAATACGGCCTGTCGATGGCTTCAGCCGAAGCACTGATCACCATCGTCACCGACGATCACAGGAGTATCGAATCACTGCATTCAGAGTTCACCGGCAAGCTGAAAAATGGGACGGCAGATATAGAGAAGGTGAAATCTATCACCGCAAGGGTGGGGCTCTGTCCGGCTACTATCAACCTGAAAGAGATAGCAGATAAAAATATAGAAGTGAATTTTGAACCTGTCTGACCCCTAATTCAGGCAAAAACTGCTGCTATCGACTAGACAGCCCAGTCGATCTCCGCCTGCCCCTGCGCTTTCAGGAAAGCATTTATCTTCGAGAACGGTCGGCTCCCCAGGAAACCACGGTACGCGGATAGCGGCGATGGATGAGGTGCGCGGATGACGAGGTGGCGAGTTTCGTCGATCACCGCGCCTTTTTTCTGCGCATAGGCACCCCACAGCACAAAGACCACAGGGCGCTCAAGACCGTTGACCACCGAGATGACTTTATCGGTAAAGGTCTCCCAGCCCCTGCCCTGGTGAGAGTTCGCCAGTCCCCGTTCGACGGTCAGCACACTGTTCAACAGTAAAACGCCCTGATCAGCCCAGTGCTGCAGGTTACCATTCTGATTTTTTATGCCGAGATCATCGTCCAGTTCCTGGAAAATATTGACCAGTGATTTGGGGATCGGGCGTACTTCCGGCATCACCGAAAAACACAGGCCATGTGCATGCCCCGGCGTCGGGTAAGGGTCCTGGCCCAGTATCACCACCCTGACCTGATCCAGTGGTGTACTGTTCAGCGCATTAAACCAGAGTGACGAATGTGGAAAGATGACCTTGCCTTTATCTTTCTCCTCGCGTAAGAAGGCCCTGAGCGATCGCATGTAGTCTTTATCGAACTCCGGCAGTAACGCCTCTGCCCAGCTTTCATCGAATGGTAGTTGATCTGTCTTTATCATTTTTTCCTTTCTGAACCTGGCACCCGTTAACGGTCATTCAATCACACTATAAAGCAGCCAATCAATCTCACAAAAGATATTATACAATCTATAATTTACATACCTTAAAGCAACTTCTAAAAAAGCGACGTCGTGCAAAGACATAGACAACTCCCTCAATGAGCTCGATCAAAAACCTTATCCCTATCCTGATCCTGTTAGCACTGTCTATCTATAGCTATCAGAAATATGACCATTTACCACAGGTCATCCTGAACGGGATCATCTTTCTTCCTATCGTGCTTGCCGTTCTGGTCGCCAGCTTATGTATCCATTTCAACCGCAGTTCGGTATTTTTTTATGTTCTACTCGCTGCAACAGCGAATATCGCTCTCGGCCTGGAACTTGCACAGACGAGCCTGAGCCATGCACTGCTGTCCAGCCTTTTGCCGCTATTATTGCTGGTATTCACAGTACTGCCGGACCGGGGGATCATCAGTATCAGGGCGATCCCGGCATACGCGATATTATTTTCAGCCATCGTGTTTGCAGTAATAACGACGAACATGTCACCTGAATGGCTGAGCCATATCCTGCTCACAGACTGGCTGCCTGGCCGTTATTTTGACTGGACACAGCAGTCACAGACCGTTTTATTTATATCTATTACGATGTTTATCTCGATGCTGGTTCTTTACTTTCTTCGACCATCACCCCACATGTCAGCAGGGCTGGGCGTTCTGCTCATGCTCATCGTCCAGCTTCACTTTGGTGATGCCAACCGCAGTCTAAACGTATTCAGCAGCACTGCCCTGTTGATGTGCCTTTACGCTGTACTGCAGGAATCCTGGCGCATGGCCTATCTCGATGAACTGACCGAACTGCCGGCACGACGCGCCCTGCGTGAAAAATTTCAAAAGTTGGGCGGCACATATACCGTTGCCATGCTGGATGTCGATCACTTCAAGAAATTTAACGATACCTACGGACACGATACCGGTGATGCGGTGCTGCGCATGATCGCAACAAAGATGAACAGGGTGACTGGCGGTGGCACATCCTACCGCTATGGCGGTGAAGAGTTTTCCGTGGTATTCAATGGCAAAGACAGTGAAGATGCCAAACCCCACCTGGAAGAGCTCCGCGAAACCATAGCCAACACACCTTTTATCATCAACCGCGCGAGCAGAAGAAAGGGTGACAATAAATTCAGGAAAAAGAAAAACAAAGCAGTAAAGGTAACCGTATCTATCGGTGTAGCTGACTCAAAGAGCAATGTTTCATCACCATGGGACGTTTTAAAACTTTCAGACAAGGCACTGTACCGTGCGAAAGCGAAAGGACGAAATCGTGTATGTGATTAACACCGCGAGCATCAGCATTCAACATGGAAAGCTAAAGTGCTGGGAATATCATCCTGGCTTGTTAAACTAAAAAAATAATAGATCGATAATAGAGAAACTTGTATGCCTGGCATCTTGAAACTGGTAATAATCGGCATCGGTGTTTATGCCGCATTAAGCTTCTATGTCTATTACATGCAGGCAAATCTTATCTTTTACCCTAACATGCCTGGCAGAGACCTCGTTGCGACACCAGAAAACATCGGTCTCAGTTACCAGGATGTAGAACTGGTTACTGAAGATAATATCAAACTTCATGGCTGGTTCATCCCTAACCATGACGCAAAAGCAACGCTTCTTTTTTTTCATGGTAATGCTGGAAATATTTCTCACCGCCTTGAGTCCATCGAAATATTCAACCAGCTCGGTCTCAACGTTTTCATTATCGACTACCGGGGGTATGGCCAGAGCGAAGGCAAGATAACGGAAAAAGGCACTTACCGCGATGCTGAAGCCGCCTGGAACTATCTGAAACAAACACAGGGCGAACAGCCAATCTTTATATTCGGCCGTTCACTGGGAGCAGCGGTCGCCGCCTGGCTTTCCAGCAAACATCCACCGGCCGCGCTTATCGTCGAATCCGGTTTCACCTCCATACCCTCCATGGCTCAGCGAATATACCCTTTTTTGCCCGTACGCCTGCTTGCTCATTTTAGTTACGATACCAGGCATTACGTAAAGCACATCACCTGTCCAATCCTGGTCGCACACAGCAGAAATGATGAGATAATCCCTTACCAGGAAGGCATTGAAATTTTTGATGCCGCACCAGAACCAAAGATTTTTTTAGAGATGCGCGGCGGTCACAATGACGGCTTTATGGTCAGCGGTTCTGCATATATCGAGGGACTCAGATCCTTTACCGATGACGTAATAAAAAATGAACCGCTAAAATAAAAATGCAGCCCAGGACATTAGCATTCATCATCACCGTTTTACCTTTTCTGGTTTCCAATACGGTATACCTGCTGAGCGCCTACGAAGGCTCAGTCGCCTGGTGCATACCATACATAGACGGCTGCACTACCATCAGCCAGGCCGCTCGCAGCGGCAGCTCAATTTTCGTATATCGTGCAACCATGATCGCGTATAGCGTGTTACTGATATGGTTCTGGATATACTCGAAACACTGGTTAAAAGATCTATACGGGTATACCACAAAGGCAGCTCATATCATCGTATGGCTGGGCATAATCGGTGCGATCTTTCTTATCGTCTATATCGATTTTTTAGGGACCACCGGGGAAGTTAACCGTTTTATGCGTCGCTATGGCATATTGATATTTTTCACCTTCACTCCCCTGGCGCAATTAATATTGCTGCAGCAACAGTATAAAATCTTGCCGTCACTGCCAGACGCCACCTTCAATCCAAGGGTACTCGAATATCAGCTCTTCACTCTGATATCGATGCTAATCATCGGCATCGTCGGCATCGTTTTAGATATCACCCAATACAAAACATATCAGAGTGAAAACATCGTGGAATGGAATTTTGCCCTGTTACTGAACCTGTATTTTTTAGGCATGATATTTATATGGAAAGACTACAGATGTTATCTAAAGGTTAGCCCTGAAAAAGATTAGAAATTAAAACGCCCTCTCCCCCTGGGAGACTGCTACATGGATGTAACTGGTAGGGCGACGCAGGAAGCTAAAGCCAGGGCTGGAGTGAGGATCGAGTGTAGTAGTAACCAGAAGCCCCCATCCCAACCGACTCTGAAACACTCCTGGGTGAACCCTATAATCGTTAAAACCTATCGTTATGTTAGTTATAAACGATTTCAACTATAGTTAAAATTAACAGATAATTCTCCCCGTGGCCAGTTTACATACCGGCTAAACGATATTTTTTAGATAGTACGTTAATAAATAAGCGGAGAAATACAATGTTTAACAATTTAGAAGGCAAGACAATACCACAGGTTACTTTCCATACTCGTAACAACCATGAATGGATCGATATAACGACTGATGAGATATTCAAAGGCAAAACTGTCGTCGTGTTTTCACTGCCGGGTG
>Ga0316204_10012600_pt1 | contig 10276 bp, 13 predicted proteins | sample 6monrhotite_MG_2_FD_205661 | JGI IMG/M metagenome (GOLD analysis project Ga0316204, IMG submission 205661) | Microbial mat bacterial communities from mineral coupon in-situ incubated in ocean water Damariscotta River, Maine, United States -... | ecosystem: Environmental > Aquatic > Marine >... | reverse complement strand
CACTGCATTTGTTGCTACTATCTACGGCGTTGGTTTGGCAAATTTACTTTTTATCCCCATATATAATAAGTTACGAAATTTAACTGCGGCTCGCTCAAGGTATCGAGAAATGGTAATGGAGGGGGTTGTTGCTATCTCGAAAGGTGAAAATCCACGCTTTATTGAACTGAAACTGCAAAGTTTTCAGACTTGATTTATCATGTCTCGTTATAACCGCAAACGTCATATGGAGCAAGATCCTGATATCCATGATCGTTGGATGGTTTCGTATGCGGATTTTATAACCCTCTTATTTGCTTTTTTTGTCGTCATGTATGCGATCAGTATTAGTCAGGAAGGCTCTTTTCGTACTGTAAGTGACTCGATTGAGCAGGCCTTTAATCCTGAATTTAGCGAAAAATCAAAGAGAGACGATTCGCTAACTGATTCTGATGGCTTAAGTATTATTGGGTTGGAGGGTGGTGAAGGTGTGTTACCAGAAACGGAACTGGCAATTGTAGACGGGCCAGAATTATCCACATCCATGGAAAAACTACAAGAGCTTGCGAGTCAGGGGGTGATGGTACCTGTTGTGGGTGAGGTTGAGCAAACGCTTCAGAGCTTGATTGATGAGGGGAGCGTGACCATTACCAGTGATGATTTGTGGATGCAAATTGATATTGAGAGTAATGTGCTATTTGACAGTGGCTTTGCCGCGTTACACCAAGCGGTTACACCGACGATGCGTGCATTGGCTGGGGTGCTTAACAAGTTTCCTCACAGTGTTCAGGTGGAAGGTTATACTGACAATGTGCCGATTAAAAATGAGATTTACCCCTCTAATTGGGAGCTTTCTGCCGCGAGGGCTGCGAGCGTGGTCCATCTTTTTAGCCAGAATGGTTTAGATCCTCAACGGATGTCAGCGGTTGGTTTTGGTGAGTTTCGCCCTGTGGCTGATAATGAAACACCCTCTGGACGCGCGAAAAACCGCCGAGTGGCGATTATTGTTTTGGCTGATAGTCAGGCTGGGCGTTTGATTGATATACAGCAACAACTAACGCCTTCCCAAGAGAGATAGTCTCCTTAAATCGTATCACGGGCACGATATCTGCATGTTTTCGACATGTGTAGAAAATTTGACGTAAGGAGAATCGGTTGAAGGTATGGGCGATTGCCAATCAGAAGGGGGGCGTTGGTAAGACGACAAGTACCGTTTCCCTTGCGGGACTCCTTTCGGCGAAAGGGTTTCGTACCCTAATGGTTGATATGGACCCCCATGGCTCGCTAACGGTTTATTTCGGACATGACCCTGATACTATTGAATTGAGTGCCTATTCATTGTTTCAGGTGGCTAATGTTGCTAATAGTGATATCTCCCAGCGGGTGATTCAAAAAACTGACTTTGAGAATCTCGACCTACTACCAGCATCAACGGCTATGGCCACGCTTGATCGACAATTAGGAACTCAAGACGGTAAAGGCTTAGTATTACAGCGTGTATTCCAGAAATTGGAAGGACGATACGATTATATATTGATTGATTGTCCGCCGATTTTGGGTGTTTTGATGGTTAACGCAATGGCGGCGTGTCAAAGCTTATTGATTCCGGTACAAACTGAATTTCTCGCGCTTAAGGGGTTAGATCGTATGATGCGCACGGTATCAATGATTTCTCGTGCACGTAAGACGCCACTTGGGCTACACATTATTCCTACCATGTTTGATCGCCGTACACGTGCCTCTCATGAGGCGTTAACCCAGGTACGCCAAGATTATCCTAAAGAAGTTTGGAGTTCGGTTATCCCTGTTGATACGCAATTTCGTGAGGCGAGTCGTAAGGGCGTGCCTTTGCCTTTAATGCGAGCTAACAGCCGAGGTGCTATTGCTTATCGAGAGCTGTTATTTTGGCTTTTGGCTGATGGGGATGAAGAGGTTGGAGGAGAGGTGTTGTGATGGCCCGCTATGATGATGAAAATGATGAAAAAAATTTGGTGGATCAGCAATATGCCCTTACCAATTACTTGGATTCATTATTTCGTGATATGCCTGCCATCGAGGCTGAGGTTCCAGCATTAGATGAAGGTGATCCTAGCACGGAGCTAGCGATTGAGGCTTTTCCATTAGATGAACCTCAAATAGACGCTCCTCTAACCTCTCCACAAGAACGTCCCTCCCAGTTTATAGAGCAGCACCTTGTTAAAGACGTTTGTACAGAGCAGGTTGAGCGACAGGAAGAATTGGCCGTTGAACCGCAGGCCAAGGTTGAAAACGTATGTGATGCTAATGTCCCAGTAAGTTATTATCATCCAACTCAAGAATTTCAAGTGCTGTTCTTTCAAATTGGTAAATTAAACCTTGCCGTGCCTCTCGAACATCTGTCGGGTGTCTTAAAGGTGGCGAGTGAGAAGGTGGTTCCGGTACCTGGCTATGCGCCATGGCATTTAGGCTTGATGAAATATCAGGGCAGTACTGTGAATATAGTGGATACTGCAAAGCTGATTGTGCCCAGTCATCGTAAAGAAATAGTCGAAGATCGTCGTAGTTACCGCTATTTTATCTTGCTAGACGAGCGAAAATGGGGACTGGGTTGTCATGCTGTAGCTGATGTTGTCACATTCCAACCTACTGAGGTAAAGTGGCGCAATAACCGTACCTTACAGCCCTGGTTGGCGGGGACGATTATTGAAAAAATGTGTGCTTTGCTTGATGTCGAAGGGTTTCTTCGCATGCTGCATCAACACCGTCCTACTAAGTTATAAAGCTTTGCCGGAGGTTGACGATAAACCATAGCAGAGGCAAATCATGCCAAGAGTGAGGTTACTATAAATGAGTGATATTGCAGCGACAGGCAGCGATGCTGACCGTTGGGTTACATTTAAGTTGGAAAGTGAGACTTACGGCGTAAATGTAATGCAGGTTCAGGAGGTTTTACGGGTATCAGAAATTGCCCCCGTACCTGGTGCACCAGATTATGTGATTGGCATTATTAATTTACGTGGTAACGTAGTGACGGTGGTTGATACCCGACGTCGCTTTGGTCTCATGTCTAAAGAGCTGGATGATCTTTCACGCATCGTTATTATAGAGACTGAGGCGCAGGTTGTTGGCATCTTAGTGGATAGCGTGGCGGAAGTTATCGAGATACCCGCATCTGAAATTGAAACCGCGCCAAACGTTGGTACTGAAGAGAGTTCTAAGTTTATCTTAGGTGTGACCAGCCGCGATGGTGAATTGCTGATTTTAGTTGATTTGAATAAGTTTCTCAGTGAAGATGAGTGGGGTGAGTTAGACCAATTTTAATAACTGTGGCATCGGAAATAATGATTGAAATAGTACTAGCGATTTCAGTGTTGTTGGTTTTTTTTCTGTTGCGTAGGCAACAGCAGCGCTTACAGCTTCAACTGAAGCAACAAGACCTTCAACATGAACAGTTGCAGGAGCAATTGCGTCTGTTTTTGGATGGTGCTCAGGGATTAGGTAATCGATTAAATGCCTTAGAGAGTCATGTCTCCAAACCCACCACAAATCAACATAATACAACTGCCAATGGGGAAGCCTCCGTCCGACAAGCCATCGAGTTAGCTCGAAAAGGCGCTACGGTTGAGGAGTTAGTGGATATTTGTGGTTTATCTAAAGGTGAGGCTGAGTTGATGACCACTATTCATAAAGTACAGCCGCATTAACCTGCGTTCATTTAGTGGCTGTTTTTCCGCTTAGCCAATAGGCAAATGCGATTATTTCTGCCACTGAAAGATACAGCTCCTCAGGAATTGCATCTCCCATATCTAACTCTAACAATAGCTCAATGAGATAGGCGTTTTCCATTAGGGGAATATTGTTCTCTTGCGCGAGTGCAATAATTTGCTCCGCCAATTCACCGCTGCCTTTCGCACTTATAGTGGGTGCATTTTCCTGGTCATAGCTGAGTGCGATGGCGCGACGTGATGATGGGTTCTCCTTCATACTTCAATATCCAATAAGCCTTTAGGTGAATAGGCGGTTGATGGCTCGCTTTGTTTGGGCAAACCACGATGACAATTGATCTCGCCTACCTCTAAACCTTGTTTGCTGAGGCTACTTCGTAATCGATCCATATGCTGCTCGAATAACTCAGGCTGCTCACTCCACAGATGGGTGGTTAAGCTCTTGCCCTGTAGCCGCAAACTTGCCTTGAGCGGGCCTAACTCCGGTAAGTGAAAATTAAGAGTGACGTGCCATGCTTGCTCTAGATTTTGCTCTTGCACCTGTTCTTCCTGATGAATACGGAGTTTTAATAGTGCTACCTCTTTACCTGTATTGATAGGTAGCTCGAAGCTCCAGCTAGGCTTGGGCTCGTCGGGAGTAGGGAGGTTATTCAATTGGTTTAGTTGTTGGCGCGCGAGCGCTGCTTCGCTTTTTCCTCCCAGGTCTTTTAAGAGGCTGAGTTGTTGTGGGTCAATCGTTTCTGCATTAATTTTAGATGTATTGCTTTGAGTTGTATTTTTATTTAGTTTTTTGAATAGCGCCTCCAATAGCATGACAGGATGGCTGATGCGGGTACCTTGATCGTTTAGGGGGGGCGCTGAAGCTTGTCCTGACTTGGTTGTCGACGAGGAGTATTCCTTGAATAAAAGTACCAGTCGTAATAGCTGGGCTTTCATGTCGTTATTGAGCGACTGGTTATTCATTACACCGCTTAATACACTTTTTGCCAGCTTTTGTTCTAGAAACATGCCGGAATCCCGTAATGCTAGTTTAATGCCTTCGGCGCTGCGTAATGAGTGCGTATCTGGTAGGGATGTGACAAGTTGTTTGACAAGTTTGGTGAGTGGTTCGGGGAGTGTGCTGCTGGCGTTATTGTGCTTTAACAGTGATGTGAGGGTTTCATCGAGAGGGGCTTGGCGAGCTACCAGGGTACGTAACGCCTGTTGGACTGATTGCTGAGCAGGGTCGGCGGTGATAATTCTGAGTTGTAAATTAGGCGTGGTTTTACTGACTTCTAACTGAATTTTTTGACCAAGTTCTAGGGGGATAGGGCTTTTTACCTGCAGTTGCAGGTTATTGCTCTTTAGGGTGTATTGCTGGGTGTTGCTATTATGGTGACTAACTCGGGCAGTGAGTTGCTCGCCTAGCTTAAATAGGCTTGATTCGGCCTTTAATTGCGCTTTGGTATGGCTAACCTCTAGCAGCAATTGAGGCGGGTTAGGTGATGAGCTATTGATATTCATCTTTTACAGACCTTGTGACGAGCAAAAGTATGACTTGGTATCGGCCAGCGTAGCAGAATAGTAAAGGGGGCTGCTGCCAACATATTGCTCTCTAGTCTATTAATCGATTATTTCACCAGCTTTGCTTGGTAGCGTTCAAAACTGAGTGTGCTAGACCAATAATCACTGGGCAAGCCGGCTTTAAGTTTAAGTTGGGTGAGAAATTGTTTGGGGTCAGGGAGGCTTTCCCATACTGAGGGTAAGAAGGTGGCGCGATGTCTCCCTTCTTGCAGAATAAGTCCATCAATACCGATGTTTAATTGTTGCAACAAATCAGTTTCATCTTTGACTGGAAATGCCTCTGCTGGAGTGAGAAGGGAGATATGTATCTCGAGTTCATTCAACTCCTGTTCTTGCAGGGGAGGGAAGCGAGGATCCTGAAAGGCGGCAGCGAAGGCATTTTCTGCAATATCAACCAGCAGTGGGCGATGGGCTTCCAGGCTACCAATGCAGCCCCGCAATTCCCCCTGTTTTTCCAGGGTAACAAAGCTAGCGCCAAGTTGTTGTAGTGCGGGGCTGTAATCACTCAAGGTCACAGTAGAGGGGCGGTGGTGAGTTAAGCCGTATGTGATTGACGCTTTAGCGACGGTTAACAGTTGCTGTTTGGTTGCTTCGTCAAATTTTAGATCACTGTAAGGCATAAGCACCATACCCCACTACGCGCTCTCTATCTCCAGCAGTGTCCCCTGAGTTACGTAAATCCAATGTGGTGACGTGGAGACCGTGTCGCTTGGCTGAGTTTAACAGCCCGATAATGGGTATACGCCCACATGCTTGTGGCGCTTCGATTTGATCGCTATCAAGCTGTTCAATGGCATGGGTTGTGGCTACATCAGTGAGTTGTGCTTGAGAATAGCTGAGGTAATGACTCAGGTCTGAGCTGATCACGATAAGGGTTTCACCTCCTCCCCATAAATGCTCGATTACTTCGCTGACCTCATCTGCCGTAGCATTTCCGACGACTAAGGGAGTGAGGGTGAAGTGATCGAGAACGCTTTGTAAAAAGGGTAGTTGCACCTCCAAGCTATGTTCTTGAAGGTGAGCTTGTTCGAGGTGTTTTACCTGTGAAAGATCAGTAATTAAGGCTAGATTGGTGCGATCTTGCTCTATCTCTCCAAGCGGTGTCTGAAAAGATGTTGCGTCACTGTATGCGAGACCGTTAAAGGCAACATAGTGGGAGGGGCCGAGCAGAATGACTTTGCGAATTTTATCTCTAAACGGCTTGAGTGTATTGTAGGCGCTGGCCGCGATGGGGCCAGAGTATCGATAACCCGCATGTGGCACTATTAATGCCTTAGGGTGGCATGTAGTGCCAATGTTAGTTGCGAGCAGCATATTCACCATGTCACTGAGCTCGTTTGCGGCATCAGGATAAAAAAGCCCTGCAACTGCGGCTTCTCTGGTGATCTTCATATTGTTATCTTCCTATTAACGACCATAATTAGAGTATAGCAGCAGAATATATTGATTAGAGGAGAGAGAGGATGACCAAGGATAATTATCAGGACGCTGTTAGTCATGCTTGGCCAACGAGGTATTGGCATCCTTTGGAGGATGGTCGGGTCCAATGCGATTTATGTCCGCGTTTTTGTCAGTTAAAGGAGGGGCAACGTGGGTTTTGTTTTGTGCGAGCCAATGTACAAAATGCCATTGTATTGACCACCTATGGTCGTTCCAGTGGATACTGTATTGACCCTATCGAGAAGAAGCCGCTCAACCACTTTCTCCCTGGGACATCAATACTGTCATTTGGTACCGCTGGGTGCAATCTGGCTTGCAAGTTTTGTCAAAATTGGGATATCAGTAAATCCCGAGAGATTGATACGCTTGCGGATGCCGCTTCCCCGGAGTTGATCGCTCAGGCCGCCGCTGAGCTTAATTGCCGTAGTGTGGCTTACACCTATAATGACCCAGTTATTTTTCATGAATATGCGATTGATGTTGCCCAGGCATGTGCAGAACGAGGAATTAAATCGGTATCTGTAAGTGCGGGTTATGTGTGTGAGCCACCTCGGGATGAGTTTTATCAATACATGGATGCGGTTAATATTGATTTGAAGTCGATGAGCGAGCGCTTTTACCACAAGTTAACGGGTGGTCATCTACAGGTTGTTCTGGATAATATTGAATACATTAAACATAAGACCGATGTTTGGTTAGAGCTGACCACTCTGTTGATTCCCGGTGAAAACGATTCAGAGGAGGAGTTGCAGCAGCTTACTCAGTGGGTGTTTGATCGGCTGGGGCCAGATGTACCACTCCACTTTAGTGCCTTTCACCCTGATTTTAAAATGAAGGAGACCCCCGCTACGCCGATTGAAAGTTTGCATCTAGCGCGTCAGATCGCATTAAATAATGGTTTGCATTATGTCTATATTGGCAATGTGCACGACAAAAGGTGTGAGAGTACCTACTGCGCTAGTTGCGGTGAAATGTTGATTGGTCGTGATTGGTATCAGCTCTCTGAATGGAATCTCACGCCTGAAGGGCGTTGCGGTTTTTGCAATAGCCGCTGTGCAGGATATTTTGATGCTCAACCAGGAGCTTGGGGGGCTAGAAGCCAAGTGATAAATTTGAGTCATTTTGCAATATGAGCTCTTTGCATGATTCATATTTTTTGCTTGCTGGAATCAAAACCGCCTTTCGTGCAAGGGGTTCAATATAAACATACTATGAAAGGTGGATAAACGAGGACAAGCACCCCCTCTATCCATATAATAGCAGACTATGAATAACTCCCCTTATCCCGATTCCCCTTCATTATTTGATGAGGCTCGACGTTGCTTAGATGCGTCTAGCTTGGCAGATAAACTTAGTTTTACCCAACAAACGGCAGAAGCCTGGCGCGCTGGAGAGTTATCTCTCGAGGAGCGTTTTCCGCCATTAGCTTCGGTGGCTGCAGGCTGCCCTGAAAATCCCAAGTTGGTCGTCCCCCGTGATCTCCCCAAGCGTTCGTTTCATACTCCTCAGGGTAAAGCGGCACTCTTCCACTCTATCGCGCACATTGAATTTAACGCCATTAATCTCGCGTGGGATGCCGTTTATCGCTTTCGTGGAATGCCTGCCCAGTTTTATAGTGATTGGGTGAAGGTGGCAGATGAGGAGGCCTACCACTTTGGTTTGATTCGTACTCATTTGCAAGCATTAGGGTATGATTACGGCGATTTCACCGCTCACAATGGTTTATGGGAGAGTGCGCAGCAGACGGGGTTTGATGTCTTGGTTCGTATGGCTCTAGTGCCGCGAGTGCTTGAGGCGCGGGGTTTAGATGTTGCCCCGGGCATTATACAGCGCCTAGATAAGGTAGGCGATGATAACGGGGTGGCTATCTTAGAGATTATTCAGCGTGATGAGATTGGTCATGTTGAGATTGGTACTCGCTGGTTTAATTACTGTTGCGCACAGCGGGGAGTTGAGCCAGAATCAACGTTTTTTAATTTGATAGATAAGTATATGAAAGGTGTTTTGAAAGGACCTTTCAATATTGAGGCACGAAGCAAGGCTGGTTTTAGTGTCAGTGAACTGAATACAATCAAGGAGTTTTAGGGTGAAAAAATGGTTTAATATTTTGGCAACGGTGCTAGGGGGCTTGAGTGTTTCCGCGTGTAGTACCACAGGAACGCCTATCTCAGATGCTAAGGGAACGTTGCTGAACTTTACTGAGAAAGTCAACGGTAATCAAATTGAGCTGGTTTACATGGTTCACCCTGATATGCTGCGGATTGATTACGGAAGCGGTGGTAATTACACGCTGTTTAATCGTAAAACTCAAACTATCTACGATATATCTGAAGCAGATAAAAAAGTTGTTGTTATCAAAGGTAAAGTCCCCGAGAAGGATGCGATTCCAGAGGTTTTGGAGGCTCCGTCAGGTGTTACGATTACTGAAAATGCGAGTGAAATGCTCTCAGATGGTAGTAGCATCCATTATCGTTTCATAAAAAATGGTGAAACGTGTCTTAACGTAATCGCTGTGTCAGATTTATTTCCCGCAGTTGAAGTCGCAATGGCTGAGATGGCGGATGTACGCGTGAATGATCCGCGACTGGCTGATATTGATCCTAATAGTTGCGAACATGTCACACGCTTTTATGCAATGCGTAAAGCTCCCACTTTAGGCTTTCCTGTACGTATGTGGAGCAGTGGCGGTTATAGTCGATTTATGGGTACATACAGAGTTCAGATAGATCTCACTGATAACACTGAGTGGCATAAGCTGCCTGAGTGGTATTAGTGAGTATCTGTTAGCATATAAGTTCTTCTACACAGTGATGGTCACTGCATCTTAGGTAGTGACCATGCTCTCCCCAGTCAGCCAATACCACTCGCTGGCAAGCGCGGTCATCAATCTTAAAATCATGTTGTGATGGGCGGTGCGTATGCCCATGAATCAGTCGTGTGACACCGTATTTACGCATCGCTGTTATGATGGCCTGTTGGTTAACATCCATAATGTCATCTGATTTCTGCAGGGTTGCATCTCGGCTACGGTTGCGAGCTTGTTCAGCATACGCCATGCGCTCTTCTATCGATTTAGATAAAAATGCTTTCTGCCATTCTGGATTGTGGACCATGGTGCGAAACTGTTGGTAGGGCAGGTCATCGGTACAAAAAATATCACCGTGGCTTAATAACGTCGTCTGTCCCGCAATTTCGAGTACACATGGATCTTCTAAGAGCGTAATGCCGCACTGTTCAGCAAATTTTTTTCCTACTAAAAAGTCGCGATTACCGTGCATGAAAAACACTTTTACACCCTGGGTGCTTAGCTTATGCAGTGAATCAACAATAGGCTGATAGTGGGGGTGGATGGCATCATCACCTAACCAATACTCAAAGAAGTCCCCGAGTATAAAAAGGCGTTTGGCTTGAAGAGCATGATTGCTGAGAAAGCGTAGGCAGTGTTCAGTAAGATGGGGCCGTTGAGGCCCCAAATGCAGATCAGCGATAAAGTAATCACTCATTGAAGGACTTACTCTTCGATGACTTCAACGCTCTCAATGATGACGTCTTCAACAGGTACATCTTGATGACCCGCATTCATACCTGTT
>Ga0316204_10012599_pt1 | contig 10276 bp, 4 predicted proteins | sample 6monrhotite_MG_2_FD_205661 | JGI IMG/M metagenome (GOLD analysis project Ga0316204, IMG submission 205661) | Microbial mat bacterial communities from mineral coupon in-situ incubated in ocean water Damariscotta River, Maine, United States -... | ecosystem: Environmental > Aquatic > Marine >... | reverse complement strand
TTCTCATCGCGCCTCGCCAGTCACAAAATCCAACGCACTCTACAGGCCGTTCAACTGCGGATTCTAGGTTAAACCGTAGCGAGAGCGACTAAGGTGCAGAAGATAAAGTATTTTCAGGTTATTCTGGGCGAAGGTAATCACCCATACGGTGAGTTCAACTATTCTGAAAAGGCTTTAGATTCTGTGCCTTAAGCGCTTGCAGTAAGTTTAACGAATGTTGTTAGGTTTAATGCTACCTTACCTCAGAGTACACAAATATTATTTTATTTTTCTGATTTCTGTAGCCAATAATGCCTCAACTTTATTTTGATCAGGAATCACCACTGTAGCACCGGCAAGTTGGGTTTGCTCACTGACGAGCGGGAAATTTTGTCCAGGTGCTTTGATCGCGCTGATAGCAGACTTTTCCAGCTTTATCAGTTTGGGAATACCCTGTGACACCACACCGTAAAAAGGCAGCTCAGCATTGCCACTAATACCATTGAGTACGGTGACACGTATATTCTGCATTGGTATATTGCTGGCAATATCATTAGCTGCTTCAAAAGAAATTACCGGGATACGTACATTACGCCAGTCCATCATACCCAAAAACCATCTGGGTGTTTTTCTCACCGGATTCAATTCACCCAGATTGATAACTTCAGCAATGCAGGTATTCGGTAATACTGCGGTCATATTCGAGAGCGGAATCAGCTGGGCGCGAATAACACTGCTTTTTTCATCTGTCTGCATCATGCTCGTATTCTCTGGTCGCTAAAAAGTTTGAATCGGTTAGATCACGATAATACTGGTAAAGCCTTTCCGCCAAAGCTTGTGGATTGGCACTAAAAGTTACCGTATTGGTTTTACGTGCCTGATCTGGCATGCTGCTGATCACACAACTATCAACATCCTGCGCCCAGACAATACCACCATGTTGTGCCATTGCCTCACAACCACGGGCACCATCATCACCCATACCACTAAACACAATGGTACCCGCCATGTTGCCATAATGGCTGGCCACTGTACTCATAACATTGTCAATACTGGGGGAGTAAACGGCACTTTCCATCGCCGGAGTAAGAGAAAGATAACCGTCCTCGGTAATTTTTATATCTTTGTCAGCCGGTGTAAGAATCACCTCATGGTGCCGGATAAGCTGCCCGGCTTGACCCGCTAAAACGACAAAAGGCGTGACGCGGTTGAGTTGTTCTGCCAACAGGGAAATATGATTAGCACCGATATGCTGCGCCAGAATAAATGCAACGGGCAAATCTTCTTTAACCGCCGCAAGGAATTGGCGTACCGCCTGTGGCCCACCTAACGAAGCGCCGAGTACCCAAATGTTGACCGCTGCACCTTTGGGTTTTTCAATAGGGATAACTGCTTTAGCATCCGTTACGTCAATATCAGCAGTCGGTTTATTCTTTTGTAAGGTATCCGGTGTTATTTCTGTGATATCCGGTTTACCAACAGGTTCGATCACAGGCTCATGATATATAGCGATATCTGATAATCTACGTGCAAGCTTTTTAGCCCACAACGCATTGGCACCACCACCGGCCGGACTGCTGTCATTAAAAAAAATGGGTAGTGCATCGTAATCAAGTAAAGTATCTATGATGTCCGTTTCGGAACCATTTTCTTCACTCAAATCAACCAGTAATACATCCGGCGATACATTTTCCAACTGGGCCAAAAAACCATTGCTGGGCAACTCATGCGCGACAACATTCAAACCTGCATCTTTCAGCAACGATGCAAGTCGTTGATGTGTTTTTTCCGAAGTGGCAAGAATCGCAACCCGGGTGGCTGAATGATTCATAGTATCGGACATTGAAACAAAGCACCCTTAATGCTGTTTAACGTCGATCAGAGTACGAATATTTTCGATAAGTTCCTGTTCCTGATATGGCTTGCCCATGTATTGGTTAACACCGATATTAAAAGCACGCTGACGGTGTTTGTCACCCGTACGGGAAGTGATCATGATAATAGGTATTGTTTTAAGGCGCTCATCGTTACGCATGGTAGTCGCAAGTTCATAACCATCCATGCGTGGCATTTCAACATCCAGCAACATGATGTCGGGAGTTTGCTCGAGCATCACCGTGAGCGCATCAACACCATCTTTGGCGGTAATGATGTTGTAGTTATAACGCTTCAACAAACGCTCAGTCACTTTACGTACAGTAATGGAATCGTCGACGATCATCACTGTCGGCATCTGTTGTTCTGCTGCAGCTGCTTCTTCGATACTTGGCATTAACGGCACGGCCTGACCATGTTGCTGTGCCAGGGCGGAACGAACCAGATTACCAACATCGAGAATCAACGCGACTTGCCCATCAGGCAAGATGGTCGCACCGGATAACACACCAACGGTGCTCAATTGCGGCCCTACCGACTTAATGACAATTTCCTGCCGACCCAGCAGATTATCCACATGCAAGGCGATGCGATGCTCAGCAACGCGGATCAACATTAGCGGTACTCGTTGGCGTTTTGCGGGCAATTGTGGCTTTGTGCCCTGCAGTACCATGCCAAGATTTAAATACTGATACCGTTGTCCAGCATATTCAAAATGGGGCTTTTCATTGGCAATCAATGGCGCCAGTTCGTCGCTACCAGCACGCACCACATGCTCAATGTTAGGTAGCTGAATAGCATAGGTTGCATCGGCCACTTGCACCATTAAAGCCTGATTAACCAATACGGTAAGCGGCAACCGCAAGGTAAATGTAGTCCCCTTGCCCGCATCAGAATCGATAGAGAGAGTGCCACCCAACTGTTTGACTTCGGTATTGACGACATCCAGACCGACACCGCGGCCGGAAACCTGGGTGACTTCCTCGGCAGTACTGAAACCGGGTTCAAGTATAAACTTCATGATTTCAGAATCACTTAAATTGGCATCGGCCAGCATGCGACCTTTTTCAATCGCCTTTTTGCGCAATGCATCGAGATTGATACCAGCGCCATCATCTGAAATGGCTAACACAACTTCAGAGCCCTGGTGTGTAAAAGCAATGTGTACATTACCTTTCTCGGGCTTACCAGCCTTGGTACGCTCATCCGGCATTTCCAAACCGTGGCCAATAGCATTGCGCAGAATATGTTCCAGCGCGGGTACGATACGACTAAGCTGGGTGCGATCAATTTCCCCTTCACCCCCTGTCACCTTCAATTCCGCCTCTTTGCCAATCTCTTTACAAGTCTGGCGTATAATACGACGCAAACGCGACAGCACACTGGAAAAAGAAATCATGCGGGTACGCATCAAACCTTCTTGTAATTCACTGGTGACACGTTGTTGTTGCAGCAATAACACATCCGTCTCGCCGGATAAGTTGTCCAGCAAAGCCTGAATACTGGTTAAATCGCCAAGACTTTCCACCATGCCACGAGAAAGCTGTTGCATCGTGGAGAAACGATCCATTTCCAACGGATCAAAATCTTCCGTATCGGCGGAGGTCGTTTCATGTCGATACATGATCTGAGTTTCCGTTTCGATTTCAAATTTGCGCAACTGCTCCCGTAGACGCAGCACCGTCTGATCCAATTCCGCAAGATTAAAGCGCGAGGCTCCCAGTTGCTGAGTAATACGGGAATTATAAATGTTGATTTCACCCGAAAAATTGACCAGATTATTCAACAAGTCTGCCCGCACACGTACTTGCTCATCGGTTGCAGCCACTTTTTTCGTGATTTCAGTCTTGCCAACCTGATCAAGTGAAATACTTTCCGCAAGCTCTTCCGTTTCTTCTGCGGCGGTAATGGGTGTTGCATGAGATTCATGTAAACCAACTTCTATCGCTTCTGTTTTTACTTCAACATCCGTTTTACCGGTCGAGGGTGCTTCAGTGGCAACAGGGGCTTCAAAAATCTTGCCCCTAGTGGCAGCATCAAGCTGAGCGAGTAAATCGGCAGGTGTGGAAGCGGGCTGTAGTTTACGTGCAGCTTCCAGTCCCGTAACCAACCAGTCGTGACAGGATTGAATCACATCGATATGCGTGGGCAGAGGTGCAATATGTCCATCGGCAATACGTTCCAACAGAGATTCCATCGCGTGGGCAAGATCACCTACTGCAAGTACATTGGCCATACGTGCACCACCTTTGAGGGTATGCAACAAGCGCTGTAACTCAGCAACATGGCTAAGCTGGTCATGTTGAGAAGCCCATTTTTGCAAAGTACTTTCGGTGCTTTCCTGTAGTTCATCGGCCTCTTCAAGGAATACTTCGAGCAAGTCCGGATCGTAATCTACATCTGCCGCAGAAACCATCGCCGGTTCGGTGCTGACAATATCCAAATCAGGTGCTTCACTCACCAGCTCTTCAAATGCACTTTCGGGTAATTCTTCCAGGTCCGTGTCATCAGCAGAAATAATTAATTCGTCGTCGATGCTTTCTTCTTCAGGCAACAGGTCATCGACAGACAACAGATCATCGACGCTGGCTTCACTGACAATGATCTCGTCAACATCAACGGATTCATCAAGAACATCAACAGGTTCATCAATAACAAGTGCATCACTGCTTTCCAGGATTGATTCAATCTCTCCTGTATCAATCACACTTGTTGCGAGACGGGTGATTTGTGCGCGCAGCTCACTGGCATCTTCGGGTATATCGCCATTGCGTACCTGTTGAATAGCATGAACCAACCAATCGAGACCCTGTTGCACCAATTCAGGCAATTCTGCCACTGTCGGTTTATGGGTCTCAGTGATCTTCTCCAGAGCGGATTCCAAATCATGAGCCAAGTCGCCAACAGCAAAAATATTGGCCAGACGTGCCCCTCCTTTCAGAGTATGCAAGCCACGCTGTAATTCTGTGAGTGCCGCATAGTCATTGCCATCGGAAGCAACCCATTGCTGCATCAAAGCATCAGTGCTGGCCAGGATTTCATCGGCCTCTTCAGTAAAAATGCTAATGAGTTCGGCATCTTCGTCATCAGTTTCATTGAGCGCTGCTGCTGCCGCAACAAAATCATCTAGATTCGATATCTCGGGTGCCGGAATGGCTATGGTGACTTCATGCAAAACGGCGATCTGATTCAACAAATCGGACGGGTCCAATGCAATGAATCCCTCATCAGCAAAAACGGCCGCAATAGTTTCGATGGTATCAGCAACCTGACGGAGTAAGTTTTGCCCAGCGCTGTCCAGAGGAAGTGCCCGTTCATGCATTGCCCGAATCAGTCGATCCATGGGTTCACTGAGTTCAGAAATGGATATGACATCAGCCATGCGTGCGCTGCCATGCAGGGTATGCAAAGCACGATGCAGATCATCATCCACTACAGCGTCATTGCCATCAGCGTTAGACAAAAATCCCCGAATCGCGCTGATGTGCATCGCGGTTTCTTTACGAAAGACCTCGACAAGAGTCGACTCATGTACTGGTGAAATCGGAACAGCTTCAGGCTCTTCGTCGGCAAGGACTTCATCCGATTCTTCTAAAAACGTGGGCTCAGGAGTGATTTCCTCCAGTTCTTCTGAAAATGTAGGCTCAGGAATGATCTCTTCCAGCTTATCGCTAGAACTTTCCAACGAAGGTATATTATCAAATGACAGATCTTCGCTTGGTAAAGAAAGGTCCAGAGATACCAACGAATCTTCATCGGGTACGATGTCTTGATCCAGCAATAATGACTCTTCATTGTGAACAGGTAACGCTGTTTCAACTTCAACCGACAGCACATTGCTGTCGTTTACTTCATCGTCCGCAATGCTCGTTGCCGTTGGTATAGCCACGGAAGCTATGTCGTCAACGTTAAATTCGCTACCGTTGCTCATGTCATTGGCTTGTGCGACCAAAGCCTTGACGGGAGGACGCACATCGGTTTCTTTTTTCAGATGTGCCAACAATCCACGAACAACCGTTTCTGCATTGTCCATCAGGGTGAACATACCAGGATTAACGACGACTTTATTGTCCAACACCCGATTGAGCAAATTCTCGATGGACCAGGCAAAATCACCCATGACCATGGCACCCGCCAAGCGGCCACTGCCTTTGATGGTGTGATAAGAGCGCCGTAAGGTCTCCAATGATTTTGTATCATCATTATTGGCGCGCCAGGCATGCAAGCAATCCGTCATCGTGCCAAGCACTTCGTCAGCTTCTTCCACGAAAATTTCGAGAATTTCTTCGTCGATATTTTCTTCCTGATATTCTTCGATTTCAGCTGATACTTTTGTTACTTGTGAACGCTCCGGTACAGACTCTACACGGGTGACAATCTCCTGCGTTGTCTCAGTAGAGGCATCAGGAAATGCTGGAGGTAGTACTAATTCTTGCGTTTTATCAGGCTCACCAGTCGTAGTAGTTTCTTGTTCAACCGGTAGACTGTCGACTGAATCAACAAACTTTTCTCCAGGCAGCAGGATATCTGTTTCAACATTAATGAGTGCCGAAACAGATTCAACAGGGTGACCTAGTTGCTCCACGCTGATTTCTGCCACCGCCAATACATCTTCAGGCTCACCGCGACCTTCCTCGATGGCTTCCAGATAATATTCGATACTGGTAATGGCATCGGCGAGACTGTCGAGTTTTGCAGAACCCGGATGAATCTGCGTAGAAATCACATCTTCACGAATGAAGGCATTTGCAGCACCCAATAACTTTGCCGCACGCTCAAAACTCATGACCGCCAGAGCGCCCTGAATTTGTGCGAGCTTTACAGGGGCTTCAGCAATCACATCAAACTGATTGGGCTCAACCGCGAAAGTATTAAAGCCTTCTTTAACATCAGCAAGTACAGATTTAGCTTCCTTAATAACCAAATTGGTTATTTGCACTTGTTCGGTACGTGGTAACAATACTTCAGGAGAATCAGTATCATCGTTGATACTGAGATCCGGCGCATCCACTTCGGTGTGTGTTTGCCTGGTTTCTTTTAAATGATCCAGTGCGGACTCGACATAAAGCAACGCACTGGCAACTTTCATTAAATCAGCATCAACAGGATCTTCGCCTTTTTCGACAAGCTGCTGCAGATGTGTAACCTGACCCTGTACTATCCTGCGTAAATCGCCCAAACTAAGCATGGCCAAGGTATCAGCGGTGCGCGCCAAATTCTGTGCCAGTGGCAACAGTTCGCTGACCTCACGTTCAGCATTGCGTACAAAAATATCCAGCTGATCTTTTATATGCAGCAGGTCATCTTTAAGTACGCTGGAAACACTCTCCATAATATCAGCCGTTGAACCTTTGAGTTCATCAGCCTGTCCCATTGAATCGCCATAAGGCAACAATTGTTCGAGATTAAATGCCTGTTTCAACGTAGCAACACGCGGACCTGTTGATGTGGCAGTGCCAGTATAATAAAGGCAGTTTTTAATCAGGTCGGAAGATTCAGTTGTTTCAATCGCAGATTCACCATCTTTGATCAAACACCTGATTTCCCGATCAACTTGACCCAGTAACACCTTCAGTGCAGTACTGCTTTGCAGGCCTTCATCGATGAGTGATTCAATAATCCCTCCCACAACCCACCAAAGTCGCTGACTGGCTGTTGAGTTACAAGCATTTTGTAATTCGCGCAGTACAGCCGCCATTTTTTTCAGGCTGCCGACAACATCTTTGTCGCGCAACAAACCCAGCAACGAGATTTGATAAATGGGCCGCAGTTTTTTCGCGTAAGCTTGTATTTCGGGATAGTGCTTGCCCGGCGTGAGCCGTTTTTCGGGCGGCAATATCGTTAAATCAGGCGAAAAGAAGGCATTTTCACTAAGCAGTGGTTCGCCTCGTGCGGCACGCATATCATTGAGCAGGGGTGTCAACACAGCGGGTAAATCGGGATGGCCATTTTCCAGGCGCTCCAGATAAGCGGGCAACTGCAACGTGGCGCGAATTAATACCTCAAAAGCGTCCTGCGGTTGGGCAATTTGTCCATTGAGCAACGCATTAGCGACTTTTTCCATTTCTTCGGCAAGCAATGCTGCACCGTAGATTTCCACCATTTGCAGGGTACCGTAAATCTGATGCAAATAGGTTGCACAAAAACGGATCTGCGTAGTGTCACTGGTATCTTCGATATACGCTTCCAGTGCCTGCTGTGTTTGATTCAGGCTTTCCTGGATTTCATCTTTGACCCACGTCAGTGTGGTGTAATCGAGTTGTTCACCCATAATGATTTTGCGCGCCTATGCGTCGAGACCGTCGTGGCCGTCAAGAATATTTTGTTGGCGTTTGAAGGCCAAAGTGTTTGCATAAGTGAATCGTGTGACATCGGGATACTCCCAATTCAGTAATTCACCTACACCGAGTATTAACAAGCCACCAGGTTGCAAATGGTCGGCCAGAGTATTAGCAATATTAATGCGCTGCTCTTTATCAAAATAAATCAATAGATTTTGACAAACGATGATGTCCATTTTGCCAATAGGTGCTGCACCAATATCAAGAATGTTCAAATGATTGAAACAGACACGTTTGCGCAACTCTTCATTGACTTGAAACTTGTCATCTTCAGTAACAGAAAAATAATTACTGAGCCATTTTGCTTCTATGGCTTTAATTTGCTGACGGGTATAAATACCCTTGCTTCCATGCGCCAGGGCACTACGGCTGATATCACTGGCGGTGACGCCTAGGTAATATTGACGATTGAGTCGCCGCATATGATCATCAATAGCCATGGCAATGCTATAAGGCTCCTCACCTGTAGAACAACCCACACTCCAAACGTTGATGGTGACAGATGACGCCGTACATTCATCAGGTCGGGTGGGCAGGTACTTTTCACAAATCAGCGCAAGCACACTTTCCTGCCGCAAAAAACGGGTTTCATGCACAGTGAGATGGTGTACCAAACGATCCCACTCAATCGCACCTTCACGCCCATGTTGCACATAGTCAAAATAGGTCTGGAAATCGTTAATACCCAACTCGCGCATACGCATACCAAGGTTGGTTACTAAAAATGAAATGCGATTATCGGGTAAACGCATGCCGGTACGCTTTTTTAGCAAGCCAGCCCATTGCTGGAACTGTTCAGGCTCCATTGGCGGCAAGCGTTTAACCGCTAACTCTTCGTAACCGGGCAGATATTCCATATTCGGTTTCATGTACAACGTAACCGTTTAACCTGAACAAATCGCAAAATGCTGATACTGATTAATTAGGCAATTTGAAGCCGGCCACAGATTTACGCAACTCATTCGACAAGTCTGCCAGATTACCAATGGACGCCGATGTTTCGTTGGTACCTGCCGACGTTTGCGTAGTAACTTCCTGAATGACATTCATACTTTCTGAAATACTGGAAGCGGCTGTCGCCTGCTGTTGTGCAGAATCAGAAATAGATGTCGTCAGGTCGGCCAGATGAGTTGACACCCCTTCAATCTCTGCCAAAGAGTCACCCGCATTAAGTGCAAGCTTGGCCCCTTCCACCACTTGAGTCGTGGATTGCTCCATAGAAGCAACCGCTTCGTTAGTATCGGACTGAATGGTTTTCACCAAGGCCTCGATCTGTCGTGTCGCATCAGTGGATTTTTCAGCGAGTCGTTGCACTTCATCGGCAACAACCGCGAAACCACGGCCCGACTCACCGGCCATCGCAGCCTGTATAGCAGCATTCAAAGCAAGAATGTTCGTTTGGTCAGCAATATCGTTAATCAACTCAACCATGTCACCGATTTCCTGCGAGCTTTCACCCAGACGCTTGATACGTTTTGAAGTTTCCTGGATCTGTTCACGAATAGTGTCCATACCACGAATAGTATCCTGTACAGCGCCCGCACCCTTTTTGGCAATATCCACAGAACGTGTTGCCACTTCGGAAGATTCCGTCGCGTTGCCGGATACCGTATCAATAGAAATTGCCATTTCGTTAATGGCAGCAGACGCAGCAGTGATCTGTTCTGCCTGATGGTCACTGGCTTCGGCAAGATGCATGGCCGTAGCCTGTGTTTCCTGTGCCGCAGACGATACCTGCACAGTCGTTTCGTTAATGGTCGATACCAGTCGGCGCAGTTGGTCAATGGTATAGTTGATGGCATCTGCGATAGCACCGGTGATATCTTCCGTCACCGTGGCAGAAGTTGTGAGATCACCATTAGCGAGATCGCCAATCTCATCCAGGAGCCGCATGATGGCGTCCTGATTTTGTTTGTTTTGTTGTCCCGTTATCGTCAAACGCTTACGGGTATCTTTTTGTATTTTAACGCCTAACCAGATGAGGATAAGTAAGGCAACCGCACTCAACAGATTACCCGTAGCATTGGTTACAAAGCGTTCATTACCTAACCGGGTATAGGTGTTACGTAATTCCGTGGTAG
>Ga0316204_10012598_pt1 | contig 10276 bp, 3 predicted proteins | sample 6monrhotite_MG_2_FD_205661 | JGI IMG/M metagenome (GOLD analysis project Ga0316204, IMG submission 205661) | Microbial mat bacterial communities from mineral coupon in-situ incubated in ocean water Damariscotta River, Maine, United States -... | ecosystem: Environmental > Aquatic > Marine >... | reverse complement strand
ACCTACTGCACCAGTATCACCTTTCAGGCCTTGAATACCTTGGTCACCCTTATCACCTTTTAAACCTTGTGGACCTACCGCACCAGTATCACCCATTAAACCCTGTGAACCTACTGAACCAGTATCACCTTTAGGTCCCGGCGTTAGCGAAATATTATTGATACTATTTTGTAATGCTTTATCGCCAGCAATACGGTTAGCTATTTCTGTATTCAAATTTTCAGCAGTTGCTTTAGCCCCGGCTTGAGCGGAGGCAATCCGGTCACTATTATTAGATGATTTCTGTTTAGCCTGATCCACATCTACAGCCAGCGTACTTATTGAGGCATCGGCAGCAAAAGCTCCACTACTACACATTAATATCGAGGTCAGAACAATCAGTTTATTCATGGTGTTATTAAGCTTCATATTAATCCTTTTGATTTTTTATCAAATTCTTAAGATATTATTTATAAGGACCAAGTAAAGCAAATACAGTGCCAACAAAAATTACATATATATATCAAAAGGTTATGGAAACAATCACTCGAATGAGCGATATTTTAATATGTAAATATTATCGACGCCGATACACCACCATGTAAAAATAATCGACAAAACAACCCGAACATCAACGACATGTTTGGGTCGACAGCTGCCTCACATGCGTAAAGTCAAGCTATCTGCTTTGTGGTGAACAGTGACCATTTCGTTTTCTATCACTAGCTTTATAAGCTTATCATTAAGAAATGGTCGCTTTCATCAGGTAAGCAGATAATTTTCCTAAATTTTTAAAGGGTAACTATTTGCCAATTGCATGCTTTCTACTTATAGGCAATCCTCAACACGCCATAAGCAGAATACTCAAAAAATATATTAATATTGAACAGTCACAATAAAAAGGCCGTGTTCACTGACACGGCCTTTTTTAACGTTTGGTACAATATGAGCAATAACTATTTACTGATCATATCAATTCTCACTCAATCCAGTTTCATTCACACGAAATTCCACTCTTCGATTTTTAGCCCGACCTTCTGGTGTTTTATTACTCACTAATGATTGAGTCTCACCATACCCTTTGGCCTCCATCCGATCGCCACTAACACCTTTGGACTCAAGATAATCATAGACACTTTTAGCACGCGCTTCAGATAGTCGCTGATTATTTTCTTTTAAACCCTGACTATCGGTGTGAGCCTGAATTTCAATGCGCACTGCAGGTAATCTAAGTAATGCATCTGCCGCCCGATCCAATACTACCTTAGAGCCATTAGTTAATTCAGAAGAAGCCAACTTGAAGTTAACGCCATCGATTTTAGTTTCAAAGATTGCACAGCCTAAGTTATTAACATCGGCTCCTTTAACTGTGTTTGGACACTGGTCAATATTATCCAGGACACCATCACTATCTTTATCTTTATCTTTATTGCAGCCTGACTCATCTACCTGTGCATTTTCAGCCGATGACGGGCATTTATCTTTACTATCAACTACACCGTCCTTATCTGAATCCAGTTCACAACCCAGCTCATCTACTCTTATTCCCGCTGGTGTGCCAGGACACTGATCCAGATCATCGTAAACACCATCAGCATCGCTATCTTTACGCGGTGATTTTTTATCCTGCTTACCAAAACGATATAATAGGCCTACGGTTAACAGCGCTGCGTCCTCATCGTAACTTTCCAGATCAAGCCGCGCAGCCAGGCCATTTTTCCAGGCATATTCAGCACCCATTCCTAAGGAAATCTGTACCGAGTTATCCATAACATAAGGAACCGTGGCACTGTTATTTAAAGTGGCTAAGCCTGCTTTAATATAAGATGCCCAACCTAGATGATCATTTTCTCCCTGATCATAAAAGTAATATAAAGCGTTAAAAGAAATTGCTTCATAATCTATCTTGCCGGCAGGTAAGAGAGTAGTCGTTCCCAAATCTGCAAAGCTTAATTCCGCACTAATATATTCCGACAGATCCATACCTAAATATATTTTATACCCGGAATCTTCATCATCATTAATCGAATAGATTGTACCATCAGTTTCCGGCGCCATTAATGACTGGCCAATACCTGCACCAATATAGAAACCACGCTGAAAGTCTTGCTTTTCACTTTGCTGCTTTTCTGCACTTGATACCATCGGTAGCAAAAGCAACGCAGCTAACAAGCTCGCTTTACTCAATCGTCTACAGAACATAACTAGAGGCGCCAGTAATAACAGCATCAAGAGGTTCATTGTGCCAATGCCATCTACACCCGTATGAATTGCAGCAGTAACGCTATCATCAGAGGTATCCAGATAATCTGGAATACCATCATTATCAGTATCATCTAAGAGCAATGGCCCCGTAGCGTTTGCATCATCAAACCCATCACCGTTGGCATCGACAAAAATATCTATCAGGCCATTGTTGTCCGTATCGTCACCACCCGCTTCTTGCAAATCAAATACCCCGTCATTATCCGCATCCAGATCACGCTGATCAGGCGTGCCATCAGTATCTGTATCTACTTCAGGTAAACCACCACCTGTGGCAAGTCCACTGATATTTACTACCGGTGTACCACTGCCCAAAATGCCATCACCGTCGGTATCACTACCGCCACTTTCAATCACATCTGGAATACTGTCGTTATCACTGTCCAGGTCACGAAAATCTGCAACACCATCATTGTCAGTATCAATTACAACACCACCGTTATAATTAATCGCACCACTATCCGCAGGTGTCTCAACAACATCAGCTAGGCCATTGCTACCAACACCATTGGTGCTATCAATTCGGCCGTCATTATTGGCATCGAGTAATTCAGGGTCTGATATACCTGATTCAATTAGGTCAAACAGGCCATCGTTATCGCTGTCCAGGTCAAAGCTATCAACAACACCATCACCGTCGGTATCGGTTACACCATAACCCTCAACTGCATCCGTTATGCCGTCATTATCATCATCAAGGTCAATACTATCGACGATACCATCGTTATCCCTGTCATCACGATCCTGGTAATCAGGCAAGCCATCACCATCTGAATCAGGTGACGGTAGCGCTGTTGCCGCTACTCCATCATCGAAGCCATCACCGTCTGTATCAGTAAATCCATCCACCTTGCCATCATTATTGGCATCAAGTCCACCGGCTTCAACGAGGTCATATATACCATCACCATCTGCATCAAGATCATAAGGATCTAGCAGGCCCGTACCATCTGTATTGGCCGGATTCAAAATAGTCACGTTTGCAATACCCTGTGTATTCACAGTAGGCAGGCCGTTACCAACAATGCCATTGCCATCGCCGTCTGTACCACCCGCCTCAATTACATCGGGAATCCCATCGTTATCACTATCCAGATCATGCTGATTAAAAACGCCATCACTATCGGTATCGCGCTGAGTTAACACTCCGCCTGTGTATACACCATCGGCATCAACAGTTTGCGGAGAACCACCCACCAGACCATCACCATTCGGATCTAGTCCCGCAGATTCAATCACATCCGTAATGCCATCGTTGTCACTGTCCAGATCAAGACGATCAACAACACCATCGGTATCTGTATCGGGTTGTGTTAATGGGCTAGCGGCTAACGTATCGTCAAAACCATCATTGTTAGCATCTGTAAAGCCATCGACCAGACCGTTTGTATCTGCATCAGGTCCGCCAGCTTCAACATAGTCATAAAGACCATCACCATCGGAATCAAGATCACGTTGGTCACTAACATTGTCAGTATCCGTATCCGGTGCAATTAAACCTGCACCACTAGTGGCAACACCATTAGCATCCACAGTCGGCGTACCAGAACCCACAATGCCATCCTCATCACCATCAATTCCGGCGGCTTCAATGACATCCGTAACACCATCATTGTCCGTATCCAGATCACGGAAATCAGCAATCGTGTCGCTATCTGTATCCAGTAGCGCACCACTGTTGTAACTGATAGTGCCACTGTCGGCACTTGTCTCAACTGCATCAGCCAGACCATTGGTACCGACTGTGTTCGCCACATCTATGCGCCCATCATTATTTGTATCCAGCGTTGCTGCATCAGCACCAGACTCATGTAGATCAAACAGGCCATCGTTATCACTATCCAGGTCCAGGCTGTCAAATACACCATCGCCATCCGTATCAACCGTGCCACTGCCTTCCAGACTATCTGGAATGCTGTCGTTATCATCATCTATATCGGCTGAATCAGGTAGACCATCGCTGTCTGTATCGGTGTTATCACGATAATCTGGTGTGCCATTGCCATTACTATCCGTTATTGGCAGTGGTGAAACAGCAAGACCATCATCAAAGCCGTCACCATTTGTATCGATAAAACCATCTACCAGACCATCATCATTAGTATCCGAGCCGCCCGCCTCAACTAGATCAAATACGCCATCACCATCGGCATCGGTATCTACCTGGTCGGTACCACCCGTGCCATCGGTATTAGGCGGATTCAAACCCGCACCTGTTATCGCCACACCATTACCATCAACCGTTGGAATGCCCGTGCCGACAATGCCATCACCGTCTCCATCTACACCACCGGCTTCAGTCACATCCGGAATACCGTCATTATCACTGTCCAGGTCACGGAAATCCGCAACGGTGTCACCGTCCGTATTTAGCGGCGCGCCGAAGTTGTAACTTAAAATGCCACTATCAACGCCCGTCTCAACCGCATCGGCCAGACCATTCGCGCCGACATCATTAGCGGCATCGATACGACCATCGCCATTAGTATCAAGTACAGCGGCATTCGCACCGGATTCATGTAAGTCATAAATTCCGTCGTTATCACTGTCTAAATCCAGGCTATCAACAATGCCATCACCATCGGTATCCGTTACGCCATTACCTTCAAGCGCATCCGGGATACCATCATTGTCGTCATCGATATCGGTTACAGCGGGAATAAGATCACCATCAGTAATCGTGATATTGGCGGTACGTGTTAGCGAAGCCCCGCTCGAGTCCAGTTGATCGTAATATGAAAGTATGAGTTCATCAGTCAGCTGAACATTCATCACCGCATCATTATTGGTGCCAGCACTGCTGTTCGCCACGGTCGTAAAACTACTGATAAAGCTGGAAGAACTTATACCTGCCTCACCCAAATTAAACTGTTCAACTTCACCGGTACGTGGGTTAGTCACCACAACATACTGACCTTCCTGGACGCCCAGAATGGTATTCAGATCTGCATCCGTTACGGTGATATCAAAACTGTCACCGGGTGCTGCATTATCAGGATTTACGCTAATTACACCATCAGCACCCAACAGAAGTGCATCGGATGAAGTAATAGCCGTAAGTGAACTGGCTGCTGAGACTAAACCATAAACATAAGTGTCTATGTATGTGTTATTACCAATACCACTACCAGAAAAATTACCCCAGGTGTGTTTTCCTGCAGGCGTAGATGACAGGTCACCATCAGGTAAATTAGATGTCCCCGACAGAAGAGTCGCGTCATCCCAGTACACTAGTGTATCGTTTGTGGAACCATCACTGTTCGCACGATAGATAGTTAGTCCATTATTGACACCACCACCACTGGTTTCTGCATCATCTGCAATGAAATGATACTCACCAAGTCGTACGTTTAACTCTGCTCTGTAAGTGCCATCAGGTAGCGTGATACCCGCAGCATCCGTACCATCCCATGGCACGGTTGTTGTACCACCACCAGTAACAACACCTAACAGAAGTTTATCGCCGGTGCCAAACACACCATCTCTAGTGGTATCGACGGTAATGGAATAGGTTCCATCCGCATCGCTCACAAATTCAAAATTACCTGTGTCCTGCACGCCACCAGTAGTGCCCGGTGTAATTGCATAATCTTGCCCCGCATCATCAATAAAGCGGAAATTAGTAATTACCGGAGGAGCCACTGGCTCAGGTAAAGCAATATCAGGGTATCCCATATATATAGGGAATTTGGGTATTACCGTGTTGCCCGCTGTAGGCACACTGTATCCAGAATTAGGAGACTCAACACCCAGATCATTCGCAGATATTTCATAGACATTGCCAGAAAATTTATTTAGATCCAGCTTCCACACATAGTTACTGCCCGCACGCCCACCGGGAACCAGTGGAAAATAATCTGCATCGGTACCGGCAGATTCTGCAAATGATCCTGTATTAAATGCCATTTTATATGACCAGAGTCGACCATCTGCGATCGTAGGGTCGGGATTGGTTACTGCATCGGCAGTAACTGAGATATCAAAACGATTAAGGTTATCTGAAGCAATACTATTAATTAAAACCTGATAGGTACCTGATTGTAACGTTGTATAACGTACTGGGTTAGTAAGGGGCGCGGTAAATGCATCATTACAGGTAACGTTACCATCGGTTAAAGTGGTATCAAGAACCGTACTACTAACAGGATCAATAATCTGAATCCGTACATCATCATTATTGGTAGCACCACATACGGAAACGTTGATAACCTCGCCAATACTGATTATATCCACATGTAAAGGCTCACCCCGACTAGAAGGCTCATCATAAAAGGGCTGGTTTAAACCGGTTTGAAAACTACCTTCAGCAAGAACACTCTGGCTGAAAACCCCAAAGGAACACAAAACAACCAACGCCTTAATACGCATAAATAACCTAGCCCCAACAACTTAATAACAAGTTAAAATATAATTTTGAGTAGACTATAGTCAGACGGTAGTCTCAAAGCAGTCTGATTAATGAAACAATGTAATATATAATGAACTTATCGTAACATCTTGATAAATTTAGTAGAATTGCAGCCCGTAAAAGACGCATTTGCACACTCAGCACACATTTGTTAATGCTTAATAATGCTTATATTAGATATTTATTTAAGATACAGAAACCTTAACGTTACTAGCTTTAAACTAATTGATAATGCATACCAACCTCATACTCAAAAACCTCAACCTTTTATTTATTGATGACAATATCCGCATTAGCGCAGAAATCTATGCACTTTTTTCGAATATCTTTAAAACGGTGTCCTTAGCTCTGGATGCTAAAGCTGCAATGAAAAATTATGCCGAAAACACCATAGATATCATTATCACAGACATAGAAATGCCCGGTATGGATGGCCTGAGTTTTGTTGAACATATAAGGTCAACGAATACCTCTATCCCAATTATTATCCTCAGTGCACACACCGATAACGAGTACCTTTTTCGTGCTGCCAATCTACAAATTGATGGCTACATTACCAAGCCACTCAACTTCAAAAAGCTTGAAAGCGTACTTGCACGATCTGCAACTCGGTTAGAACATTTAGTTAGTTCAATAAATATTGCAGACAAAATCGTTTATCACCCGCTAATGAAAATGCTAAATGTAGACAATGAAGAAATTAGCCTGGGGTGTAAAGAAAGCCTGCTGCTTGAGTTACTGCTAAATAAAAATCATAGAATTGTGAGCAAGCAGGAAATTGCAGAACTGGTCTGGCCTAATGACATTATGAGTGAATCTGCATTGAAAAACCTGTTAGGTGAACTTAGAAAAAAACTAAAATACAACATCATAAAAAACCAGCCCGCAAGAGGCTGGATATTAAACACGGATCACTAATGCAAGTAAACCGAGTTAGTTTATTAACGATATTTCTTATATTTGTATCATTGCCTGTAACAGCAACAGAAAATATTCGACTGCAATTGAAATGGTCTCATCAGTTCCAGTTTGCCGGCTACTATGCCGCGCAGAAGCTGGGCTATTACGCAGAAGCTGGTTTGGATGTTGATATCATAGAAGCAAAAACAGGAGAAGACCCTACTAAAATAGTGCTACAAGGCGACGCAGAGTATGGCGTAGGCAGCAATAGTTTGCTTTTACTAAGAAACGCAGGTGAACCGCTGGTAGTACTCGCAGTTATCTTTCAACATTCACCCTACGTATTATTAACTTTACAACAAAGTGCCACACAGAACATTCATGATCTGGTGAATAAAAACCTGATGATAGAACCACTAGCAGATGAGCTTATCGCTTATCTCAAACATGAAGGCATGCCGATTAGTAAATTTAAGTTAGTAGAATACAGGCATAACATACAAGACTTTATCTCAGGTAAAGTAGACGCAATATCATCATATGTAACTGATGAACCCTACCTACTTGAAAAAAATAACATCGCATATAATTCATATTCACCACGTTCGGTTGGCATAGATTTTTATGGCGACAATTTATTTACTACCGAGGCCGAACTGAAAGAAAACCCAGAGCGCGCCAGAAAATTTCGCGAAGCCAGCTTACGAGGCTGGCGTTATGCCATGAGCCATCAGCAAGAAATGGTCGATTATATCCTGAGCCAATATCCAAACAGAAAAGAGCATGACTTTCTGCTTTATGAAGCTCAAAAAATGCAACACCTTATGCAGCCAGAATTAATCGATGTTGGATATATGTTAAGCGGAAGATGGCGCCACATTGCCAACACCTATGCAGAATTAGGTATGCTACCAAAAAACATTTCATTAGATGGCTTTCTGTATACCCCAAATCAGACGAAGGACTATTTCTGGCTTTATATCACTGTTGCCATCACACTAGCGATAATTTTAATTGCCATTATGATTGGCGCGAGATTTTCAAAACTTAATAAAAAACTCATCCGTTTATTACATATAAAATCACGATTCGCCAACATTGGAGAATCCATCAACAATGTATCTCATCAATGGAAACAACCATTAAATGAACTTGGCATTCAATTAATGCTAATAGAGAAATCTCTGGAAAATGACTTCCCTACGGAAAAAGATAAAACTAATATAAAAATGATCATCCACAAGAGTTATAATATTTTAGAATTCATGTCAAACACCGTAAATGTTTTTGGCAAGGTCTTAAATAGAAGCGAAAAAAAAACAAGATTTCATCCAAAAACAGTTATTCAGGCCCTTTTACAGCTAGTTGAAGACAATTTTAAAATATACAAAATTAGCATCACTTCAACACTGGATGAAGACATCTTACTCGATGGAAATTCCACAGAGCTTTCTCATATTATGCTGAGCATATTAAATAATGCTCGGGACATCTTCCGTGAGCGTAACATTAGTAAACCGAACTTACATATTGATTTATATAAATCAGAAACTCATGTTTATATAGAGATAACTGACAATGCTGGCGGCATTAAAGTTAAACCCATTAAACATATTTTCAATCTCGGGATTAGTCATAGGGCGATTGATGAATCTGGCATAGGGCTGTATATTTCAAAACAGTTAACTAAAAATAAGTTCGGTGGTGAAATCTGTGCTGAAAACGTTAATTCAGGAGCAGTATTTAAAATATCTATACCTTACTCTAGTGATTCATAGTATTAATAAACATCTTTTTAGTAAAAGACCAGCACCAGTCTCGTACCACTAAATCTGTAAAACTACAATTTTTCATAATTTCAATGAATTATTTACCCTTACAGCACCTATTTTCACTTGGTTTCACAAGTACATTAGAAAGGACCAAATGCCTGCTTTGTGGTGTAAGCAGAACATGGCCAGATTTCCCTGAGTGATTCCACTATGACAATAGCTATTATTAGTTTTCACACCTAAACCGTGATATATGCTGTCTTTTATTTGGCCTAGTTATTTTCAGCAGATATTATGTATAAAATTTAATAGCTTGAAAATTATTTGCATTTATCTTGGCCATAAAAAATGGCCAACCACATAGGCAATAATTATTTTTAAATTATAAAATTTAAGCCAATCTCAACATCCGTCGCATAAACGCCCGAACATCATGCCCCACCGCCAAGGTCGCCGGTATAGTAAACAAGGTTACCAATGTTGCAAAAGTTAAACCTGATGACAGCGCTAATGCCATTGGCGATACAAACGGATCTAAACCACCCCAGCCATATGCGGTGGGCAATAAACCAACTACCGTGGTTGCTGCGGTTAACAATACTGCGCGTAAGCGCCTGCGCCCTGCTGTGAGTATTGCTTCTTTAATTTTCATGCCGTCTTGTCGTGCACGCTGAATAAACACCAACAATACTAATGAACTATTCACCACAACACCAGTGAGAGCCACCATACCCATGGTTGAAAAAAATGATAGTGGCATAGGCTTCCAGAATATATCGTGCAGATAGAAACTTAAGATAACGCCTATAGCACCAAAGGGGATTGCTAACATTACAATTAATGGATACACCATATTGTTAAACTGTATAGCCAAAATAAAAAAGATAGCTACCAGCGCAAACATAAAGGCCACCAGCAAACTCATAAAGGATTCCTGATTTTTTTCCTGCTC
>Ga0316204_10012597_pt1 | contig 10277 bp, 8 predicted proteins | sample 6monrhotite_MG_2_FD_205661 | JGI IMG/M metagenome (GOLD analysis project Ga0316204, IMG submission 205661) | Microbial mat bacterial communities from mineral coupon in-situ incubated in ocean water Damariscotta River, Maine, United States -... | ecosystem: Environmental > Aquatic > Marine >... | reverse complement strand
TGGGCCTGTTTGGAGAAGCGTTTCCTGAATGGTTCGGATCGTTGGGGGCTTCATCCTATTCACTATTTCAGATCATGACGCTGGAAAGCTGGTCAATGGGTATTGTGCGGCCGGTGATGGAGGCCTTTCCCTGGGCATGGGCATTCTTCATCCCATTCATCATGTCGACCACCTTCACCGTGCTGAACCTGTTTATTGGTATTATCGTTTCAGCAATGCAGGCAGAGCATGAACAGGATGCAGCCGACGACCGAACTCAACTGCATCAGGATCAGGCAGAAATTCTAAAAGAAGTGAAAGCTCTGCGAGTCGAGCTGGCGGAATTGCGAACCGGAAATAAAGACGCCTAGACCGGTTTCAGCGTCTTGGGGTCCATACCACCCATGCGGCAGACCTCAAGCCATTCTTCCGGTTTAACCGGCTGCACTGACAGGCGCATGGAGGTTACCAGCGCCATATCGCTGAGCGCCGGATTGGCTTTGACATCTTTTAGCGAAACCGGATTGGGCATATCGGCAAGGGCTCGTATATGGACGCAGTCCCAACGCTCGTCGTCAGTGGTGGAGTCCGGGGCTGACAGGGCACTGACCTCTGCTACACCAACAACATTGAGACCCTCATTTGAATGGTAGAAATAGGCGCGATCACCCAATTCCATCAGCCGCATGTTATTACGGGCCTGATAGTTGCGAATACCGTCCCATTCTTCTCCCGCTTTTCCCTTGGCCTTTTGCTGTTCCCAGGACCATTTGAAAGGCTCGGATTTAAATAACCAGTATTGCATCTTGGTATCCTCAATTCGCTGCACCTCTATTCAACCCATCGACTACAAAGGGTCAAGGTGACAATCGGTCAGTTCACACTTCACCCTTGAGCGGACGTTCCAACAATCGGGTTACAGCTTCGGCCGGTTTTAATTCTCCAGCCAACACATCAACAACCGCACCGATTATCGGCACATCGATTTCGGATTGATTGGCGATTTGGAGAGCCATCTCTGCCGAATGCACACCTTCAGCAAGCGGGCGACCTGCAAGATCTTCGCCAGCGGCGAGAGCCATTCCATAGGAAAAATTGCGCGATTGCGGGCTCGAACAAGTCAGTACAAGATCGCCAAGACCCGACAATCCAACCAGTGTCTGATGACGCGCACCTTGCGCAATTGCCACGCGGCTCAGTTCAGCAAAACCTCTGGCGATCAGCGCCGCCTCAGCGCTCGCTCCCAGTTGCAATCCACGGGCAATTCCCACCGCCAGAGCAAGAACATTTTTCAACGCACCGCCAATCTCAACACCGACAAGGTCATCTGTTGCATAAATGCGAAAACGCGGTCGAGACAGCAGCACAGCCAATTGACCAGCCTTTTCCATATGCGCTGCTGCGAGACTTACCGCCGTCGGCAAACCGCGCGCCACATCACTGGCAAAACTAGGACCGGACAAGGCCGCAACCGCATCTGGTCCAAATATTTCCGCCGCGCGGTGATGCAATAATTTGCCACTGCCACGATCAATCCCCTTGGCACAGAGCACCACAGATACGTCGTCGCGAAGATAGGGTTTGATTTCTTCAGCGACCATCGCAAAAGTCTGGGCCGGTGTTACACACAAGAGGGTTTTGGCCTGACATGCCTCTTTCAGATTGGTCGTTGCGGACAGGTTTTCCGACAGATTGATATCACCCAAATAGGTCGGGTTTTGTCTACCATCATTGATACCGGCAACCACGTCCTCATCGCGCCCCCACAAAACAACGTCCTCGGAATCTGCGGCCAGCATTGTCGCCAGGGCTGTTCCCCAAGCACCGCTTCCCAGCACTGCAATGCTCATCGCTGATTCTCCTGGTTCCAACTGGAAGTCATGACACTATCTGACCTTATCGCTTCCGACTACCAGACGTTGCTGCTTTGGCCAAACAAACCATCAGATTTGGCACCTTTTAACGGGGATGACCCGGCTCTTGGCTGGACGTTTTAGACACAACACGCCATGAAGTGGCATCCTCCCAATCCTGACCCAAGATGAATATGGCCGTCTCTTCCCGTTCCATTACCGCTCCAGAAAAAGTCACCATCAAACGGGCGCTGCTTTCGGTTTTCGACAAGTCTGGTTTGCTCGATCTTGCCAAGGCCCTGGCCGCCAATGGCGTTGAATTGCTATCGACCGGCGGAACTTCCAAAGCGCTCAAAGAAGCCGGATATGATGTGATAGATGTTTCCGACGTCACCGGTTTTCCAGAAATCATGGACGGACGCGTCAAAACACTGCATCCGGCGGTACATGGTGGATTACTGGGTATTCGTGATGCTGACGATCATGTTGCTTCCATGCAGGAACACGGTATCGAAGCCATCGATTTGCTGGTGGTCAATCTCTATCCCTTCCAGGAGGTGATGAAGAGCGGAGCCCCTGACGACGCGATTATCGAAAACATCGATATTGGTGGACCGGCCATGCTGCGCGCTGCCGCCAAAAACCATGCCTATGTCAGCGTGTTGACCAGTCCCGATGACTACGCGGCGTTTGTTGAAGACCTGGCCAGCAATAACGGCGCTTCAACCTACGCCATGCGCAAGAACCTGGCCCAGGCAACCTTTGCGCGCACTGCTGCTTATGATTCGGCGATTTCCAATTGGATGGCGCAGGCCTTTGATGTTGAAACACCGGCCAACCGCAGTATTGGCGGCAGTCTGATGCAGGTTATGCGCTACGGTGAAAATCCGCACCAGAAGGCTTCGCTTTACGCGACGCCGGAAATTCGTCCCGGCGTTGCTCATTCACAACAAATCCAAGGCAAGCAACTATCCTATAACAACATCAACGACACCGACGCTGCTTTTGAGCTGGCCAGTGAATTTGACCCTGCATCCGGTGCCGCAATTGCCATAATCAAACATGCAAATCCCTGTGGCGTCGCCACCGGCCCGACCCTGCTTGCTGCCTATGAACAGGCGTTATCCTGTGATCCCGTCTCCGCCTTTGGCGGCATAATCGCGATGAACCAGATATTGGACGCAGACGCAGCAAAAGCGATGGTTGAAATATTCACCGAAGTGATCATCGCACCTGATGCAACAGATGATGCCAAGGCGATCCTCGCCGCCAAGAAAAACCTGCGCCTGTTGCTGACCGGAGAACTTGCAGATCCACGGGCCGAGGGTCTGGTTATCAAGACAGTCGCTGGTGGTTTGCTGGTGCAAGAGAGGGATCGGGGCAATATTGATGATGTCGAGCTGAAAGTTGTAACCAAGCGACAGCCGAGCGATTCTGAAATGGAAGATATGCGTTTTGCTTTTCGGGTTGCCAAACACGTCAAATCCAATGCCATCATCTATGTTAAAGACGGTGCAACCGTGGGCATCGGTGCTGGACAGATGAGCCGTGTAGATTCATCACGCATCGCCGCACGCAAGGCACAGGATGCGGCCGATACAGCCGGATGGGACCAGCCGAAAACGATTGGCTCGGTTGTCGCCTCAGACGCTTTCTTCCCGTTTGCCGATGGCCTTTTGTCAGCTGCCGAGGCGGGGGCAACTGCGGTCATCCAACCAGGTGGCTCTATGCGCGATGATGAAGTTATCGCCGCCGCTGACGATGCCGGGCTCGCCATGGTATTCACCGGCATGCGACACTTTCGGCATTAATGCTCTTTGGTATGCTGCTCTTTGACCAGAGGTAGCAATAACAGGGCCAGAACAAACAGCGCGATCAAAGGTGTAACGCCGATGCGTTGACTGCCGCTTATATCGGTGAAGATGGCGATCAAAATTGGCGCCAGAAAAGCCGTTGCTTTGCCCGACAGGGCATATAGACCAAAAGCTTCAGTCATTCGGCCCGGCTCTGCCTGATCGACCATCAGGGTACGTGACGCCGCCTGCACGGCACCGCCTGCAGCACCTATCAGACCACCGCATATATAGAATACAATGTTTGGAATATCCGATCCCTCACCAACCCTTATGAACAGGGCATGAGTTGGATCGGTGGTGATGACGGTCACGCTGGCGAGAATCAACACGATCACACCAACGGTTACAACAAATTTGGGTCCCAGTTTTGCATCGAGACGCCCACCGAAATAGGCCCCCGCAACACCCGTGATATTGGCTAGAATGCCAAATACACCAACCTGAACGATCGACCAGTTCAGCACGCCAACCGCATAGATACCCCCAAATGTATAGAGCCCGTTAAGTGCATCGCGATAGATCATCGATGAGCCGAGATAGGCAAACAGCGACGTGTTCTGCGGCAGTCGCTTGATTGTATCGATCAGGTCACTGACCCCTTTGGACACCGCGCCTGTAATTTTTGGACCCCGGTTAATATCCGGTGTGAACAAAAACAGCGGAATGACGAAGATCAAGAACCAAAGGGCCGTCAGTGGTCCGGTGGCGCGTTCGCCTTCTTTCAACGATGCGTCAATCCCAAACAGTGGTTGCGTTCCCAGCAAAGTCAGGCCTTGGTCATTACTGGCCATTGTTGCCAGAACGATAATCAGGGTCAGCAAACCTGCCACATAGCCCAATGCCCAGGCATTGCCCGACAAGCGGCCCAATTTCTCGCGTGGCACCAGATCAGGCATCATCGCGTTATTGAACACTGCGGCAAATTCAAAACCCAGCATGGCAAGGGCAAAGGCCGCCAATATGAAGACAACTGATGTACCTTCAACTGTATTGGGAAGTGCCCACCAGAGGCCAAGTGAACCAATAATGGCAAGCAGGGAAAAGAAGCCGATCCAGGGTTTTCGCGGCCCCGTTGCATCTGCAATCGATCCAAGAACTGGCGAGCAAACCGCTATGAAAACCCCGGCAATCGCCGCCGCATATCCCCATTGAGCCTGGCCAGTCACAGCATCACTGGCAACATGGGAAGTGAAATAGGGTGCAAAGATAAATGTCAGGATCAACGTGTGAAAGGGTTGGGCCGCCCAGTCAAAAAGCATCCATCCCCAAATCCCCTTTTTGGAAACGGGCACCATCTCATCTTCCGCAACACTCATTCTCGACACATCCCTTGATACAGTCCGGTTGTCAGACCCTTTCACGGTATGCCCAAAAAAACCAGTCGATGATTATGTGCGGATTACAGGGTCAGTTGCATCAAGATGACATCAAGCCATTGATTGTGTTTGAAGCCGACCCCGGACAGACGCCCTGATTCGGTAAATCCCATCCGCAGGTGAAGTTGAACAGAGGCAACCTCAGTTATATCTGCGTCTGGTTGGCAGGCCGCAATGGCAATCACCTGACGGTATTCACGTTTGCGACACTCTTCCATAAGCGAGTCCAGAAGTCGGCGAGCCACGCCTTGCCGCCAAAATTTCGGGGCGACGTAGACAGTGCTCTCAACAGTCTTGTTATAAGCTGGTCGCGGACGATAAGAACTTGCATAGCAATATCCCGCAACCTCACCGTCAATCTCGGCAATCAAATAGGGAAATCCCGCATCGACGATGGTCGAGAGGCGGTTCGCCATTTCTTCGACCGATGGCGGTTTATGTTCAAAGCTGACAAATTCTTCGACAACCGACCGCGCATAGATCTCGGTGATGGCAGGGATGTCCTGAGAGGTGGCGGCTCGTATCTGCATCGATTTCATAAAAAAGGGCGCTCCGAATGGAACGCCCTCTTAATCTTTATCTCGTGTCGCTGCTATTCACGGTTACCCATGAAGCTCAACAGGAACATGAACATGTTGACGAAGTTCAGATACAGGCTCAACGCACCCATGATTGAAGACTTGGCAACTGCTTCAGCATTTCCAGCGACAGCGTCGTAGGTGTTTTTCAAACGCTGTGTGTCGTAAGCGGTGAGACCGGCAAAGATCAACACGCCGATAACATTAATGGCGAATGACAAAGCACCGGACTGCATGAAAATGTTGACGATCATTGCCAGGATCAGTCCGAACAGACCCATCATCAGGAATGAACCCATGCCCGACAGGCTACGCTTGGTAGTATAGCCGTATAGGCTTAGCGCACCGAAGGATGCAGCTGTCACGAAGAATGTCTGTACAATGCTTGGAATATTGTAGACGAGGAAAATCCACGACATGGAAATGCCCATCACCGCTGCGAAGGCATAAAATATGCCGGTAGCCGCCGGTTTAGACAGTTTGTTGATGCCAAATGATATCACCATGACAAAGGCGAGCGGTGCGATCATCAAAACCCATTTCAGCGGGCTGTTGTAAATCGCATTAGCAACGGCTGGGTTACCAGAAGCCCAGGTAGCCATGCCAAAAGCAGCCACACCGGTTACACCGATGGCTGTTGCCATGTAATTATAGATGCCCAGCATATAGCTGCGCAGACCCTCGTCGATATCGGCCCGTGTCTGGGTACCAGCGCGGGTTTGTACTTGATCTCGATAGTCAGCCATATTGATCCCTTTTGAGTTCATTGCTGGGGTTCCAGCGGTCGACAAAAATCATCGGACAACAACATTGTTTCCGACTTTGCACCTAATATGAGGATATTTGTCCGATCTTTCAAGACCCAATAGCGCGACGATATGTATCAGCGTGCAACCGAACTTCAAATGGTTAACAGCCTGTTAATGCTTATAGTTCTCGCAAGACAGGGGCTGCTTTCTGGCCCAAAACGCGCCAGGTCCCGACAAGACCAAATCCGACTGTAAACACTAAAGCAGCCAGCACAGTGATCATTGCAACTTCCGGCATCAGGGTGAATTTAAAACCCATGATCCCGTTAACGACGAACCAGGAGGCCAGGCCGCCGGCCAACAGCGCAAACAAAGCCGTTGCCAGGCCCAAAATCGTGTACTCAATCACAAAGGCGGATATCAGCGTGCGCCGGGTTGCACCTAATGTTTTCAACACCACGGCGTCGTGAATTCGCGCCCGATTGCCTGCCGCCAATGCGCCGCCCAGCACAAGAATTGATGCCGCAAGCGCCAACAATGCAGCCGCGCGGATAGCGGTCGCCAACTGGCTGATCAATCCATTGACCGCATTCAGGGCATCCCGCACCCGTACAGTGGTAACGGTAGGAAAATTCGTCGTCACAGACTTCAATATCTCGCCATCGCGTTTTACCTGCACCGCAGTTTCTTCACCGCCTATTGAGGTTTTTTCTCCCACCCGCAAAGTTGCCAAATGAGCATGCGGAGCACCGGCAAATGTGTTGGGTGAAAATACCATGACAAAATTCATCGACATGGATTGCCATTCAACATTACGCAGATTGACCACCCGCGCACTGATCTTGCGACCCAATACATTGACCACAATTACGTCACCAACTTTCACCCCGACCTCATCAGCTTCTTCTGCTGTAAAGGACAGAAGGTTTTCACCGATATGATCGGCGTCCCACCAAGTTCCCGCTTCCAAGGTCGCGTTGGGAGGCAACTCGGTTGAATAGGTGATCCCCCGATCGCCTCTCAGCACCCACCGGCCACCCTCTTTGGGTTTGATCTCGGCGGAAGGCACGTCGTTGATGGAAACGATGCGTCCTCGCAACATCGGCAGGGTTTGAACCTCCCCCTGTGGTGCCAGTTCACTCAGCGCGGTTTTAAAGGGCTCAAACTCAGAGGACTGAATATCAACGAAAAAGAAGTCCGGCGCTTTTTCGGGAATGTTGGATGAAATCTGATTGCGCAGATTGCCATCGATCAACGCCAGCGCCACTAACAAGGCCAGTCCCAACCCAAGAGAAAGAACAACCGAAGGTGTCAGCGCCCCTGGACGATGAATATTGCCAATTGCCAGGCGAAGGGGCGTTGAACGGACTTGTGGATAGCGACGCGCCAGCCATTGGATTGCCATCGATACACCGCGAAGTAAAACAAATGACGCTGCAATACCACCAACAAATGTCAGGGCTATGCGTTTGTCACCTGCTTGAAAAATAGCCAGACTGACCAACAGCAAAACCACAATCGCCGTTGCAATCACATAGATCTTGCGCGGCCAGGGGGCATCGTCTCGAGCTGCATTACGGAACAGGGCTGTGGCAGGAATATCGCGCGCCTGACCCAATGGCCAAAGGGCAAAAGCCAGGGCAGTCAACAGGCCATAAGCTATCGCAGTCAGCAGAGCGACAGGATGAAAAACCGCAGCATTCCCAACCGGCAAAATGTCTGCCAGCACGGTTTTGGCGATGACTGGCAGCAAAGCCCCAACAATCAATCCAAGGGCGATACCGACCAAAGCCAGCAATAGAATTTGAATTAGATAAACCGAAAAGACGAAACTGGCAGGTGCGCCGAGACTTTTAAATGACGCAATGACGTGGCTCTTGGTATCCAGAAATGCACGCACTGCATTGGCCACACCAACACCGCCAACAATCAGCGCGGTCAGCCCTACCAATGTCAGAAACTGCGAAAACCGCTCGACATTGCGGGTCAGCGACGGGGCGGCATTGACCCGCGAGCGGATGCGCCATCCAGCATCCGGGAATTTTTCTTTTGCTTGGTCGATAACCTGATTGAGATTTGCATCGCTGTCTTCTGCCAGATTCAGTCGGGTCGTCCAGTTAATCAGGGATCCCGGTTGCACTAGTTTGGTCTTTTCCAAAGCAGCTACACTCATGATCACTTTAGGGCCGAAAGCTATCCCCTCTGATACCCGATCAGGTTCATCTTCGATTGTACCTGCAATTTTCAGCTCGGCAGATCCGATCTTGATGGATTGACCAATCTTCAATTCCAGACGGCTGAGCAGAACCGGGTCAACCACAACAGATTCTTCATCAAATGCTGTGGCAGGCTCGGTTTGCAATTTTCCTTCCAGCGGCCATTGGCTGTCCACTGCCTTGAGCTCAATCAGCGATTGATCAGAGCCATCGGGCAATCGCGCCATGGCGCGCATTGTGGCGGCTTCGGACATTTGCCCCTGGGAACCAATCCAGGCGCGTTCTGCGCCGGACACCTGCCGATGCACTGTTCGAAATGCGATGTCGCCTCCGAGCAGCAACTTGCCTTCCTGAGCAATGCCGGATGTGATTGAGCGGGCAACTGAATTAACTCCAGATATGGCAGCAACACCCAGAGCTATGCAGGCAAGAAAAACATAAAAGCCGGTCAGACCGCCCCTCAGTTCACGCAATGCAAATCTGACCGCCAAAGAGAAGTTTGCAGGTTGGACATCAGTCACGGCAGACGTCGGGACAGCGGCAGATGAGGTCGCGACGGTCATGCCGCAGACTTCTTGCCGTTAGAGCTCTTCCGGGTGGATGATTTGGCAGCCGATTCAACTTCGCCCGCCCTTACCCGAAGCGTCACATCACACTGTGATGCCAGACTTGGGTCGTGAGTTACCAGAACAAGGGTCGTGCCCCGTTCACGTTGCTTGGCAAACAACAATTCGGCAATCTGGGCTCCGGTTTCGTCATCCAGATTTCCGGTTGGCTCATCAGCCACAATAATTTTGGGATCGGGGGCCAGTGCACGTGCCATGGCAACGCGTTGCTGTTCACCCCCAGACATCTGCGCGGGATAATGAGTCAGGCGTTCGCCCAGACCCACAGCCTGCAATTCACGCGTGGCTTTTTCAAATGCCTTCACATCACCTGCCAATTCCAAAGGCACGGCTACATTCTCCAACGCCGTCATATTTGGGATCAGGTGAAATGACTGAAATACAATACCGATATTGCGGCCTCGGAACGCTGCCAGGCCGTCTTCATCCAATTTTGAAAAATCTTCGCCAGCCAGCAGCACACCACCACTATCAACCCGCTCCAGACCCGCCATCACCATCAACAGGGTAGACTTGCCCGACCCCGATGGTCCGACAACACCAACGCTTGTGCCTTTTTGTACATCGAGGCTGATGCCACGCAGCACATGAACCTGCGATGCTCCTTCGCCCAGAGTTAAATGTATATCACGTAAAGTTATGACCGGATCTGAAGGCGTGTCTAACATTGATAAATCACCGTTATTATATAGATTCTGCCAGAACAGAATGGCTTGCTGTGCTGCCGTTACCAACACAGCCCCCGAAAACTGGGCCGTTTGGACTCAGGCGTACCGCCTGATATGGAATTTTAGGGAGGAATGTCAAAGTGCAACACATTAAATTTACGCAAGATTGGGCGCGGCGAATTTGTATTGTGATGTTTTTGGTCCTCTTTGTCATGGGTTCACAGCGGGCATTTTCATCTGAATCCGATCAAGGCCCCAATATTGTCGTGTTCGGTGATAGTCTGGTTGCAGGTTATCAACTCCCTCCCGGAACAGGATTTCCAGACCGTTTGCAGGTGACTCTGAACGATAATGGCATCAACGCGACGATTGTCGG
>Ga0316204_10012596_pt1 | contig 10277 bp, 9 predicted proteins | sample 6monrhotite_MG_2_FD_205661 | JGI IMG/M metagenome (GOLD analysis project Ga0316204, IMG submission 205661) | Microbial mat bacterial communities from mineral coupon in-situ incubated in ocean water Damariscotta River, Maine, United States -... | ecosystem: Environmental > Aquatic > Marine >... | reverse complement strand
AAACACGGGGTGGTAAAACACCCAATGAATTATTTATGGGGCTGCAAGTTGATTTACTTGCAGCGTAATTTAGAAATTGCAGTTATTACTTGAAACCGCGAGGTTTTTAAAAGTATTTTATTAAGCTTATGGATTAATTTAGGGTTGTTATGAATTTTTATACACTGACAGATAAAGCGATTGAAGAGGAGTTGGGTGCTCGCCTTAAATCGCTGCGATTACGCAAAAATTTAACTCAAAAAGAGTTGGCTGAATTGACGGTGTTATCACTTAATACCATTAAGGCGCTTGAGTTGGGGCGGGGTAAACTGGCCTCTTTAATTGCAGTCTTAAGAGAGCTGGGTGCGCTGGATCAGCTGGGTCAGTTTATACCCGAGCTGACGATTAGCCCGCTGCAGATCGCCAAGATGCAAGGCAAGGTTCGGCAACGTGCTTCTGGGAACCGTATCAAAGAGCAGGGCGAGGAGGATTCAGAGTGGTAAGACGAATTGATACGGCTTTTGTTAAATTATGGGGTGAAACGGTCGGGGCGGTCTCTTGGTTGAATGATCGATCGTTCGGTGTGTTTGAGTATGATCCTGAATTTCTGAAAAAAGGTCTGGATATTGCCCCTATTCATATGAGTTTGCATGAAGCCCGCCAAGGTGATGGTCTGTTTGCTTTTCAATCGTTGAATAAAGAGACTTTTTTAGGTTTACCAGGTTTGTTGGCAGATGCACTACCCGATAAGTTTGGAAACAGTATTATTGATGCGTGGTTAGCGCGAAACAATCGTGACGCAGCGAGTTTTAGCCCTGTAGAGCGACTTTGTTATACGGGAAAACGTGGCATGGGTGCTTTAGAGTTTTCACCAACGGTGGTGGATCATTATGATCAATCTGTTCCTGTAGAGATTGCACATTTAGCTAAATTAGCACAATCAGTCATGAACGAACGAAAATCGCTGGATGTACAACTGGGTGACGTTGAGCATGAAGATGTTGATGCCATTATGGATATTTTACGCGTAGGTACGTCAGCAGGTGGCGCTCGACCTAAGGCGGTGATTGCCATGAACGACTTAGGCCATGTGTTATCTGGGCAGGCGGGTGTCCCTAAAGATTATGATTACTGGTTATTGAAATTTGATGGAGTAACTGATTTGGAGTTGGGTGAGCCTCGCGGTTATGGTCGAATTGAGTACGCTTACTACTTAATGGCCAAAGCGGCTGGCATTACGATAAGCGAGAGTAAGTTATTAGAAGAGAATGGCCGCGCCCATTTTATGACCAAACGTTTTGACCGTATCAATGGACAAAAACAGCACATGCAATCGCTGTGCGGTATGGCGCATTACGATTTTAATATGGCAGGGGCTTATAGTTATGAGCAGGCGTTTGAGGTGATGCGAAAATTGCGCCTGAGCAAGGTGGATGCGATAGAGCAATACCGCCGAATACTTTTTAATATTATTGCCCGTAACCAAGATGATCATACTAAAAATATTTCATTCATCATGGATGCTCATGGCAAGTGGGGTCTGTCACCCGCTTACGATGTGACCTATTCACATAATCCAGCGGGTAAGTGGACAAATCAACACCAGATGAGTGTGGCGGGTAAGCGAGACCATTTCACTCAGCAGGATTTAATTACTCTTGGAAAATCCATTAGTTTACCGAAGCCCGAGGTCATCATGGAAGAGGTGACTGCTGCTGTCAAAGAGTGGTCAATCTATGCCAAGCAGGCTGGGATCAAAAATGAGGTGGTTTCTGAATTAGGTAGGCAGCATCGCTCTTTGATTTGATCGTGCTGTTCACCTGTTTAGAGGCAACGAATTAGCCGTTTTGGTAAAGAAGCTAAGTGTGTGAGTTTACGTGTTTAATGGTAAGGTTAAGTCGCTTTTCAGGCATTTAAAAAAGAGGGAGTTGCAATGTTTGGTTTTATCACTCGAAACATCTTAACCGGTCTTATTACGATTTTACCGATTGTCTTAACCTTTTATCTGCTGTATTGGTTGGCGGCTTCAGCGGAGTCTGTGTTAGGAAGCTTAATGAAAGATCTTCTACCAGAAGGTTTGTATTGGCCAGGTATAGGAGTATTTGTTGGTTTAATTGTTCTGTTTCTGATTGGTCTGTTAATGCACGCTTATTTTGTGCAAAAGCTTTTTGCTAAGTTAGAGCAGTTGTTTTTTCATATGCCTGTGATTAAGCCGATCTATAGTGTTTTTCGTGATTTTTTAGATTATTTTAAGCCGAAGAAGGAGCATGAGTTTGATCAGGTGGTGTCGGTGTGGCTCAGCGATACCATTCAGGTGATAGGCTTTATTACCGAGCATGATGGTGCGAAACTGCCCAAAGGGTTTAATGATGATGAAAGCGTGCTGGTTTATTTACCACTGAGTTATATGATTGGTGGCTACACGCTTTTAGTGCCTAAAACGTCGGTAACAGTGGTGGATATGAGTATCGAAGAGGCGATGCGCTTTACCCTCACTGCTGGAATGACGTCAAGAGACATTCGTGAACCTAGTCAGTCGAACGAATCAGAAAAGCAGACTCAGAACCGTGATCATTAAGCCAGCTAGAAGTTTGTATTTCTTACTTTTATTTACTTCCATTATGGGGCGTTATATAGATAATCTGTCTGGGTGTAGATCGACACCTAAAAGGTGACGACCGCTATATTTAGTGTGCTTGAATCGAAGCATGTTCTTTATTATCTAAAAGGCAACCTAAGATGCGTTCAGCCATGCTGGCCGGCGAAGGCAGTTTCATTGGGTTTTCACCCGGAAATAAACGTCCGCGAGCCTCTGTAGCAAAAGTTTCTAACTTGGCTGTGTACACATCAAGGTTGGTATTGGTGTGTTCTGCGCCAACGGTTATCATCAGTTGTTCTAAGCCGGCTTTTGCGACACCGTAGGCACCATAGTAAGCAGGGTGTTTACTAACATTTTCATCTAAAACGGCCAGTAATTTACCATTCTGCACTTGAGACAATAGCGGCAGGGTGTTTTGAATAATATGGAAGTTAGCATTTAAGTTGGTGTGCATGACTTCGTACCACTGCATATAGTCAAAGTTATTGATGGGTGTAAAAGCAGGTAAAATCGCGGCATTTAGAATAACACCATCCAGCTGCCCATACTCTTTGCTAATGGTTTCTTGCAAGGCTTTATGGTGGTCGATGTTTGCGCCCAATAAATCCATTGGGTAAAGCGCGATTAAGTCAGAGTTAAGCTCATCATAAAGCGCGTTCAGGGCTTTGATTTCCTTATCTAATAAAATGACTTGGTGCCCTCGATTAACAAGCTCTGTTGTTAAGGCTTTACCTAATCCTTGGGCTGCTCCCGTTATTAAATAAGTTTGCATAGCTTTCTCTCAATGTGTTTTGTTAGATAACAAGTTAAATTAATCGTTGTAATGAGTTGTTATTACAGTGTTTTAAGATACAGGCTCATATCGTAAGGCGTTTCAAAGAACATGTCCGCTGGCCAGATATTGTGGGCATTTTGGACGTTTTCTTCTGGTAAGAAGCCAAACATGGCGCCCGCGGTTTTCATGCCTGCATTAACGCCTGCTTCCATGTCTCGTGGATGATCGCCAATATATAAACAGTTTTCCGCGGCAATTTTGCATTGTTCTGCTGCCAGAAGCAAGGGTTCTGGATGTGGTTTTCGTACAGCAAGAGTATCGCCACAGATCACACTCAACGGTGGGCTTGGAAAGTGGATGTTTTCTAGTAGCTTTTCCGTTAACCAAGTGGGTTTGTTGGTCACGATGCCCCAAGGAAGTTTTTTATCCGCTAAGGCTTGCAGGCCAGCTTCTAATCCTGGAAAAGTCTGCGTGTGGTGGTCAATATTTTCAAAGTAGACCTTAAGAAAGTGCTGTCTACGTTCTTCTAGTTCGTCACCTTTTGCATTAGGGAAAGCCAGCTGAGTCATAGCTAGACCACCTTGCGAAACGACTTTGCGTATATCTTGATAGCGAAGAGGGGCTTGGTTAAAGTCTCGACAGGTTTGATTGAGTGCATAGGCAAAGTCGTAAGAGGTATCCAGCAAGGTGCCGTCTAAATCAAACAGAATACAATCGATGGACATGGTAGGAAGATTCCTTGGTTTTTCAATTTGGTTTCTTAGTGATGAAATCGTTTAAGTCGTCTGGTGTTTTTAAGGTGCTTAAAAGCCTTTTTGGTAAGCCAGTAAATAGTTTACATCAACCTGATCGCTTAAGCCGTACTGGTTTAAAAGCGGGTTAAAATCAATGCCTGCACTGTCTCTTAAAAACAGGCCAGCTTGGCGTGCCATAGCATCCATTTCGGCAGGGGTAATAAATTTTTCATGCGTGTGAGTGCCTTTTGGAACCAAGTTTAGAACTTGTTCAGCGGCCACAATGGCTAATAAATACGATTTGAAGTTACGATTTAATGTTGAAAAAAACACCCATCCGCCAGGTTTAACACAATCCGCTGCGGCTTTTATGATGGCTTGCGGATCAGGTACGTGTTCTAACATCTCCATGCAGGTAACGATATCGTGTTGTTCTGAATGCGTTTCGGCATAGTCTTCCGCGGCAATAAGTTGGTAATTCACTTTAATGCCTGATTCTAATCCATGCAGTTTTGCGATGGTCAGTACCTCTTTTGCGAGGTCTATTCCAGTCACGTTCCCCCCCGCTTCAGCCAGCGACTCTGATAGTATTCCTCCACCGCATCCGATATCGACAATGCTTTTGTTTTCAATGTCTTGAAAGTGCTTTATAAACTCAACTCTAAAGGGGTTTATTTTATGTAATGCGCCAAACTCACCTTCTTTATCCCACCAAGTATTTGATAAACGATTGAAGTTATCTAATTCGGCTTGATCGACATTTTGAGTGGCAGAGCTTGAATTGGACTCAGTCATGACAGTTCACTTTTGTTTACTTGTTGTGGCTTATGATTATTCTATGCGTTCGATTAATGAGCAGGGTCATTTAATTTCAAACTAAACCCATTTCTTTATAAATTAAGTGTAAAGAAAATAGCAGGCAGGCTTAAATCAAAATTCGAACCCGAAAATTATACTCATTTACCCCTGACTTGGTGGTTTTAATTTGAATGAGCCAAAAATAAAGCCCGTCATGGGGTTAAAAGCCAATCTCGTTGGGGGGAAAGGGGTGTTAATACTATCGCTTTAAGGCTGTTATTTGGTTATAATATGCGGCTTATGTATTTTAAATAAAAACTGGATGATCAATGTCTGAATTTGCACGTGAAATTATTCCCATTGCTTTAGAAGATGAAATGGAACAATCCTATCTAAGTTACGCTATGAGCGTCATTGTAGGTAGAGCACTTCCTGATGTAAGAGATGGTTTAAAACCTGTTCATCGCCGCGTTCTTTATGCGATGAATGTATTAAGTAATGACTTTAATAAACCTTACAAAAAATCTGCCCGTATTGTCGGGGATGTAATCGGTAAATATCACCCTCACGGTGACACGGCGGTGTATGACACAATCGTTCGTATGGCGCAGCCTTTCTCTTTGCGTTATATGCTGGTAGACGGTCAAGGTAACTTTGGTTCGGTTGATGGGGATTCGCCTGCGGCGATGCGTTATACGGAAATCCGTATGTCGAAAATTGCTCATCACTTGCTAGCGGATCTGGAAAAAGAGACGGTTAACTTTGCAGAAAACTATGATGGTTCTGAATCAGAGCCAGTGGTTTTACCGACTCGTATTCCAAACTTATTAGTCAATGGTTCATCTGGTATTGCGGTGGGGATGGCGACAAATATCCCACCTCATAACTTAACTGAAACGGTTAATGCTTGTTTGGCATTTATTGATAACCCAGGTATCGATTTAGACGGCCTTATGGAGCATATTCCAGGGCCTGACTTCCCAACTCACGGAATTATTAACGGGGCCTCAGGTATTCGTGAAGCTTATGAAACAGGTCGTGGTCGCGTTAAAATCAGAGCTAAAACATCCATTGAAACCGATAAAACAGGTAAGTCTAAGATTATCGTCGATGAGCTTCCATATCAGGTTAACAAGGCGCGTTTAATTGAACGAATTGCAGAGCTGATTAAAGAGAAGAAAATTGACGGCATCACGGCCTTACGCGATGAGTCGGATAAGGACGGTATGCGTGTGGTCATTGAACTACGTCGCGGTGAAGTACCAGAAGTGATGATTAATAACCTGTATAAGCAAACTGCGATGCAAACGGTGTTTGGTGTCAATATGGTGGCGCTGATTGATGGCCAGCCTAAGTTATTGAATCTAAAGCAAGTCATTGAAGCGTTTGTTAAACATCGTCGCGAAGTAGTCACACGCCGTACGATCTTTGATTTACGTAAAGCACGTGAAAAAGCACATGTATTAGAAGGTTTGGCGGTTGCGTTAAATAATATCGATGAAATGATCGAGTTAATTAAGTCATCACCCAGTCCTTCGGTTGCAAAAGAGCGCATGCTGGAAAGAGATTGGCCGATTGGTAAGGTGATTGATTTATTAGAGCGTGTTGAGCTAAAAGATGTTCGCCCAGAAGATCTTCCAGAAGGTTTTGGTGCCGATGGTGCGATTTATAAGTTATCACCTGTTCAAGCGCAATCTATCCTTGAAATGCGTTTACACCGTTTAACTGGGTTAGAGCAAGATAAGATCCTTGAAGAGTATCGTGGTTTAATTCTTAAAATTGCAGAGTACCTAGAGGTTTTAAGAAACCCTGATCGCTTGACCGAAGTGGTGAGGGAAGAGTTACATGAAGTGGTTGAAACCTTCGGTGATGCTCGTCGTACCGAAATTGATTACAGTTACCAAGATTTAGACGCGGAAGATTTAATTGCCGTTGAAGACCGTATTGTGACGTTATCACAAGATGGTTATATCAAAACTCAGCCATTAAGTGATTACCGAGCGCAAAAACGTGGTGGACGCGGTAAGTCAGCGACAGCGATGAAAGAAGAAGATGAAGTTGGGCAGCTGTTTGTGGCGAGTACGCACGATATGTTGCTGTGTTTCTCTAACAAAGGTAAATTGTACTGGCAGAAAACGTGGCAGTTGCCATTGGCCAGTCGTGGTAGCCGTGGTAAGCCGATTGTAAATGTGTTGCCATTAGATGATGGTGAGCACATTACATCTGTGTTGCCAGTCGATCAGTTTGATGAAGAGCGTATTGTCTTTATGGCGACACGTAATTCCATTGTTAAACGTGTGAAATTAAAAGACTTCTCTCGTCCGCGTGCCAACGGTATTATCGCGGTTGATCTATTGGATGATGATGAGCTTGTTGGTACGGCCTTAACCGATGGCGAGCAAGAGATTATGTTGTTCAGTAACATCGGTAAAGCGATTCGCTTTAAAGAGAGTGATGTGCGTGTTATGGGTCGTACGGCACGCGGTGTTAGAGGGATGAAGTTAGGCGAAGGTGCAAGCGTTATCAGTATGCAAGTGGCTAAACCAGAAACTTTGATCTTAACAGCCACTGAAAACGGATTCGGTAAGAGCACACCAGTCGATGATTACTCAACGATTAATCGTGGTGGTCAAGGGGTTATCTCGATTAAGACTTCTGAGCGTAATGGTAATGTGGTTGCCGCAGTCTCCGTTGTACCAGAGCAAGAAATGGTCTTGATTACCAATAAAGCAACTTTAGTTCGATCTCGTATTTCAGAAGTATCGGTTGTAGGGCGTAATACCCAAGGTGTTAAGTTAATTAATGTGGGTAAAGGCGAACAAGTGGTTGGTCTGGCGGTAGTCGATATTGCTGAAGACATTTTAACGGATGCGGATGATGAAGGTGTTGTGGTTGAAAATGCAACTGAAGTGCTGCCAGAAACAGCAGATTCTTCTAATGGTACAGACAGCTCCGATACGAAGGAAGTTGAATAAAAGTTAATAAAAGCAATCTAATTGAGTGCAGAACACTTGATTAGGTTGCTTTTGGTCGTTTACGGTAGCGATCACATTTATACGAATATAAGGAATTAAAATTAGCATGGCAAGAGCGTTTAATTTTAGTGCAGGACCTGCAATGCTGCCAGAAGCAGTGATGCGCAGGGCTGAAGAAGAGTTTTTAGACTGGAATCATACTGGCATGTCTGTCATGGAGATGAGCCACCGCAGTAAAGAATACATGACGGTTGCTCACAAAATTGAAGCCGATTTACGTGAAATCATGGCAATTCCAGACAACTATAGAGTCTTATTCCTTCACGGTGGTGCGTCTATGCAGTTTTCTGCAATTCCACTTAATTTGTCGGAAGAAGGTGATACGGTTGATTACTTTAATACGGGTGTTTGGTCTACAAAAGCCATTAAAGAAGCATCTCGTTACGCCAATGTGAATGTGGTGGCGGGAGGCGATGAAGCTAATCCTACCGAAATTCCTGATATGTCGACATGGAAGTTCAGTGATGACGCAAAATACATTCATCTTTGTTCCAATGAAACCATTACAGGTTTAGAGTTTCAAGAAGATGAATTAGAGTTTATTTTTTCGCAAGGAAAGCCTGTTATTGCGGATATGTCTTCTAATATTATGTGTCGTCCTATTGATGTCAGTCGTTATGCGATTATTTATGCTGGTGCTCAGAAGAATATTGGCCCAGCAGGGCTGTCAATTATGATCGTTCGTGATGATATGGTGGGGCATGCACGTTCTATAACGCCTTCTTTGCTGGATTGGGCCACTTATGCTCATAACGAATCGATGTTTAATACACCAGCTACTTATGCATGGTACTTGGCAGGTTTAGTGTTTGAGTGGATAAAAGACGGTGGTGGCGTCGCTGAGATTGCAAAAATAAATCAGCGTAAGGCTGAAAAACTCTATGCTTATATTGATCAGTCCGAGTTTTATTCAAACAGCATTAAGGTGTCTGAACGCTCTTGGATGAATGTCACATTTAACCTTAAAAACAGTGAGTTAGATACACTGTTTTTAGAAGAATCTGTTAAGGCGGGCTTGTTAAGTTTGAAAGGGCATAAGGCATTCGGTGGTATGCGCGCGAGTATTTATAATGCCATGCCAGAAGAAGGGGTGGATGCGTTAATTGAGTTCCTTAAGCAGTTTGCCAGCAAATACGCTTAATTTGTTAATCACACATATATTTATACAGGCCGTTTAATGACTACAGAGCAAGCCCAACTCACTGAAATTAGAAATGAAATTGATGCCATTGATATTCAAATCCAAGATTTGATTGGTCAAAGAGCAGCGTGCGCTCAAAAAGTAGCGGATATTAAAACTCAAGGCGGCCGTGTTGAAGCGGTGTTTTATCGTCCAGAACGCGAAGCGCAGGTGCTTCGGGCGGTGAAGGGGCGTAATAATAGTTTGTTGCCTGATGAAGAAATGGCTAAGTTGTTTCGAGAAATTATGTCGGCCTGCCTGGCATTGGAGCAACCAACCACGGTAGCTTATTTAGGGCCTGAAGGCAGTTATTCTCATGCCAGTGTTATTAAGCAGTTTGGGTCATCAGCGCATCCTGTTGCGGTTTCAACGATTGAAAATGTGTTTGATGTGGTTGAAAAAGGTCAGGCGAGTTATGGCATTGTGCCCGTTGAAAACTCGTCAGAAGGCGTTGTAAAAAGCACTCAAAATGCCTTATTGAAAACAGATCTAAAAATTTCTGGCGAAGTAGAATTGGCCATTCATCACTGTTTGTTGTCTAAATCGGATAGTGTGGAATCAATTAAAACCGTTGTGGCGCATCAGCAAGCATTGGGTCAGTGCGAACAGTGGCTTAAAAACAATTTGCCTTGGGCTAAGGTTGAAGCGGTAGATTCGAATGCGTTAGCGGCCAAAATGGCTCAAACGGATGATTCCATAGCGGCCATTGCTTCCGAGCAAGCGGCGCAGCTTTATGAATTAATTATTTTAGAATCTAATATCGAAGATCAGCCAGATAATACCACTAAGTTTTGGGTATTAGGTAAAGAAGAGACCCAGTCGAGCGGTGATGATAAAACAGCCATTATTGTTTCCATGAAAAATGCCTCTGGCGCCTTGTTAGATATATTGGCGTGTTTTAGCCAGCGTGGTATTAATATGACACGCATTATTTCTCGACCGTCTACTGATAAAACATGGGATTATCAATTTTTTATTGACGTTCTAGGTCATAAAGAAGATGAGAATCTCCAGCAGGCTTTGAAAGAAGTAGAGTCCAAGGCAGCCTTCTTTAAGCTGTTAGGTTCATTTCCCATTTCTCCGCTTTAAACCAAAGAAAACTACTCATTATGAATGAATTAAATAACGCTTTCTGTGATGTTGTTCAGCCCCAAGTTTTGGGTATTCACCCGTATAT
>Ga0316204_10012594_pt1 | contig 10279 bp, 11 predicted proteins | sample 6monrhotite_MG_2_FD_205661 | JGI IMG/M metagenome (GOLD analysis project Ga0316204, IMG submission 205661) | Microbial mat bacterial communities from mineral coupon in-situ incubated in ocean water Damariscotta River, Maine, United States -... | ecosystem: Environmental > Aquatic > Marine >... | reverse complement strand
ATGATTGTTCGCCAGCCTTTAGAGCTGATGAACATGACGTCGCAGTTCGACATCAACGTTACTGTCAAAGGTGGCGGCACAACAGGTCAGGCTGGCGCAATTCGCCACGGTTTGACACGTGCATTGATGGCATACGACGAGGCAATGCGTCCTGCGCTGCGCCAGGCGGGCTACGTAACTCGCGATGCTCGCGAAGTCGAACGCAAGAAAGTTGGTCTGCGCAAAGCACGTCGCTCTACGCAGTACTCGAAGCGCTAATTTCGCGTCGTACCACCGCCAGGATTTGGGGGATCGTCTAGCGGTAGGACTGCGGACTCTGACTCCGCCAACCCAGGTTCGAATCCTGGTCCCCCAGCCAAAACACAGAAAGCCCCCTTGCGGGGCTTTTTGTGTTTTGGGTCGGGGATCGGCAGATGCAGAACCTTGTTCGACCAACGCAGCGGCGCAGCCGCATGTTGGCGATGAGCTGCGAAGCTGCGAATCAATCCTGGTCCCCCAGCCAAAATCAAAAGGCCCTCTTTCGAGGGCCTTTTTTTATGCGGTCGATTTGTTGGCACGCTCGAAAAGCGCCATGTTCTTGTCGATGTCATAGGGGTGTTCTTCGAGATTATCCGGGTCCCACTCGCTACGCTCCTCTTCGAAAAAATTACCGCCGTAGACGTGAATCGCCGCCGTGTATTGTAACGTCGGATTGGTAACGGAATGAATAACGTCATCGCCCAGCGGTCGGACCTCTTTCGGCCCAATGGACTTCGCGCCGGCGGCCTCAATCAAGCCATTTGGTTCGTCCTTGCAACGCCGCCAGAAGATATTATCTTCACGGCCGCCATAGACGCCGATCACCGCCCACATGTTGTGGTTGTGCGGCATGATCATCATGCCGGGTGCCCAGATTACATTGATGACAGTCAGCTCATCACTCACATGCAAGCGTTGCACTCCACCCCGGGTCGGAGTGCCAAGTACGTCGAGCACGGTGTTCGGTTCTGAAACTGCTCGCGCCATAACTTCGCGAACCGCTTTGGTCGGGGCGCTATCGTTGACCGCCGCCCCGCAATCGGCAATGAACTGATCCAAATCGAATGACATGTCTAGTGATGACCTGTGTGGCTGTGTAGTTTCGCGTCGTGAGTGTGAAAATGATCGCTAAACCAGCGGTTAAGGTCAATCGATAGCTGACTTTCCTCAAACCCGCCGTCCGCATCTACCTCATCCATGATATCGCGTAAGTCATCGAGAAGAATTTCGTGATCAGTCTTGTGTTCTGCATAGAGGCGATAATGAGATTCGCGCATCAGAGTTTCTTCGTGTGCGAAATGTTCGGCGATTTGAGCGTAGATGCTATTCAGAGCATCCATCACCTGCTTGCGCGTGACGCCTTCGCTCATCGAGCGATACATCGTATTAATGCTCTCGACCAACTCCTGATGCTCGAGATCGACATCGGCATCACCTGTGCTGAATTCTTCTTGCCAGACAATCAGTCTCATGACGCGTCAGTCCCTTTTGGTATCGTGATTTCGACGCTATTCCATAGTTCGGGATACGTGAATCAGGGATTTCACTTACTGCGGTGGCGAATATGGCCTTAGGCGCGCATTTCCCGTACGCCATCGTCGCCGGCGATTAGCAACACGTCGGCCGCCCGCTGCGCAAATATGCCGACGGTAAGCACGCCAGGGATCTGGTTCAGACGAGTTTCCATTTCCAGTGGATTGCTGATGGCGAGGTCGTGAACGTCGAGAATGTGATTGCCATTGTCCGTGACAAATCCCTCGCGCCAGATAGGTTGTGCTCGTAATTTTAGAAGTTTTCGGGTTACAAACTCCTGTGCCATTGGCACTACCTCGATTGGCAGCGGGAAACCGCCAAGCATCCCAACCAGTTTGGTGTCGTCGACAATACAAACGAATCTTCGTGCCGCGCCCGCCAGGACTTTCTCTCGGGTCAATGCACCACCACCGCCCTTGATCAGTTGCAGGCGCTTATTCGATTCATCTGCGCCGTCGATATACAGGTCGATGTCGCCGGCCTCATTCAAGGTGGATACCTCGAAGCCTTCCGCTTCCAGCAAGCGTGTGGATGCTTTGGAACTGGAGACGACCTTTTCGATGCGGTCGCGAACGCTCGGGAGTAAATCTATAAGGCAGTTGACGGTCGATCCGGTGCCGACGCCGAGCGCCGTTCCTGGTTCGATGAAGGCAAGTGCGGCTTCAGCAGCCTTACGTTTCTTAGCTAGTGCGTCCATAAGCGATTCTTTTTTTTGTATTTGCTTATTTTACATACAAAAGTGCCCGCAAATGCGGGCACTTTCGCTGTGCTGAGAAGAAGACCAGTCTTCTTCGCGGCTCAAAGCCTAGCGTTACTTCTTACGGGAAGCCTTTTTCTTGGTTTTCCGCTTCGTTTTGCGCTTGGCGACCTTCCGCTTAGCCTTCTTCTTGGCTTTTTTCTTGGCGACTTTTTTCTTCGCCTTTTTCTTAGCGACTTTCTTTTTCGCTTTCTTCTTAGCCTTCTTCTTGGCTACTTTCTTTTTCGCCTTTTTCTTGGCGACTTTTTTCTTCGCCTTCTTAGCGACCTTCTTCTTAGCCTTCTTCTTGGCTACTTTCTTTTTCGCTTTCTTAGCGACTTTCTTTTTTGCTTTTTTCTTGGCGACTTTTTTCTTCGCCTTTTTCTTTGCTACTTTCTTTTTCGCCTTTTTCTTGGCGACCTTTCTCTTGGCAGGACGTTTTTTTGCCGCTGCTTTTTTCTTCGTTACTTTACGTTTCGGCGCAGCTTTGCGCTTAGACGCTTTCTTCTTGGACTTCTTCTTAGTAGCCATCGTATTTCTCCGTGTCGGGTACCCGGGGCTGAGTATATACAACCAAAGTTAAAAATCCAGCGAGTTTGGTGACGTGCTTAACACTTTTAACGAACTGAAAAAGCAGGCCTTTTCCAGGGTTTAAATCGTTTCTTGTTGGATAGCGAATTCGCCACGAACTATTAGCAAAAGTTCTCGCAAAATGGCGGCGCAGTTTTCGGCTCGCTAAAGCGCAAATTGTTGCGGCATACGAAAGCTGGATTACGCTTCGCCGAATTGATTTCGGGCAGCAATCAATGCGTGGATTGTGCGGGTCGTTAGTATTGTTTGCCTTGTTTGATCTTTATTCCGCGTCGCTACAAACGTCGTAAAGCCGTATGTCCCAAGGGTTTGGGCGTATTTCTTCGACTTTCTGGCAGGCATACGCCACGCCAACGAGCTTTGGACTTAGCCAGTGCTTCCTGTGTCTTAGAAAAGAAAAACAACGATCAAAGTAGCCGCCACCCATGCCGATACGATTATTGTTTTTATCGAATGCGACCAGAGGTGTTACCACCAGATCGAGTTGTTTCGGCGAAATAGTTTCGCTGTCGACAGGCTCCCAAAGTCCGAAAGAATTTCTTAATAGAGTCGTATCGCGGTCCAATTGCCGATAAATCATGTTGCCCTGATTTCCCATCACCGGACAAAAAACGCGCTTATTTGCGCGCCACGCGCGCTCAATGATGCGACTTGGGTCAACTTCGTCTCGCATCGGTAGATAGCAGGCAACGGATTCAGCCGCGATAAATTCTCGCGAATGCACAAATTTTTCGTTGATTATTTGGTTGGCTTTGTCGCGTTGTTCGCGACTCATTGAACGGCGAGCTTCAAGTGCGTGACTGCGTTGTTTTGAAATCAAGAAAAGCGCCTCCCGCCTGTGCCGTTAAAGACCGTCGCTCTCGAACCGGAGCAACAGGTGGGGTCAGCCGTGACAACAAAAGGCTAACCGCTTTCGCGGCCTTGCACATATGCTGCCGACAGTGCACGACCCCGTGGTAAATAGTTAGGGTCGAAGGTATCCGGGCCAGTATCGAACACTGCAGGAGGCGCCAACTCTTATGACCATTCTAACGCGTTAAAGATCCAATTGTTGTGAACCACCCAACACGGATTCGACGCGATCAGAAATAACTTTCAGACGCGAGCTGACGTCACCTTCAAGAATGCGGTCACGAGCTTGCGCGTGTAATAAATCGTTCGCCATGTTGAGCGCCGCCATAACGGCAATACGATCAAGGCCGACAATTCGGCCGCTGTCGCGAATCTCTAACATTTTGGCGTTCAACGCTTCTGCAGAATCCAGAAGGTCGGTACGTTCACTTGCGGGGCATGCTACCTGGTATTCCTTGTCCAAAATTCGAACGCTAACCTGGGTAGTTGATTCATTCATCATTCTAGGATCCTTGCTCCATCGCTTTAAGCCGGCCGATCATCGCTTCGACACGAGCCCGGACTTGTTCGTTCTTCTGTAACAAGTTGGCACGCTCCGACGTCAGCACATCCTGCCGTTGCTTTAACGACTTGTTTTCATCCTGAAGTTGGTCGCAAACGCTAACCAGCGCGTCGACCCGCTTCTCGAGACGTTTCAGCTCGTGCTCAAACGTTGCATTAATATTGTCAGCCATAGAAGCAATATAGACAGGCGTCCCGGCAGAATCAATCGGCATTTTTGAAGTGGCGACCGACATGGCCAGCGCTGGCGATACGTGGGATCATTCTAAATGTACCGAATGTTTTGGAAATCAAAGTGATGGAAGAAAGGATAGGCCACGAGGCCCTGGATGATGCCCTCAGGCGCTGCGGATCAACCTGGGACGCGTCGCAAACGCACGGCCTTTTATCGGGGCGGCTTGCCATTGCTGGCGCAGATAGTGGCTTTGACTGGCTGTCACAGGTGCTGGAGGGAACCAACCCCGGGGATGGGCTGCGGGCTGAGTGTGAGGCCATGCTGCGCACGCTGTTTGAGAGCACCTACCGACAGCTGGCGGAACGTTTATCGATATTCGCGCCGCTGTTGCCGGACGATGACGACAGCACAGCGGTCAGGGCCACCGCGCTGGCCCATTGGTGTGAGGGTTTCTTGCATGGACTGGTAGCAGGCGATCATGGTGAGGACTTGCGCGAGCGCCTTAAGGCAGAGCCGCTGTCAGACATAATCCGGGATTTGCTGCAAATTACGCGCGCCGCGGTTGATGAGGACTGCGATGAAGAGTCGGACGAGGCTGCCTATACGGAACTGGTTGAGTACGTGCGCGTTGCTGCGCAGCTCGCGTATGAAGAACTCGCCGATTTGCGGCGTCCGGCCGTTGAGCCGGCCTCTGATGCCGTGCATTAGCGGCGTACGTTTGTGTCGTGTCATAAAAACAGCAGGCTATAGCAAATGAAAAGTACGGAATTCGCCCGCCGCCGCAAGCAGCTCATGGGCATGGTTGGGGAAGGCGGTATTGTCATTCTACCGGCCGCACCCGTGCGCACGCGTAGCCGCGATGTCGAGTACCGATTTCGACAGGACAGTGATTTCTACTATTTAACCGGGTTTGACGAACCAGATGCAGTAGCTGTACTCGCACCTGGCCGAGCTGGCGGCGAATTTCTGTTGTTCTGTCGTGATCGTAATCCGGACAAAGAACTTTGGGACGGTGGGCGCGCCGGGCCGGAAGGTGTGATGCGCGACTTCGCTGCTGACGATGCATTTCCGATCGATGACATCGACGACATTCTGCCGGGCGTCATGGAGTCCTGCAGCCGTGTCTACTACACGATGGGCCAATACTCGGATTTTGATGCGCGTATTGCCGAGTGGATTAATTCTTTGCGCTCGCGTGAGCTACGCGGTGTGCATACGCCGCAGGAATTCGTTGCGCTGGATCATCTGTTGCACGACATGCGGCTATACAAGAGTCGGGCCGAGATTACGGCAATGCGTAAATCGGCCAATGTGGCCGTAAAGGCGCACCGCGCAGCGATGTGTGCGGTAAGGCCGGGCATGTATGAGTACGAAATCGAGGCCGAGTTCGCGCATGAATTTCGGCGCAATAATGCGTCGATGTCTTACAGCCCGATCGTCGGTGGCGGCGCAAATACCTGCACGCTTCACTACGTTGAGAACAAGGATAAGCTGATTGATGGAGATTTACTGCTTATCGACGCGGGCTGTGAACTGGATTACTACGCCTCGGATATCACGCGAACAATTCCGGTTAGCGGCAAGTTCAGCCCGGAACAACGCGCTGTCTACGAGATCGTGTACGAGGCGCAGCTGGCCGCAATCGAAAAAACCTGTAAAGGGAATCATTGGAACGAGCCCCACGATGCAGCGGTCAAAGTCATCACGCAGGGCTTGAAAGACATCGGCTTGCTAAAGGGGACTCTTAAGAGCCTGCTTAAGGACGGGGCGTATCGCGAATACTTCATGCATCGCACCGGGCACTGGCTGGGCATAGATGTACATGATGTAGGCGACTACAAGGTCGGCGATGAGTGGCGCTTGCTGGAGTCCGGCATGGTGACTACGGTTGAGCCTGGAATTTACATATCGGCCGGCAGCAAAGCGGCAAAGCGCTGGCAGAACATTGGCATTCGAATTGAAGACGATGTTGCCGTAACCAGTAGTGGTCCCGATGTTCTGAGCAAAGGGCTTGTTAAGGATCCGGACGCTATTGAGGCACTGATGCAGCGCTGATGAAATACGACATCATTATTGCTGGCGGCGGCATGGTCGGTTCCAGTCTGGCGCTGGCCCTTGCTCCCCTGTCGTTGCGCGTTGCAATCGTGGAACCGGTTGCGCGTACCGCGGAGGCGCAGCCGAGTTTTGACGATCGATCGACAGCGTTGTCGCGTAGTACGCAACGCATGTACGAAGCAATGGGACTTTGGGACGATATTCTCGCAGCCGCGACGCCGGTCACGCGCATTCACGTTTCAGATCAGGGCCGCTTCGGCTTTTCGCATATCGATGCTGCAGAGCAGCAGGTTGAGGCGCTGGGCTACGTTGTCATCAATCGTGTTCTGGGCTCTGTGTTGCAGTCTGCGCTCACCGCTGTGCCCAAACTCGACGTCATTTGTCCGGCCGAAATCACTGCTGCTCAGGTTGCACCGGAGGGGGCGACGGTGACCGTGCAGCATGCGGACGGCAACAGCGAACAGTTGTCATGTCGATTACTGGTCGCTGCAGACGGCGCAAGGTCATCGGTGCGCGACATGCTGGGGATAACTGCGAAGCATATAGCTTATGCGCAGCGCGCTATTGTCGGCAATTTGTTGTCTGAGAAATCGCTGCAGAATTGCGCCTACGAGCGCTTTACAAAGAATGGACCGCTCGCAATGTTGCCGATAGCGGATGGCAGGGCAGGGTTCGTCTGGACGGTCGCTGACCGCGATGCTGAACGTGCACTCGCACTTGATGACGATGCTTTTCTTGCCGAGCTGCAGGATGCGTTCGGCTATCGACTGGGTGCCTTGTCACGCGTTGGCACGCGCGCCTCCTATCCTTTGCATCTAAGTAAAGCGATGCGGCTAACGGCAACGCGCGCCGTGCTGATCGGTAATGCGGCGCACGGGCTGCACCCGGTTGCCGCACAGGGATTTAATCTGGGTCTACGAGATGTCGCTGCGCTGTGCGACTGTATCGCTGATTCTGATCTGGATGACCCGCAACTACTGCAACGCTATGCGGCCTGGCGCAAGGACGATCAAAGCAAGCTGGTTGGGTTTACAGACGGTGTGGTCAGGCTGTTCAGCAGTGAAAACCGACCCACGCAGGCACTGCGTGATATCGGGATGCTGGCTTTTGACATGGTTCCCGGCGTGCGTTCGCTGTTTGCAAAACACACTATGGGACTTGCGGGTCGACTGCCGCGGCTGTCGCGCGGGGTACCGTTGCAATGAAAGATAATTTTCATGTCGTCATCGTCGGCGCTGGCATTGCCGGCTTAACGGTTGCTGCATTGCTTGCACAAAGCGGCGCCGGCGAACGCCTCAAGATCACGCTGCTGGATGCGCAACAGCGTCCGTCGCGACCGACGGGCGAAGATGTCGCATTGCGCGTTTCTGCAATCGCGACCGGTTCAGCACATTTGTTACAAGAAATTGGTGCCTGGTCGTTTCTCGATGCCGGGCGGATTACGCCTTACGATGGCATGCGCGTCTGGGATGAGTCATCAACCGCAGAGAGCGGCGACGCGCTATTTTTTGACGCCGCCGAGTTCGCAGTGCCGCAGCTGGGATTCATCGTCGAGAATGTGCATCTGCAGGCAGCACTACTCGATGTGCTGCAGCGCGAGAGCGTCGAGCTGCTATTTGATTCGCCCATCGCCGCCTTGCAACGGCAGGAGTCAGGCGAGCTGGTACGGCTCGATGATGGGCGCACGCTGCATGCGGATCTGGTCATCGGAGCGGATGGCGTTCGCTCCCTGGTTCGCGAAAGCGCGGGCATTGAAAGCACGCAATGGGCGTACGGACAATCGGCTTTCGTCACCCACCTGCGTCCTGAAAAAGCGCATTGCAATACCGCTTGGCAGCGGTTCCTGAGCAAGGGTCCGCTCGGCATGCTGCCGCTTTACGATGGTCGCATTTCAGTGGTCTGGTCAACGACGGACGAGCAAGCAGAATGGGCCATGCAGGCAACGGACGAAGCCTTGGGGAATGCGCTGGCTGCGGCTTCTGACTATGTGCTGGGCAATTTGACGGTCGCGGGTCCGCGCGCGGCATTTCCGCTACAGGCCAAACATGCCAAAGATTACGTAAAGGCCGGCATCGCTTTGATTGGTGACGCGGCGCATGCGGTGCATCCGCTGGCAGGACAAGGCGCAAACCTGGGATTGCAGGACGCGGCCTGCCTCGCAGACGTTGTAGCAAAAGCGATACAGAACGGTGAATACCCGGGCGACCGGCCCGTTTTACGGCGTTTCGAGCGTTCTCGAAAGGGTGCGAATGCCACGATGTTGCATTTTATGACTGGCCTCAACCGACTGTTTGCGACAGACTCGGCGCTATTAAAAGAACTGCGGACGACCGGCATGCGCTTATTCAACCAAAGCGGACCGGTTCGTGAGCACGTGGTAAGTGTGGCGCTGGGCAACAGGCACTAGCATGGGGAGGCCACGATGAATCAGCGATACGTATATGGACTTGCCGGACTGCTGGCGACAATCGGTTTTTCCGTGTTCGCTTTCAAATGGCAGGTGTTGGGGTTCCCGGTCAGCGAAGATCAGGAAGTGCCGGTGTGGACTATCGAATCGTCCATCCGCTTTCAAAGCGGTCCAGGCTCAATAAAGGTCAATATGAACGTGCCATCGCTGACTCCCGGCTTTCGCACACTCAACGAAAATCCGGTGTCGCGCGGCTATGGTTTCAGCCTCAACTACGGCAGCGGAGGTCGCCAGGCGCAATGGGCGATTCGCCGCGCAGATGGGCCACAGCTGATTTACTACCGAATCTCGGTTTTCAAAGACAGCTCCAACGATCAATCAGACACGACGCCGCCGTTTCCGCCGCAACCAACAATCAATGAACCGTTCAAGACCGCAGTCGACGTCATCGTTGCTGATGTTAAAGAACATTCTGCGGATACAGCATCGTTTACCTCAGAATTGCTGCGCCTGATGAATGATCCTTCGCCGGATCCCAACGTCGAACTGCTGCGTCTGGAGGCACAAACGCGCGCTGAATTTGTAGCGTCTCTGACGACCATTCTCGCGTCAGCGCGGATTCCGGCGCGCATGGTGCATGGGCTCGAACTTGACGGCAGGCAGCGCAATGCGACCATGCTTACCTGGCTGGAGGTGCACGACGGCGACGACTGGCGCTATTTCAATCCACTAACGGGTGAGGAATCACTGCCGGAGAATTTCCTGGTCTGGTGGCGAGGCAACGAACCGCTGATCAATGTCGAAGGCGGCAGCGACGTGCAGGTCAGCTTTGCGGTGCAAGACAACCAGCTTGATGCAGTCTCTATCGCCAGCACGCAAGCGACTCAAAGCGACACAGCCTTTATCGATTTTTCGCTGTATAGCCTGCCGATCTCGACCCAGGCTGTGTACTCGGTATTGCTCATGATTCCGATCGGCGCACTGGTGATGGTATTGCTGCGCAACTTCGTTGGTATCGATGCCTTCGGCACGTTTATGCCGGTGCTTATCGCGCTCGCGTTTCGCGAGACGCAGTTGCTGTGGGGCGTGATTCTGTTTTCGATGCTGGTCGCGCTCGGACTGAGTATTCGATTCTTACTGGACCGGCTGCGGTTGTTGCTGGTACCAAGACTGAGTGCGGTACTCATTGTGGTGGTGCTGTTGATGATGATCATCAGCCTCGCGTCGCATCGTCTCGGACTCGAAACCGGACTGTCCGTCGCGCTGTTCCCGATGGTCATCATCGCGATGACGATTGAGCGTATGTCGGTGGTCTGGGAGGAGCGCGGCGCAAGTGACGCGATGCGTGAAG
>Ga0316204_10012593_pt1 | contig 10280 bp, 10 predicted proteins | sample 6monrhotite_MG_2_FD_205661 | JGI IMG/M metagenome (GOLD analysis project Ga0316204, IMG submission 205661) | Microbial mat bacterial communities from mineral coupon in-situ incubated in ocean water Damariscotta River, Maine, United States -... | ecosystem: Environmental > Aquatic > Marine >... | reverse complement strand
TATACGCCTCTGCGGTCGGAAGCTGCGGCTATACTCTTTGGGCCCCTGCCGAAAGGCCTCGAACTGCGGAATCCGGATGCTCGATACCCGCCCGCGACTGCTCTCCGTGGGCTGCGCCAATCCGCCGAACCGGTACACCCAGGCGGACATCCCGAAGCTGTTCAACATCGAGAAGCCCTCGATCCGCTCGCTCTTCGGCAGCACCCACATCCAGACCCGCCACCTCTACCTCCCCGAGCCCGACCCCGACGGCGGGGTGAGCGAGGAGAGCCAGGGTGAGCTGCTGCAGAAGCACCTCCGCGGGGCGCTCGAGATCGGCCCCGAGGCGGTGCGCAGGTGCCTGGAGCCCGAGGGGATGACGGTCGAGGACATCGACTACCTCTGCGTGGTCACCACCACGGGCTTCATGGCCCCGGGGCTCACGGCCTGGGTGATGAAGACGATGGGATTCCGCGAGGACTGCTCCCGGATGGACGTGGTGGGCATGGGCTGCAACGCCGGCCTGAACGCCCTGAACCCGGTGGCCTCCTGGGCCCGGGCCAACCCCGGCAAGAACGCGCTGATGCTCTGCGTCGAGATCTGCTCGGCGGCCTACGTCTTCGACGAGACCTTCCGCACCGCCATCGTCAACTCCCTCTTCGGCGATGGGGCGGCGGCGGTGCTGGTCCGCGCGGACCCGAAGGACGAGCGCCGGGACGCCCCCGCCGTGCTGGGCTTCAACTCCCACATCATCACCCCGGCCATCGGCGCCATGCGCTTCGACTGGGACGACCAGGCGGGCAAGTTCAGCTTCTACCTGGATCGGGAGATCCCCTACGTCCTGGGCGTCAACGTGGAGAAGCCCGTGGGGCGGCTCCTGGACGCCCACGGCCTGAAGCGCCGGGACATCGCCCACTGGGTGGTGCACTCCGGCGGCAAGAAGGTGATCGACGCCATCAAGTACAACATCGGGCTCACGGCCTACGACGTCCGGCACACCACCAGCGTGCTGCGGGACTTCGGCAACCTCTCCTCGGGCTCCTTCCTCTTCAGCTTCAAGCGGCTGCTGGAGGAGGGCAAGGTCCGCCGGGGGGACTACACCGTGATGATGACCATGGGCCCCGGTTCCACCATCGAGACCGCGCTGCTGCGCTGGTAAGAGAGCTTTCACGATGAGCCAGTACGAGTCAGCCAAGTACGAGACGGTGCAGTACGACGAGACCGACGGCGTCGCCACCATCACGCTCAGCCGCGCGGGCGGCAACCGCATCAACATCCGCATGCTCAAGGAGCTGACGGCCATCTGCGACCGCCTGGAGGACGACTCCGACGCGCGGCTGGTGGTCATCCGCGGCACCCACGGCGACTTCTCCAGCGGGGTGGACTTCGAGGACTTCCACCCGGACCGCCCGGTGGACATCCACGGCTTCAACAAGTGGGAGAAGCTCTGCACCCGCCTGGAGCGCCTGCCCGTGGCCACCCTCGCCCTGGTCGACGGCGCGGCGGTGGGCGGCGGCCTCCAGCTCGCCCTGGTCTGCGATCTGCGCGTCGCCACGCCGGACTCGACCTTCCAGCTCCCGGAGGTCCACCTGGGCTTCCTGCCCGGCATGGCTACCTTCCGGCTCACCAAGTACATGGGCCTCGGCCGCGCCCGGCGCTTCATGCTCACCGCTGAGACCCTGAGCGCCCAGCAGGCCTGCGAGCTGGGCCTCATCGACCGCGTCGAGCCCGACCTCGACGCCGGCCTCGCCTGGGCCCGGGAGGCCCTGGGCCCCAACCACTCCGTCGCGGTCGAGCTGACCCGCCGTCTGCTGAACGAGTCCTACGGCACACACTACGAGGACGCGATCGGCCACTTCCTCGCCGCCCAGCACCGCGCGGTGAGCCAGACCGCCTTCCTTGAGACTCTCAAGAAGCACCAGAAGGACTGATCCGCTAAGACCGGGGAGATGCCGAGCACCTTCACGATCGATCCGGATGTCCTGTCCTGCATCCGCCCGATGCAGCACCGGGACTGCGAGCCCGTGGCCCGCCTGCACGAGGCGGCCATGGGCGACTCCCTCTGGGCCCGCCTGGGCCAGCGCTTCCTGCTGGAGGTGTACCGGGGGCTCATCGACAGCCCGTACTTCCTGGCCTTCGTCTACGACGACGGGCAGGTCCGCGGCTTCATCGCCGGCACCACCGACGGCTCGCGCATGCTCTCGGAGGTCTTCCGCAGCCGCGCCCTGGTGCTCGCGCCCGCCGCGGCGTCCGGGGTGGTGAAGCGGCCGGGGGTGCTGCCCATGCTGCTGGAGACGGCCCGCTACTTCCGGGTCTCCGGCGAGCCGGAGCTGGAGGGCGCCGCGGAGAGCCTGTTCTGCTCCTTCGAGCCGGACCTTCGCGGCAAGCGCATCTCCGGGCACATCAACAAGGTGCTCTTCGACGACTTCCTCGCCCGGGGCTTCCGGCGGGTGAAGATCACCACCGAGGCCGACAACGCCGGCGCCATCCGACAGCTCACCTCCTGGGGCTTCGAGGAGCGGGGCCGCTTCCGCTTCTACGGCAAGGACATGGCCCGCTACGCCCTGGATCTGGAGGCCAGCGGCCGGGTCGAGCCGGTGAGCCGCCACCCGGCAGTTTGAGGGCGCCGGGCCGAAACGTGGAATAATCGGGGTTGTCCCCCGTGGTAGGGGGCGCCAACTACCCGGGGTCCCCATGAACGGTAACCACGACGTCCCTGAGGCGTTCGACATCGGTCGCGGCTTCAGCCACGGCTTCGCCTCTCTCCAGCGCTCGCTCCTGCCCATGCTCATCGGCGGCCTCATCATGAGCTGCACCGAGGGCGGCGGCGGCGGCGGCGGCAACAGCTTCGGCGGCGGCGGCGACGGCGAGGGCCTGGAGCAGATCATCAACGATCTCTCCGGCGAGGGTGGGGGCGCGAGCTACGACGTGGGCCCCGGCCTGAACGACGCGGTGGGCGGCTTGATCGACGCGGGCGCGAGCCTGCCGTTCTCGATCCCGTTCACCGTGCCGCTCCAGGGCTACTCCCCCTTCGAGTCGATCGGCGGCCTGGGGGTCGGGGTCATCGTGGCCATCGTGGCGGTGGTGCTGCTCGTCATGGTGGCCTTCTTCGCGCTGCGCTGCTGGGTCCACCCGGGCTACATCCGGGTGCAGAACGCCACGCTGGTGGGCGGGGAGGGCACCTTCGGGGACCTGTTCTCCGGCGGCGACAAGTTCATGTCCATCGCGGGCTGGAAGATCCTGAAGGCGCTGATCGGCATGGGCGTGTTCATCGTCTCGGCGCTGCCCGGCGGCATCCTGCTGGGGCTGGCCTTCATGGACGGCGGCGATCCCAACGTGGCCTTCCTGGCCGGGGGCATCGTCCTGATGCTGCTGATCGCGTTGCCGGTGTCGATCTACGTGAGCCTGGGGCTGACGATGGGCGAGCTGGCCATCACCCTGGAGGGCGTGGGCGCCATGGGCGCGCTGGACCGATCGTGGTCGCTGGCCAAGGGCCGCCGGGTGGGGCTGTTCGTGTTCTTCCTGGTGTTCGGGATCGCCAACATCATCGCGGCGATCGTGGGTATCTGCCTGCTGTGCGTGGGCTGGTTCATCACGGTGCCCGCTATGCGATCGATCTACGAGACGGCCTTCACCGAGGGCTTCATGTTGATCACCCAGGGCCGCGAGGCCAGCCAGAGCTGGGCCGTCTGGTCCTTCTCCGACGGCGCCTGAGCGGCTGTCACAGCCCCACAACTCGCGGCGTACTCTGGCGAGTCATGGACCCCGCGGGGTAGACTGCCCCGGTCGCACTCAGGATAGCTACATGTCCCGCCTCCTCATCGCGCTGCTCCCGCTCACCGCGCTCACCTTGACCGCCTGCAACGGCAAGGATGGAGACACCGGAGCAGACACCGGCGACGTCGTGCTCGAGGGCCCCGAGGTCTCGGTCGGCACCACCGGCATCGACTTCGGCGCCGTCCAGGAGATCGCCATCTTCTACCCGGCGTCGCTGGACATCGAGAACGTCGGCGATGACATCCTGACGGTCGGCGTCGAGATGCCGACCGGGGGGACCTTCGGGGCCCAGGAGTTCGCCTTCCAGATCCAGCCCGGGCAGCTCAAGAAGCTCAACCTGACCTTCTACCCCCTCGAGTACGGCGCCTACGACGATGTGATGACCATCACCACCGACGACCCCGAGAGCCCGCTCATCGAGGTCACCCTCGCCGGTGAGCTCGTCGGCGACGCGGACGGCGATGGCTTCCTGAGCATCGGCGCCGGCGGCGAGGACTGCGACGACGCCGACATCGAGGTCTACCCCGGCGCACCGGAGGTCTGGTACGACGGCATCGACAGCGACTGCGCGGGCGACGACGACTACGATCAGGACGGCGACGGCTACCAGACCGACGTGATCAACCCCGACCCCGTCGCCGGCGGCGGTGACTGCAACGACGTCTGGGACGACATCTACCCCGGCGCCGAGGACGCCTGGTACGACGGCGTGGACGCCGACTGCTCCGGCGGCGACGACTGGGACGCCGACGGCGACGGCTGGGCCAGCGCGGCCTACGACAAGGGCGACGACTGCGACGACAGCGACCCGAACATCTACCCCGACGCCCCCGAGCGCCTGAACGGCGTGCTCGATGACTGCAAGGGCGAGATCGACCGCGACGTGGCCGCCGGCGGCACCGACTTCTGGTTCCACGGCGGCGACGTGGGCCACAACCTCGGCAGCGCGATCGGCGCCGCGGACGTGGACGGCGACGGCATCGGCGACCTCTTCGTCGGCATCGAGGGCCACGACATCGGCGAGGGCGGCTACGCCTACGTGCTGTCCGGCTTCGGCTACCCCACCCTCGACCCCAAGTCCCTCTCCGGCGGCATCGACTTCGTCGCGGAGGCCACCGTCTTCCATGACGGCAGCGACTCCGAGGCCATGGGCTCCGACCTCGTGCTGCTGCGCGACTGGGACGGCGACGGCCCGGCCATGGCGCTGGGCTCGGCGGAGTACGAGGGCTTCGGCCGCATCCTGGTGATGAACAACGATGAGCTGCGCGCGGGCTCCAACCCCACCCAGGCCGACCTCGAGATCGTCGGCAGCAGCGGCCACTACTACGTGGGCCGCTCCCTGGCCGGCCCCACCGACCTCGACGGCGACGGCGCCGACGACATCATCTTCGAGTACCGCACCAGCACCTCCGACACCCAGAGCTACATCGGCCTGCAGTACGGCGGCACGGTCGGCACCATCGACACCTCGGACGTAAACGCCCGCTTCACCGGCGGCGACTTCAACAGCTTCGGTGAGACCTTCACCACCCACGAGGTGCTCACCTCGGGCTACGACCTGAACGGCGACGGCTACGACGACTGGGTCTACTGCGACCCGCTCACCGACGAGGCCAACACCAACGACGGCTCCATCTGGGCGGTCTGGGGTGGCCCCACCCGCTACAGCAACAGCAGCGCCCAGACCTTCGAGGCCGCCGGCGGCAGCCTGGTGGCCCGCGGCGGCCGGGAGCTGGACTGGAACGGCCTCTTCTGCGCCCTCCACCCCGACGCGGACGGCGACGGCGACGCCGAGCTGGGCTTCTTCCTCCGCGAGGATGGCATCTGGTACGTGGTCGAGGGCAACAGCGGCATGACCAGCAGCGCGTCGACCCAGTTCGACGCCTCGGTCGGCATCCAGTTCAACCGCGACTGGGAGATGACGGACGTGCACAGCATCGGTGACTGGACCGACGACGGCGTCGAGGACTGGGGCATCGCCTTCGGCGGCAACTCCGCGCCGATCTTCCTCTACGACCCGGTCTCCCTCTTCAACCAGGGCGGCGTCGTGGACGCGGAGGACGGCGCGTTCGCCTCCATGAGCAACGACGAAAAGTACGGCAGCGTGTCCTTCGGCTGGGCGCTCTCCAAGACCCCCGCGGATATGGACGGCGACGGCCGCGATGACCTCATCACCAGCGACCCCCGGTGGGAGTGGGACCTCGACGACGACGCCATCATCGACACGCAGGTCGGCGCGGCCTACATCTTCCCCAACACCGGCCTGTAGCGGCCGGGCTGTAGTGATCAGCCCGGCAGCAGGTAGAACGCCGGCAGCCAGCGGGCGATGATCACGTCCCCGAAGAACAGGTAGAGGATCGCCCCCACGGACAGGAACGGCCCGAAGGGCACCTGCGCCTGGAAGCCGCGGCCCTGCGCCACGATCATCGCCACCCCGACCACCGAGCCCAGCACCGAGCTGATGAGCACGATGAAGGGGATCGCCGGCAGCGCGCCCAGGAACGCGCCCATCATGGCCAGCAGCTTCACGTCGCCGAGGCCCATGCCGTCCTCGCGGCGGATCACCTTGTAGGCGAACATCACCAGCCACAGGCTGCCGCCCCCGACCAGCGCGCCGACGATCGACTGCTGCCAGGTCGGCGCCCCCGAGTAGCCGGCCCAGCCCAGGAGCGCGCAGCCCGCGACGCCGAAGGGCGCGGCGTAGATGGAGAACTCGTCGGGGATGATGTAGTGCCGCAGATCGATGAAGGTGATGCCCACCAGCATGAAGACGAACAGCGTGTAGAAGAGCCACACCGCCACGTCCCCCCAGCCGGTCAGCAGGGACTCCCAGCCCGGCACGATGTGGCGGAACAGCAGCAGGGTCAGCACGCCGACCAGCAGCTCGATGATGGGGTAGAGCGCCGAGATGGACGTCTTGCAGCCGCTGCACTTCGCGCCCAGGGCCGCCCAGCTCAGCACCGGGATGTTCTCGTACCAGCGGATCTGGTGCCCGCACTTGGGGCAGTGCGAGGGCGGGTGGGAGACGGAGCGATCCTCGGGCATGCGGGCGATGCAGACGTTCAGGAAGCTGCCCAGCGCCAGGCCCAGGCTGAGCGCGAAGCCCTGGAGGATCAGGTAGAGCGTGTTCACGTCGACCGCAGCACGGTCTCGATTACGTAGGCGGCCTGCTCATCCGTGAGGTCGCCGTGGCAGGGGATGGCCAGGGAGCGGCGGCAGAAGCGCACGGCGTTGGGGCAGCGGGACGCGCTCAGGTCCGCGGCGGGCAGGCCCGTGACGGCGGGCTGGGCGTCCATGGGGAAGGGGTAGTAGATGGCCGAGCCCACCCCCGCGTCCGCCAGCTTCGCCCGCACCGCGTCCCGGTCGTCGACCTGGAGGATGTAGTGGTGGATGGCGTCCCCGGGCTCCCGGGGCAGGGGGCTCAGGTGGGCCAGCGCCTCGTCGTAGCGGTCGGCGTTCTCCCGGCGGCGGGCGATCCGGCGGTCCAGGTCCGCGAGGTGGGCCAGGAGGATGGCGGCCTGGAGGGCGTCCAGGCGGGAGGAGGTGCCGAAGGTGCCGGCCACCCGGCCGTGCTCGTAGGGGGCCGTCTGTCCGTGCTTGCCCAGCAGGCGGACCTTCTCGGCCAGCGCGGGATCGTCGGTCAGGAACATGCCCGCGTCCCCCGCCGCGCCCAGGGTCTTGGTGGGGTAGAGCGACAGGGCCCCGGCGGTGCCGTCCGGGCGCCCGTGGCCCCAGCCCGCGCACTGGGCGATGTCGGCCAGCATCGGCGCGCCCCCGGGCAGCGCGGGGGTGTCCGCGCGGGCGCCGAAGAGGTGCACCGAGACGGCGGCGTCGACGTCCGTGGGGGCGGCGGCCGCGTCCAGCTGAGGGCGGTCGGGCAGCACGTCGCCGAACACCGGGGTGGCGCCCAGGTACAGCACCGCCTCGGCGGTGGCGAAGAAGCTGAGCGCCGGCACCAGCACCCGCTGGCCGCGGCGCACGCCCAGGGCCTGGAGGCCCAGGATCAGCGCCTCGGTGCCCGAGCCCAGGCCCACCGCGTGGGTGTACTGGAAGCGCTCGGCCATGGCCTGCTCCAGCTCCGCTACATTGGGGCCGCCGATGTACCAGCCGGAGCGCAGGACCTCCAGGACGCGGCGCTCCACGTCCTCCGCGACCCGCCGGTGTCGGGCGGTGAGGTCGACCATCGAGACGTTCATGGGCTGGATCCTTCGTTGCCGGGAGGGGCTACTTGAAGTCGCGCCGGGAGAAGACCAGCGCGGCCGCGCCCAGGACGACCGCTGAGTAGCCGACGCCGTAGCCCATCGCCCACAGGAACTGCTCGGTCGGGATGGGCATGTGATGCACGGCCAGATCCGTGGCGTTGAAGACGCCCAGGTTCGGCAGCACGTAGTAGAGGTACTCGGAGAACGCCCGCACCGACTCGCTCTCGGCTTTCTGGCCGAACATCCAGATGTCGTCGGCGCTGTGCCCGATGGCGAAGATGGCCAGGGTGAAGGCCGCGGCGGTGGTGGGGGTCGAGTAGCTGGAGAAGAGGATGGCCCAGGCGGTGAGCAGCCCCAGCTCCATGTAGAGCATCACCCAGGAGACGAAGACGCTGGAGGCCGGGAAGCCTTGCTGCACCGTCATCAGCACGATGTAGAGCAGGGCCATCAGCCCCAGCTCCGCGGCGATCACGCCCATGAGGCCGACGTACTTGCCCAGGATGAACAGCCAGCGGGGGATGGGCTTGCTGGCGATGGTGTAGATGGTCTTGCGCTCCAGCTCCTTGAAGACCAGCCCGATGCCCAGGAAGATGGCGATGACCGAGCCGAAGAGTCGGATCGCGCCCTGGGCGATGGAGCGCACGACCTTGTCCTGGTCGCCGAGGGTCAGCTCCTGCATGGCGAGGCTGGTGAGCAGCACCAGCGCGCCGAAGAAGAGGATGGAGTAGAGGATGCGGTCGCGGATGGCTTCGCGGAAGGTGTTGACCGCGATGGCGTAGAGGCGGGTCAATTGAGGACCCCCATACGCTTGGAGTCGACCTGCTTCTTCCGATCGATCTCGGTCATCAGGATGTTCTCCAGCGAGGCGCGCAGCGGGTTCACCTCCAGCACCTGCCCGCCCGCCGCCCGGATGAGGTCGATGGTCTTGTCCAGATCCGGCGGGTCGACCCGCTGCTGGGAGCGCTCACCCGTGTTGCCGCGCACGCGCTCGCCGGGGAGCACCGCGTCGTCGAAGCCCTCGGGGCAGCGGTAAACGCAGTCCACGTGCTCCACCTGGTGACCCACCAGCTCGTCGATGGTGCCCGCGCCGCGAAGCTCGCCGCCCACGATGATGCCCACCCGATCGCAGATCATCTCCACGTCCGCGAGGATGTGCGAGGAGAAGAACACGGTGCGGCCCCGCTCCCGCTCCTCGAAGATGAGGTCCCGGATGAGCGCGCGGCCCATGGGATCCAGCCCGCTCATGGGCTCGTCCATCACCACCAGCTCGGGGTCATTGATGAGGGCCTGGGCGACCCCCGCGCGCTGTCGCATGCCCTTGGAGTAGTCGCCCACGGGCACGTCGGCGAAGCGCTCCAGCTTCACCTTCACCAGGAGCTCCTCGATGCGCCGGTCCAGCACCTTGCGCGGGAGGTCGAAGAGCTGGCCGTAGAAGCGCAGCAGCTCGCGGCTGGTGAGGTGCTCGTAGAAGTAGGGGCGCTCCGGGAGGAAGCCCACCTTGCGCTTGGACTCGTGCTCCCGGTGGTCCACGCCGAGGATGCTGGCCTCGCCGGCGGTGGCGGACTGGAGGCCCATCAGGATCTTGATGGCGGTGGTCTTGCCCGCGCCGTTGGGGCCGATGAAGCCGAAGATCTCGCCGCGCTGCACGTCGAGGTCCATGCCGTGCAGGCCGACGAAGGGGCGCCGCAGGAAGTCCGAGTGGTAGACCTTCCGTAGACCTCTGCAGGTAATCGCCATCTCACCAGGGGTCGTCATCGAAGCCGCTTATCCCGCGGTCTTGATGCTATCCAGCAGCTCGCCCTCGCCGGTCTTCTTGAGGTATTCCTCGACGTCTTCCTGGGGATAGCTCCCGGCGGAGCGCCAGTTGCAGCGCGTGCACAGGGGGCCGCTGGCCGCGAAGTCCCCGCGGATGTGGGCCAGCCGCCAGCGGTGCATGGTCTCGCCGTTCCAGAGCTTCGGCAGCGGGGTCTCCCGCAGGTTGCCGATGCGGTTCTCCAGGTGCTCGTCCAGACAGCAGGTGGTCACCGAGCCGTCCACGTACACCATGGGGGTGTTCCAGAGGCCGGCGCAGGGGGGGCGGTTCTTCACTCGGGTCGCTCGAACTTCAGGGTGTAGAGGAACTGCACCGGGATGGGCGCGCCGTCCTCGACGATGGGATCAAACTTCCACTGCCAGACGGCCTGCATGGCCGGCCGAAGCCAGGGGTCGTCGCAGTCCTCGGCCCGCACGTCGCTGGGGGCGCCGTCGGCGTCCACGAAGAGGCGCACGGTGCAGGTGCCCGCGCCGGCGGCGCCCTCGGGGTAGTCCGGCACTACACGCTCG
>Ga0316204_10012592_pt1 | contig 10280 bp, 9 predicted proteins | sample 6monrhotite_MG_2_FD_205661 | JGI IMG/M metagenome (GOLD analysis project Ga0316204, IMG submission 205661) | Microbial mat bacterial communities from mineral coupon in-situ incubated in ocean water Damariscotta River, Maine, United States -... | ecosystem: Environmental > Aquatic > Marine >... | reverse complement strand
GAACAAAGTGGTGCCTTGTTAAATGATCTGGATGTCATATTGATGAGTCATTTTCATGTTGATCACAGTAATGATTTACCGGGACTCATTAAAGCTGGTTTTTTTTCTAATCGTAATCGAGATTTATCTTTGTATGGTCCTACGGGTAATCAATTAATGCCATCGGCAACAAAATATGTTGAGGCTTTATTTGGTTCAACAGGTGCTTTTCGTTATTTAAATAGTTATCTTGATGGTTCTGATAGTTATCAGCTGCTTGCTTATGATGTGGATGCAACGACTAAGGCTAAACAAGTTGTACTCGCTGATTCAGCCTATTTTATTTCTGCTGTAGCCGTGCATCATGGTCCTATACCTTCTTTAGCCTGGCGAGTGTTAATAGATGGAAAGACGTTAGTTTTTAGTGGTGATATGAATAACGACAGTGATACATTAACTTCTCTTGCGGCTAAAGCAGATTTGCTTGTAGCTCATCACGCCGTACCAGAAGGTGCGGTTGGTGTAGCGCGAAACCTGCACATGCCTCCTTCAGTAATTGGGAAGATTGCAGCAAAAGCCAGGGTGAAACAACTCGTTTTATCTCATCGTATGGATCGCACTCTTGGACGCGAGAAAAGCTCAAGCCGTTTTATTCGTCGTTCTTATACAGGACCGTTATACTATGCAGACGACTTAAAATGTTTTCGACCTTGATTAAAGTATCATTAAAGTTGTCAGAGCCAATATGATATGAGTTGCCCTGCACAATACCTATGGAGTAGTGATCGTTTTAATGGAATGGGAAATGAAAATGCGATAAATTAATTCTTTAGAAGCCTAAAAATCTGCCTGCTGCTGCAAAAATATCTTCAATAAAACTTCTGACTATTCTATCACTTCCTTTTACAAAAGATTGTTGTTGTAAAAATTCTCCGTGCTCGAGAAAATATATATCGTATAGTGGCTTGTTATTTATCCAGTAATTTATAAATGTTTCTGTCCTAATAACTTTGAATGGCGTTGTGGTATCAAAACCAATGATATGTCTTTCTTTTACTCGACTACTATTTGTGACCGTATTTGCGGAAACGTTGCCATAACCATGGACATAAACGGTTCCCGTACCCGTTAAGTAAACATAACGCAGGTTTCCGTATAGCCAGCTTTTCCAGTCCCATAATCGCCACTGTTTTTTAATCGTGATGTCATTTCCTGATACCGCAATGACATGATCATGCCTGATGACGTAACCGGGATGATTTTTTAAGTGAATAGGAATAATGCGATGATTGGGATCGTTTTCTGATGCAATTTTGACGGTTCTGTCCGTGTCGTCATTCGTCTTAAATTCTGTCATGTTGACTAATCCTACTGCGTAGGAGGCAAAGGGGTTTGTCCAGTCCCAGAAGAACCGTGTTTTAGTGCTGCCATCTGTATTCATCGTGTACCAATCTGGCTTTACTACGAGATTATGCTTTTTATCTACAGTTAGTTGGAATTCTTTTTGCGGTGCATCATATTTTGTATGGTAGTTGTTATTTAAATGATCTTTATTAATTATTATCGGTTTTGATTTTTTGGAAAGTGGTGCAAATAAATAATAATTGATTACTTTTATAGTTAATGCGCCGAAGAAAAGACTGAAAGCGAGTAGTAGTAATACCCATTTTTGATTTTCTGTCAGTAAGTCAGTTGGATACTGTTGTAGAAAAATCTCATCAATGACATTGTTTGTTTGGGTTATGGTGAGCTTAGTATTTAAACTTCCTAATTTACGATATAGCTTTCCCATCTCTTTTAGTTTAATGATCATTTGCAGTGGTATTTTTTTTGAGTTGATCCACTTAGGGAACATTTTGGCAAGTTTTACCGGGTTGGCCGATTTACAATCTTTCTTTTTATTGTGTTTGTCTGCGATTTTACAAATATCTTTGATGATTTCTATATGCTGTTTGTCTAATGCGTCTATTTCTTTTTCTTTTTTACTAATAGCATTTTCAACGACCTTGATTTTTTTAATGATATTTTCTGTTGAGTTACCCATATTTTTATCGGCTTCTATTACTATGAAAACTGAAGCGACCAGAAGTAAAACGAGGAGTCGTGAAAATAAACGTTTAGAAAAATCAAAAAATAATTTCACGTTTTAATTCCCTTTAATGATTGAAATTTTTTTACATCTTAGTGGGCAATCATGACTATAACACAACATTTTTCTCGAATATTTGCGATTAGATTAATAATAAATAAATCGGTCAGAGCACATATATCGCTAACATAATAATTAATTGTGCTCTGACATTTATTATCTGGTGGACGTATTACAATATTATAATTTTGTTACATACTGTTAATGAATAAATTCTCTATAAATGTGATCGAGGGTGCTATTTTGTTGTTTAATATTTTCTATATTCGTATATTGTTAGTGTAGGCACATAACGTTTAACATATTCTCGGGGAGCTACCCATGTCAAAAGGTCATAAGAAACGTTATCCGGCACCGGCCGCGTTTTCTACCTCTACCGAAAAACCCAGCCCTGAAACATCAACATCCGAGCCAATCAAGCTTGAAAGAGTCCTGTTAAGTGATGAGTTTTACTGGCAAGTTCCCGGTGATGTGCCAGCGAGTAATAGACGTTACGGTATGAAGATGGTGCCGCCTGCTATTCCAAACGCCAGCGATAATAGCGAAACGTCGAATCCGTCATCGTCGATGTCTAATCGTACAGAAGCAGTCGACACGAGCACGAGGCCGGTGGCTGAAACTAAAGACCCCGTTGACACGACTGTACAAGCTCGAAGTAACACAACAGAGCAAGTTGAAAATGATATTGCTGCGCCAGTCGTCGTTGATAATAAGTTTAATGTTGATACTTCACCGCAAGATCAAACGGATACGACAGATCGTGCTGAAGGTAGTGCGAGTAAGACGGTTAAGACGGTAACTGAAATTAATCCTGATTTTGTCGCTTCAAATCGAAATCAAGATACCGTTACTGCGCCGACAACGGAAAGTAAGACCAAGGTTGCGGCAACTATTCTACCGAGAACAGATACGACTAGAACAGATACCACTCGATTTGATACTACGCTTAATCCTGGTAACTCTGCGCCAGCAGCGACACTAGCTGAAGCAAAAGGTGATCACTTTCACCAACAAACGCTTATCGCCAACACAAAGATAGAACAACACGACGATGTGGTCCCATCTAAGCTGAGAGACCTGGCGGGAAAGGATAAGGGCTCTGGCTGGCGAGCAAGTCGAGCCTGGTTTGTGTTACCCCTTTTGCTGTTACTAGGTGGTGTTCTCTATGATGCGCTTAATAATAACGAAAATGCGAACACACCTGTAGACGAGATAAACCCTAATGACATTGCGAAAACGTCAGTAAGCGATCAAGTACCAGTGGCTGAAGAGACTGTGGTTGCGAATACTGAGGTAAGCCAGGTAAAACCGGTATTCTTTATTACCCATGTTGTCGTAAAAGGCGATACGTTGTGGGATATATCGCAGAAGTATCTCAATGATCCTTTCCGCTATCCTGAATTAGCGGAATTAAGCAATATCAAGAATCCGGATCTGATTTATCCCGGTGAAATTATTACCATCGCCACGACTCAAGCTGCTGACAATACTGTTCAGGCGCAGGTTTCTGATACGGGCGTTGTTGCCAATTTTGAGACAAGCCAGCTAAAACCGGTAGGCTTTATTACTCATATTGTTGTAAAAGGCGATACCTTGTGGGATATATCGAAGAAGTATCTCAATAATCCTTTCCGTTATCCCGAAGTGGCGAAATTAAGCAAAATCAAGACCCCGGACCTGATTTACCCTGGCGATATTGTCCGCATTCAGATTAATTAAAATGTCAGACACCTAAATAAATGGGGTCAGAATATATTTATTACTAAGATGAGAAAAACTACGGGTCAAAATATTTTGACAGATTAATTCACTAATCTGGAAGAGATAACGGTTACTGTTTACTTAGTTCGTTTACAAGCTGTTTTACTTTTGATTCTACGATTGCTGCGTTAAATGGTTTGGCTATAAAGTCCTTTGCACCTGCTTGCATTGCTTGTTTCACTCTTTCTGTTGTCGCTTCACCACTTATCATGATGATACTTGTGTCAGGTAATTTCTGCTTTATATTAGATATAAATTCAACACCATCAATATCGGGTAAATTTATATCCAGAAAGATTAAATTAAATTTATTTTTAATTATAAACTTACTGGCCTTTGCCGCTGTGCCGGCTTCATCAATGTCTTCTACTTTTGCTTCGCGTAACATAATACGTAAAAATGAGCGCATCATATCATCGTCATCAACAATTAATACTTTAAGCTCTTTATTTTTATTCATTCGGATATAGCCTTAATTTACAATTGTTGGTTATGTATTAGCATTTTAATTAAACGCTTATCATATGATAAACCGTTTCGTAATACAGTAAGAATTAATATTGTTTTACAAAAAATAATTAAATGGGGTCAGAGCCTGAGGTATCCCCACGAAATAAATAAAAAAAGCGATCAAAAACAATAGCTTAGTTAAGATTGCACAATATCGTGTCGAAAACGAGCTGTCTTTGCGAGGAATGAAATGACGAAGCAATCTCATGAAGTAAGGATAGAACGGCAAGATTGCCGCGTCAGTACTTAAAAATGCTTATTTTTAAGTACTTCCTCGCAATGACGCTTCGTTAAATTTCGTGGGGGATACCTCAGGGTCAGAGTACGATAGAATCACTACGCGTTTCCTTCAGTACTTCCTGTCCACATTTTGTTCGCAGAGTATATTTTTAATATACCTTTCGGGTGCACCAGTCCCTTTAATGATATATTTCGGTTTTGTTGCTAGCATGATGAATCGCTTTAGTGTGCCTGTTAAGAACCCGCTTGGCTGTTTTCGAACAATACTGGCATTATTACAATAAAAAATATTGGAGTTTTTATGAAAGAAGAACTTGCGCAACAGATTGCAGAGAAGTGGTTAACTACTGCTGCAGAAAGTGCCGGGCAAAAAGACCTTAAGGCTCATATGGGGATGATATCAAAACGTGTCAGTGTTCTGGGTGTTCCCGGGTTTGATAATATTGATTACGATATTTGGTATAAGCAATGCAGACATCAATTTGAAATGTCTATGATAAAAAGCATTGCTTACAAAGGGTTTAACCTGATAAGTCGCACCGAGACGCAGATTATTTTTACTGCTTTTGAAACAGTAGTTGGCGCGGATGGCAGCCTTAATGAACAGATTATAGAGATGACATTAGAGATCGAGGCCGATGATGTGTGGCGACTGCTGCAGGAGCGGATACTTCTCGAGAATGATGCATTAAGAAATCATGAGGTATCACAGTAATAGCTCATTATTCAGAAGATGTTTGATCATCCTGACGTAGTCGTTCGCGATATTTATTTTTGGCAAGTTCTTGCATGTCTTCTATCGCGTCGCTTTCGTCAACAATTTCTCGGCCTAACAGTGTTTCAATGGCATCTTCGAGTGTAACGATACCTGCTGTTTGTCCATACTCATCTTCAACGAGGAATAAATGAGCGCGTTTTTTTATAAATAGATCGAGTAATTGTTGCACGGGTAACTTTTCTGAAACGCGATAGATTTTTTTTGCAAAATCACTAATGGGCTTATCTCCATTTCCATTACGTTCTGCTTCAAACAGATCATGCTTGATGATCTTACCGGTAATGTCGTCAGGTGTTTCGTGGTAGATCGGTAAACGCGTGAACTCCCGGGTTCTGGGATCATTCAATGTATCACTTACCGTGGTTGAATCTTCGAACATATGAACGACCGTTCGCGGGGTAAGAATTTCTTCTGTACGTATCTCTCTTAGTCGCAAGATATTCGACAGGTAATTGTTTTCCTGTTGTATCAAGATGCCATCTTTATGACCCAGTGAAGCAAGTGCAATAATTTCTTCACGTGTAATTTCATTTCCCTTATTTACACTAAACAGTTTGGTGAGACGTGTTGAAATCCATACTAATGGATAGACCAGTCTGACCAACCACTGAATGAGATAACTGGCAGGTATCGCCAATTTTTGCCAATAGGTTGCACCAAGTGTTTTAGGAATTATTTCGGAAAAAAATAAAATAACTAGTGTTAGTAATACCGCGACCAAGGTTTCCCATTTCGGGCCAAAAACTATGAGTGCTTGAGCACCGACTCCAGCAGCGCCCATTGTGTGTGCGAAAGTATTGAGGATGAGAATACTCGAGAGTGATTCATCCAGATGTTCTTTAACGTGGGTGAGTTGTTTACCCGCACGTGGTTTATCCGTTAGTGTTTTTTCGACGTAACTGGGGGTAATCGACAGTAACACTGCTTCAAGGATGGAGCAGATGAAAGAGACGCCAATGGCAATTGCCAAGTATATTAAAAGTAGGGTCATAAAAGATAATATTCACGGTTTGCTAAAGCCATTGAATTTAACAACTCTATGCTTTTATCACAATGATTAAATTTGGCTATGTAACGCAAGTGATTTTATATGTCGGTTGCTTGATGATTAATTGACCTAAACTAACAAACTCTTACTCTTTACGTTATATCTAGTGTTGTTTAAGAACAATACAAGGCATTGCTTGAAAAATAAGTTAAAAAAAGACGAAAGGTAACAGCAATCCCATAATTAATGGTTAATGACTGCTGTTCCTTTCGTTAAGTCGGGGAGACAAAAAGGGGTGGGGTCACGCTGCTGCCAGAGTTTGTTGTGCCTGCATATGCAGCTGCTCAACCAGACTATTTGGTAAATTAAGAGCTTCTGCTAATTCTGCCAGGTGCGTTCTTTCAGTAGGATGATCAGAATCGATGACCATGCAGGACACCAGGTAAAGCTCGGTTTTTTGTTCTATATTGATGGCACCCTGAGCAATTTCACTTACCGCGATAGGCTTGCTTAATAAATCAAAAATGAGTGCTTTAAGTTCTGTGGGCAAATCCATTTTTTCAATTGCATCGAAAATTCGTTGTTGCTCGATTGCATCAATATGCCCATCTGCTTTTGCAGCCGCAATCATCGCTTTGATCAGCATTAGCTGATAATCCGGCGACATGATCTCAGCCGAGGTAAAACTATTTTCCTCGATGGGGGATTCATCCTGCTTACCATGTTGCCAGTTTTTATAAGCTTTATAGGCTAGCCCACCGACAAGTGCCGCACCGCCATAAGTTGCAGCGGTGCCTGTAAATTTTCTGGCAGACTTGTTACCCAGTAACAGTGCCATGACACCGCCGGCCATTGCACCACCGGCAAGTCCACCAGGCAGCATGTTACCCAGTTTGCGTAGCATGTCACCAACACCAGAATTATTGGTGTCATTTGTATTAGCTGATCCACTTAACTGGTTCATAATTGATTGAAAGTTCATGATTATTACTCCCGTTAACTATGATTTTGCTGTTTCATTCCTGGCCATTCATAAAGCCGAGTAAGTGCAATAGGCTTGTGAACAAATTAAAGATGGAAACATATAACGTGACTGTTGCCATGATGTAATTGGTTTCACCGCCATGGATAATATTGCTAGTTTCATAAAGTATGAGACCAGCCATCAATAGTACAAAGATGGCTGATACGGCCAGGGACAGAGCAGGCATTTCAAAAAACAGTGCCGCGAGGCCGGCAAGAAAACCCACAATGATGCCGACTGCTAAAAATGCGCCCATGAAGCTGAAATCTTTTTTACTGGTTAGCGCATAAGCCGACAAACCGAGAAACATAAAGCCGGTAATCATGAAGGCGTTCATAACGACTTGACCACCATTCGCCATACTTAAATAACTGTTCAGTATTGGCCCAAGCGTGTAACCCATAAAGCCGGTCAGCGCAAAAACAAAGGCCAGTCCCAGACTACTGTTGCGAAATTTTGATGTGGCAAGCAGCAGCGCAAAGAAACCTCCCAAGGTGAGCAATACACCTGGGTGAGGCATGTTAAGCGTCATCGAAACACTTGCCGTGACTGCACTGAATAACAGGGTAATGGACAATAATGCATAGGTATTGCGTAAGACCTTGTTGGTTGTCAGTGCACCCGACTGGCTCTGTGTCGTTTGTGTCATTGTTTTAGTATTCATTGTGCTATCTCCTTTTTGGTGACCGGCGTCAAAGGGCCTGTTCATTCAAAATAGATATTGGTTCGCGTTTATGCACGACATACAGTTTCCGATTTTTTTGCTGTTGTCGCGCTAATCTGCGTCCGACCGTACGAGTGGCGCGTTCGGTCGCCTTATCGATTGCGATGTATAAATCGGTTTCGGTATCTTCAATCACAATGTCCTTGAGTCGTGGCAAGCTGATCTGAATTTGACAACGCATATCAACACCACCTCGTGGACCATTGATATCACTCAGGCAAACACGAATGCGTTTAATTTGATCGTATTTATTGTTTAATAAAAAATTAAGGCGCTGCTCAATGTAGGCACCCATTGATTCGGTCACAGTAAAATCACGTGCTTGTATTTCAATTTGCATGGTCAATCTCCTTATTCGATTGCGTTGTTGATTAACATAAGGGCATTTTTGCTTAAGGAAAAGTCGAATGTATTGAGTGAATAGTTCGTATAAATCGAACAATTGGCGGATTATGATTAACAACAATCATTTTTGGCATTGGCTTTGTATGATCTCAGTCGTCAGGTAGAGCAATCAGAAAAGGTCAGTTTTTTAGCATTCAGTAAAATAAGCGTGATATGGAAATGCTGGTGGTCTTCTATGCCGTGGTGATGCTTATCTAGGTATCAATTATTGGCGTGTTATTTGTCGTTGGTCTCGCGATACTTTTTGTTGGTATGTTGTTTATCATTCCTATTCTTAGTCGTGCTACCTGGAATACATCAAAGGAACTGGTTGAATAATGTGATTTCTGCAGCCATTAATTTGAATAGAAAATTGTAAAGTAATAGTTAAAAAAGTCTAATGAGACTGTCAATGTAAACAGACCTCTTATGCAGGCTTATTTATTTAATCACCGTCTTAATATTGCAGAGCAGTGGTTAACTACTGCTGCAGAAAGTTCCGGGCAAAAAGACCTTAAGGTTCATATGGGGATGATATCAAAACGTGTCAGTGTTCTGGGTGTTCCCGGGTTTGATAATATTGATTACGATATTTGGTATAAGCAATGCAGACATCAATTTGAAATGTCTATGATAAAAAGCATTGCTTACAAAGGGTTTAACCTGATAAGTCGCACCGAGACGCAGATTATTTTTACTGTTTTTGAAACAGTAGTTGGCGCGGATGACAGCCTTAATGAACAGATTATAGAGATGACATTATAGATCGAGGCCAATGACGTATGGCAACAGGTGCAGGAGCGGGTACTTATCGTGAATGATGCGATGAGGAATCATGAATTATCAAAAGAAAAACGGCCAGACTCGATTAAAAACTAAATGGGGGCGGAGTGATTTTTATTACTCCACCCCTTTAGCTCGATGAAAATTTTACTTATTCAGGCACACCCTGCCACAACATCTCATAACCAATTTCATAGGTTTCATCACAATATTCAGCGAGTTTATCAAACTTTTCTTTAAACGCAGTATCTGCATGAGATGCTTCATGTTGTTCAAAGGAGTTCCAATAGGTAACGATAGTAATGTGGTCTTCTTGCATTTTTTTAGAATCGAATGAACCTTCATTAGAAATGAAACCGGCATATTTAAAAACTTGCCCGGCAATAAATCCACCATTATCATTTCCGTAGGTATTTTTAACTACGTTGCACATTTCGCCAAGTAACAGTTCAATATCTTCAACGCTGACACCTTCTTTCAGCTTGACCACATTGAATAACATTTTAGAATCTGCAGGAATTGTAATCGGGTGAAACATATTATTTCTCCTAATGATTTTATTAGTACCGTTTGTATGAACTATGTAGTGCAAAATAGGTAAATTTCAAGTGAGTAATAGAGGATAGACTCCTTTTACTCACTTGACTTTAAAAACGAATAAATGCTATCTGATCCCACGTCTTATTCATTGCCGGGTACCCATGCTTATTATTTTAAAAATTGCACTGGTTTGAATCACAGTGTCGTTTTCCGGTAATAAGATATGCAAGCGTGCCGCGGTAACGCGCAAAGAATCGATACATTACGTCAGTGATGGGTTTGATTAAAGGTAGTCGTAAAATACTTAACCAACGATATTTACCGACCAGCGCCCAGGCTTTACAAGTAACATCGAGTCCATACAGTCTTTCACCTGAATCCAGTTGAGCATGTAACTTGTTCATTGCATTTTCTTTATCG
>Ga0316204_10012590_pt1 | contig 10282 bp, 4 predicted proteins | sample 6monrhotite_MG_2_FD_205661 | JGI IMG/M metagenome (GOLD analysis project Ga0316204, IMG submission 205661) | Microbial mat bacterial communities from mineral coupon in-situ incubated in ocean water Damariscotta River, Maine, United States -... | ecosystem: Environmental > Aquatic > Marine >... | reverse complement strand
AGAAGCTTTACATGACTTCAAGCAACGCTACAACGGACACTGGATCATGCAACGTCACAACTACCGCACACCGAAACAAGTGCGCGACGAATGGGATGCTGCTATGATGGAAGCCGCTTAATGAGTGTCCAATTAAAGGCAGGCGCTACAAGATAAACAAAAATGGAGTAAATTTATGAAACCTGAACAAAGTGCTCAATCTCTCTGCGAGATCGGTAATCAATTTTTTCATGCGAAACAATGGCAAAAAGCCCTCACACAATACCAACTTGCTCTGGATCTGGACCCAACTTTTGTTAAGGCCCTATTTAATAAAGGCATAGTGTTGAAAATATTAAAACGCTTTCCAGAAGCTATTTCAGCATTTTCTGCTGTTGCTGAAAAAGAATCGAGTCATGAAAAAGCGTTATATAATCATGCAGATTGTTTAATAAAAATGGGTGACCATAAAGAGGCTCTTATAAAGTTTAGGCTATTAGTGGAACAGTACCCTGATAATATAGAAATACGAAAAGCATTTTTAATGCTTCACCACAGATATGCTGCTTTTGTTGGTTATGTTGCCCTTGATTTAAAGTTAAATCAAAATGGTGAAATTAAAATTTTAGAGTTTGGTGATGGTTTTCAATCAGGTGTAGTGGGTCTACAAACACTCCAGGATGCAGACAATATAAATTTTGCGTCAGACCTGATTCGCGATGCTGCAAAAGACTTGCATTCTGACTGTAGGATTCTATCTTCTCCTGGTTCGCAGTTTGCTATTGATGAGGCTTCTTTTAAAGCCTTAAGTCAAACTACTGCGAAGAAAGTAACTGACCCTGAAAATGTAAATGATTATCGAATGCTGGTTGGTAGTCCAAAATATTTCCCTTTACCAAATGATATACTTTTAATGAATAATACAGTCCAAAGTTACATAGCTGAGGATAAATATTTGCAACATGAAGCATTTGATCGATCAAAGATGCTAATGATGAGGCCTGCAACTGTTATCTTATCGAAAGGAGAGAATACGCGTGTAATGCTAAAAAAAGTGAATCGCGTTATGGGCGAAGCAAAGTTTGTTGTTATTAAAGAGCCTGATTTTGAGCAAGGTCAAGGAGTTCTAGTCATTGAAAAGAAAGATTTGCATTTGTATCTGGATATTCTTTCAAGACTAGATCCTATGCAACGAATGCAGAGATTTATGGCCTCAAAAATAGATGATCCAGCACTGCAATCATTGCTCATGATGGAGTGTCAACATTCAAAGATTATTGTAGAAGAGTATGTGACTAGTAAGCCTATTTTTTCAAAAGGAGGAATCTATGATGCAACAATGCGAGTCATGTGTCTTGTAGTAAGAAATGAGAGAAAAATAGAGCTTTGTCCAATTGCAGCTTACTGGAAGTTACCAAAGAGCCCTGTTAATGACTCTCATGCTAACCGGCGTGATAAAACTATTAGTTCCTTTCATGAAGACCATTTCTCATCTGAAACTGTTGCTGCATCTGATCGCGAGGATGTATATCGGCAATTAAAAGAGAATTTACCAGCCGTATTTGCTGCTGTTTTAGGGTACGATTATATGGATGAAATGACTTTAAAGACGGCAACAACAAAGGTTGAGAAAAATCATAAGTATTTAGATTTATTGCGCTATGCGAACATTTTACTGGATTTTAATGAATTATTAATAGCAGAGCATTTAATTCGCATGGCTCTGAAAATTGTCCCTAATGGGTATCGTGGATATCATATATTGGGGCAGCTTTTTCAGACTAAAGGTATTCATAAGGAAGCTATCCAAAATTTTAGTCTAGCTATACAGTATAGTCCAAGTTTCATTCGATCAATTTTTGGTAGAGCTAAATCCTATTTTGAACTTGGTCAAGCAATGTCTGCTCTTAAAGACTGCGAAAAATGTTTTCAACTTGGATATGACTTACAGTGTGAAACTAAGCAGTTATTAGAAGAAAATATAGATAACCCAGAAGTATTTTCTTACTTATATAAAAATAAATTACTTCCACCAGCTATATCTAATGAATTAGATATAACAAAATCACTTGGTGATACAGTAGATGTTGCATCAAAATTTGCTTCAAAATTAAAAGTACATGGAATTGATGCGACAACAAAAACAGTCGGTTTATTTACTGAAACACAAGCTGTTTCGCCATTATCAACACTGTTACAACAGGCACAAAAACAAATCCCCGAACCTGACCAAGTCCAATTAATTTTTAAAACAGAATCGGGAGCAGAAGATTGTCAACGGCAATTACAAACCGCAACGCAGTCTGCTTCTGCAGCTGCTGCCGCAGCGAGTGCGCCAACAGATTATGCGATTGAAAAAATAACACCAATCGACGAAAACGAAGCAGGCGCGAGTGCAGTAAGTATGGTTGCTGCTGTCCAAGATTATTATGTCATAACGCTGTCTAAAGATGACTACAACCAAATACTTCAAGACCCAACTGCTTATGATGAGTTAGAGCAAACTTTCCGTGTAATGCAGGCGTTTAGACCATAACAATCAAATACAATTCTAATCTAAAAGGGAGTTTAAGCCATGCAAACTAATCCTAAAGCCTCGACCCCAAGTCCTGATTCAGCCGTCACTGCAGTTCTAGCCACTGATACTCTTAACGCAACAGATAACACAGCAGCTGCCAGTGCAACACCTGAAGCATCAGCTGTTGTCCCATCAAAGACACTATTGCAATTGCTGCAAGACCCACCGTTATTAGCAATCGCCCTTAATTTTGATCCTTTAAAGAAAGCCGCTGATCGTTTAAAGCTGTCTGATGATCAACTAGCGCAATATCATAAAATATTAACTGAAATTGCTGATCATATTACAGAAGTTAATAAGTATATTGCATATGAAAATACAGAACATGCAGTGAGTGCAGTCGCTGCAACGGCAGCAGCAGGCAATACAGATTCACTCTATATGACAACAATTGCAGATTGTCTTGAAAAGCTCCGTGAATCCATACGTCAACTTGATAAGCTAGCCTCTTTAAAAAACCGACCTTTGATCACCGCCATCAAACATCGCATCGAACGCTCATTTGAATTGTTAAATCGAGCAGTGCGAAAACGTTTACATAGTGATGCGATAGGACGGCAAGAAGTCCCATGGCAAATGCATGCCTTTCATAGTGAACAAAGCGTAATAGCACAAGATGCTGATCAACACACTGCATTAGAAAGTTTACTCTCTGATCTGTCAAAAATATTTACCTTCGATGGCAAACCACCGCAATGTTTTATCAGTTATGCTTGGCCCACTGCTAAGCATCGATTTCAAGAATCTTGGGTGCCTTTATTTTTAAAAACATTATGTGCTCACTTAAGATCAGCGGGTATTCATGCGCTTTTAGATATCGAAGATAATGTCGGGGAAAAGCATAGTGAATATTTTAGTCAAGGGGCAAAAGCCTGTGAATATGGACTCGTGTTTTGCACTCCATCTTTAAATGATCGTATTGATGCCTTGAATTATTCCAGTGTGCAGCGTGAGTTAAATCTGATAAAAGAAAAACATGAACAAGATCGCGCTGTTTACAAACAATCCCGTGTGATCTATATGCTAGGAGCAGGGCATGAACACGAATCTTTGCCCGAAGAATGGGTTGATAGAGAATTAATATTTAACTGGCGAGAAAAGAGCTACACACAAAGCTTAAAAATGCTGCTTAGCAGTCTTTATGCATCGCATTACCCAGAATCCTCAGAAGACTATAACTCGCAATGGACACAATTTAACGCGAAGTGGGAAGCATATTATGCCGCTCAGCCTGATCGCACAAAGGCATTAACGCCTGAACAAGTTCAAGCACAACTCTCCAATCCGGCTTATGCATCGCGTATTGCTGCATTAGATGATGAGATATTGAAAGAGCAGCAATACCAAGCCTTGCAAGCTTATTATCAACAACAAATAGAAGATGCCGATGCTTTATTCTCAACGCCGTTGTATCAACTGCCTCAGCGCAATTTAAATTTTACAGGTCGGCAATCACAGCTCGATCAAATTGCCAGGCAACTGGAAAGTAATTCCGTGGGCGTGATCACCCAAAGCGTCGCTGGTTTAGGTGGTGTGGGTAAAAGTAGTTTGGTATTGGAATATGCGCATACAGCACGTATGACAGAGGCAGGCAATCAGGGCGGGGCAGCTGGAGCAGCAGCCGTCAGGGAAGTGGGCTATGACTATATCGTTTGGTTATCCGCAAGAGAACCATTAACAGCATTCTCTAGCTTTGCGCAAGATGTCTTAGGTCTAGATCCGAAAGCGTATAAAAATGATCATGCCACCTTAATGCGTCAGATCTATATGCGTTTGTCCCAAGCATATCCCAATGTTTTACTCGTGCTAGATGATGTCAGTAATAAAGATAAAGTTGAACCTTATTTACCAAAAGAAAAATATAGCGATGGAAAGTTACATATTCTACTGACCTCTCGCAGTGCCCACTGGACAGGTCATGCGGTGATAGAGCTCGATGTCTTTGATCCAACGGATGCCAGAACTTATATCTTAAAGCTTTTAAATCCAGCAGGACAGACACCAACAGAGACAACTGAATCAGCCGATGAATTAGCAAAAGCTTTGGGCTACTTTCCACTGGCTTTATCCCAAGCCGTTGCTTATATCCAACAAACAGGATGTGGCATTGTTGGATATTTAACACGTTATGCAGCGACACACGACAATAAGGCAAAACTATTAAAAGTCCCTTCAGAACAAACACCTGAAGCCTTAGCCCAACATGCACATCAGAAAATGGTCTACACTACTTGGTATTTGTCGATAGAATCATTGAGAGCAACACTCCCCGAAGCAGAGCATCTTTTAAATGTTTGCGCTTATTATGCTCCTGATCCTATTCCCAATCGTGTGATCAATCGAGCCTTTAGCAAAGATGATTTTGGGTTTAATAAAATTCTAAGAGGCCTAAGAGATTATTCATTGATAGCAGTGGAAGAACAAGAAAGCATACAGTTGCATCAGTTGTTGCAGGAAATAATCCGCTTGCATCATCAAGCTCCTGAAAAAAGAGAAGAGTGCATTGCCGATTCAGTGAATACAGTGGGACGTGCATCAGAAACACAAGATTGGATTGTACAAGGCTTAAACCTATTAGATTTGGCATTTACTTATGATAAATGTATAGCGGCAAAAGAGAGTATGGTCGAATGGCAAAACAATAAGCCACTATTAACGCATATCGAGTTAATGCTTATATATTTCGAGGGATTCCACACAATTGGAGAAAAAGCTGGGCAACTTGCGAATAGTGCGGGCCTTCTCTCTGGAGATTTAGGTAACTACCAGAAAAAGGCGGTTTTATTAGAGCGAGCGTTGATAATTAAGGAAGAGCACTTCGGTCGTGATCATATTGAAGTTGCTGGGACATTGATTAATTTTGGTGAAGTATCTAGGCAGTTAGGGAATGCACGTCAGAGCAAAGTTCTTCTAAAACGCGCGCTTAAGATTTTTGAGGCACATTATCCTTCTGATCATATCGAAATGGCAGGAATATTAAATAATTTGGGTATTACTTTTGGGGAGTTAGGGGATGTTCACAATAAGAAGGTTTTGTGTGAACGTGCTCTATTAATTGAAGAAGCACACTTTAGCGCTGATAATATGGACATGGTAATTATCTTGGGTAATTTAGCAGTTGCACTGGGTGATTTGGGTGATACTAGTAAGAAGAAGACCTTATTGAAACGTATTCTTAAAATCGAGGAGGTACATTACGATGAAAATCATCCTACTGTGGCAAAAACATTGACTAATTTGGGTAATGCATATGGTGTCTTGGGTAATGTAAATCAACAGAAAACTTTACAAGAGCGCGCACTTAAGATTCTAGAGTCGCATTACGGCCATGATCATGTTGAAGTAGCTAAAACTCTGGTTAATTTGGGTGAGGCGCTTCAATCTTTAGGTAATGCACATCAGAGTAAAGTTCTTCTAGAACGCGCATTGGCGATTTTTGAAGACTACTACGGCTTTGATCATGTTGACATTGCGAAGACTTTGACTAATTTGGGTATTGCTTTTGGGGATTTAGGTGATGTCAATCAACAGAAAACGGTACTAGAGCGTGCACTGGCAATTGAGGAGAAACACTACGGCGGTGATCATGTGGGAGTAGCGAAGACTTTGACTAATTTGGGTAATGCTTTTGGGGACTTGGGTGATGTAAATCAAAAGAAAACCTTACAAGAGCGTGCATTGACAATTAAAGAGAAACATTATGGCAATAATCATGTAGAAGTAGCGATTACCTTAGGTAACTTAGCGAATGCGATAGGGGACATGGGGGATGTGCATAAAAAGATAGCTCTGCTAAACCGTGCACTCAAAATAGAAGAGGTGCACTATGGAGTTGATCATATTATGACAGCTGAAACTCTGATGAATTTGGGTAATGCTTTTGGGGACTTGGGGAAACTTGATAAAAAGAAGGCTTTCTGTGAGCGTGCGCTGGCGATTAAGGAGAAACACTATGGTTCAGATCACCCAAAAGTAGCAGAGACACTCGTGAATTTAGGTGCAGCGATGGAGAGTATACATGAGAGTAGAGCATTGTATGAGCGTGCTCTATATATTCAAGAAGGCTACTATGGTGTCAATCATTTTGAGACAGCCCAAACTCTGATGAATTTGGGTATTACTTTTGGACAGTCTGGGAGTCCAGATATTAGTAAAGATTTGTTAAAGCGTGCTCTAGTAATTAAAAAGACGCGTTACTGTAATGATCATCCTGAAATAGGGCTTACTCTTATAAATTTAGCTATTACAAATCTAATGTTAGGGGAAAAATTGGCTGCAATAGATCATGTCACCCAGGCCTTAAAAATATTCCAAGCCTTCTATGCAGATCCTAGGCATGCTGACATTCAAAGAGCACAGCAAATATTACAAATGTGCCAACATTTTGGAGATCAAACACAAGCGCCTATATCAGCTCATACATCAACATCAGAACCTACGCAAAGATCAGCGTCTCGATTGGTTGATCATAGTCTTGCTGCTTTAGTGAAAAAATATAAACTCCCAGATGCCTCACAATCGAGCTTGGAAAAAGCCTTTCGCATGGCAGTCGTAAATCATTTTCATACGGATATAAAATTTTTGCTACAACAGGTTCACAATATTAATACACAAGACAGTAATCCAAACAGTCAGAAAACAGCTTTGCATTGGGCCGTACTCAAAGGAAACAAAGAAGCGATATCACTCTTGTTAAAAACTGGTGCCCGATATGATATTCCAGATAGCAGCTGTAAAATGGCATTAGATTACGCCCATGAAGCCGATGATATCGATCTGATTCGATTATTTATCGAGTTTTTTCTTGAAGAAGAAGGTATGGATTTATCTTCATTTAAAATCCCAGTGCTCAGTCGAAATTTCTTTGAATTTTTGCAAGAGAAGAAAATCCTTCCTTTAGATCTACCGTATACAAACTTTGAAAAACACTTTGCGAGTCATGTCCAAAGAGCTGAAGTCCAACAAGCCTACTCAGAATTTTTGGCAGGACGAGTGTCTGTTACTGCAGCCGCAGGATCATCATTAACATCACCACCTACATCTGCCCAAACAAGCGCACCTGGACCGGTTGCTGCATCATCGCAGTCTTCAACTGCAGCAGTCACTGCTTCATCGACATCGGCAGGATTGTTTGGTGTATCACAACCGGCATCACACTTAGCGCAGTTATTACTACAAACACAAAAACAAATCCCTGAATCTGGTCAAGTCCAATTAATTTTTAAAACACAAACAGAAGCAGAAGATTGTCAACGGCAATTACAAGCAGCTTCTGCGGCTGCATCAGCAACAGGCTCACTAACAGACTATGCCATTGAAGCAATCAGAATCATTGATGAAGATAAAGCAGATGCAAGTGCTGCAAGTACGGCCGCTGCCGTTCATGAAAGCTATGCAATCACTTTGATTAAAGCAGACTATAACCGAATCTTACGAAACCCACGTGCCTATGACGAATTAGTACAAACTTTCCAAGTGATGCAACAGCTCCACTCTTAATGAGTGGTGATACTAAAATTTTATTTGTGCTAACTGTAGAGAATGCCTGATATCTACTACCTATAAAAGTAGCCACAAATAGATTTTTTGCTATTTGTGGCTACTTCAAGTATGCTGACAGCCCATATTTAAGCCATTTTTATCGGATAGTCATCATGAGTGGTAAGTTCATTGGTCGAAAGAAAGAGCTGAGCTTGCTCAAAGAGTTGTGGAGCAAGAAATCTGCTAGTCTTGTTGTAATTTATGGTAGACGAAGGATTGGAAAAAGTCGGCTAGCTCAGGAATTTGGGAAAGACTGTCGTTTTTATTCTTTTGAAGGTTTATATACAGAGAAAGGCACTACAAACAAAGATCAACTCCATGCCTTCTATCAACGATTTTCAAGTTATTTTAAAAGCATCAAAAAGAGAAAATTTTTGGACTGGTTGGAGGCTTTTCATGAGTTATCGCTTAAAACAAAAAAAGGCAAAATAGTTATTTTATTGGATGAAATTTCCTGGATGGGTAAATACGACTCCAATTTTTTAGGAAAACTTAAAAATGCTTGGGATATGGATTTTAAACAAAATACAAACCTTATTTTAATTTTATGTGGTTCTGTATCCAGTTGGATTGAGAAAAAATTATTAAAGCATGAAGGATTTTACGGCAGAATTTCTATTAAAATGCGTTTATATGAACAACCATTATTTGATTGTAATCAGTATTGGGATAATAATGATCGTGTTTTCGCTTATGAAAAATTCAAAATTCTATCAGTTACAGGTGGTATTCCAAAATACCTTGAGGAAATTAATCCGAAATTACCCGCAGAAGAAAACATAAAAAAACTTTGTTTTGTGCCGACTGGTCTTCTTTTTAATGATTACAATTATATTTTTTCTTCGATGTTGGAACGTGATAGCAAGGTGTATCAGAAAATAGTACATGTTCTTTGCCAACATAATCTTCTTCGTAATGATATATTAGAAAAATTAGATCAGAAAAGTGGCGGCCTTTTAACGAGCTATATAGATGAATTAGAAGTGTCAGGGTTTATTGCTAGAGATTTTACATGGAATTTGCGTACGGGCGACTTTTCAAAAATAAGCCAATATAGGCTCTCTGATAACTATATTCGTTTTTACACAAAATATATCTTACCTCATACTCCGAAGATTAATAGCGGCCAGTTTGGCTTCCGTTCGATGACGTCATTACCTGGCTGGTCCAGTATAATGGGACTTCAAGTTGAAAATCTCATTCTCAATAATCGTGAAGCTGTATTGTCATTACTAGGTGTCTATCCTGATGAAGTTATTTGTGATGGACCTTTTTTTCAAAGAAAAACGATCAAAACTCAAGGGTGCCAAATTGACTATCTGCTTCAAACAAAGCTTGGGGTTTTGTATCTATGCGAAATCAAATTTACTAGAACGATGATTGGTATAAAAGTGATTAATGATGTAAAAGAAAAAATTAGGCGAATTGCAGTGCCTAAATATGTCTCTATTGTTCCAGTTTTGTTACACATTGGGGCTGTTCAGGACGAAGTCTTGGATACTCAGTTTTTTGGTAAGGTGATCGACATTAGCGAATTATTGGAAGGGTAGCCATGAATCGTATTTTTGCTATTTCTGGCTATCCATTTTTATACCTTTACAGAAGACAATGCTGCTACAACAGGAGTAAACTGGCCCCACAAAAAGTGCTCATTTTACGCTGAGCTGCCAGGAGGCCATTTTCTAATGCGAAACCATCCCGAAGCCCTAACGCCATCTGGTGGTGCAGCGGCTGCTGCTGCCGCGTCAGCAGCCGGTTTGTTCAAACCTGGCAAAACTGAAGTCGATGCTGATAACACAGCAGCCGACGCATCAGGGCGCGCCACCGAGAGCACAACAAGCAACGATATGACTCCGGCTTCAGCGGTATCGGTACAGGCTTTACTGACAGCCCCACCGTTGGTTGCCATTACCTTACGCACTTAAAGCGCGCTGGTGCGATGCTCCCCATCTCGCCTGAAGAGCATCAGGCCTTTGATCGCCTGATCGATGATCTAGCGAGTCATATTAGTACGGTGAATCGCAGTGTTGGAGAAATCAATCGTGATCCAGGTGCGGAAGCATTAGAACTGGGTCCGATCAAAGATCAGTTGCAAGCCATACGGCGTATCACACAAGCACTCAACAGACCGCCTTACACCCAAGAGCGTTCTCGTATTACTGCAATCATATCGGTGATTGAACG
>Ga0316204_10012589_pt1 | contig 10283 bp, 11 predicted proteins | sample 6monrhotite_MG_2_FD_205661 | JGI IMG/M metagenome (GOLD analysis project Ga0316204, IMG submission 205661) | Microbial mat bacterial communities from mineral coupon in-situ incubated in ocean water Damariscotta River, Maine, United States -... | ecosystem: Environmental > Aquatic > Marine >... | reverse complement strand
AGATATATTTCTCCATGATCATAAAGATTTCAAACAGCTGCTAGCTATTGTTGGCATGGCCCGTTCACTTGATCCCTATCTAGTCGAGAAAGACTATTGGATCATGCACTGCCTCTATAGCCTAAAGCAGGCTGGCTTCACCTTTCACATGAAGGGTGGCACGTCTCTTTCCAAGGGATTTGATATCATCCGGCGGTTTTCCGAAGACATCGACATAAAAATTGAGCCCCCGGAACAGCTAAAGGTCAAAACAGGTAAAAATCATACTAAGGTGGCCCACATACAAAGCAGGAAAGACTACTATGACTGGCTGGCAACCAATATGTCTCTCCCTGGCATTATTGAAGTGGGATTTGATGAAATATATCCGAATCAGCCCCTAACCATCAGCTCATGGGCCTATGACCATGCTGCAAACATGTTACTTTCCGGCCTTATTGATAACCGCGCTATCGAAGTTGACTGTTATCTACCTGGATACACCTTTGTGGAAAAGCTCCAGGCAATATCGACAAAATATCGCAGGCGCACCGAAGGCCATCCGTTGCCAGCTAATTTTCTAAGACACTATTACGACATATATTGTTTGCTTGCAAATGAGATGGTGCAGGCTTTTATTGGTACTGATGAGTACCATGCACACAAACAGAAAAGATTTCCAGCAGCCGACAACAAGAGCATAAAGGAAAATCAAGCATTTCTTCTTGAGGATATAGTCCTTAAAGAAGAATTGAAAAAGGCTTATGAGGGCACTGCCGCTCTATATTACGAAGGCCAACCGCCGTTCCAGACATTACTGGGCCGCATTCACGAAAACATAGATAGACTGTAATGCAAATTGGTGCTCTTTAAACAAAGGTGGTCTAGTCACCGTCATGAAGTAATAGGCCAATTACGACTGCTAATTGCTTTTATTCAAGGCATCTAAAATTCCTTTTGAGCTCTTTCATTGGGCTGCGTCTGGTTACCCTTTTATTGCGCTTTCGGGATTATGGACCTGACCTTACCGTTATAATGAAGAAGGCAAAGTCTCGGGTCCTGTCCGGCGTCGATTGAAGCAATGAAGTGCGCAGGGAGTTCAATTTTGGTTACCGGCCCTATAACTTGATAGCAGCTATTGGCCGTAACAACGATGTCGCTGGACATGTGTTGTATCAGCGAAGTTCTGCAAAAGTCACCTTTGTTAAAACGCAGTGAAGCATCCTCAACAACGACGCCCCATAAAATTTGATTGTTAGCGGTATTGGTCCCGAGATCAGGGATAGTAATGATGTGTGCTTCAGTCAGGGTCGTATCGATTTTCATGACTTCTTTGCTTTCTATGGCAGGGCTGAAAATATCAGTTCGGAAAGATAGGATAGAGCACGTTGGCTGAACCGTGCGACATATTCAAAACACGAGTTTAGAAACTCGGTGTTGCATGCGCGCATGTAGCGGAGCCCCACACTCTTTATGGTGAAGAAACGCGCTTTATCGCGGCTCTGAATGCTTGACGCTTCTTGCTCAGGCGATTTCTTAAGGGTGATCGTCATTGTGGTTCCCGTCGCGGTTGGTATAGGACCATTTTCTATCAATGAATTGTAGGTAAGCGACCTGTGTCTCGAGAGGTGCCAAGAGCAAAACTGGTAATGTGCAGTTCCATTGCAATTCGCTGTAAAGCCTCTGTCTTGCCGCTCAGCAAGAGTTCCAACGGGGAACGGTCAGCCAAGTTAGCAAGGGGCCATCGCAGCCATTTTCTAATGTTTGGTGGTGTGCCCACAGCTTCTCGCAGAATCTTGTTGATAGTTATTATGGTGCTTAGGTGCATGTATGCTTCAAGAGTGAGGTTGTGGGCTTGGTTGGTTTCCCACGCTACCAATTTTTGGTGGCCTTCAAGCTGAAACAGCCGCCTCGTACTTTCTCTATCAAGGCCCCACTGGCGAGCAATACAGAGCGCAAGGTGCATGGCCAGCTTTTGATACATTGGCTCAACAATTTCATTTGGGCGCGTACAGGAGTTTGTAGGGGTCATTTCATGTTCTCCTGCCTAAATTCAGCTTGGAGAAGCCTTTCAAACGCAGACCCATCACGGCGCGTAAGGTTGGGCACATAGCGGCTATATACTTCGAATAACATCTTGGTATTGGCGTGCCCCATCTGACGTGCGATCCACTCAGGGTTTTCCCCAGCGGCTAACCAAAGCATAGCTGCGGTATGGCGCGTTTGGTATGGGCGCCGTTTTGGAATATCCAAGTATCGAAGTAGGGGGTACCAAACACGTTGGGTAACGTTACGATTGTGCAGGGGGCCGCCATTTCTAGTGGAGAACACAAAGTCGCTTGCCGGTAGGTTGTTGGCATGAAGCTGTTTTAGGTTATCAAAAACCAGCGTATTCATGTCTACTTCACGGGAGGACCCTTCGGTCTTGGTGCCAACCATCTGGCCTTGAACTAGAGCCTCGCGGACCAGAATTTGCCGCCGCTCAAAATCTACATATTTCCATCTAAGGCCATCAATTTCACTGGAACGCAGCCCGGTAAAAAATCGAACAGTGTAGTACGCCTTAAAGTCGTCCCGGACGGTCGCTAAAATTGCTTGTACATCGGCTAAAGTGAAGGGATCAACTTTTGGCTTGGCTTCTTTGAGGCGTTTGATGTTGATCCAAGGGTTCTTAAAATCAAAGCGTTCGGATGCCTCAACGAGAATCATACGTAGCGGAATCATGATGTGATTCACTCGAGAAGCTGACAACAATCCGTTTGACTGGCCTGGCTCACCAGTAAGGTAGGCCCGGAACTGCAAGATTAGGGCTTTGTCTATTTCGTCGATTCGTTTCCCTTTAAAATAAGGAAGGATGTGTTTGTCCAGGCTAATGCGGTTGATCGCCTGATATGATTGCCTCCACTCAACTTGCTTTTCCGAAAACCAGATTTCTGTGAAATGTTCAAAAGAAAAAGGTGCCGACCTTTGCTCAGTGGTTCGTTGCTGCTGCCCTTTAAATTTGGCAGCGGATTGGCCGTTTGGGAAATATTCCAAATAGTCAAAGGTTCCAAGTGTGATCTCTGCTTCCATTCGCTTCAGAAGGTGCAGAGCACTTTTGCGGTTGGCGGGCGTGTCAGGCGCACGGGTATATTCTTTGTAACGCAACCCTTTATACCGGAAGTCAATATAAATGCGTTGGTTGCGAGAGCCGAGCGTGGCCATTTTATTGAGCCAAGCCAGAGAAGTTGTTGAGGGCGGGTGCGCCGCTCCGCATGTCTTGTTCGACCTTTTCCCACACATAGAGGATTTTGCGACCGCCAAAGGGACGAATATAATGCACTCCCTCCAACAAAACGCTGTCTTTCAGTCTTTCTCTGATAGTGCGGGCGTCATATTTGATTTTTCTGGCCAACTCATCTGTTGTTAAGTATGTTGTGTTCATCTTTTTAGAACCCCTAAGCTTGAAATGATGTCTATAAGCATCAAGTTAATAGCTGTGCGGATGAATGTCAACAGAAAATGATGCTTATAGACATCATTTGAATATTTTGTGGGTCATATGATAAGATTTAGACTAAAGGAAATGATGTCCGACAAGGGGTTTGATGAAGATCGAAAAATTACTTTTGAAGAGGTTTCTCGAGCGACAGGTATTCATCGAACTACGTTGACCAAGGTAGCTAACCAAAAGGGTTACAATGCATCTACGGACATTATTGATAAGCTCTGTGACTACTTCAGTGTGCCCGTCGAAAAACTGATTGAGCACATTCCAAGTTCTCGCAATGAATCTGTATAGGTTTCAAATACACTAGAAAGTCAGATGGACGCAAAAGCTCACGGTCCCTAAATGGTCCCTTTTTTGGTCCCTTTTCGGAGGACGAACCTCATGTGCGACGTAAGTCTTTGAAAATAATAGAAAAATTGGTGGAGCCGAGGGGGCTCGAACCCCTGACCTCTACACTGCCAGTGTAGCGCTCTCCCAGCTGAGCTACGGCCCCTAAATACCCGGGAATGGGAAACCCCCGGGCAAAAAAATTATGCCTCGTCAGACGTAAGCTTGGTGTCTACCATCGCGGCGACTTCGGTATCGTCGTCATCGTCGAGGCTAACGGCATCGTCAGATTCGGCGTCTAGATCAATATCATCTTCGTCATCGCCATCATCATCAGATGTTTTTTCTTTTTCTTTTTCCACTTTAACCGCAGCAACAATGGGTTGCTTGGTTTTCAGTATAGGCTCAGCTTTGAAGTCTACACCGCACGCTATGCATACGATTGGATCGTCATTGCCAAGATCATAAAAGCGTTCGCCGCATTTCGGGCAAGTGCGCTTTGCGCCCCATTCGGGTTTTACCACGTCTCTCTCCTTGATATTGGACACGCTTTAAAGCTAAGAATTGGCGCATGCATTGCCACGATAGCGCTCGCCTGTCAAAGCATAACTGCTGCGTCTGCTATTTATATGGAAAACTAATTGTGCCAAGTCTTGTTTCACAGCCGGGAAAACCCCTTATCGGCGAAGTCGAAATTCCCGGGGATAAATCTATTTCACACCGCGCGTTAATGTTTGCGGCGCTCGCAGTAGGGGAAAGCCGAATCTCTGGTCTTCTTGAAGGCGAAGACGTTTTGGCGACAGCCGAAGCTATGCGGTCCATGGGCGCCACGATCGACCGAATTGGCGCTGGCGAGTGGCGCGTACACGGGGTTGGAGTCGGCGGCTTGATGGCGCCCGATAATATTATAGATATGGGTAACAGCGGCACATCAACCCGGTTGCTGATGGGCTTGATATCAAGTCATGACATAACCGTGGGTATGACAGGCGATGCCAGCTTACGGGGCAGACCTATGAGCAGGGTGATTAAACCTTTAAGCGAAACGGGCGCTGAAATTGAGGCCCGCGACGGTAAGTTTCTGCCCGTGACGATCAAGGGCACCGACATGCCTATGCCGCAGGATTTTACACCACAGATGGCAAGCGCGCAGGTGAAATCAGCGATTTTGCTAGCTGGTTTGAACACGCCTGGTATCACGAGAGTCCGCGAAAAAATCGCCACTCGTGACCATAGTGAACGCATGCTTAAATCAATGGGTGCGGATATAACCACTGCGCTGCAGGGCGATGAACGCGTGATAAGCCTTGTTGGTCAACCAGAACTAACGCCAATAAACCTGGAGGTCCCGGGTGACATATCATCTAGCGCCTTTCTGCTGGTTGCGGCCAGCATTATACCGGGCAGTGATGTAACGCTGAAGGGTGTGGGCATGAACCCGCTAAGAACAGGTGTTATAGATGCTCTCAAAGCAATGGGCGCGCATATTACGGTAATAAATGAACGCGAACTTGGCGGCGAGCCGGTAGCCGACTTGAACGTGCAGGGTGCACAACTGAAGGCGGTAAAAAAATTGCCTGTTGATCCTTCAACCATGATTGACGAGTTTCCTGTGCTTTTTTGCGCCGCGGCGACAGCCGAGGGTACAAGCCGCTTTACTGGCCTTGAGGAACTGCGTGTTAAAGAAAGTGACCGCCTGGCTGCGATGGCTACTGGTCTGAAAGCAAACGGGGTTGCGGTGACTGAGCTTGATGATGGCTTGGAAATTAAGGGTATGGCTGGCTGCGTGCCTGGTGGCGGCACCGTGGAAACATTCCTCGATCACCGTATCGCCATGAGCTTTGCGATTTTAGGGCAAATGGCCAATGCGCCAATTATTATTGACGACGCAAGCCCTATTCAAACCAGCTTTCCAACCTTCACCAATTTGATGCAGGGGCTGGGAGCGGGCATGGAAGTGCATAACACTCCCTAATTATGCCCCGACTATGCCCACACTATGCCCCGGCTACGCCCCAACTATGCTCTGTCAGGAAACTCGGCGAATGTAACGATGTGGCCGCCCGGTTCATTGTAGCTGATCTCTTTCGCGCCGTAAAAGGTTTCGCGCTCTGCCATTTGTACGGGGTAGCCGTCCATCTTGGACTTAATAGCTTCAAGATCATCCACTGTTACATAAAGCATCATTGGCGCAGCGACGGCTGCCGCCGCCATAGTTTTGCTGTCCTCAAGGATACCTGTTCGTGTTTGGAACATCACTTGGTTGGCGCCGTTCACCAAAATGGCAAACCCTATGTGGTCCCCTTCCGGCACCTGAACGCTAATCTCAAATCCTATTTTCTTAAAAAATTCAGCGGAGGGCTCGACGCGCTCGACCGCTAAATTGGCAGTTAATTGCTGGATCATTCCATTATCCTTTGTCTGTTTGGGCTAAACCAAAATGTTCCCTGTTTGTTCCTTTTGTACCATGCTCATACTTACGAGTCTAGAAAGACATTGCGCTGGATAAAAGCTGTGGGTGTTTCTATAAGAAGCCAAATTAGACTTTATGAGGTGATTCGCAGTGATTATAGCGATTGACGGTCCCGCAGCTGCAGGTAAGGGCACGCTTGCCAAGCGACTGGCGGCGAAATTTGATTTTGCCCTTCTTGATACCGGTGCCTTGTACCGGGCGGTGGCGCTAACGCTTATTAAGGCGGGGCTGGATCCTGCAGATGAAGTAGCCGCCGCGTGTGTCTCCGCTGACTTTGACCTGTCGATTATTAGTGACCCTCAACTGCGAGCGGAGACAACCGGCGGGGCCGCTTCCTTAGTAGCCGCAATGCCAGACGTTCGGCGTAACCTTTTGCAATTACAGCGTAATTACGCAAATAACCCGCCGGAAGGCAAGAAAGGCATTGTCCTTGATGGCCGGGACATTGGCACTGTTGTTTGCCCGAAAGCAGATTTGAAATTATATGTAACCGCTTCTGCAGAGGTGCGTGCACGTCGCCGAATGGAAGAGGCAGTCCTTCGAGGCGAAAAGGCTGAATATGTTGATATTTTGGCTGAAGTTAAGGAGCGAGACGAGCGCGATATGAACCGTGCACAGGCTCCCTTGAAGCCCGCAGCAGATGCGCTCTTGCTTGATACAACTTTATTAGATATAGACGCCGTGTTTTTACGGGCGGTTCAAATTGTAGAAGCTACAGGCAATACAGGCTGAACTTTGCCCCAATATCCGAAGATGCTGCACATGTGGTTTGTGGGTTCTCGAAAAGGAATTCGCCAATTTATTGTTTTGGTATTAGAGGCTTTCAAACGCCAGAAAACGACTGGATGGTCCTGTCGTTAAACCCGTTTGGAGGAAGACCGCCGGAGCCAACCGGCTGGCACGAATAGAAAATGATACTTGAAAGGAAGACTTGAATGTCTGAACTGGCGACAATGCCAAGCGTCTCTGATTTTGAGGCGATGCTCAACGAAACAATCCCTGCTGATGGTGGCTTTGAAGGCCGCGTAGTAACGGGTACCGTTGTAGCGCTCGAAAATGATTTTGCGATCGTGGATATCGGCCTAAAAGCCGAAGGCCGCGTTCCTCTCAAAGAATTTGCAGCCCCAGGCCAACCGGCTGAGCTTGCTGTTGGTGACGATGTAGAAGTGTTTGTTGACCGCATTGAGAATGCGCTTGGCGAAGCTATCTTGTCCCGCGACAAAGCGCGCCGCGAAGAAGCCTGGACTGAACTAGAAAAAGCGTTTGAAGGCGATGCCCGTGTTACTGGCGTTATCTTTGGCCGCGTTAAAGGCGGCTTCACAGTTGACCTTAACGGCGCTGTGGCGTTCCTTCCTGGTTCTCAGGTTGATATCCGCCCAATCCGCGACGTTACACCGCTGATGAACATCGAGCAGCCGTTCATGATCCTGAAAATGGATCGTCGTCGCGGCAACATCGTTGTTTCTCGTCGGTCTATCCTCGAAGAGGACCGCCAGGAACAGCGCGCTGAGCTTCTCGGCAAGCTTAAAGAAGGTGATGCGGTTGACGGTGTTGTTAAGAACATCACTGATTACGGTGCCTTTGTTGACCTTGGCGGCATTGACGGCTTGCTCCACGTAACCGACATGAGCTGGCGCCGTGTGAACCATCCTTCTGAAGTTCTCACAATTGGTGAGACCGTGAAGGTACAAGTGGTTCGCATCAACCCTGAAACACAGCGTATCAGCCTCGGCATGAAACAACTTGCCGAAGACCCATGGGCTGGCATTGAAGCCAACTATGTGAGCGGTGCCAAGTTTAAAGGCGTTGTTACTAACATCACCGATTACGGTGCTTTTGTTGAGCTAGAGCCTGGTGTTGAAGGCCTTGTGCACGTTTCAGAAATGAGCTGGGTTAAGAAAAACATCCACCCTGGCAAGATCGTTTCTACTTCTCAAGAAGTTGAAGTGATGGTTCTGGAAGTTGACCAGTCGAAGCGACGCATTTCGCTTGGCCTCAAGCAGTGTGGTGATAACCCATGGGATGCGTTTGCAGACCGGTTCCCGGCCAATACCGAGATTGAAGGCGAAGTTAAGAACATCACTGAATTTGGCCTGTTTATCGGCCTTGAAGGCGATGTTGACGGCATGGTTCACCTGTCTGATATTTCTTGGGACCGCAGCGGTGAAGACGCGCTGTCGGAATATAAGAAAGGCGACATGGTTAAAGCTATTGTGCTTGACGTTGATACTACAAAAGAGCGTATCAGCCTGGGTATCAAGCAGCTTGGCGGTGATCCGTTTGCAGGCGTTTCTACCAAGAAGCGCGGTGAGCAAGTGACGTGTGTTGTTACAGCGGTTAACGAAAACGGTGTTGAAGTAGAAGTTGGTGATACGGGCATGACGTCCTTCATTCGCCGCTCTGACCTTGCACGTGACCGCGGCGATCAACGCCCAGAGCGCTTCTCTGAAGGTGACAAGCTTGACGCAATGATCACAGGCGTCGACAAATCTAGCCGCAAGGTTAGCCTGTCGATCAAAGCGCTTGAGATGGCGGAAGAAAAAGCAGCCGTTGAGCAATATGGTTCAGCCGATAGTGGCGCAAGTCTGGGAGACATCCTTGGCGCTGCGCTTGAAAAGGCTAAAGACGACAAATAATTGTCGCTCTGAATAGAATTTGAAAAGGCCGTCCCGAGGGGCGGCCTTTTTTGTTGGTGCATTTAAGCTTGGTTTTCGGCAGAAAACTGCCAAAAATAAAAGAATTTTCCGCGGAAAAAGAAAGCATCAATACCATCGGAAATATTGGAATTTGCGCTGAAGATTAACGGAACCCTAACAAAGCGGATACAAAAAGCCTTTCTTTTTAACGACTTACTTGACGAACGCTGTTTCAAATGGCACGCTTTGATTGAGACTAATGGGTGAGACAGTTTTACGTGCGGTTAGAGGTACCATCCAAGGGACGATGCAGATGATCAAATCAGAGTTGATTACCAAAATTGCCGATGCCAACCCCCATCTGTATTACAGGGATGTTGAGCGTATTGTTTCGAAGATTTTTGACGAAATTACGAGTGCACTTTCGCGCGGAGACCGGGTGGAACTCAGGGGTTTTGGAGCCTTTTCCGTTAAAACACGGCCTGCCCGAACCGGACGAAATCCGCGTACTGGCGAAACGGTACAAGTTGCCAAAAAACAGGTACCTTATTTTAAAACCGGTAAAGACCTACGCGAACGTCTTAACGACTAATTGTTGTTTACAAAGTTTGCGACAGGCACCCTATGGCTAAATCTTTAACGCGACTGATTCGCCGCCTGGCTTGGATTTTAATCGGGCTATGTCTGATATTTTTCTCAGTCAATAACCGCGGCGCAGTAGAAATTTCGTTTAGGCCGCTGGCTGAAAGCTATGCGATTCCGATTTGGTGGATTCTTTTTGCGGGCATTTTCATAGGCTTAATCGTTTCCGCGGCGGTAACTAGCTGGTTGCGGCTAGAAGGGTTTACTAAAAGACGGAAAGCAGAACGCCGAGCCGATTATCTGGATGATCAGATGTCGGCGATGGCTGAAGACGCCTACGAAGGGAAAGCCCACCGGGCACACAGCGCTGCATCTGAAGAATTGGCAGCTGATACGGGCGCGGCAAAGCCAGCGATAGCTGGGCGCGAAAAGCCTTCCGGCGAGCCTGTATAGGCGAGCCTTGCAAGCACCCGCAAAGCAGGCTAAACCCACCATAGAATAAAACTTATATTTTCTTCAAAGCCCTACTGGCATTGGCGTTGAACCGGAAAGCCTACAATGAGTAATCCCACAGAAATATCAGACGATTTCTTAGGCGCGCCTATTTTTTGCGCGCTTGATACAGTGGATGTACCGGTTGCGGTTTCGCTGGCAAAGGCGCTGGTCGGAACAGTTGGCGGGGTGAAGCTGGGGCTTGAATTTTACTGCGCAAACGGCGCGGACGGATTTAAAGCTGTGGCTGAAACCGGCATGCCGATTTTCCTCGATTTAAAGTTTCACGACATACCAAACACTG
>Ga0316204_10012587_pt1 | contig 10286 bp, 8 predicted proteins | sample 6monrhotite_MG_2_FD_205661 | JGI IMG/M metagenome (GOLD analysis project Ga0316204, IMG submission 205661) | Microbial mat bacterial communities from mineral coupon in-situ incubated in ocean water Damariscotta River, Maine, United States -... | ecosystem: Environmental > Aquatic > Marine >... | reverse complement strand
GCCTCGCCACCACCCTAGCCCTCGTCGCCGTCGCGGTGGCCTGCTCCGACTCGGCCGACTCCGAACCCGTTGCAGAACCCGACGGAGCCATGGCCGCGCGACTGGAAGCGCAACTCTCGACGCTGGCCGCGGACTCGATGGAAGGGCGCGCCACCGGTACGCCCGGTGCCGCTCGCGCCGCCCGTTTCCTCGCGGCAGAGCTGGAGAAGGCGGGCGTCGAACCGGCTGGGGACGACGGCGGGTACTTCCAGGCCGTGCCCATTGCCGAGGTAACCGTCGAGGGCCGGACACGGATGCTGCTGCCGTCGGCAGAACTCGACTTCGACACCCTGCCCGCCGCGTCCATCCTCACGGACGAGGTCAATGTTCTGGGTGTCATCCGAGGGTCCGATCCTGACGTCGCAGGTGAAGCGGTCGTCCTCGGGGCACACTTCGATCACGTCGGAATCGGCCCGGCCGTCGACGGCGACTCGATCTACAATGGCGCCGACGACGACGGATCCGGCACGGTCGCCGTCCTGGAGATCGCGCGGCAGCTCGTGCTCGGCGAAGCGCCCCGGCGCACCGTGGTCATCGTGCTCAGTACGGGAGAGGAGGTCGGACTCCTCGGAACACGCTGGTACATCGAAAACCCGGTGATCCCGATGGAGCAGACCGTCGCCGACCTGCAGATCGAGATGGTCGGGCGACCCGATTCGATCGCCGGCGGCTTCGGGCGAGGCTGGCTGACCGGCTTCGAGCGGACGACGATGGGAGATCAGCTCGCCGCCGCAGGCTCGCCGATCGTGCCCGACACTCGACTGGAGATGAACTTCTTCTTTCGAAGCGACAACATCGCATTCGCTCGGCTCGGCATCCCGGCCCACACACTGTCGTCGTACAACATGCATACGGATTACCACACGCCGTCCGACGAGGTGGAGCATGTCGACTTCGATCACATGGCCGCTCTGGTCGAAGCGGCCGTCGAGGCCGTGCGGTTCCTGGCGGACGGACCGACGCCGGAGTGGAAGCCGGGTGGCATGGACGGACTGACCGGGAACTGACCGGAATTCAGTCCTCGGGCTCACCATCGCTCGAGGTGAGTCCATCCAGATACGCCTGACGCGCGGCCGTCAGTCGCGTCGCCTCTTGGGCGCGCCACGCCATGATGCGGGCGTGGTCGCCGGAGCGGAGGACCTCGGGTACCGCGTGCCCCCGGTAGTCGGCGGGGCGCGTGTAGGAAGGTGCCGACAGGATGCCTTCGTCATAGAACGAATCGGTCGCCGCGGCGTCGTGATCTCCGATGGCGCCCGGCAACAGCCGCACTACGGCGTCGGTGACGGCGAGCGCACCGATTTCTCCGCCGGACAGAACGAAGTCGCCGAGCGAGATCTCTTCCGTGGCCAGATGTTCGGCCACGCGCTGGTCGACGTCCTTATAGTGCCCGCAGAGTAACGTCAGCTCCGAGCCCACGGAGAGTCGCACCGCATCAGCGTGTCGGAAGGGTCGGCCGCGGGCCGACAGCAGAACAACCGGCCCTGCCGGCTTCAGGTCATCGACCGCCTCGAAGAACGGCTCCGGCTTCATGACCATTCCGGCGCCGCCGCCGTACGGCAGACCATCGACCGTCCGATGACGATCGTGCGTGTAGTCCCGGAGGTCGACGAGCCGGTACTCGACGAGGCCCGCATCCGCGGCCCGTGCCGGGATCGACAGGCTGAGTGGCCCGCGAAAGAAGTCGGGGAAGATCGTGACGATGTTGATCTTCAATGGGCCACGGCCGTCGGAGTCGCTCATAGCTCCAGCAACCCGTCGGGGGGATCGACCACGATGGTGCCGGCATCGATATCCACCTGCAGGACGACATGGTCCAGGAACGGGATGATGTGCTCCCGTTCCGGTCCGCGGACCTGCAGCAGGTGAGCCGGCTCGACGTCGAAGACTTCGGTCACGGCGCCAAGAACCACCCCTTCGGTGGTCTTCACCGACAGACCCAGAAGCTGGTGATAGAAGAACTCGCCTTCCTCGAGCGGTTCGAGATCCTCCAGACGCCGGAAGAGGTACCCCCCACGGAGTCGGTCGGCCTGGCTGCGTGTTTCGACGCCGCCGAAGAAGACCAGAAAGCCATTCCGGAAGGGACGGACATCGTCGACTCGGAGCGGCGGGAGGTCTGGATCGGGCTCATCGTCCGCCGCACCCCCCATCAACAAAACCACCCCGGGGGCGAATACGCCCTCGGGGTGATCAGTCAACGGAAAGACGAACATCTCGCCCTGAGTGCCGTGGGGCTTGCTGAGATGCCCTACGACCAGAAACGTCGGGTCAGGTCGACCCATGGTTCCGAGAAGTCCGAGGTTACTCGGACGTCTCCTCTTCCTCTGCAGGCGCGTCTTCCGCGGCAGGCTCTTCGGCCGCCTCATCGGCGCCCTCGCCTTCGGCAGCAGCGGCTTCGGCGGCAGCTTCGGCCTCCGCGGCAGCAGCAGCTTCAGCGGCAGCAGCTTCAGCGGCAGCAGCTTCCGCAGCCTCGGCTTCGGCAGCTTCCGCAGCAGCGGCAGCGACCTCGGCAGCACGCTTGGCGGCGAGCTCCTCAGCACGCTTGGCTTCGCGGGCCTCTTTGTCCTCTACGCCCACGGCAACGGCAGCATCACCGCCCCGGCGGGCCTTTGAGATCAGCGACTTCATCGTTCCGGACGGCTGAGCGCCCTTTCCGAGCCAGTGATCGAGGCGATCGAGGTCCACAACCAGACGAGCGGGATGCGAGAGCGGCTTGTAATAGCCGAGCGTCTCGACAAAACGTCCATCGCGAGGGGCAGCGCTATCGGCTACCACGATCCGGAAGTGGGCTTGCTTCTTCCGGCCCATCCGCCGGAGTCGAATCTTTGCAGGCATGTTCTTTGTTGTTTGACGACGCAGACATACGTCGATCGACCGGGGGCCGATTCGTAGACAGACGCATACGATACAAGAGTCCAGAGCAGGTGTACACCCAGGACCCCTGAGGGGGGCCACGCGCGAGGACTAGCCTGCAGGGTCACCTCCCCGTGACCCCCGCCCTCGCGCGCGGCGGTTCGCTAGCGGCGGGCCTCCACGAGGCGGGCGGATCCAACACTCGAGTCCGGCATCCGGGCTGCACTTTCGAGCACAACGGCACCGGGTGAGATCGTCGCCTGAGCGAGGTCGCCCAGGTCCGAATCCATGGTCGACTGGAACGTCCCGACGTACTCGTTCGTGTAGACGAGGATCTCGGCTCCCTCGAACCAGTCGCGAGCCACTCCCTCTCCCGATTCCGTGTCCAGACGATACCGCAGATTGATCGAATACTTGATCGCCTGCGGACCGGGAAGGACCAGGGAGATCGAGCTTCGTGAATTTCCTCCGCTGGATCCGAGCAGGTACTGCTTCCGGTCGTCGTTGACCGCGATCACGCGGATCGTGCCCACCGGCGGCTCGGCCCCGAAGCGTGCTCGAGACTCGGTCACCCACGTGGCCTCCAGGGCGACCTCGAGTTCCTCCTCTCCGTACGTCACGGACTGGACCCGCATCCGGATGGGTCCGGCGGTGAAGGAATCCTCTTCACCAAACGACAGCCGGCCGAGCGGGACTCGCTTGAAGGCATCCCATTCGGTCGAGAGCTGGATGCGCTCGATCGCGTTCATCGTCGGGGCGAGGGTACCCGCGGGTGCGGACAGAATCGGCACATCGAAGTGTGCCCACTCCCCCGCTCCTCCCAGCCATTCATACCCATCGATGAGCGGCGCGTACCGCTGATCGGGGTTGTAGAGGCGCCCGCGGGGAGTGCTCCGCTCGTCCCGGCCATCCGTCGTCTGCACCCGGAGCTCCAGAGTCGCCATCCGGGGCACGATCGACAGTTCCGTGTCCGCGGTCGCGATCACCGCGTCGATCCGATCGATCCCGGCCCCACGCGTCGACCGCTTGCCGGGGGCGAACTCGAGCGATTGCACGACCATTTCGGGGACGGGGACCTCGCCTTCCAGCGCGTGGACCTCGAAGAACGTCGTCGTCCGCTCTCCCCGGTCCGCGAAGCGCATCACCAGGACCGGCGTCAGCACGAGAAATACACCCAGGCCCCAGATCGTCTGGCGAGTTCGCCGGGTCCCGTACTGGAAGGCGATGATCGAGAGAGCCGCCACGAGCACGAAAATGTCCACTGCGACGTCGGGTCCGGGCCCGAGTGTGATCACGTTGGTCGGCGCGCGCAGCAGCGATCCCAGCACACTCTTGCCGGCGTATCCCGCCAATCCGAGAAAGAGGGTGCCCTTCAGGTCCCGGGTCACGGCTGCCAAGGCAACCACGACCGCCAGCAGGCCACCATGGAAGAAGGCGGATTGCGCGAGGTGCCCCGCCAGGCCGTCCGTCGTTCCGAACTCCAGAATCGCTACTGCCTGAAACGTCAGCGGAAGCGCGAGAAGAAACAGGCTGAGGAACAGCCCCTTGGCGGCCAGCACGGCCATGGGTGAGAAGGGCCGGCTGCTCCAGAAGGCACTCCGGTGGGACACGTTGTCTTCTTGGATCACCAGAGCGGCAATGAGGATCATCACGAGGGTGAGGATGGACCCACGAAGTCCCGCCCCGCCCAGCATCGCTCCGATGGCTCCGCCACCGAAGTATCGGGTCTGGTCCGCGGGCAGGAAGGCGTCAGCCGTGAGGACGAGCGTGAGGAATCCGACCAGGGGCCAGTAGCGCCTGAGGTCCTTCCTGAAGACGTGAAACACCTGCGCGATACGGCTCATCCTAGCCCCCCTTCTCGTTCCCAGTCGCGACCGCCGAGCCCCTCGGCGGCCAAGGCGACGAAGACTTCTCGTAGACTCGTCTGCCGCAGCTCGATCGAGCGGCTTCCGAGCAGCTGTCCCTTCACTTCTTCTTCCCATCCGTTGGCGCCGTGATCGCATGTGACGAACTCGACACGTTCCCCGGCTCGCCGGGGCGACAGCCACGTGGGCGGCAGAGCATCGAGTTCGACGAGCGGACCGCGGTCCATGCGGACCTCGACGCGCCGAAAGCGGTCCCGAAGCACGTCCATCGGTTCCGACAGGATCAGACGACCTCGATCCAGAAAGCCGACCCAGTCCGCGAGCATCTCCAACTCCCCGATGTCATGGGAGCAGATGAAGACGGTCCACGACTGCTCCTGTGCAAGATCGAGCAGGCCGTGTACGAGCTCGTCCTTCACGAGCGCATCCATTCCGGTGAACGGCTCGTCCATAACGAGGATCTCCGGACGTGGCGCCAGGGCCGCCAGCAGTGCCGCCTTCATCTTCTGACCGCGGGACATGCGCTTGATACGCTGGTCCCCGGGAAGGCGGAAGCGTTCACGGAGTTCGGCGGCGAGCATGTAGTCCCACTGCGGATAGAGCGGAGCGAGATAGCGCTCGAGCTGATCCACGGTCATCCATTCGGGCAGGTCCTGACCCTCTGCTACGTAAGCGAGCCAGTGCCGGTCGCCGGGCCGAAGACCCGTCGCGTCCCGCCCTCCGATCCATGCCTGCCCCGCCGTGGGACGAAGCAGCCCGAGCAGGATCCGCATCAGTGTGGTCTTGCCAGCGCCGTTCGGTCCCAGGAGTGCATAGAGCGATCCCCGCGGCACCGTCAGATCGACGCCCCGGAGCGCTTCGTGGCGGCCGTACCGGTGCACGAGCCCTTCGGTGTGGATCGCGGCGTCAGCCCAATCACCCTTAGCCAGCTGCACGTCTGCCCCCTTGGCTCGTGGCGCTCCATTCATCTTCGGTCTCGTCGTCGCCCGCTCGCTCCTCGGATTGGAATCCCGCTGGACCGAACAGCTCTGCCCACGAGTCGGCGACCGCATCCCGCACATCGGGGAGCGTCAGCCCAACCCGCCGCGCCTCCACCAGGAAGCGTTCGAGCTCGTGGGTCACCAGCTCCCGCCGAGCCTGGGGAGACGCCGGCCCCCACTCCGCCACGAGGGTTCCGATTCCCGGCTTGACCTCGAGCAGCCCGGAACGAACCAGCTCGGCGACGGCTTTTTGCGCCGTGTTCGGATTGATTTTCAGCTCGTGGCTGAGAATCCGAACGCTCGGGAACGGGCTGCCCGGCGGGAGTTCCCCGGACACGACCGCCCGCGTTGCGGCATAAACCAGCTCGCGAGCTGGCGAGGAGCCGGGGCGGAGATCAACACGAAAGGGCAACATAGGTGTACTATGGTACCTAGTACACATGGATGTCAAGCCAACTACCCGTGGCGGTGCGGCACCCGCTTGACCGGCTCTCGATCGGTATTATTATCACACTCGATATAATATCAGGAGATACAATCGATGACCGCTCGCCTCCGCCCGAACGTCTTTCACATCCTCGTGACCCTCGCGGCCGGAGACCGTCACGGCTCCGCCATCTCCCGTGAGGTCCTCGAGCGAACCGGGGGTTCCGTACACCTGTGGCCGGCGACCCTGTATCGAACCCTGGACTCGATGGTGGATTCCGGGTTGATCGAGGAACTCACGGGGGCACACCACCCGGAAGGTGCCAGTGGGCGCCGCCGCTACTACCGGCTGACTCCCAAAGGTGGGGAGGCACTGGCCCGTGGGGCCGAGGACATGGCGGCCCTGGCCGCGACCGCCCTGACTCGCCTCGGGCGCGCCGACACGTGAGGTCCGCACCTCGATGGTTCCGACTCCTGTTGCGCCTCCTGCCCGAGCCGTTCCGCGCTCGGCACGAAGACGGAATCCTCGACCTGCTGGAGGAGAGGTCCGCCCGCCCCGGGGGACTCTCGATCCCCTTCTGGACGAGGGCGGCGAGCGACGTCGTGTGGGTCGCAGCGGCCCTCCGCTTCGAGGCGCTGGGTACGGGGAGCGTCCTTCAGGATCTGCGCTTCGCCCGGAGGTCCCTGCGTCGTGACTTCGGCACGGCAGCGCTCGCCGTACTGATCGCCGGTATCGGGATCGGAGCCAGCGTCAGCGTCTTCAGCATCGTTCATGCCCTCCTCGTACGCCCGCTGCCGTTCGCAGAGCCCGATCGGCTCGTCCTGATCACCAACGGTCCTCCCGGTCGGTTCCAGGACCTGTCGGGCGTGAGCATACAGGTCACCCACCTCGTCGACCTCCGCACCGAGGGCACCCAGTTCGAAGACGTCGCCGGGTACCATCTGTTCGACGCGGAAGGAGATCATCTCCTGGAAGGCCCTGCCGGTCCCGAGCGTCTGACCCGGCTGCGCGTGACGGCGAACTTCTTCGACGTTCTGGGTGTGGAGCCAGTGGCCGGTCGTCTCTTCGGCCCGACCGACGTGGAAGAAGGCGCGCCACCGGCCATCCTCCTGACCTACGACAGCTGGCGCACACGATTCGGAAGCGACCCTGATGTGGTCGGGCGCTCCCTTCCTCTGGATGGGGAGTCTACCCGGATCGCAGGGGTTCTCCCCGCCGCCTTCGACTTCACCTCGATCTTCTCTCCGGGCACGCGCGTCGACTACGTCGCCCCGTTTGCGCTTTCCGCGCGGAACAACCGGACCGGAAACACAATGGCGTTGGTCGGTCGTCTGGCCGACGGAGCAAGCGTGGAGTCGGCAGCCTCCGAGGCTGAAGCGCTCGCGGCTCGAGGAGAGGCAGGCACCAACGACCGGAACGACTTCAATCCATGGATACTGCCGCTGCGCGACCACATCAGCGGCAGCTGGAAAACCGCGGTCCTGGTCCTGGCCGGCGCTGTTGGACTGGTCATGCTTCTGGTGTGCGCGAATCTGTCGAACCTGCTCCTGGCGAGAGGTGCAGCCCGCCAGAAGGAGCTGGCCATCCGCACCGCCATGGGAGCCCGGCGCGGGCGACTGGTGCGGCAGATGCTCGTCGAAAGCACCCTGCTGGCAGGACTCGGCTCCCTCCTCGGTCTGGGCATTGCCGTCCTTTGCACACGGTGGCTGGCCACCCTGCCGGTAGGTATCGCGCTGCTGGACTCCGTGCGCATTGATGGGGGGGCGCTGGCCTTCGCCCTGGTGACCGCCGGTGTCACGGCTCTGGGCTTCGGAGTGGCTCCGGCCCTGCGCCTGTCGGACCTGTCCCTCGGCGCGATGCTGAAGGAGTCGTCTCGAAACGCTTCTCAGAGCCGGGGCCACCGAACGCTGCGCAACGGTCTCATCGTGTCCCAGATGATGCTGGCGTGCACACTGGTCGTGGCGGCCTCGCTCACGAGCCGCAGCCTGCTCGAACTCATGAACGTCGAACTGGGATTCGAGCCGGAGGAAACGCTCGCCCTCCGGATCGACCCAGCCCTCGGGTTCGGCGGTGAAGAGCAACGCATCCAGTACCTGTCCAGCGCCCTGGACCGAGTCCGAAGCGCTCCCGGGGTTGAATCTGCGGGCCTCGCCGATCTTCTCCCGATGGGCTTCAATCGGATGTGGTGCGTTCGCTCCTACGACGCCGTCACATCGGAGTCCAGCGATTGCGCGAACACCTACGTCCGGGTCGTGAGCGAGGACTTCACCGACGCAATGGGGCTCACGCTCCTGGCGGGAAGAGACTTCACAGCGCGAGACGACGGCAGCGTTCCGGGCGTGGTACTCGTCAGCGAACGGCTCGCCTCACTCATGTGGCCAGAGGAAGACCCGATCAGCCGGATCCTGCTGACCGGGTTCCGCGACTTCCGGACAGAGTGGACCGTCGTCGGCATCGTCGGCGGCACGCGGTTTCTGGCGCCGGACCAGGCACCCGGCCCGGAAGTGTTCTTCCCGATTCGCCAATCGTCGGATCACTCCGCCGTGTACCTGTACGCGAAGGGCCAGGGGGCTGCGCTCTCGTCGTCGGTCGGAGACGCTCTGATCGGCCTCGACAGCCGCCTGCCCATCCAGAACTTCATCCCGATCCGAGTGGTAGTCGGAGACACGCTGGCGCCAACGAAGCTCCTCGCCGGGTTGCTCTCGGCCTTCGCATTCTTTGCTCTGGCCCTCGCTTCCCTTGGCATCTACGCGGTGATCGCCCACTCGGTGAGCGAGCGCCAGCGTGAGATCGGCATCCGCATCGCACTCGGCGCCTCGAGCCTTCAGGTTCAACGGCAGGTCCTGCGTGAGGCCGCCGGGTACATCATCGCGGGACTGACGCTGGGGTTGGTGGTCGCCACCCTCCTGAGCCGACTCCTCGGAGGCCTGCTCTACGGCGTCGAACCCCTGGACGTACCGACCTATGCGGTAGCGGTCAGTGTCCTGGCCCTCGTGGCCGCGGCGGCGTGCTGGCTCCCCGCGCGGCGGGCCTCACGCCTTCAGCCGTCGGTGGCACTCGGATCCGAATCGGCGCCAGCGATGTAGAGGGCGAACGAGGCGGACCGGGTGGTCGCCTCGTTCCGGACAGCTAGCGGCCGAGGGGTGGCATTCCGGGCATTCCGCCCATTCCGGGAGGCATCCCACCGCCGCCGCCCATCATGCCCTTCATCTGCTTCATGAACTTCTGCATTTCCTTGAACTGCTTCAGCAGACGGTTCACCTCGGAAACAGGGCGACCGCTCCCTTTTGCGATCCGGGCACGTCGCGAGCCGTTGATGATGGTCGGATTCTGCCGTTCCTTCAGCGTCATCGAGAGAATGATGGCTTCGACGTGCTTGAATCGTTTCGGGTCCAGGTTCGCCGCCGGGATCTTCAGACGACCCGCACCGGGGATCAGCTTCAGGAGCTGATCGATGGGACCCATCTTCTGGATCTGCTTCATCGAGACCAGGAAGTCCTCCAGGGTGAACCGGCCCTTCCCCATGACTTTCTGCTGGAGCTTGGCCTGCTCTTCCTCGTCGATGGCGAGCTGAGCACGCTCTACCAGTCCGACGACGTCACCCATCTGGAGGATCCGACCCGCCAGGCGTTCGGGATCGGCGGTATCGAGGTCATCGACTCCCTCTCCGACACCCACGTACTTGATGGGCTTGCCCGTCACGCCACGGATCGAAAGCGCCGCACCGCCACGTGCATCACCGTCCATCTTGGTCATGACGACGCCCGTGATACCGAGCGCGTCGTCGAAGCCCTGCGCGATGCGGACGGCTTCCTGCCCGGTCATCGCATCTGCCACCAGAAGGATCTCGTTCGGCTGGACCGCGTCACGGATCCGACCGAGCTCATCCATGAGACTCTCGTCGATCTGCAGCCGGCCTGCCGTATCCACGATCAGGACACCGAAGCCACCGTCGGTGGCCTGTTTCCGGGCATCCAGGGCAGCAGCCACCGGGTCGCCTTCGAACTCCCCGGCAACGACCGGTGCACCGATCTGCTTGCCGAGCGTCTGCAACTGCTCGATCGCAGCGGGCCGCTGCAGGTCGCAGGCAGCGAGCATGGGCGTGCGCCCCTCGCGGCCCAGGCG
>Ga0316204_10012586_pt1 | contig 10286 bp, 5 predicted proteins | sample 6monrhotite_MG_2_FD_205661 | JGI IMG/M metagenome (GOLD analysis project Ga0316204, IMG submission 205661) | Microbial mat bacterial communities from mineral coupon in-situ incubated in ocean water Damariscotta River, Maine, United States -... | ecosystem: Environmental > Aquatic > Marine >... | reverse complement strand
CTTTCAAATGGAAGAAATATTATATGAATTAAAAGACCATATTGCAGGGTTGAATGTGGGTCGTTGGGATAAAATTTTCAGTGACATCAAAGTCTTGAGAAACCATGATGATAAAATTATGGAAGACCGTTCGACCATTGATATGTCAAAGCCATGGATGAAAAATTATGCTAAAAGATTAATAAAAATATGCCATACACACGGAGCCATGGCTATCGGAGGCATGTCGGCATTCACTCCAGGAAAATATTTTGAAAAAAGACTGATACAAACTCAAAAAGTTGTTCAAGATAAAAAAAATGAAGCCAATCTAGGACACGATGGTTGCTGGGTTTCACATCCATATTTTATTAAACCTGCTTTAGAACAATTTCAGCAAGATAATCAATTAAATAGATTGCTAAAAGATTTTACAAAACACCCCAATCTTATCCCTGCATCAAATGGCTTAAGAACAATGCAAGGATTATGTAAAAATATTCGTGTTGGCATAGCTTATCAAAAGGGCTGGAATGATGACATCGGTTGTGTTTCCTTCGATGACATGATGGAAGATTTAGCCACTTTAGAAATATCAAGAGCACAAACATGGCAATGGATGAAGCAACAAGTCCAACTTCATGAAGGCCCTGTTGTCACTAAAGAATTAATTCAACAGATTTTTGATCAAGAATTAACAAAAATAAATAAAGAATTACAACAAAACTTTCCTGATGAAGATTTAACACAGCAATTGAATTTATATAATCAAGCAAAAATTGATGCCTGTGAATTGTTCACTCAAACAGAGTTTAGTGATTTTTTAAGTATGGCTTCTGACATAGCTAAATAAAAAATTTAAAACCCATAAATTTATTAATAACCCTATACAAAATTTAACTAAAGCAAAAGAGGCAAATATGAAAACAGCAGCAGAACTCCAAAAAGATTGGGCAACTAACCCAAGATGGAAAAGCATTACACGAAACTACAGTGCCGAGGAAGTCATTAAACTTCGTGGCAGTATTGATATCAAACATTCCATAGCTGAACATGGTGCAAACAAACTATGGGATTATATGCAGAATGAAGATTACGTCAATGCATTAGGGGCACTAACAGGCAACCAAGCCATGCAACAAGTCAAAGCAGGACTAAAAGCCATTTATTTATCCGGCTGGCAAGTTGCCGCGGATGCAAATGTTGCGGGGCAAATGTATCCAGATCAGTCTTTGTACCCTGCTAATTCAGTGCCTTTAGTCGTAAAACGTATCAATCAAACATTACAAAGAGCCGATCAAATTCATACTTCTGAAGGAGATGACAGTATCGACTGGTTCCAACCAATAATTGCCGATGCTGAAGCTGGTTTTGGCGGCCCATTGAATGCTTTTGAATTAATGAAAGGCATGATTGAAGCGGGCGCTTCCGGCGTACATTTTGAAGATCAATTAGCCTCAGAAAAAAAATGCGGCCACTTAGGAGGCAAGGTATTGGTGCCAACCAGTCATTTTCTTCGCTCTTTAACTGCTGCGCGATTAGCTGCAGATGTTATGGATGTACCGACATTTATTATTGCTCGTACTGATGCAGAAGCTGCCACACTAATCACCAGCGATGTTGATGAAGTGGATAGACCATTTTTAACAGGAGAGAGAACTCCAGAAGGATTTTTCCATATTAAAAATGGCCTAGACACTGCTATTGCTAGAGCTAAATCTTATGCACCTTATGCAGATTTATTGTGGTGTGAAACCTCAACACCTGACTTAGCACACGCAAAAAAATTCGCTGAAGAAGTCCGTAAAGATCATCCTGATCAATTATTAGCCTATAATTGTTCACCATCGTTTAATTGGAAAGCGAAATTGGACGATTTGACTATAGCTAAATTTCAAAGAGAGTTAGGTGCTATGGGTTATAAATTCCAATTTATCACATTGGCTGGTTTCCATAGTCTAAATCACGGTATGTTTGAATTAGCTAGTGCTTATAAACAATCTGGCATGACTGCTTATTCAGCCTTGCAAGAAGCTGAATTCAGTGCAGCTCAACGTGGATTTACTGCTGTTAAGCACCAAAGAGAAGTAGGTACAGGCTATTTTGATTCTGTGTCAAATGTTATTTCTGGGGGATTAAGCTCTACAACTGCGTTAAACGGTTCTACAGAAGAAGCTCAATTTGGTTAAATGATAAACTCATAATACTAGAATTAGGCAGCCTTTGTTTAACTAGAATTGTCTAACTTATGTCAAAAAAAACCTGTAATATGTATGTATATATTACAGGTTTTTACACTCTATGTAGACACCTTTTCTTTATGAAAAAAGGTCCGGATAAACATTGTTTGAGTATTTAATTAAAAGAAATTATATTGAAAATCGACACCCCAAATTCTTGGGTCATTAACGATACCTTCAAGATTATTAAAATCAATGGCAGCAATCAACTTGTCTGTGTCAGTTATATTTCTTCCATATAGTCCTGCCGACCATTTATCTGTTTCATAAGCTATTCTTAATCCGCCTTCTAACAATGAATCGCCTCTAAATTCTTCAGACTCGTATAAGAAGAAATTAATACTGCTTCTGTAAGCCCAGTCAGTTGATAGTACAATGTCACCACCATCTAATGGAATAATATGTTTTAAGATCACATTTGACATCCATTCTGGAGCTCTAGGCAATGAATTCCCATCAATTGAAACTGTGCCCTCGATAGCACCAGGTGGGTCTAGTATAGTACAATTACTGCCACAGGGAGACACGGTTAAATCACTGTCTTGAATTTCTGTATTGTTATAACTTACACCAAAGGTTAATAAGGTGTTTTCACCTAATTTAGCCGTTAAGTCTGTTTCAAAACCATAGCCAACTGTTTTATCTGCATTAACCAATTGATTAACATTAGCAGAACCTGACCCAGCTGTTAATTGTTGGTCACTCATTTGATAATAGAACAATGCAGCATTCAAACGGGCTCTACCTTCAGCAAGTTCTTTTTTAAACCCTGCTTCAATAGAAGTCACTGTTTCAGAATCTGCTATTGTTATAGCACCACCAAACAAGACACGACCCTGAATACTTGGCGCTCTAAAACCACGAGCTAAACGTGCATAAATATTAGTATCATCATCTAGGATATGACTTAGGCTTAAGTTACCTGAAAAATTACTATCAGACACACTAACCGAGGCAGCAGGCACAGGGTCACCGCCAAATGGTGCCTGTGGTACAGCTGCTGTATAATCTTTTTCATCATCCGACCACCTAATACCTGCTGTCAATGTAGTCTCATCAGAAAGATAAAAATCAGCTTGACCAAATAAAGCATAAGCTGTTGTATCTTGTACTTGTGTTGCATAGCCTGTGACTGTGTCAGATAAATCATCGTAATTAAAAGTATCTACTTCTAAGTGTTCATCGAAGTAAAAAACACCTGCTTGCCAGAACATACTATCAGTATTTTGAGAAATTCTAAACTCTTGAGTAAATTGCGAATGATCAGGAATACCATCTGCAGTTTGTGCTGGGAAAGGAATAAATCCTGGACCAGATGGCGTGGTTGAAAAAGGAGGAAATGGCAACCCACCTGCTCCATAACCACCATCAACATCACCACGTGAATAAGCTTCTACAGTTTCATAGCCAGTGATTGATGAGAATGCCATATCATTTGATAAATCCCATTCAAGTTTTCCCACAAATCCAGTAGATTCAACGCTTTGCGCATTTCCACCATCAAAAGAAACAACGAATCTATCATAATCTGGTACAAAATTATTTGTACCTTGTTGAATAATATTCGCCCTAAATACACGTGCAGTCCCATCCATATCACGTCCATGTAAGTTTAATAATGCACTAAAATCATCACCATCATATGCTAATTGAATTCTATATGCATCTTCAGAATAAGATTCTAAGTCCCCATCACCCTTAGGGTTTCCATTAACAAAAATTAAATCTGGATCTACCAAGCCTGGTTTATTTTCAACCCAATCATCGCGTTCATCATGTAAGTAAGACACACGCATTGAAACATTATTTCCCACAGAGCCACCGATGGCACCTTCAAATGAAACTTGATTAAATCGACCGAAACCAATTTTGGCATAACCTTCAGTTTCATCAGAAGGCTTGACTGAATCAAATTTAACAATACCCGCCGGTGTATTTCTCCCAAATAATGTACCCTGTGGCCCACGAAGTGTTTCGACACGGTCAGTATCAAACACTGGAAATCCTTTTAACATCGGGTTTTCCATAACAATGTCATCATAAACAAGTGAAACAGGCTGTGAGGCATTCAAATCAAAATCAGTATTTCCCAAGCCCCGGATATAGAAGCGTGGAAATACACGACCGAAGTCAGATTCAACAATTAAACTAGGTACTCTTCCAGAAATAAAACGAATATCTGATCCACCGGATCTGATTTCATCTAAAACATCACCTTGAACAGCCGTCACAGACATCGGTACATCTTGTAAATTTTGTTCAGTTTTTTGAGCGGTCACTATGACTTCTTCAAGCATAGAATCATCTCTTACTTCTTCATCCTGAGCATAGGCAATCGAAAAAGGCAGTGCCGTGGCTAACGCCATGCTAATGCTCATTTTCAACAATGATTTTTTATTAATTTTCATAGAAACCTCTCATTTATTATTATTTATACTAGATTAGTATAATATCTGAAACCACTTGAAACAATAATTAACAAATTATTAACAAATATAATCTGGTTTATTTAAAATTGTCTGAAGCCTTTTTAAATACTTTCCCAAGTGAAACCCATCCATCAAGGCATGGTGAACTTCTATAGATATTGGCATCTTTATTTTTCCATTTTTCTCATAATACTTTCCAAATACAATTTTAGGAATCGAGTCATTATTACGATAATTTCTTGGATGTGAAAAGCTAGTAAAAGAAATCCATGGGATAACAGAGTAATGAATAATATCTATGTCATTATTCCTTCCATCAAATTCAATGTCTCTATTTTGACTTAATTCGATTTGCTTTTGAGCATTTTCATAGAAAGCTTGAAAATCATTAAAGTAGTCAAAATAACAAAAATTAAATGTATCATTTTTACTCAATATTGTACTACCAGCATAAACTGAATCACATATGATGACACCATCACCTTTTAAACGATACTTAAATTCTTCTATTTGATTAGCTATATAAATAGAAGCATAAAGAATGCTAGTTGAGAATGAAAAATTATTGTGTTTAACTTTATTAACAAGTTCAGTCACATCTAAAGTTGAACAAATATTAAAAAAAGGATTTTCATATTGCTTAAAAAACTCATATTGTTTTAATCTTGGCCAAGTATTTAAGTTTAATTGTTGAAATTTCATAAGACTGTTCAATATTCTAATAGAATTATAAGATTATAGTACAATTAAGCACTATCAGAAAACAAGAGTGATAACTATTAATATTCAAATAATAAGAAACGAAAACTCTCTTATTATTTTAATTTAAATATTTGTACAATATATAGATTTATACCGGTCATTGTTAACTCAAACATACAACTGATATCATCACATAAATTTTACAGGAATTATAAATGGAAAATTCAAGAGAATACATGCCACCCAAAGTCTGGAAGTGGAATAATAAAAATGATGGGAAATTCGCAACCATCAATCGTCCAATATCTGGAGCGACACATACAAAAGTCTTGCCAGTTGGCAAACACCCTTTTCAACTCTATTCATTGGCCACACCCAATGGAGTCAAAATTACCATTATGTTCGAAGAGCTTCTAGCTCTTGGCATAAAAGAAGCTGAGTATGATGCCTACATTATTGATATAATGCAAGGAGATCAATTTGGTAGCGATTTTGTAAAAATTAATCCCAATTCTAAAATTCCAGCATTGATGGATAACAGTACACAACCTCCAACACGTCTTTTTGAGTCGGGTGCTATGCTTTTATATTTAGCTGATAAATTCACATCTTTTATACCACAAGACTCAGCAACCAGAACAGAATGTTTAAACTGGTTATTTTGGCAAATGGGCAGTGCACCATTCCTTGGAGGAGGGTTTGGCCATTTTTATAGTTATGCGCCTGAGAAATTCGAATACAGTATCAATCGCTTTACGATGGAAGTTAAACGACAATTAGATGTATTAGATACACATTTAGAAAAAAATGTTTTTATCTGTGGCGATGAGTATACTATCGCAGATATTGCCATTTGGCCTTGGTATGGTGCATTGGTTTTAAATCGAGTCTATGATGCAGCAGAATTTCTATCTGCACACACCTATAAAAACGTCATCAGATGGGCAAATGTTATAGATAAGAGACCAGCCGTAAAACGTGGCAAAATGGTCAATAGAAGCTGGGGGGAATCAATCGGTCAATTGCATGAAAGGCATGATTCCAGTGATTTTGATCTAAAAACACTAGACAACAATTGATGTGTGAATACCTAAAAAGAGAATAACTGTTAGGAGATTATTGAATTCTTCAATAATTAATAATAATTTTTAGAACTGGACACAGGATTAAAAAAGGCGAAGTCCTAAAATTTCGCCTTTTGAATTTATATTGACTAGTTTATAGCTTCAAACTAGGATCACCTAATATAGTCCAACCCAATATCACATCAACAGCATCAGGATTAGTTTGTGCATAAATAGCTTTGGCTTGTGTCACCGCTTCACCTAATGTGAGTTGATTATGAGTCAACAAACTCAATACCAACTCTGCTAAGCCTTTTTCATGTGCTGCTTTAGTCAATGTGCTTGCACCCAAGACCGAGGCTGCTCCTCCATTGGCATTAAGCATAAAGGCATGGGCCAGAGTATCTTCTGTGGGTGAAACAAAATAAGTGTTCCAACAACCCCACTGTGTCACCAACGTCGGTTTATCAATATTGCTCAACAAACCAGCATCACTGCTTCTAAACATACGTGAAAAACTCCAATCCTTCGGACCTGAATGGCCAATAAAGCTGGTCAAAGCCACACCTTGATTTATGCCATTGGTAATCTTAGCTTTGGCTAAATCTACACCATCATCATCCAAATAAGCTTTGTTATCTATGGTGATATTATTTTGCCATGCTGATGGCAATACATTAACTAATGCTTCTGCATCATTTTTAAATGAATAGTTGCTACCCGTATCGTATTTGTCTGCAGCAAAAATCACCGTATTGTTATAGGTTTTATTCTCATAAGCTTGAATTTTATGCGTAATATTAACAAGCTCTGTAACCGTCCTAACCGGTAATCGACCAATGCCTATATCTGGTATATTGTCACCATCAATGTCAGCAAATTTTGCATCAACTGGTGCATAGTTAACATACTCACCCGTGCGACCATACAGTGTAGGAATAAAGCTAATGGAACCAATGCCTAAGTAATTCTTATAATCATAAGTATCGCCACCGACCAACAGAACATTATTTATGTTCATATTTTCTGCAGCAAACTGTATGTAATCAGCAATGCTTTGTGCAGAGATATTACTATAACCATATTGAGCATAAATTTGCTCAACATCAACCAATTTAACTGAATACTCCAGTTCTTTTGATGCAATAAAATCATCAAGTTCAGTTCCAATAAAATCTGGGTGACTAATTATTAAGTAATCATAACTAGCGTTACTTTGATTAATATCACTAAGCATAACAGGCAAAGTTAAAACAGGTGTTGCGATCTCTGATTCAGCTGCAACATACACATAACCATTGTTATTTAATACAGAAAAATTCAGGTGACAATCACTGGTTACACTACTATCACAGTTTACGCTAGTTAGGGTGTTTATAAGTGTCACACTGCCATCAGGATTTTCTTGATAAACTCGATAATTTTCATTGTTTGCATGACTTAATTGATAATTATTGATAGGGCTGGAGTTGCTTGATGAGCCTTCTTCAAATCCATCACTAAAAAATAAGTCGCTGCTATTTGAGCTATTAGATAAATCTATTCTAAAATCCAATTGTTTATCTGTTAACACAAAATTTCTAGGATAACTGACTTTTAGGGATTCAATATTGATGATATCAGCCGTCGTGTTTGTGTCATTTGGCACACGAATATTAAACTGGTTAGATCCTGAAGAAATAGCACTTAAAGGCAGACTATACTGGCGAATTTCAGAACTTAGACCATCAAACCTAAAGTCATCAATAGTGTTTCCATTGAGTTCATATACCGCATGATGATCTGGGCTTACTGGATAATCAGTTCCTCCCCAAATATTCATTTCAAGACTAACTTGCCCCTGTGAAGCCAGGTTGTCTATTTCAAAGTTAAGCGTTTCAACTTTTTCTGACCCTATCGCTAAGATACGTTTTTTAAACCACGGATCCGCAATCGGTGAACCAAAGTTGTACTGTGTATTTTCCGCCTGAGTAATAGTTTCTGTATAGTGGCTGACATTTTCAAGGTTTTCTTGTGCTGGCAACCTTGAATGAGTTACGCCCAAATTACTTGATAAAGTTAGCGTGTAAACATTTCCTTCTTGATAGAGGTTATCACCTGATTGGCCAATAAATTCAATAGTACTTCCACTATTAAAAGTATCACTATCACTGAATATCTTTGCTGGAACTTTCTGACCGTTAAACATCACTGCTATGCTATCAATTTTGGTGCCTGTTAAATCAATATTTAGGTTTGCAATATCATCATTGCTAACCCGATAAATACCATCTTTAACTACTTTCATATTAAGAATAGATTGCTGCGTATCAATAGCTGCCTGTGATGATAGAGATAAGGCCAGAGCATATAGAGCTAATTTCATTTTAGTATTCTTCATGAGTCTGCTCCTTTTGAATTGGCTGACTTGTTTTGTTCGGACCTGATGTAGTCATTAATATCGTAGGCTTTTTGTTGGTTTCTATCTAAGGCTTTGCTATTATGCTGTTCTTGAATACTTTCCCATAAAGTTGATTGACTTCTATCAGGTGATTCTTCAACACCATAGACTCTATTAACATGATATATGCCATGAGATTGTCGTTTGCCTTTGATATCAATATCTACAATCGCCCACTCTTGAGAGAAATCACCTGCAAAGATATATTCATATGTAATTAAAGTGGTGCTGTAAACCTTTTTAGAAACAATGATTTTGTCATTGGCTTTAACCCAAGTACCACCTACTTGCCTAAAAAGATCAAAACCAATATTACCTGTTTCGGTTAATGTAGACCAATTGATCACTGTTTCACCTGTACTTTGGTTATACACCGATTTAAAACTGGCCAAAGTAATTGGCGTTGTGACTACAGGTCTGTATCCAAAATCACCAGTGGTATTAGTTTCACCACCAACTACAGTGACAGAATAGCCTGTATCATCTTGTGAGTTATTATCAATAGAATTATCGTTAGCATTAGGACCATCTGTATGTATCAAGTTGGCTAACTCATTAGACTCATCAGTTACTGATACAAAATATGTACCATCGGCTAATCCAGTGAATGAATAATCTCCATCAGAATTTGTGGTAGTAGTTGCAACAATATTATCATTGGTATCTTTTAATACCACTGTGACGAACTCTATGCCATTACCTGTTTCATCAGCCTCAACTCCAGATCCGTCCGTTAACAATCCATCAATATCATCTCTCCAAACTGTTCCGCCTATGGTGTTACTCACTCCCGTACTGTAACCAAAATCTTGGTCTAGGTTTATACCAGAGCCAATTGATAGGTCAACCTCAGATGTGGAGTCATTTGAACCGTCAGGATCAATATCATTAGACCAACCAGTGCCGCCATTAGGTAAGGTGGTTGTATCTACAACAACATCATAGGCAGCTGATGTATCTAGCCCAGTAAATAGATAGTTACCATTTTCATCTGTTTTAGTGACACCAATGTAATTACCAGAAGTAGTGAACAAGCTCACAGTTACTCCTTCAAATCCTTGGTTAGAAGTACTATTGTATATGCGGTCTCCGATAACACCTGTGCCCTCTCTGACAGGCTTATAACCAAAATCTTGATCGAGGTTTGTTGCATTTAATGGATTAATGGTTGATAAGTTATCTAATCCTCCATCAGGGTCACCCGTTTGAATAAAACCATCGAGGATATTATTAGCATCTGTCACCAATACAGAATAGGCCACACCACCAAGCAATGATGGGAATAAATATTGACCATTACTATCGGTAATCGATGAAGCCACTGGTGTATCGGGCGTGCCATTAGCTGTAGTGTCTACAAATAATTGAACGGTAACACCAGGGATACCTGGTTCTCCAACATCTTCAACACCATCACTATCCAAATCTTGAT
>Ga0316204_10012585_pt1 | contig 10287 bp, 10 predicted proteins | sample 6monrhotite_MG_2_FD_205661 | JGI IMG/M metagenome (GOLD analysis project Ga0316204, IMG submission 205661) | Microbial mat bacterial communities from mineral coupon in-situ incubated in ocean water Damariscotta River, Maine, United States -... | ecosystem: Environmental > Aquatic > Marine >... | reverse complement strand
TAATTAACATAATTAAACAAACTTTATTATTAGCTTTGTAACTCTATATTTTTTCTATTGAAAATAACCGAACAAATAAAACAACCCATTGCTTACGAAATGGATCTTTTTGAACAAAAGTTCCGCTTGGCAATGGCTTCTAAAGTTGCGTTATTAAACAGAATTACACATTATATCGTTACAAGAAAAGGCAAACAAATGCGACCAATGTTCGTGTTTCTTGTCGCTAAAATGGTATCTAATGGCGAAGTTTTAGACAGAACCTATAGAGGAGCTTCAGTTATAGAGTTAATTCATACCGCAACACTAGTACATGATGATGTTGTAGACGATAGTAATAAACGTCGAGGTTTCTTTAGTATAAATGCACTTTGGAAAAATAAAATAGCAGTGCTTATTGGCGACTACTTACTCTCTAAAGGCCTATTACTCTCTATAGATAATAACGATTTCGATTTACTAAAAATTATTTCTGTAGCAGTTAGAGAAATGAGCGAAGGCGAGTTACTACAAATTGAAAAAGCCAGAAGATTAGACATTACAGAAGCAGTATATTACGAGATAATAAGACAAAAAACAGCGACCTTAATTGCTGCCTGCTGCAGTCTTGGTGCAGCATCTGTAAAACCAGGATCTGAAGATGTAGAAACCATGCGAAAGTTTGGAGAGCTTATTGGTATGGCATTTCAAATTAAGGACGATCTGTTCGACTATGGCACCAACAGCATTGGTAAACCAGTAGGTATCGATATTAAAGAGCAAAAAATGACTTTACCGCTTATTCACGTACTAAACATAGTAAGCAAAAAAGATAAAAATTGGCTTATTAACTCCATTAAAAACCATAATAAAAACAAAAAACGCGTTAGCGAAGTGATTGCTTTTGTTAAAGATAATGGAGGCTTAGACTATGCTGTTACAAAAATGAAAGCATTTCAAACCGAAGCTCTACAAATATTGCAAAAATTTCCAGATTCAAGTTACAAATCTTCTTTAGAATTAATGGTAAATTACGTGATTGAAAGAAAAAAATAATTTTTTTTTAATCACGAGGCAACCTTTTGCACACAAATTGCGTCTTTATATATAGAACCACTAAACTAACAGTTTTTTGAAAGTTATTCAACTCTATAAAAATGAAACGAAGCTTATAAAAAGAGCTCAAAAAAACAATCGTGAAGCACAACACGTATTGTACGAGTTGCATGCACCAAAAATGTTAAGCGTTTGCAGATACTATATTAAAGATTTACAACATGCAGAAGAAGCCATGTTAAATGGATTTTTTAAAGTATTCACAAACATAAAGAATTTTAAAAACGAAGGCAGTTTTGAAGGTTGGGTAAGACGCATAATGGTAAGAGAATCTATTTCGTTTTTAAGACAACAAAAAAACATAGAATTTGCTACGGAAGATGTGGATATTAAGCAAGACTATTCTAACAATATCAATACAGAAATAGAAGTAGAACACCTACAAAAACTAATAGACAAATTACCAGAAGGTTATAGAATGGTTTTTGTAATGTATGCCATAGAAGGCTACAAACACAGTGAGATTGCTGCGCTTTTAAATATAAACGAAGGTACTTCTAAATCTCAACTATTTAAAGCACGTAAAATGCTTCAGCAAGACATAAAAACATTTAACACATCGAGTTATGGCACCAGTTAAATTTGAAGAAGACATGAAAGACAAGCTCGAGAAAAGGACTCTCCAGCCCTCAGCAAAATCATGGAACACATTATCCCAACGTTTAGACAACCATGAAAAAAAGAACACTAAACTAGGTTTCTTTTGGCTTACAGTTGCAGCAAGCATTGTAGGTGTATTATTGGTATACACTGTCTTTTTTAGCACCAAAACAAACTCTAACACAAACACTATACTTGTTGAAGACAACACAGAAATAGATACACTAACAATTAAAGCTCCAAAACAAATTCTTGAAGCTATAAAACAAGACGTTGTTACTAAAACTGAAGAGACAGAAATAAAAAAACAAACTAATAACAAGACCCTTAAAAAGCCTCAAGCCCTAAATAATGTTGCAAGTAACACTATCCAAACAGTTAAAGAAAAAACAAAAACAGTAGTAACTAACATTAAAATAAAGGAGCCAATTCTTATAAACAACAGTAGTGTTAAAAATGAAGCGCTCGTGGCTAATATAGATAACCAAACCAATAGTATTACAACCGGTAAAAACAAAAACAGTCTTGTTACAGACCATGAAATAAATGTATTGTTAGCAAAAGCAACTCAAGATATTGCCTTGCAAAAAACAAAAAGTAAAACCATACCTCTAGACTATAACGGCTTACTTATAGATGTTGAAGACGACCTCAACGAATCTGTAAGAGACAAAATGCTTAAAGTTGTTAAAAAAGGCTACGAATCGTTAAGAGAATCTGTTGCAGAACGCAACGAATAATACCATAAATAATCATCAATTTAAATTAATGTCAACGAGCGCTGATACTATTATTAGTGCCTAAAACGAACAGTTATGCAAACCATTACAAAGTACATTATTATTACAGTATTAAGTTTTTATGTAGCCAATGTGGCAGCACAAGACAGTATTCCTAAACCTAAAACGTCTAGTATAGAGTCGCTTAAAGAGAGTATTAGAAGCGAAGAGCGAGACGCCTTAAAAATAGAGGTTGAAGAAATAAACAAACGTGTTTTAAATAAAGACATCACTTACGATGAAGCAGAAAACCTTAAAGAAAAAGCAGCAAAAAAACGCGCACTTAATATTGAGAATAGAATAGTGATTTTAGAGAATAAAATTGCACTTCATGAAAGAAACGATACCAACTTTAAAATTGAAGACAATACCAAAAGAATAAAGTTTGGAATTACACTTGGAGAAATAGATAATTTTACTGGTGTATCTTACACTAAATCTAAAAAAAGTGAAGCCGTTAAATACGACATTCGCACAAGCAACGACCTTGTTATGGCTTTTGGGTTAAATAATGCTATTATAGATGGACAAAGCCTTAGCGACTCGCCATACAAAATTGGAGGCTCTGGTTTTGTAGAATTAGGTTGGAATTGGAAAACAAGACTTGGTAAGTCTGGAAATTCACCACGATTAAAATATGGCTTTATGTTTCAATGGAATAAATACGAACTTAAAGACAATAAAATATTAGTCCAAAATGGTAATACTAATACATTAGAAACATTTTCATCAGACTTAAAACAATCTGAATTTAGAAATACAAACTTAGTTTTCCCTTTATACTTTGAGTTTGGACCAATGAAAACCATTGAGAAAAAAGACAGAGTACGCTATATCAACAATGGTAAATTTAAATTTGGTATTGGTGCTTATGGAGGTTTAAATTTAGGTTCACAACTTAAATTACGTTATAAAGAAGATGGAGACAGAGTGAAACAAAAAATAAGACGCGATTTTAACGTTAGTAATTTTGTTTATGGTTTAGGTGCTTATGTTGGTGTTGGTGATATGAGTCTTTATGCCAAATACGATTTATCTGAAACCTTCAGAAATCAAGCTATAAAGCAAAATAATATATCGCTTGGATTAAGAGTAGACTTAGATTAAAAAATTTGTGTTAGTTTCTTTAATTAAAAAATCCGTTTCATAATTATATGAAACGGATTTTTTTCAAAACAGACTTATTTAAACAATCTGTAAACTTTCAAAAGCATTCTAATTATATTACATTTACATCGTTATTCTGCAAATGCTTAAAACTTCAAAGTAATTGATTTCAAAATCTACCATAGACCAAGTATACGAAACTGCTCGATTAGAGGAGGTGATTGGCGATTTTGTGCAGTTAAAAAAAGCAGGTAGTAACTATAAAGGTTTAAGTCCGTTTAGCGAAGAGCGTTCACCAAGTTTTATGGTCTCACCAGTAAAACAAATATGGAAAGATTTTTCTAGTGGAAAAGGTGGAAACGTAGTGGCTTTTTTAATGGAACACGAACATTTTACCTATCCTGAAGCTATAAAATACCTCGCTAAAAAATACAATATCGAGATTGAAGAAACCGAAAAGTCTAACGAAGAAAAAGAAGCACAAGACAGACGCGAAAGTCTCTATTTAGTTAGTGAATATGCAAACACCTATTTTAAGCATGTTTTACATAAAACAGACAAAGGTAAAGCCATAGGTTTAAGCTATTTTAAAGAACGTGGTTTTACAGACGAAACTATCAAAAAATTCGACTTAGGTTACTGCACAGAGGCTTGGAGTGGTTTTACAGACGAGGCTTTAAAAAAAGGTTACAAGCTAGAATTTTTAGCAGAAACTGGCTTAACTATAGACAAAGGCGATAAACAGTTTGATAGGTTTAAAGGTCGTGTTATGTTCCCAATACAAAGTATGAGTGGTCGTGTTTTAGGCTTTGGTGGACGCATATTAACCAATGATAAAAAAGCAGCAAAATATTTAAACTCACCAGAAAGTGATATTTACCACAAGAGTAAAGTATTATATGGTATTTACCATGCAAAACAAAGTATTGCAAAAGAAGACAATTGTTATTTAGTTGAAGGTTATACTGATGTGATACAGTTTCATCAAACTGGTGTTACTAATGTTGTGTCTTCTTCCGGAACCGCTTTAACTAGTGATCAAATTCGATTAATAAACAGATTAACAAAAAACATTACTGTACTTTTTGATGGAGATGCAGCTGGAATGAGAGCCTCTTTAAGAGGTATCGATCTTATTCTTGAGCAAGGCATGAATGTTAAGGTTTGTAGCTTTCCAGAAGGTGAAGATCCAGATAGTTTTGCAAAAACAAATACACTAGAAGAATTAAAGCATTACCTAAATGAAAATGCTAAAGATTTTATTCAATTTAAAGCATCGGTTTTATTTGAAGAGTCACAAAACGACCCAATAAAAAAAGCAGAGACTATTAGAGATATTATTAACAGTATCGCTAAAATTCCAGATCGTATTAAACGCGAAGTTTATATACAAGAATGTTCTAGAATTATGGATATTAGCGAAGACGTACTTTTTAGCACGCTAGCACAACTCACACAAAAAGAAGCAAACGATCAAGCCAAACAACAACAAAAACCACAACAAGCCTTTGAAGTTATTAAACACCAAACACCTGTAACAAAAATTGATGTACAATATGTTTTAGAACGAAAAATTATAGAAATTTTATTGCTATATGGAAACAAAACTGAAGATTTTGAAGACCTCGTTCTTAAAGAAAATGAAAAAGGTGTTCTTATTTTAGAACCAGTAATACAACAAGCCAAAGTATTTGAAAAAGTGTTTTTAGATTTGCAAGATGATGAAATGGAATTCTCTAACGAACAGTTTAAAACTTTATATTACAAGATAATAGAAACTTTAAATCAGAATCCAGATTTTTCATCAGAACAATTTATTAATAACGAAAATCAAGAAATTAGTAGTGAGATTACTAATATTTTAATGGAAGATGAACGTTACGAATTGTCTGATTGGGAACGAAAAAACATTTTCCCAAAGTCTAAAAAAGAAAGTATTGCACAATTAGTAAGCGAAACCATTTTAAGTTTACGTTGCCATTTAATAGACAAAAAAGTAATTGGTTTTCAACAAAAAACTATAGAAAACAAAAACGAAGTTAATAGAAGTATTTTAGAAGAAGTAAAAGATTATTCTGGTTTAAAAATGTTGTTATCTAGAAAGTTAAATCGTGTGCTTTAAAATAACTAAGAACTAATTAAGCCAAATTATTTTTAATATTTGGATTAATAAACATCAAATCTTTAGCAAATTGAATTTTATTTTTTGGTGAAATTATTAACTCCTCAAATTTTCCATATTTAATTTCAATGCGATCAAATGAAGCTGCTGGTGATGAAATAATATTAGTTGATTTTGAAATTTCTTTTATATCTAGAATATTAATTGGTTTGTAAGTAAAGAAGCCACATCTTACTTGTAGTTGGCTTTCTTCAATTAAATATTCTGTTTTAAAAAACATATGTAATATAAATACATAAACTATAATTAAAAATAATAAGAGTAAGACTAATGCTTTATAAACTCCATCAATAATTAGGTTTATAATTATTGGACTAAAAAAAACAATAAATAATACAACCAACAATCCATAAGATATTTTAGAAGAATATTTTTTAGCCATAACAAATTACATTATTTCTTTAGGAATTTCACAAACAGGAATTGGTATCATCTTATGTCTGTTAGCAGTGTTATAGCGTTTAAAAATAGTAAACACTTCCTTTTTTCTTCCACTAAAATCATTTGCTGTACTACCTTTTTCACTCTCTAGCATAGCCCATTCTAATTCTGGGTAAGATGCTCCTATTTGGTCTTCATCACTTCTGGCATCACCAAAAAGTCCGTCGCTTGGTGCAGCTTTCATTATTGAACTTGGCACTTTTAAAAACTCACCAATAGCATAGACTTCGCTTTTAAGCAAATCAGCAATCGGACTCAAATCTACACCTCCATCTCCATATTTGGTGTAAAAACCTACGCCAAAATCTTCAACTTTATTTCCTGTTCCAGCAACTAACAACCCTAATAAACCAGCATGATAGTATAAAGTGGCCATCCTTAATCGCGCTCTAGTATTTGCTAAAGCCATATCAACAACTTCTTGTTTGCCTTCTAGAGACACTTCGGTTTTAAACTCCTCAAAAACAGGTGTTAAATCTGTACGTGTATCGCTAACATTTGGAAAACGAGATTTTAATTGCTTGATGTGCTCTTCTGCTCGAGACACATGACTAGCAGCTTGATGTATTGGCATTTCTATGCACAAAACCTCTAATCCTGTTTTTGCACACAAAGTAGAAGTAACTGCAGAATCTATTCCACCAGAAATTCCTACAACAAATCCATTAACTCTTGCGTTAGTAGCATAGTCTTTTAACCAATTAACAATATGATTAACTACTTTTTCTGTTTGCATTTTTTGAAGTATTTAAAACAAAGAATAGTACCTTTGCCTAACAAAAATAAAGTAAACACTTTAGGAATAAAAATGAAAAGCCTTTTGAAACCTATTTATTTTCTTTTACTGTCTTCTTTAACACTTTTTTCTTGTGAAAAAGAGGACAAAATCGAAGCTGAAATCTCTAAAATTAGTATTGATTTTACAGTTGAACGTTTTGATAAAGCTTTCGCAGAAGTAACACCTAATACCTTACCTCAACTTAAGGAAGCCTATCCGTTTTTATTTGCAAAAAGTTATGATGATGCTTTTTGGCTAAACAAATTAAAAGACACTTTACAACAAGAATTACAAAACGAAACCATTAAAAAATTTGAAAATTTAAAAAAAGAAACAGTAGAAATAGAATCTTTATTTCAACATGTAAAATATTATTTTCCAGAATTTAAAACACCAAGAGTCATTACTGTTGCAACAGATGTAGACTATAGAAATAAAGTAATTGTTACAGACACCATAGTTGTTTTGCCATTAGCAAATTACCTTGGCAAAGACCATTTTTTTTACGAAGGCATTCAAGAATACATTGCAGAAGATCTAGAACCTAAACACCTAGTTGTAGATTTAGCTACAAATTATGCTAAACACTATACTTTTAATCAACGCAGAAAAACATTTTTAGACGATTTAATATTCGAAGGCAAACTGTTGTATTTTAAAGACAAAGTCATTCCGTTTAAAACAGATGCAGAAAAATTAAATTATACAGAAGCCGAATATAATTGGGCTAAAGCCAACGAAGAGTATATTTGGCGCTATTTTGTAGATAAAGAATTGTTATTTAATACAGACACAAAACTACCTAGCCGTTTTATTAATCCTGCACCTTTTTCTAAATTTTACTTAGAACAGATAGACAGCGAGTCTCCAGGAGAAATTGGAAAATATATTGGCTGGCAAATAGTACGCGATTACATGAAAAACAACACAATATCTTTTAAGCAAATGCTTGCAAAAGAACCCAAAGAAATATTTGATAACGCGAATTACAAACCAAGAAAATAATGGCAAAATTAAACTCTAAAATCACACTAAACGTAGAACTGGACGAAAACCGTGTGCCAGAAAAATTAAACTGGACAGCAGAAGATGGAGGTATTACCAATGCAGAAGCCAAAGCAATGATGCTTTCAGTTTGGGATAGTGCAGCTCAAGAATCTTTACGTATAGATTTATGGACCAAAGACATGCCTGTAGACGAGATGAAAGTCTTTTTTCATCAAACTTTAGTGGCTATGAGCAATACTTTTAATCGTGCAACCCAAGATGAAAAAATGACTGCTACAATGAAAGATTTTTGCGATTATTTTGCTGAAAAACTAGAGTTGAACAAAAAGTAAATTATTCTAAATAGCTGATATAAAGTTAATTAATTAAAAATTAAAAAAAAATATTAACGCTTTTATGTTATAAATTTTATTAATTTTGTTCATTAATTTAAAATCTTAAAATATGAAAAAAATTACTTTATTACTTTTTACCTTTTTGGCATTCACTAGTATTAGTAATGCTCAAGACACTTGCTTAACAGCAACAGCTATTACTGCTGGAACTTACACAGTTGCTGCTGTAAATGGAACAGAAGGAACAACTGTTATTTGTAGTGGAGGAACAACTACAGGTGCTGCTGCAGAATGGTACACATACACACCAACAGCAGATGGGTCTGCAACAATAACTTCTAATATTTTACCAACTAATCAAAATGGAGATACAAGAATTCATGTATATGAAGGAACTTGTGGTGCATTGGTTTGTGTAGCAGGAAATGATGATGTAGATTACCCAGGTGGTAATTATTTATCTGAAGTTACATTTAACACAACTGCTAATACGACTTATATAATTGCATGGGATAACAGATGGAGCTCTTTTGGTTTCGACTTTACCCTTACTGAAGCTGCTGCTGTTTGTATAGATCCAGCAGGATTTGTTGCAACCGATTCAACATCTTCAACTTTCGATTTAAGCTGGACAGACACCAATACAGGTACTCCAACTTGGGAAATAGATTGGGGATTAGCACCTTATACACAAAGCTCTGGAACGCTAGTTCAAAATATTGCAGTAAACAATTATCAATTTACTGGTTTAACACCAAATACAGAATATCAGTTTTTTATTCGTGCTAATTGTGGTGGGTCTAATGGAGATAGTGCTTGGGTTGGCCCAATTGGCTTTAGATCTCTAAGAGACTGTACAGGTTCTGCTACATATCCATATAGCGCTCAAAATTTTGTAGATGGCACTATTTTAGATTGTTGGGGATTTGAAAATACTGATGCTATAAGCCCAGTGTGGTCATATAATACAGGTATTAATGATTTAGATGGTAGTGGAACACCTAACGACTTTATGGTTGTTTTTCCTCAAGCACCTACAGAAGTAGCAAAGAACGATTGGCTATTTTCTGAAAAAATGGATATGACCACTGTAAACACCTATACTATAGACGTGCTTTACAATGCTTTCGATCTTAATTCAATTGCTGATGAAAGTTTTGAAATATATGTAACAGACAGTCAATCTTCAACGGCTACTTACCAATCTTTATTAGCAACTTATTCTGGAATTACACAGTCTGGTGCTTTTGGTAGTACTTTAGTCTCTCAAGCATACACAGCATCTGAAACATTTATTCCACCATCTGATGGCACATATTACGTAGCTATTAGAGCAAATACAACAAATTCTGCGAACCTTTTAATGGTTTTAAACCTAGATGTTGCAGAAGATTTAACATTAAGCACTGAAGAATTTGATTTTTCTAATTTTAAATACTTTACAAATTACAATACAAATGTCTTAACTATGGAAGCGACAACTAACATGACAGGTTTCGAATTATACAATAGTTTAGGACAACAAGTATTAAATTCTAAATTATCTTCTAATGTTCATAACGTAGATCTAAATAATTTTAATACAGGAATCTACTTTGTAAAAGTAAGTGTTGCAAATAATATCAAGACCTTTAAAATAGTGATTAAATAATTTAAAATTATTTAATTTCTTTACAGAAGTATAATTCTAGTTTCACATCATTATGTTATAATGTGTTATTAGAATTATACTTTTTTTTATGGAATACTTATCTTTATAGTTATGAAAAATATATCAATACGTTTTTTAATTCTGTTTCATTTATTATTTACATTTAATTGTAAAAATGATGATGACACTTTTATGCCTGAAACAACACCAACTCCAGTTGTACTTAATGAAAATGTAGTAACCTATGAAAGTGGTATATACGAAGCATATACATTATTCTCTCCATTTGGCTCTACCAATACTTATCTTAT
>Ga0316204_10012584_pt1 | contig 10287 bp, 8 predicted proteins | sample 6monrhotite_MG_2_FD_205661 | JGI IMG/M metagenome (GOLD analysis project Ga0316204, IMG submission 205661) | Microbial mat bacterial communities from mineral coupon in-situ incubated in ocean water Damariscotta River, Maine, United States -... | ecosystem: Environmental > Aquatic > Marine >... | reverse complement strand
CAAGACCTTGTATCTCTCCTCGTTGTTAATCATTGAGTGGTTACCCGTATACATAAGCATATAGTTGTTTACTATATCGTATAGGCTAACGTACTGATAGGAACCCCAATTAGCATTCTCAGGTGCATTCCCATTATTCTCGTAGTATTCGTATTGTGATATGTATGCCATTATTTCTCTTGTTGGTCGTTATATTGCTCCTCTGACTTACCAAACTGTACCGCTTGAATCTCTCTTATAGACATACCTGCGTACTGTAGAATCTTATTTACCAATTCAACTTGGTCATCTAGGCTAAGCTCAAAGTCTTGGAAGTCTGATTGACCTGAGTCAAAGACAGGCTCACCGTTTGTTAATGTTACATAGGTCCACTTAGGGTCCTTTGGATATCTTATGTACTGACACTGTATCCCTGAGAACAACGCTGATGGATAGGCTGTAAGTATACCGCCCTCCTGTGTGTATGCAGGGAATAATCTGTTTGGTGCAGTAAGCATTGAGTTGTTAAGCATTGTAATCTTACCGTGAGTAACCTTATCAAGCTCATTCTGCTTTGGTCCAAAGACCACATATGCTGATGCGTTTATTGTAAATATATCTGATGACAGAAGCAACACGGTCTCACTCACAACCTGAGCAACTGTAGCGTTCTGTAATGAAGATGGTGTACGTAGATTAAATACTACATCCCCAACCTTTACGCCATCACTAATAAATGTTGCTGTATTATCCTCTAGATTATTTGCAAGCACCGCTGTAGTTGCACCCGTAGCTTTTGTTGTCTCATACGCCAACACTTTATTTATTAGGTAGTAGTCATCACCTGTATAAAGCTGTGCAGGTAGATAGAACGTATTGCCTAGGTTAACAGTATTTAACAATGTGCTTGTGGTTGGCAGATACTTTGTCACGCCAAACATCTCAATTACCTCCTCGTATCCCTTCTTAATATCAGCGTATCCCGTACCTGATTGTCTCGCATTTTCCTTTTGTATCTGATAGTTATAATTGAAAAAGTAGTTGTCAAATATATCTAGCTGTGCCTGCTTAGCAAACAGGTTAAAGTCTGATGGAGAGATGTATCCGTAGTTGTTCTTGTTCAGTATAGATAGAACTGTATTTCTTACTGAGTTAATCATTCGTTATCTTCTTTACACAAAGATAAGCAAAAAAAAAGAGGGCTCCTTAAAAGCCCTCTCTTTCATATCTGATAACTATTTATTAATCTAATAATTTCTCTAGTACCTTCAATGCTTCAACACCATCGTCAGTCTGAAGATAGCTAGCTACTGTAGATACACCCTCGTCTCCAAATGGGACAACAAGCATACGCTTTTTATTTGTTGGGGTGTTATACCAAACCTCTTTGCGGTTCTTTCTATATGTAAGTAAACCACTGTCAAAGAACTTATTGACCTTAGCCTGAAGCTTTAACATTGGGTCGTTGATAATATCTAAGAAATCCTCAGGATAGTTTCTAGCATAGACTAGAACATCTCTCTTCATCTCTGCGGTAGAAACCTTTGATACATCAATACCAAACAACACAGAGCATACACTCTCAAGTTGCTCTAATGAAAGACTTCGTGCCTCTATCAATGCATCTACCTCTAGATTTAATACCTCAATATCCTCAGACGCATCCTTCTCATCATTAATCTCTATAAAGGACTTGCCATACATAGGATGTAGATTTAAGAACTGCTGAAGAATCTGATTTTGTTTTGATACGTGTAAGAATCCATCCTCAAATATGATAGGCTCAACGATAGCGTTACCGTCCTGCTCATCCTCGAATGGTGACTTTTGATTGACTGCATAACGTAAAGGTCTGTTTATTCCTTTATCGTCATCGAACCATAATAGTGGGTATCTTCTTGTGTTACGTGATGGTAACATAAACGTTAGCGGTGCTACGTCTCTTGTAAGCCTATAACTTTTGCTTACGAACTTTTCTTTTGTTTTCATTTGATATAATTTAAAATTTAAAAAATAGAGGGGCATCCTAAGACACCCCTCTTGGTTTTATAACTAATCTTACTCTTGGAATAAGAAGAAGTTGTTTGCTCCTAGAGTACATACTGCTCTCTCAGAAAGGAAGTTAACTTCCATTGCATCTAAGTCAGAAGTACGAGCCCCTCCTGCTGAACCTGTAATCCAAGTCTTGTATCGTCTGTCTTCAGTCTCTGAAGCTCTGTAACGAACGTGAAGGAATGGACGCTTAGCGTTCTTTCCAAGGATTTGGTCATATACAGTAGTTGAACCTGCAGGAACCAATAGTCCGTTTACACGTCCTGAACCTGCTCCTGTTGGTAAACCACCTCTCATTGTTGGGTCGTTTAGGTATTTCCAATCAGACTTGTAGAAGTCATAACCTCTTCGGAATCCTGTGAATCCTAAGTTCAATGCCATTTCTTCGTCATTGTCAAACAATCCGTAAGATGTACCACCTGCTCCGTAAGAGTTTTGAGCTGCTAACATATCGTCAATGTCAAAACCAAACTGTCGGTCTAGGAAGATAACGTTCTCCTCGATAGAACCTTGCTTGTCAAGACGTGAGATGATAGCATCAAAGTCTGCCAAAGCTACAGGGTTACCACCTGACCATACGTTACCTCTGTTCTCTACAGAATAGAAGATACCTTCTGAACCTTTGAAACCTGCTGCGATTGCACCACCTGCTGCTTCTGCAGGAACTGCCTCAATCATTGCTGTCTCTAAGTAGTCATCAAAACGTAAACGAGTCTCGTGCTCAGACTTCATATACCATAGGTATCCGTTTGCTCCGTTCTCAGTTGTTACCTCAACCCATCCAATCTGTGCCATATCAGAACCTGATACTGCATACTTATCTTTTAAGATAATTGGAGAGTTCTCAAAAATCATATCGTCAGCCTCTAAAGAACCAACCATTCCGTTTGTTCCTTTCTTGAACTCAGAACCGTAGATAAATACAGAAACGTCTGCGTTACCTACTCCTGTACCTGCTGTTACAAGACCACCTGCCTCATAGAAAGCTACAGTGAAAGTGTCTGCAGTTGGAACCGCTGTTACGATACCTTTGTTGCTACCTGTTCCTCCGTTCTGAACAACCATAACCGTCTGTCCTACTCGGATAGCGATAGATGGTGTACCTAAAGCTCCTGCTGTTGAACCTGCAGGTGTAAGGTTATCGTTCACTTGGAATGTAGCGGTGTCAGCTGCTAATGCTGCTGTTGTACCTACGTTTACATACTTAGTATGTAATCTTCCCTGCTCTGCCCATTTGATAAGGTCTGAGTTAGAAGGCATCTCTGCACCTACTAATCGTAGGAAGGATGCGATTGTTCTGTTACCATAACGCTCGAATTCTTTCTCGTATGTATCAGGAAGATACTGATTCAAGAAATCAAAGTTGGTAATGTAATTTGTTGCTGTGGGAATCTGCGTTGCAGATGGCTGCAAGTCAAATCCCGGTGTTGCGTCTACTGCCATTTTTTCTTTTTTTATTTTTTCTTAATACTTCTAATTTTCAAGCCCTTCCCCGAGTCAGGGTTTATAGCTCGAATTTGCACTCCACCCTTTGTAGAAACCTCAGGTGCATTCCGTGTCGACATATCAATGTTTTTCATCTTACGGGTCACATCCTCAGTTGCTGAAGCCTTGCCTTGTTCGTAAAAGAACTGAGCAAACTTCTCAGGGTTTGATGCTACTGCTATCGCCTTATGGTAGCCCTCTGCGTCAGCTATTAAACCGTCATCATTCATAAACCTATTTAAAAAGTTCATAACGTCAGACTGCTTAGTCTTTAGCTCTTCAGCAGATTGCGGTGAGTATAGTACGGATTTATCATCAACGGAAAATTTAAAACCTTTAAACTCTCCTCCGAACACCTCGTTGGTTTTTTCAGTAAACCAATTTCGTCTACGCTCGCCTAGCTCCTTTTGGGTCTTAGCAGACTCTGTATATCGCTTATATGCCTCAAGCTCCTCTGTATCAATTCCTGAACTCTCACTACCACTTGACTCAAGTGGAAGCTTATATTGTTCCTTCATATCCTCAAAGTACCCCTTGGCCTTTGCAATCACTTTTTTCTTTGCTAGCTTTATTTTCTTTACGTCAGCCTCGTCATCCAAGTCCTCATCGTAATCAAACTCACTCAACATAATATCTATGTCATCATCATCAAGCCCCGTCTCCGTAGCCTTATAATATTGAGATAGCAAATAGTCAGGGTCCATCTCATCAAAGTCTTCCTGTAATCTTTGGAAGTCATTGAATCCACGCCCTGTCTCTTTTTTATATTTAAGATAGGCAGCTACATCCTCAGGTAATTCCTCTGAAGACTCTCGCTCGGACATTAGCTCATCGAATGAGTTTATCTCCTTGCCATATCTCTTACCAATATATGAAAGAACGTCTTCCTCATTTAACTCTGAGGATTCTTGTGCTTCGCCTTGCGGCTGTATTTCTTCTTGTTCCGGTGTGGTGGTGGCACCCTCAGTGCTTTCTTCCACTCCTGTATCGTTAGCTTGACCTTCTTCATTCTGTAATGATTCTTCGTGCTTATCTAACAATTCTTTTTCTACCTCTTGTACAGATTTAGAGTCCGGAGACTCTACTGCTTTTACTTTAATATCCATTTAATTTAATTTTTACAAAGTTAGTTATTTTTTTTAACGTTTTTTAGCGAGGTTCAAACTCTGCCATATCAAATCCATCAAGGCTATCCTCGTTAGACTCAAAGGTCTGTGGAGGTAGATTGTTCTTTCTTTGATTAATAAGCTTAGACTGCTCACTGTTCTGCTGACTGATACGGTCTGACTTCGCCTTCTCTCTTTCAGTCTCTCTAGTCTGTAATGCATTCTCACTCATATCTCTGAGCTGCATATTGAAATCAAACTCAGTCTGCATAAGCTGCTTCTTAAGGTCTGCCTCGTTCTTAAGCTTCTCAATCTCAAAGGCAATCTCTGCCTGCTTAATCTGCATCTTACTCTGTGTCTCTGCCTGTATCTTCTGCATAGCTGTCTGAGCTGCAAGCTCCTGAGATTGTAACTGCTGCTGTGATTGCATTGCCTGCATCTGCATCTGTTGCTGCTGCTCACGCTCCTGCTTCTGCTTACGCTTAAGCTTTAACAACTGATTAGCCATCTTAAGGTTTCTAATCTCACGGATGTCAATTGCATCCTCAAGGCTGATATCCTTCTGAGATAGTGCCATCTGAATATTCTGTTCTAGCTGTGCCTTCTCCTCCTCATCAGGACTAACCTCTATAAATATTCCAAAGTCATATATGTATAGGTCTGAGATATCACCAAGGATACTTACATTGTACTTACCTATCTTATTTATAAAGTCATCCTTAAAGTCTGAATACTCTAAGATGTCTGCAACCCTATACGTTAAAGCCTCTGCTAATGTTCTATATATATAAAGGCTACTGTCAAGTATATGTCGAGTTGCGGTATTAGAGCTTAACGCTGCAAGCTTCTGTATACCTACCAAAGCATCTGAGTTTGGTGTAGAACCATCTCTAGCCTCATTCAGTCCTGTTACTGAACGAATCATATCCATATAGTGATTGTAGTTGTATATCAACATCTGTGACTTGCTAGCACCTGATGATGACTGAAGCTCCTTGATTGGAACCTTACCCTGATTATACTCACCATCCTGAGTATAGCTTCTACCAATAACACTACCTGTTTGGAAGTATAGTCTTAATGCGTCTTCAGGATTGTATGCTGCTCCTGTACCTAAGTCTACTTCATTTAATCCATCGGCATCTATATATACACCATCAGGTACTACCCTAGATATTACCTGCTGAAGCTTTAGGTGTGTCATCTGAATCAAATCAGCAAAGGGAATCATTCTTCTAACTAACGACTCAATAACACCCTTATACATTCTAGGTGCTGACGCTACATAGTTTGGTAATGCGTGCTGACTTGCTGACTTTGGACGTACCATATTCCTAGACATCTCCCACTTAAGTAAGATGTTGGTACCCATAACCATAACACCATCATACCACACATCAATAGTCTTCTCAATCTTTTCGAATCTACCCTCCTCCATCATCTCTGTAGGTGGATTAAATTGGTCATCCTTCTCAATAACCTTAGAGCCACCACCCTCAAGTATCTTCTTCTTATATACTACCTTCTTTGTGGTCTTATAGTTAAAGTACATAACGGTACAGGTATCTCTATAGAATATATCATTCTCATAATACTGAGCTGTGTTATAGTAGTCATACCAACTCTGACTATACTGACTTATTTCCTCTAGGTCCTCTCTAGTTAGAGATGGGTCTATCTTTATAAGCTCAGTGATAGGTATTGTCTTTATCTCTCCCCAATAGAAGCAGTCCTTAAACTGTGGGTCCTCAGTGTAGCTGTATACAATATTTGCAGGGTCTACATATGATATCTGAACTCCTGCTCCCGGTAAGAACTCGTGCTTAGCACAGGATATACCTAGAACCATTTGGTCATAGTCTAGTCTCTTTCTAATATCCTGATAATGATTCTCATCAAAAATAGTATTGATAGCTTCTTCCTCTGCTATCTCAATAGCAGGTTTGTAGTTTAGGTTCATATATAACTGAAGCTCCTCGTCAGACTCAGGAAGTTGTGCAGGGTCCATAGCGAATGGGTCTACCCCTGACTTCTCTTGTATAATAGACAAGACCTCTTTAGACACCATCTGTCCCTCTATCATTTCCTGATACTTACTACGCTTTGCCTGAGACATTGCATCCTGAGCATATGTATCCACCTTAAAGAGTCTGTCACTCATACCGTTCACAACGATATCAACAAACTTTGGTATAACAGGCACAGGTGTCCAATCAAGATTCAAGTAAGACAAGTCTCCATCTACCGCCAACTCGGTTTTGTATTTAGCAATGGATTGCTCACCCCTTGCATATAACCTTAACCTGTTAAAGTCTCTCCATTGGCTGTAGTATCTACACGATTGCCCATCCTTTCTAAACCACTCATACTGAATGGCCTGTCCAATCTGTAGTCCGAACTCTTCTGTTGCTTTCTCAGCGTCAGAAACAAATTGACTTGGAAATCCTGTAGATGAAATGTTTACTTTTACGTCCTTCATCTTCTAATTATTTCGCTTCTTGTACCTGTATTGGTATACCTTGCAAAGTTAATACTTATTTTCGACTCTTTTTTCTCAGGTAAATATACCTGCTTTTGATTAGCCATAATAGCCAAGCCTGAACTAATAGTGGCATCATACTTTGTTCTGTTACTAATGTCAAACTTTGCCCAATCCTCAAGGGTTCTAGCGAAAGGCATAAAGCCCATCTCCTCTGAATCCCTATAGGTACCCTCTATATCTAGACCCACATACTTCTCGATGTAGGACTCAATAGCTGAGGCGTGAGCCTGTTTAATGTCCTCACTTGAGTTCGGTATACCACCCAACTCTCTCTCTGTCTTAGAGAGCCTGTTATAATGTTTGTCAGGTCTGTTTATACTAAACCCCCTATACCCTCTATTCTTAAAATGATATAGTAGTCTTGGTTTGTTGTTCTCTACAAGTATAGGCATACCATAAAATATACAAGCCATAAGGACCTCCTCAAAAAATATCTCTGCTGTCTGTGGTCTAGCAACATACTCAAGAAAGAACTCATTACTAGGAGCGTCATCCATATTAAACTTTGTCATACCGTGAAGAGCCCCATTAGAACCTCCTCCACCTACAGTACCTGATATGTCATATGAATCACATCCAAATGACCCAAGGTGGTCGTTACCCGGATACTTGATACCTCTCTTGTCTACTACCTTATTTTGTAATCCCTTCTTTGGCAGCCAACTAACTAGGAACCTGCCCCTCTTATCAGGAGCCCATACAACTTTGGAGTCAATGATTCCATCCTTCCAATGAAAACTTCCCCTAGTAAGATGGTGCTCAGTTATAAGTGAATCGTTATAGTCTATCTGCTGATATAGCTTCGTTAGATTAAATAGTGACTGCTTGCTCTCATCCCTGAATGCGTGTGACTCAGTACGAGGGAACTGACGATAGAACTCATTCAATGCATCAGGGTCATTCTTTAATGAGTCTACCTCTGCCTCCCAATAGTCTATAGCACCATTGTCAATCATCTCACCATCAACACCACGTATGGACTTTACAGGCTTTCTAAATACAGGCATACCATATATGTCTATGAATCCCTCCATATTCCATTCCATAGGGATAAATAAGGAATACATACCGCTCTTGGTCTGACCATTAGCGTTTCTCTTTGTAACATCAGAGTCATTGTATAGCCTCTTAAACTCTTCACCACCCTTTGCTAATGCATTAGAGGTAGAACCCATCATACACTTTCCTATAATCTTACTACCCAAACGAAGACACGTCTTTGTTACACGCCAATTGTTTAGTATGTTGTTTGGCTTTAACCACTTCCCACTCTCATCGTGTACTAATAATAAAAGCTTCTCACCATCATAGCTGTTGTCATCTGTATTCTTCCAATCTATTGTGGTATCTAGTCCCATCAACTCATCATTGGCGATGTCATACATATTCTTCTTTGTAATCTTTGCCGCAGGAATCCTAAAGGCTAGCTCAGTTTTCGGCTTATCCATACCATCCATAATCGGCTTGAAGAAGAATGGCAACCTACTATTGATAGGCACAACCTTGTCTGTAAACATCTTCTTGGCATCAGCACCCGTCTTAGACAGTATACCCACCCTAGAGTCTTTTGCTAATGTCCCTGTGTTTACACACTCTGATGAACTCATAAATGAAAATCCTGAACGTCTTATCTTTAGATAGTCCATACCAAAGCTACGCTTGTCAGCCTTGCACGCCTCCCAATATATATACAATATCCTGTTCGCCTCCCTGTAGTCAGGGTATCCGACATCAATACTTGTCCACTGAAGATACATATAGTGAGCACCTGTAACATATGTAGGCTTACCGTTATTCATAAACCAATAGCCTAGCTCACGTTTATCAAACTCTCCCTCTATATAATCCACCCACAGGTTCTTAAAGTCTGTAGGCTTTTCGTTCCATTGGAATATTGATGTAATCCTTTCTAATGCTTTAGGTATCTCGTTACGCTGCCAATACTGTTCTGATGAGGTCTTACTTCTTTTATGAACATCCTTAGGTTCTGCAGGTAATGCCACCACCAATCCTTTGATATTTATAATCTCTCCAATCATTCCTGTCTTAGAGATGATTACCATATCATATTTTGAGTCATAGCCATACAACCAACTCTTATTTCTATTCTTGTTGGTTATAACATTAGAGGGTACATATCCATCTAATATCTTATATAAACTATCTTGACCTTCTTTCTGCAAATCCTTGTTTTGTATCTACCCTTGATGGGCCTTTATCAGCAATGTCTATATCAGCACGCTCATTCTCAATCTTTGTAAGTATCTCGAATGCATCGAATATAGCTAATTTTTTTGTAGCTGCCGCATTCTTTAGTCTATCTGCAGCTAGCTCATCCTCAGGGTCTATCTTTATAATATCTTCCTTAGCTACCTTTATAAGCTGCTCAACAGCCTTCATACCTGCATCTATAATCCTAAGCTTTATATCTTTATTATCCATTACATCTTTATTGTTATCTGATGGTCATACATCCTATACAGCTTCTCACCATCTACATCAAACTCATACTCACTCTCAGGCTTAAAGCAGACCATATCTCCACTAGATATACCCTTAGATTTTAGATAGTCATTGGGATACTTCATAATGCCAACCAATGGTTCTTCACTAAAGGGTTTAAATATATATGACTCTGATGTAGGTACAGGTTTTACAAAGCAGTATCTATCGTATGAATGCCACTCACCGTCTTGCTTATACATAAAGAACTGCTCCTCATCTATAAAGAACAGGTCATCCTTGAAGAAACTCTTACCGCTCTGTTGCCTACCCTTCATATCGTTATAGAACTTAAATACGTTATGATGAACTAGGAGTGTGTCTCCATTCCTTATGGGACCTTCATATCCTAGAGGTGTCTCTATCACTTCAGCATATCTATTGGAAGCCTTATGGTCCTCCTCTGATGTGCTAGTAATAAAATCAATACCGCCAATAGACTTGACGTTGTCGTATCTCCTTCCGTTATATGCTCTAGTTATAAAATAAAATGGTGATTTCATAGTGGGCTATGAGCCGCAACCAATGCAATCTATATGCGTATCTGTTGGTTTGACTCCTGTTAATTTCATTTGAATGTTATGAATCGCATCTGCGATTTCTAATTTATTTGTAAAGTCT
>Ga0316204_10012583_pt1 | contig 10287 bp, 8 predicted proteins | sample 6monrhotite_MG_2_FD_205661 | JGI IMG/M metagenome (GOLD analysis project Ga0316204, IMG submission 205661) | Microbial mat bacterial communities from mineral coupon in-situ incubated in ocean water Damariscotta River, Maine, United States -... | ecosystem: Environmental > Aquatic > Marine >... | reverse complement strand
GCCCGATGTCGCCCGCCACCTCCTCGAGGAGCTCGGACTCGACCCCGCGATCGTCGACGAGGCCATCGCCGACCAGTCGACCCATGACGAAATCAAAGCCGAGCATCAGAAGGTGATGGACGCGGGCGGCTATGGCGTGCCGACGATGTTCATCAACGGCCAGTGTCTCTTCGGTCCGGTGTTGATCGATCCTCCCACCGGTGATGCCGCCATGCGCCTGTGGGGCGCGTGCATGGCGTGGCTCGAGTTCCCACATCTCTACGAGCTCCAGCGCCCGAAGACCAAGGACGACGAGCGGGCCATCGCCGAGACGTTCAGGCCCTACATCGAGGCCCGCGACTGGGTGAGTATCAATCGTGGCGTCGAGGTCGGGTTCACCGAGGACGGCTTCCATCGGGTGGAGGGGTAACCCGTGGGAAGCACAGACCGCGAGCGCTAGCCTTCGGGTCCGTACCTTCGGGTACACGGAGACGTGGCCGAGCCAGGTTGAAGGCGCTTCCCTGCTAAGGAAGTAACGTCGTAAGGCGTTCGAGGGTTCAAATCCCTCCGTCTCCGCGAAAGTCGATCCGGTGTCCCTACACTGGTCGCTTCACATGTAAAGACTGCGCCCGTAGCTCAGCTGGATAGAGCATCTGACTACGGATCAGAAGGTCGGGAGTTCGAATCTCTCCGGGCGCGCTGAACAAGTAACGCTGGGGACAGACCCCAGCGTTACTTTCGGTTTTGGCCTGATCTCGTCCCGGCGAAGGCGCCTTCATGTCCGGATCTGTCCATCGAGTCTCCGTACATTCGTCCCATGAGCACAATCATGATTCAGGGTCTCGACTTCGCGGAGTTCGAGGCCGCCCTCGCCTCGGGTGTTGACCACGGCGGCAACCCCATCGAGCCATTCCTCGACGCAGACGGCGGCTGGCCGCTGCGCTGCTGCCTCGCCGACTCGGCCCCCGGGGACGAGGTGGCGATCATCGCCTGGAGCCCGTTTCCGTGGAAGGGCGCCTACGCGGAAACCGGCCCGGTGGTCGTTCACGCCCAGCCTTGCGGCGGCCCGGCATCGAGAGACCTCCCCGCGGCCCTCGACCAACGCTCCATGACACTGCGTCCCTATGGGCACGATCAGCGAATCGCCTATCACCATGTGCGCCACGTCCCTGCCGGCAAATCGCTGTCCGACCACCTCCGCGAGTTGCTGGCAGAGGACGACGTCGACTTCGTGCACGGCCGCAACACGACCGGTGGTTGCTTCAGCTTCGCGGCGAGGCACCCGTAGCGAGCGGCTGCGGGACCCCCAGCATCACCACGCTCGCTAAAGCACACTGGGGTCTGTCCCCAGTGTGCTTTAGCCCGCCGCCTAGTCTCGCCGCATGGTCCGCAAAGCGACAGCAACACTGTGGAGTGAACAAGATCGCCGACATCCGGGAGAGCGCCGGCGGCTGTTCACCGCGGTGAGCAACGCCGTCGATGCCGACCGAGTGCTCTACCCCGGCAGCTTCGTCGACATCTCACCGTCCTTCGTCTTCGACTCGGTCACCTATGTCGACACGGACAAGCGGGCCGCGAAGTTCTTCGCCGACGACGACGGGGTTCGCGAGATCATCGCCGATCAGGAAGACCCGCCCGAGGAACCGGACTTCCGGTTCATCCACGCCGACTACACCTCGGACCTGGACCTTCCCGACCAGGACTTCGACCTTTTGGTGTCGCTCTTCGCCGGCTTCGTCTCGGACCACTGCACCGACCACCTCCGGATCGGCGGCACGCTGCTGGTGAACGGCAGTCACGGCGACGCAGCACTCGCGTCGATCGACCCTCGCTACGAATTCTCAGGCGTCGTGTTGGCGCGTGCGGGCGAGTACCGCGTCAGCACCGCCAACCTCGACACGTACCTGGTGCCGAAGAAGACGCAGGAGATCACCGCCGATTCGGTCCGGGCGTCGGGCCGCGGGATCATCTATCGCGTTCCGGCCTTCGCCTATCTGTTCACCCGCACCGACTGACCCACGGTGGCCCGATGACGGCCGGGGCCGAGACCCCCTCCCCCAGGTCCCGATCACATTGCCCGGCCTGATCCTGCCGGTCAGACAGCCCGGCCGCTGAACGCCGCCACCCGTTCGATGGGAGTGGCCGTCGGCGGCGGCTGGACTTCGTCCTTGAACGTGTCGCCGTCACGCAACTCAGGACCCAGCGCCTGGCGGGCAAACGTATCGACTGCATCGACGACGCACGCCGGCACCTCGAAACGCTGACCGGTCGCTTGGGCCAGATCCCAACCGTGGACCAGCCCGTCGAACGCGACAAGGCGGGCAAAGGTCTCGCCATCCATCTCGCCGACCGGGGCCGAGATGTTGCGGCGCATCGCACCCGGCGATTTCACCGCATCGAGGAGGTCGTCCATGGTCTGTCGAAACGCCGCCGCCGGGACCGCATCCTCGCCAGCAGGGGCGGCGATCTCCGGCGATTCCTCGCCCCGGAACAGGTAGCCGAACGTGCCACCGAGCACGATCATGTGATCGAGCACGTCGTGCACCGAGAACTGTGCACACGGCGTGTCGTCGTTCAGCTGGGCGACCTGAATTCGATCCACGAGCGAACTGAGGGTGGGGAGGATGTATGAGAGCTGCTCTGTCGGGTCCATCGGAGTTGCTTCCATTGCCGTGCCTTTCGACTCTCGCCTGACGGTGTTGTCGGCGATATCGGGAAGGCGTGACAATTGATGTCACAATGCGACAATGAGTCCGTTTCTCGACGATGCACGCGCCGCCGTGGCATCCGGAAACTGGGCCGACGCCCTCGCGGCACTCGACGCCGATACCGAGAACCCGACGGTCGAAGCGCTCGAGCTCCGGGCCCAGGCCGCCTACGGCAATGGTGAGTTCGAAGCCTCCATCGCGGCATGGGAAGCCCTCCACGGTCGCCAGATCGAACTCGGCAACCAGGCTGAGGCCGCCAGAGCCGCTGCCATGCTCGCCATGTATCTGATGATGGACACCGGACTCATGTCGCCGGTTCGCGGCTGGCTGCAAACCGCTGAGCGGCTGCTCGAAGCTGACGACGGTCGGGCCCCGGCACACGCGGTCATCGCGATGGTCCGCACGTACGAACGTTTCATGTGTGGAGACATGGAGGCCGCCCGCCACGCGTCGGAGTCGGCCATCGAGTTGGGTGAGCGCCTCGGGGTACCGCCTGCCGTCATCATCGGGCGCGTCGCCAACGCTCGGGTCCGGATCTTCACCGGGGACGTCGAGGGTGGGCTGTCGCTGCTCGACGAGGTGGGAGCGCTCCTCATGGGTGGCGGCGCCGATCCACTCACGACCGGAATGATGCTCTGCGAGCTGATCTGCGCTGCTCAGGGCCTCGCCATGTACGAACGAGCCGGTGAGTGGACCGACCTCATGGAGCGATGGGGCCACGGCGCAGCCATCGGCGCGATCCATGGACGTTGCCGAGTCCACCGCGCCGAAATGCTCAGACTGACCGGGCCGTGCGATGCCGCCGAGGAGGAAGCCCTCGGTGCCTGCGATGACCTCCGCCCATGGATGCGGCGCGAGTTCGGTTGGCCGTTGGCCGAGCTCGGGAACATCCGTCTGCGGCGCGGGGATCTCGATGGCGCCGAAGAAGCCTTCCTCGCCGCCCACGAACACGCGTGGTCTCCATACCCCGGGCTCGCGCTGCTCCGCCTCGAACAGGGCGACCCCGACGCCGCCGCGACCCTGGTCGCCGACGCGCTCGCCAACCCCGTGCAGGTCCCTTCGAAGGAGCGCCCACCGTTCGGTGACCTCGGCACGGCCCCACTTCTCGACGCACAGTCGGAGATCGCCGCGGCGATGGCCGACGTGCCGACCGCGGAGACCGCCGGCGCCGGACTCCGGTCCATTGCCGACGCCTACCCGAGCCGCTCACTGGCCGCCAACGCATCACTCGCGGAGGCCCGCGCCGCCATCCTGCGTGGGGAGTACGACGTCGCCATCCCCGTCGCCACCGCCGCCATCGCCGGCTGGGCAGAGATCGGCGCCCCCTTCGAGACCGCCAAGGCCCGGCTCGTTCTCGCCGAAGCCCACGAGGGCGGCGGCAACGACACTGCTGCCGAACTCGAACGGTCGAGCGCGGCTCGTGCCTTCGAGGCATTCGGCGCCACGCGGTGGGCCCGCCGCGCCGCCGATCCGCGCGCCGCGATCACGAACACCGACGCACCCGGCCCGGGCGCGACCGGCGAACCGAGTGGGGAGTTCCGGCTCGAGGGCGACAGTCGCATCGTGACGTTCGATGGACGCACCGTCGCGATTCGCGACCTGAAGGGGTTTCGGTACATCGAACGGCTCCTCGCCGACCCGGGCCGCGAGTTCCACGTCCTGGATCTCGTGGCGGTCGAACAGGGAACCCTCCCGACCGCCGGCCCTGTCGATGCGGAGGCCGCCGCAGGAACAACCCCCGACGGTGGCGGACTCCCGGCGCTCGATGAACAAGCCAAGGCCGCGTACCGACAACGACTCATCGAGGTCGACCAAGACATCGAAGACGCCACCGCGGCCAACGACCTGGGACGGCTCGAGCTGGCTGAGCGCGACCGCGAATATCTCCTCACCGAGCTCGGACGCGCCATCGGACTCGGCGGCCGGCTCCGCTCCGTGGGATCCGACGCCGAACGGGCACGAACCGCCGTCGCCCGATCCGTTCGCTACGCGCTGGACCGGTTGGCGGAGCACCACCCGACCGCCGCCATGCACATCCGACGGGGGCTGGGGACCGGCACCTACTGCCGGTACACGGCGGATCCGGCGGTACCGGTCGTCTGGATCAGCTGAACCACGGTCGCCGACACCACGAAAGCTCGAACAGGGGGCCTCGACACGACTGTGCGAACATGGGTCCATGCCTGCTCCGCTCATGGACCGCTATCCGGCCATCGCCGATCTCGAACGCCGTGCCAAGCGTCGGATCCCGACATTCTCGTGGGAGTACCTGGCCTCGGGGACCGGCACCGAAGACACGCTGCGTCGCAACATCGAGAGGATGGCCGAGGTCCGCTTTCGCCCGCAGCTGTTGAAGGGACTCCTCGAGCCGGTCACCACCACCACCCTGTTCGGCGTCGAGTACGCCGCACCGATCGGCATCGCCCCAATCGGACTCAGCGGGCTGATCTGGCCAGGCGCCGACGTGACCCTGGCCCAGATCGCGGCCGAGAAGAACATCCCACACACAATGAGCACCGTCGGCACGGGCAAGGCCGAGGAGGTCGGCCCCGCATCTGACGGCCGTGGCTGGTTCCAGCTCTACTCGCCCCGCGACACCGGCCTCCGCGATCGTCTGCTCGATCGGGTCGCCGAGTGCGGCTTCACCACCCTCGTGGTGACCGCTGACGTGCCGATCGCCAGCCGCCGCGAACGTCAACGGCGGGCCCGGGTCCGGATCCCACCCAAGATCGGCCCCGCCCTCATCACCCAGAGCATCCTTCGCCCCGCGTGGGCCATGGGCGTGTTGCGAGACGGACTCCCCCGCTTCCGCACCCTCGAGGACTATGTCGATCGTTCCACCATGAAGATGACCGCCGGGTTCGTCGGCGCTTCGCTGGGCGGCACGCTCGGCTGGCACTACCTCGCCGAGGTCCGGGAACGCTGGAAGGGCCCGATCGTGGTGAAGGGCATCCTCGACGCCGACGACGCCGCTCGCTGCATCGACACCGGCGCCGACGCAGTCCAGGTCTCGAACCATGGTGGACGCCAGCTCGACGGTTCGATCTCTGCGATCGAGGCGCTCCCGGGCATCGTCGAACGGATCGGCGGCCAGTCCCCGGTGCTGTTCGACTCGGGCGTCCGTGACGGTCTCGACATCGCCCGCGCCCTTGCGCTCGGTGCCGACTTCGTGTTCTGCGGACGCGCGTTCATGTTCGGACTCGCCGCCCTCGGAACCGCCGGCGGCGCCCACGCCTACGACATCCTCCATGAGGGTCTCGTGAACGTGATGCACCAGACGGGCTGCAGCACGCTCGACGAGCTCGCCGATCGTCTGGTCGACGCGTCGCCGGACGCCTAGCGTCGCGAGCAGACCCCCCGATCCAGAGTCCAACCATGACCGACACCACCAGCCCGACCGTCCGCACGAAGACCGGTGCCCTTGTCGGACGCATCCGCGACGGCGTACACGAGTTCCTCGGGGTGCCATATGCCGCGCCGCCGGTCGGGGACCTCCGGTTCCGCGCGCCACAGCCGGCGACCCCCTGGGAAGGCATCCACGATGCCACCCACCTCGGCGCGAGTGCGCCCCAGATCGACCGCGACCCGGGGAGCCCCCTCCCGGCCACGGGGTACGTGACCGACGAGGACTGCCTGTTCCTGAACGTCTACACGCCCTCGCCCGATGACCACGCCCGGCCCGTCCTGGTCTGGATCCATGGCGGTTCCTACATGACCGGCCGCGGGGCCACCGTCGATGGCGGACCGTTTGCGCGCAACGGCGACATCGTCGTGGTGTCGATCAACTACCGGCTGGGCCTGCTCGGGTTCATGGAACTCGGCCACCTCGACCCCACCCTCGCGGGGTCACACAACAACGGCATCCGTGACCAGATCGCCGCCCTGCGGTGGGTGCAGGACAACATCGCGGCGTTCGGTGGCGACCCCGAAAGGGTCACGATCGCCGGGGAGTCCGCCGGCGCCGGCTCGGTCATGGCGCTCCTGTGTTCGCCGGCGGCCGATGGCCTCTATCACCAGGCCATCTCCCAGAGCGCGCCCGCCGCCTTCATGCCCCCGTCGACGGACATGGCCGACGCCGTCCTGGATCTCGCCGGCATCGACGATGTCGCGGGTCTGCGTGCGCTTCCGGCCACGACCATCATCGACATCCAACGGCAACTGGCGAAGTCAGCCGAGCGAGCCGCGGTCGAGACCCCGCTTCTCCCCGGGTCGGCGCGACGCGGCATCAGGCCGGCCATCGACGGGCTCACCCTCACCCGCTCGCCGCAGGAGGCCGTCGCCCAGCGATCCATTCCCCTGCTCCTCGGCACCAACCTGGACGAGGGCACCCTCTTCGGCTTCCATCTGCCGAAGAGCATCGACGATGACTCCCTTCACCAACTGGTGTCAGACCATGCCGCTGAGCCCGCGGCCGTGATCGACGCGTTTCGCGCCGAGCAACCCGATGCCGACAACCGCACGCTCGCCCTCTCCATGATCGGCGACACGCTCTTCCGTACGTCGAGTCTTCGCGTGGCCGACGCCGCGGTGGAGGCGGGAACGCCGGTCTTCACGTACCTCTTCGAATGGCAGTCCACGGAGTTCAACCGATTCTTCGGTGCCATGCACGCCCTGGAGATTCCGTTCGTCTGGCAGGCCGACCTCGACGGCGCCGCCGCGGGCTGGCAACGGATCATGGGGCCTGTCGGGTCCTGGCCGGCCGAGCTCAGCGACAACATGCACCACGCCTGGATCGGCTTCGTGCGCGAAGGCAACCCCACGCATGCGGCGATCGGCGACTGGCCCCGCTATGACGAGACCAGACCGACCATGGTCTTCGGTGATACCACCCGTCTCGCCACCGACCCTCGAGGCGCTACCCGCGCCGCGTGGAACCGCTGATGAAGTCCTGGACGATCAACGCCGTCAACCTGCCCGAACATGGCGACAACCCGGTTCACACCGTGGAAGGCGGGCTGGCCGCGGGCTTCGATGGTGCGGTCGTCGCCGGCACCACGATTGCGGCCTACATGACCCGACCCGTCGCGGAGGCGTGGGGAAGGGACTGGCTCAGCCGCGGCGGTTACGAAGTGGCGTTTCGTGGACCGGTTCTCGCCGACGAGCCCGTCACCGTCGGCCCCGACGACGGGCCCGACGATCGGATCGTGGCCACGGTCGGCGAACGCGAGTGCGCATGGTTGGCGCCGACGATGGACCCCGCGCCGTTCGAGACACCCGAAGGCCGACGGCTCGAGCCCGCCGTCTTCGAGCTCATCGATCGGTGGACCGGCTACGCGGCGCGCGCCGGTGAGGATCTCGGCATCTACCGCACCGAGAACATCGTGCATCCCGTCGTCTGGATCACGCTCGCGAACCGGATGTTCGTCCAACAGATGATCGACGGGGCATGGGTCCACACCCGCAGCCGTGTGGCCCATCGGGGCACGGCAACACCGGGTGAGATCGTGGTCATCGAAGCGTGTGAGATCGATCGGTTCGAGACACGGAGCGGCGAACGCGCCATCGTTCAGATGGAGATGACGGTCGACGGCACGGTGGTTGCTGAAGTCGAGCACGAAGCCCTCGTTCGGCTGTTCTGAACCGCGACGTCAGCGATCGCCGTAGACGATCATGGCGCGGACCATGCTGGTGCAGAAGTACACGATCACGATCGTGGCGACCACGGCCACCCCATCGTTGTAGCGGCAGTACTCCTGCGGGTTCCCTCGGCAGCGAACCTCGCTGACCTCGGAGAACTTGGACAGCAGCCCGATGACGAACATCGCCGCGAGGTACCAGTAGAACATTCGCCGCAGCGCCTTCGCCCCGGTTTGCCACTTGATGCGGATGTACAAAATGACGAACAGCCCGATCGACATGACCAGGCCGCTCGTGATCATGTAACGGGCGAATTCGCCCCAGGTCGGCTCCATCAGGGCAGGCTAACACCGGCCACTCGGGGCCCTCACTCAGTTCTTGGCCTGCCCCTGGCGCTTCTGGATGTTGGCCCACTCGTCGCGGAGACCCACCGTTCGATGGAAGAGCGTGGGCGCCCCGGCCGCGTCATCGTCGAGGTCCCGAGCGAAGTAGCCGAGTCGCTCGAACTGCACCACCTCGCCGGGCGAGATGTCCGCCACAGCCGGTTCGGCCTTCGCGGCCCGCACCTCTCGGGACTCCGGGTTGAGCGACGCCAACGGGTCACCGCCATCGGAACCGGGGTGAGAGTCGGTGAACAGGCGCCCGTAGAGGGCCACGTCGACGTCGAGGGCATGCTCGGCGGAAACCCAGTGGATCGTGGCCTTGACCTTGCGGCCATCAGGGGCCTGCCCACCGGCGGTCTCGGGGTCGTAGGTGCAGAGCAGGCGGGTGATCTCGCCATCGGGGCCGGTCTCGACCTCGTTGCACGTGATGAAGTAGCCGGCCCGGAGGCGAACTTCACGACCGGGCGCCAGGCGGAAGAACTTCTTGGGCGGGTCGACCATGAAGTCGTCTCGTTCGATGAACAGCCGGCCGGAGAACGGAACTTCGCGCGTGCCGGCCGACTCGTCCTCAGGGTTGTTGATCGCAGTGCGAATGTCGTCCTGGCCGTCGGGCCAGTTGGTGATGACGATTTCGAGCGGGTCGAGCACCGCCATGCGTCGCAGTGCGTTGGTGTTGTGATGGGTGCGCACGAACGACTCGAGGAGTTCGATCTCGTGCACCCCGTTGACCTTGGCAATGCCGATGTGGCCACAGAACGCACGAATCGCTTCCGGCGGATACCCACGACGGCGCAGACCGCGAAGCGTCGGCATCCGGGCGTCGTCCCAGCCGTCGACATGGCCCTCGGACACGAGTTCGAGGAGCTTGCGCTTGCTGAGCACGGTGTGGGTCAGGTTGAGCCGGGCGAACTCGTACTGGCGGGGCCGGTCGGCACCGAGTCCCAAGGCTTCGAGGTACCAGTCGTACAGCGGACGGTGGCTGTCGAACTCGAGCGTGCAGATGGAATGCGTCGTGCCCTCGATGGCATCGCTTTGACCATGCGCCCAGTCGTAGGTGGGATAGATCTTCCACTCGTCACCGGTGCGGAAGTGGTGCTGATGCCGGATGCGGTACATGACGGGATCACGCATCTGCATGTTCTCGTGATTCATGTCGATCTTGGCCCGGAGCACCCGCTCGCCCTCGGCGTACTCGCCGGCCTTCATGCGAGCGAACAGGTCGAGGTTCTCCTCGATGCTGCGGTCACGCCAGGGCGAATCGGTGCCCGGCGTGGTGAAGCCGCCCCGGTTCTCCGAGATGGTGGCCGCGTCCTGATCATCGACGTACGCGAGGCCGCGCTCGATCAGCTCGACCGCCCACGCGTGGAGCTGGCCGAAATAGTCCGAGGCGAATGCGGGTTCGCCGGGCTCTATTCCGAGCCACCGAAGGTCCTCCTGGATGGCGTCGACGAAGCGGGCGTCTTCGGTCTCGGGGTTCGTGTCGTCGAAGCGCAGCCGGCACAACCCATCGAACTCGTCGGCCACGCCGAAGTCGAGCGTGATCGCCTTGGCGTGCCCGATGTGAAGGAAGCCATTTGGCTCCGGCGGGAACCGCGTCTGAACCCGGCCGCCGTAGGGCCCGTCCGAGGAATGCTGCGTGA
>Ga0316204_10012582_pt1 | contig 10287 bp, 7 predicted proteins | sample 6monrhotite_MG_2_FD_205661 | JGI IMG/M metagenome (GOLD analysis project Ga0316204, IMG submission 205661) | Microbial mat bacterial communities from mineral coupon in-situ incubated in ocean water Damariscotta River, Maine, United States -... | ecosystem: Environmental > Aquatic > Marine >... | reverse complement strand
CCACCGGCAGGCCATGCACCGTCATATGGATGGCGTCAAAGTCACAGGCGGATTCGCAATCACCAAACCCAAGGCAACCCCAGCTGCAGGCTTTGCCGCCTCCAGCGGCCTGGTCGGCCACCTGGCAGGATGCCACGCCGACGTAGTGGGCGCGATTGCGGGCAACATTACTGCCACCGGCACACGCCAGACGCGCGACTTGTTTTTCCTGTTGGCCCACATTGACCCCTAAAAATTCGGCAATGGTCTGCCTGCCTGCATCGTTACTAACGGTGCATTGAATCGGTTTGGCCGTGCCGTTAACCAGGGCCACCGCAAAAGCCTGACAACCGGGGAGCCCGCAGGCACCGCAATCATTGTGGGGGAGCATCTCCTCAACAATGGCGAACCGTGGGTCTTCTTTGACATAAAGCAGCTTGTTCGCCAGGATTAACAAGCTTGCCAGCAAAACCGTTAGGAAAAACATCGTAATAATAGCAGTGAGCGCTGTCATAACTAATTCTGCTAATCGTGTTACCGATTCCGCTGTTAACGCGGCTTACCGGGTTTAAGGGCCTATGACATTGATTTGTAACAGTTAAAATGCTACGGCCACTGCCGTAAAAGCCATTACATGATCATAGTTGCACAAGATATAGTTGCACAAGATTTTGGCATCAGGAGTGATGCACATCATATTCGATGTGATTTTTTAAGAAAAATTTAAGCGATAATCGCTGCTGTCTGCCTTGCGCCTAGCAGCCAATGTTGCACAGTAGGTAGCACGGCTGCCGTTGTATATACCCAAAGCGTTTGAGATTTAGGTGTTATAGCACGCCCCTTTTTGTCCACAGCGTCGTTGCTTCTCCTTACATAGAATGGCTATGCTGCGTCGTCGCGTCTCGCTGTAAACAAAAATCATCGCACTCTAAACACCTAAATCTCAAACGCTTTGGGTATATGTTCTGGGAAAGGTGAATAAACTATACGCAAAACAACCGCTTCGTTAATTCTGCGGGGAAGGGCAGGTCATATAATTCCGCAAGCGGCGTCAAATCGTGCTGTTTAAAATATTGGCATATTGGACTCAATCTACAACAAACGTGAAATTAGCCAAAGGCGCCGCGTAGCAAACCTTTTCAGGGGTCAATAAAACAATAATCACCTTGATAATACCGATTTCATCTTAGATAGTGCGCTTAAATCATTAAAAAAATTAGCAAAATTACCCACTTTAGTATATAGTCGCGTCTGCTTCCACTTGGGGGCACAACGTTTCTAACCTACCTTCGCGCTTTTCATTGCAGATAATCCTGGTTGGTAAACGTGGTGTTGCAGCCTTGGCTTATTCTGGCTTACTGATAGCAGGCTTAAGCGCACACCGTTCAGGAACTATGTGATGGAATTTGCCGCCGTGTAAATACTCCTTGGTTCGTATTGTCTTGACGTAACTGCCATCCGTGGCAGACGAGGAAATCAATGTGTCTTTTGAAAATCTAAATTTGGATCCAAAATTAATGCGTGCGGTGACAGCCTGTGGCTTCGATCAACCCACCGATATACAAATAAAAGCGATTCCCATCGCATTAACCGGCCGCGATTTAATGGCATCGGCACAAACCGGCACGGGTAAAACCGCCGCGTTTGTATTACCGGCACTGCAGCGCCTGCTGGAACCTTCATCAATGAAAGGCCACGGCCCAAGAGTACTGGTGCTAACACCAACCCGCGAACTGGCCATGCAGATCAGCAATAACATTAAGCAGTTATCTCAGTTTATGCCGTGCAGATCCGGCAATATCGTGGGAGGAGAACCCTATCCCCGCCAGATGAAAATGCTGCGGGAAAATCTGGATATATTAGTGGCAACGCCGGGGCGCCTGCTGGACCATTTCGAACGCGGCCGTCTGGACTTATCAAGGCTGGAAGTACTGGTGCTTGATGAAGCAGACCGTATGCTCGACATGGGTTTCATCGACGAAGTTAAAATCATTGCCAAAGCCGCGCCAAAAGAGCGTCAAACCTTGCTTTTTTCCGCCACCTTTGAGGGTAAAATTGTTGACGTGGCACGCGTCTTACTCAAAAACCCGGAGCGCATACAACTGGCGGTTAAAAATGTCAGCAACGCCGCCATTACGCAACGCATTCACCAAACCGACGACATTGGCCACAAACACCGCTTATTGTCCCATTTTCTGGCCGACGACGAATTGTCACAGGCGGTTATATTCACTGCCACCAAACGCAGCGCCGATCAACTGGCGAAATCATTAATGGCAAAAGGCCACGAGGCCGACGCCCTGCATGGTGATATGAAACAACACGCGCGCAAACGCACCGTGGAAAAAATGCGCCGCGGTAATTTAAAATTATTGGTTGCCACCGATGTGGCTGCCCGTGGCCTGGACATTAAAGGCATTAGTCACGTCATCAACTTTGATCTGCCCATGGTGGCCGAGGACTACATTCACCGCATCGGTCGCACCGGCCGTGGTGGCGCCACCGGTACCGCAATCTCCTTTGTCAGTACCGATGACGGTTCCAAGTTAGCAAACATACAAAAACTCACCGGCCAAAGCCTCAAGCTGGAAATCGTACCAGGCCTTGAGCCAAAGCGGCCTATGCTTAAGGCAAGCGCCGGTGCACCCGCCAAACGATTTACCGGTAATAAATCCGGCCGAAACGGCAAGGGTGGAGTTGAAGTAAAGTATAAAGGTCCTGCCAGGGGCAAAAAGCCCGGCCAATCGTCCAGCAAACCACGCTTTAAAGGCACAAGATCCTCCGGCAATGCCAGTGCCTAGCCGTTCTGCATAGGCTCGCAAGCATTACGCCGAGTTGGGCTATCGCGGCGTCATCGTGAAAAAAGTGGCATGAATTCAGGCCAGGTGGTGCGTTATACGCAGCACCTGGCCAATTCATTTCACCTAATCATCACCACCTTGATCCAGTTGGCATTGATGGGCAGGGCTTGAGAAGCGCTGCGGTGTTTTCAATTCCGGCTGTTTGCCCAGGCATCACCGCAAGCGGGTCACAATAAAAGCATCCTTATTTCATCGCCAAACTGTCAGTCAATGAGTAGGCTGGTTCTTCATTTCGCATACGGTTATTTGCAGATTATTATTTGTAGTTTACTATTTGTAGTTTGTCCATGAAATATCAACAAACCCTTTATTCGATCTAACCTGAAATAGATGACGGAAGTCCCAATGCGCATAGAAATAATCACCACCCCCAATGATGCATTAAAAGAGAGTGGATTTGGTTCACTAAACGCCTGTCGCAGTGTTCTGGCAGCAACTCAGCAAATGGGTTACCGCGTAAGGCTGAATGTGTGCAAAACGGAAGATGATTTGTATGACATCGTCAGAAGAAAGCCGGAATTGGTCATCTTAGCGGTAAAGTACATTCCCATTAACCATAAAGATAAACTTCAGACCGGCGACATTTGGCTATCGGATTATTTTGACCGGCATGGCATAAATTTTACGGGTTCATCAAGAGCCGTGCTGGAATTTGACTCCAACAAGGTGCTGGCTAAAACCCATTTAACCAACAAAGGCATTAAAACAGCCAATTACTTTATCGCCGTCCCCGGGCAGTATAAAAAAGCAAGTGAGCTACCCATTACGTTTCCGCTGTTTTTAAAACCCCTGGATGCCGCCAATGGAAACGGCATTGACGATTTATCCTTTGCTAGCAACTTTAGCGACTACGAAAGTAAAGTGGCGTCGTTATTCAGCACCTTCAATCAGCCGGTTTTAGTTGAGAAATACCTAGATGGTCGTGAGTATACGGTTGCGGTTATTAAAATTCGACATGACGAATTAATGGTATCCGCCGTTGAAGTCATTCCTCCGGCCTCAGCGAATGGACTTAGAATATTAGGTGCAAAGGCTAAAAAAGATAATTCAGAAACGCTCATAGAAATAGATGATAATGACGTAAAAAGCCGAGTAACGGCACTGGCCATTGATGCGTTTAATACGCTGGGTGTCAGAGACTTTGGACGCATCGATATTAAAACCAACAAAAATGGGGAATGTTTCTTTATAGAAGCAAACCTGGTGCCGGGCATGACCGCTGGTTCCAGTTATTTCCCTGAAGCCTGTGAATTAGCCCATGCATTTACTTACGATAAAGTGATTGAGCTACTCTTAACCGGCGGTCTTGCCAGAGTTGCCTCAACCATACCCCCAAATATACAGCCTGACCCACACCATACGCTCGCGGCAGCGATATAAAGCGAGCGTATATTGATATTGATGAGAAACTTGTTAGACTTGATAGTGCTAACACCTGTCTTTCGGCCGTTTATCAACGGTCTGTAATACCCTGGTAATATTTGATATGTTTTTACGCCGGATTTATCAATTATGGTATATAACCACGTTTGCTATCGACCGCAACGTTATTACTCAGTATTTATCAGAATACAGGCGTGGTTAGGAGTTTCCACCGAATGTCCTATGAGCTTTTTGTCGAAGTAACCCGTAACAGCACCGTAGAAAGTCGGCATTTTGGTGCTGCCGTCGTATGTGATTTTAAGGGCGACGTTGTGGAAAGCTGGGGTGATATCCAAAGACTGATATTTCCGCGATCTGCTCTGAAGCCGATGCTGGCCATTCAACTGATTGAAAGTGGTGCCAGCGATAAATATGCCCTCAGCGATGCAGAGTTATCCCTGGCCTGTTCGTCGCATCAGGGTGAGCAAATGCATCAAACCCTGGTGGCGTCCTGGCTCAAGCGCCTGGGATTAACCGAGGATCACTTAGCCTGTGGTGCAGTGCTGCCCGAACATACCGAAAGTGCCCACCAACTGCTGGCTTCCGGGCAGCTAGGCTGTCGAATTCATCACAATTGCTCCGGTAAGCACACCGGGTTTTTAACCACGGCACTGCATTTGGATATGCCACTGGATAACTACCATCTGATTGAACATCCATTACAACAATTGTCGCTGGACATACTGTCCGATCTTGCTGATATTAATCTTAAACAATACCCAATGGGAATCGATGGATGTGGCTTGCCTGCACCCACCATGCCTTTACTGCAGCTTGGACGCGCCACGGCCCGTTTCGCCAACCCGGTGGATTTGTCACCTCATCGCACACAGGCAATTTACCGACTTCACAAAGCCATTACCAATGAGCCGCTCTATATCGCCGGGCATGGAACAGTGGTCAGTGAGTTGAACGAAGTCACCAAAGGTGCCGTGCTGGCTAAAACCGGTGCCGAGGGCATTGTTGTAGCGGCCCTACCAAAACGAGGCCTGGGAATAGCACTGAAAATAGCCGATGGCAGCAGTCGTGCGAGCTCAGTGGCGTTATTGGCAATCCTGGACCATTTAAAAGCGCTTTCCAACGAAGAGAAGCAGCAACTTCGTGATCATATCTGTCCGACCATAATAAACTCAAGGGGCCTTGCCGTGGGTGAAATTCGCCCGGCGGCAACCTGGATGGCGGGGCTTGGTGAGTAATGCATCGTATGGACATCGCATTTAAGCAGGTGAGTCCGATGCACATCATACATACGGGCAATTTCTCTTAGGTCATTAATTAATAAGCGACTTTCCTGCAAGGTACGATTTCGGTAAAAATTTTCCCTAGACGTGGTTTTTACTTAGCGCTAAGCGGCTTTGATATATTTCGCAAGTTTGCGTAAAAATTCAGGGTCTTCGAGAAGCCTGGCCTTTAACGCTTCGATATCCTCAAGCCCTTCAGACTCAATTGCCCTGCGTAATGTTTGATTGATTTGTGTTTGATAGGGCAGAGCGCCGGATTGCTCCGTAGCCTGTTTAAAATAATCGACAACATCTTGATCCAGTGTTCCTTGCGCATAATATTCAGCCTCACGTTGAGTGGCTTTTGGAGCTGAGATGAGGCGGATGGCATCATCTCGCAGGGTATAAATAACCAAAAGCAAACGCCCTTGGGTAGAGTGGCCGATTAGAATTTCACGGTCTTCATCTTCGCTGTGGTCGGGATCATAAAAGGCTGCTTGCCGGGGGTCATAAAAACATGACGACGCTTCACCGCAGCTAATGCTATGTTTTTACTGGTTTTTAAGCGCCTTTTCTTCGTCCCATTCGAAGTGCATATGATGTATAGCATGCACACCAAATCGGGCGCAAGGGATTGTTCTTTTAAAAGCACTTAAAGCTGGTGCAATGAATCGTTAGGCGTGTAGTGCGCGAGTTGTTGTGGTCAAGTAAAGGAACTGACCCGTCGTGATTTTTGGGTGATCTATTCTGTCACAGAGGGCAGTTGAACGCTTTTTGTTCAGTCTTATGCGCCAGCTGGCAGGCGAGAGAATAGGGGGCAAGTAGCTTTTTTCATATTACCAAGAGCTAAGTCATATTTGTTTATTTAGTTTTATCACCCACCAAGTCAGGAAGAAAAAACGAAAAGATAACACATTTTTAATACGAACTAACAAAATTATCAATAGTATTATGAAACAAGCGACTTGACCTCTATGCCTTATGCTATGCCTTTAATGTGATATTTGGGTCAGTTTGAGGACTACACCTCTTCGATTTCGCCGTAGACGGAAGCCACACCGGCATGAAAGAGAAGAACCCGCCTGCACCGTAACGCGGGTTCGTTTTACATTTATCCTTACTTCTATATAGCCGGCTTAATTGAGTTGTACCATTAAAATTTTGTAGTTATTGGATCGATTAACAGCAATTTGGTGATACAAAGTTACCGGCAGTTTATTTATGTAAGCGTCGCGGAGTGTATCAGCCATGACTTTATTCGATGCCGGGGAGTCATTGTGAACCTGGAGCGCATAAATCATTCCGGGTTTTGTATCAATGGTTACAAACACTTCAGCTTCCGCTTTTTCGGAACTTTTTCCGAAATTCATGCCTTCGATCTGCACCCGATACATATTTACCTTACCCTTCACTTCAACGGAATGACTATCTGGCTTATCCAGAGCAACAGGGCTATCGGCCATGCTAATTCCGGTCAGGCCGAGGCCGAACATTACTAGCAGCGTTGTAGTAAGAAACTGTTTAACTGAATAAGTCATGATATAAATCTCCTTTTATTGTTTGGCGAATACAACGTTTGACTGCTATTTTTGAATACTACTATTGACTGCTAACAATGTCATGGTTTTTTCTTGAACTCTTATATTTAGGCAACAAGTAACAATCCACTTGTGAAAGTCTATGCTGCATTCAAAACACTTGAAGGTTGAATTAACCTTAGTATTTATCTTGATCTGTGTTTAAAAAATCTATGCCAGGCATCTATATTTGTCATAATAGTGGACTGATGGGGCTATAGAGTGATCACAAATTGATCACTTAAAAACCCACTAATTAAGCTCAGCAGTCCTCTATCTGGCATGTGCTGGTTAATCAGTGGTTTCGACATAAGCATCTAATAGGGACAGATTACTCTCTTGCGATCAATTTGTAGCCCTCTGGAATCTCAAAAACACTGTCATGCACCGGTTTAACGGCAACGTCATTTACGGTAGGCGCACGTGGCTTCTTCATTAATTTTCCACACCTCATCAATTGTCGCCGTCGGTATGGTATTCCAAAAAACAATATTTAAGGTGTTTTTATCTTTGCCGCCGTTTTCATTTTTATATTCAACCAGTCAGGTTGCGCGGTATTCTTTAGTCAAATAACACGGGTTTGTCCTGTCTCAGTTACTGTGAATTTGTTTTCAGCGGGGCTGAGCTGACACCCGGATTCTTCCGTGGGATCATACTCCAATAACGCAGTTGCCAATAAAAATGCACGCATTGCGTGGGCGTTATTGAGCAACAAAACTACTTACCAAGCAAGCGCGGTATAACGCAAGACAACATTATTTAACACAATATTGTTATCAATGAATTGCGTAGATAAAAATTAAGTGATGGCATAAAAGGTAAAACCTGTATACCTAAGAACCTGCAGGGGTCTCGGGCCCATTGAGGCCGTAGACTTGATGAGGTGGGTATGCTCGGATTCCATCAGGGCCAGAAGCAATCAAAGGCCGGATATATGGAAGCAATACTTTTTAGTTATACTGATTTTTTATCTTGCAATACGGGGCGGACCATATATGACCCTCGAGATTCGAGTTGTTGTGGTCAAGTAAAGGAACTGGCCCGTCGTGATTTTTGGGTGATCTATCTGATGTAAGGGGCCTGTCACAGAGGGCAGTTGAATGCTTTTTGTTCAGCCATTCACCACGGAGGGTAAAACAGGGCAGTCCTACGGCAGGCTATAAGCCTTTTTTCGACGGAATCAGTGTGTGTTTAATATACAAAATGCCGCTGCAACCCGCTACAGGACGTACGATCCTGCCCAAGGACGGCCGATTACCCTAAAGGAAGGCCCAACTACCCTAAAGGAAGGCTCGATTACCCTAAAGGAAGGCTCGATTACCCTAAAGGAAAGCCCGATTACCCGAAAGGAAGGTCCGACCACCCGAAAGGAAGGTTTTTTCTCGTCCCCACGCTCCAGCGTGGGGATGCATACGGTGCTAATTCGTAACATGCCGTATAGATTTCCACAAAGGACCATAGAAATCATAAACCCCGTCCAATAAGCACAACAACGCACTCAATGGCGCACCATTGCAATCGCCATTATCGGTGTATCATTATGCAGCCGTAGACCAATCTGATATTATCCAGCCATGAAAACCTCACTCGCGCATTTACCCGAAAACAAACGCTAGGCGCTCCAATGGGCGGTTGACATTATTCAGGAAATGGCAGCCCCCGACATGCTCATATTATTTGGCAGCTATGCCAGGGGTGATTGGGTTGAAGAGCTGGCCGATGACGGCGTTCACTACCAATACCAAAGTGACTTTGACCTATTAGCGGTGGTTAAAAATGAGCACGCCGCAACAAAAATAGAACGAAAAAAATCCTTACGCGACCGCCTCAACCGGGAGCTAAAAACACCCGTAAGCTTAATTGCCGAGGACATCCAGTTTGTCAATCGCCGCATCAGCAAGGGCCAGTATTTCTACACCGACATACTGCGCGAAGGAATACTGTTGCATGATTCAGGGAAACTGGAATTGGCAACACCAAACGTGTTGCACAACAATGAGCGCAAGCAACTGGCGGAAGAGGATTTTGAGTATTGGTTTACTAATGCCAAGGAGTACTTCCTAGACTTTAAATCACCCTTTGATAGAGGAAATTACAACAACGCCGCATTCTTGCTTCATCAAGTAACTGAGCGGCTCTATAGCACAATTTTACTCGTCTTTACCCGCTACAAACCCAGCACCCACGACCTGGGAAAATTAAGCCATCGGGTCGCCAGTGTTGAACCCCAGTTTCTACCTATATTTCCACAGGGCACCGAAGAAGAAAGAAAACGTTTCGAATTATTGCGCAAAGCCTATGTCGACGCCCGCTACAAACCAAGCTACACCATCAGCGCGGAACAACTGGAATGGTTAGCCGGACGTGTGCAACGGCTGCAACAGTTAACTGAAAAACTGTGCAAAGAAAAAATATCAAGTTACGGCGAGCAGCCAAACCACAAGGATTAAGGAGTTAAAGAACAATTGATCCTAATATTAGAATCAATTGTTCTCTGACCCCGATAAATACTTAAGTTGGCAATCATATCTTTTTTACCAGTAGGTCTTGCAGTCGCGGGGAAGTCCATATAATTAATCTAGGATAATCAACGATATGGGGCAAGCGTGCAAATACCATAACATCATTGGCCAAACCATAGACTAATAGAACATCTTTATCCAATTTCTTTAAATTAAACCGACTAATAATTAACCAAATTAAAGTTAATACCAATATTTACCGGCGAACACTATTTAAACTGCACACCAATAAACCTGAAAAAGACAGCTGCAGTCTAAACAACTTTAGAAAACCATAATATGATTAGTAATTGTGAACAGGGGAAAGATATTGGATGAATTGATGAAATGGCTGTCGCTGATATCGAATATTTTTACGATATTTGCTTCAGGAAGTAAGCGCCAATTTAACCACGTACTACCAAAAATAATGTGATCATCAATAATGGGCCTCAAAACAAGAGGAATCAACCATGATGAACACAAAACAAGGTAAACGAGACTATTGGGCCAACCAAGTCAAAGAGTGGAAGGCGTCAGGTGAGACGCAGAGCAACTATTGTCGGCGTCACAACCTTAAGCCACATCAAATGACCTATTGGAGCCAAGTCTATCGGTCTAAACCACAATTGGAATCAGCGTCGACCTCCCATGGTTTCGTTGCGCTGAAGGTGATCGAAGCTGCTGCGTCAGAATTAACGCTTCATCTACCCAATAGACTGCGACT
>Ga0316204_10012581_pt1 | contig 10287 bp, 9 predicted proteins | sample 6monrhotite_MG_2_FD_205661 | JGI IMG/M metagenome (GOLD analysis project Ga0316204, IMG submission 205661) | Microbial mat bacterial communities from mineral coupon in-situ incubated in ocean water Damariscotta River, Maine, United States -... | ecosystem: Environmental > Aquatic > Marine >... | reverse complement strand
TGTATTGGAATATAGTGATATAGCTACTTCAATCTGAATATTGAATATATTATACGGTTTCTTCTTCAACTTGCGTCAAACGTGTACGCATTCTTAAATGAGCTTGACTTAATAACTGACTAATACGAGACTCGCTCACATCCAGCACACAACCAATTTCACGTAAGTTCATTTCTTCGTCATAATACAAACTAATAACGAGAGCCTCACGTTCAGGTAAGTTTCGGATGGCATCAACAAGTTGCGCTTTAAATTCTTGAGATTGCATTCCTTCTAGAGGTGTTTTGTTTACTGATGCAGAACTCATTGCACAATCATCATCAACACCAAGATCCCCGAAATTTAAAATTCGACAACTATTCGTTTCTTGTAAAATGTTATGATATTCAGCAAGAGTCAATCCCATTTCTTTTGCTACTTCACTATTACGTGCGTCACGTCCTGTTTGGTTTTCTATTTTCTGTATAGCAGCCATTACATCACGAGCTTTTTTATGAATTGACTTTGGCGCCCAATCATTACGCCTCAACTCATCTAACATTGCTCCGCGAATTCGAATGGTTGCATACGTTTCAAAAGCAGCACCTTGAGATGCATCATAATGCTCAGATGCATCCAATAATCCCAATAAACCCGCTTGAATCAAATCATCAGCGACAACACTTGAGGGTAATCGAGAAATCAGATGATACGCAATACGTTTCACCAGCTCAGAATGTTTTGCAACTAACTGTCCGGCTTTTTCTTGTTCGTGTTTTTTTATTGGTTGCATTCCAACTAGCTCATCTCTTCGTAACTGCTTTAATCGAACAACGATTGCTGCTGTATAACTATTAAATACTTCGCGGCTAATTATTACCCGCCATACCAGTATTCCACAAAATTAAAATCTCAATGAAATACAAAGCAAATTCTGTACCGCTTTATAAAACCTATACAAATAATTTATGAATCCTAACTGGATTTCGTGGCTGTAACAGTTTGTCGGTATTTAGAGCTTAAACTTTAGAACGTATTAAGGATAAGTGGGAAAATAGACATTACAGCGCAAACTGAAATAAAGGAAAGGGGAATATTAAAAGCTTTTAAACAAACTAGCCTGACTTTAATTACACAATAAAAACAATAGGTTATATCGGAATAGTTTAATCAACCAATTTCATGATATTGGTTGAAATTCTTTCTAGTGGGTATTCATTGTCCGCAGCGCCAATTTTAGCAGCGGCACCTGGCATACCCCAGACAACACTGGTTTTTTCATCCTGAACCATAGTAGGAGCACCGGTTTCTTTCATTTCCAACAAGCCCTTGGCGCCGTCATCGCCCATACCCGTCAAAATTACACCAATGGCATTTGACCCCACATTTTGAGCAACTGAGCGAAACATAACATCAACACTCGGTTTATGGCGATTAACACGCTCACCATCGTTTAAGCGACAAATATACTGCGCACCATTACGCTCTACTAATAAGTGGTGACTACCCGGTGCTATATAAACATGCCCCGGCAATATTTGTTGCCCGTCTTTAGCTTCATAGACAGTCATTGCCGATATGCCATTCATTCGTTCAGCAAATGGAGCACTAAACGCTTCAGGAATATGCTGACTTATTACCATTCCCGGTGAATCAGCAGGCATTCTCATTAGCACTTCTTTAATCGCTTCGGTACCACCTGTTGACGCGCCTAAAGCAATAATTTTATCCGTTGTTTTAAATCGTTTGGGTGCAGCCTTCTTTTTAAGAACGCTATCTGCTGAAAGTTTTTCTTCAACAGTCGTAGTCTTAGCAGAAGAATCTGCATTACTAGATGCTTTTGCAAGTACATTAGCTTTAGATGCTGTTTTTACTTTTTCAATTATTTCTTCTGTATATTCTTGCAAGCCTTCTTTAACATCAATTTTAGGTTTGGATACAAAATCGATTGCTCCTGCTTCCAATGCTTCAAAAGTAATGTCAGCACCTTGTTCGGTTAACGATGAAATCATCACAACTGGTAGAGGGTGCAAACGCATTAGATTACGCAAAAATGTAACCCCATCCATTTTAGGCATTTCAACGTCGAGGGTTATAACATCGGGAGTTAGTTTTTTTATTTTATCGCGAGCAATAAATGGATCTTGTGCCGTGCCGACAACGTCAATATCACGATCTGAATTTAGGATTTCAGTTAGAATCTGCCTAACAAGAGCAGAGTCATCAACAATTAGTACTTTTATTTTGCTCATTTCAAACCAGACTAAAACAATTCAATATCATCAGAAGCGGTAGGTGCCTGAATAAGTTGTTCGTGATAAGCTTTTTCGCGTTGCGCTAAAGTATCATTATGTACTTTACGAAGCTTCTTCATTAACACTTTGCCCGTTTGTGGGAAGTATAAGACTTTTCGAGGGTAAACATCACCTAAGTCTTCCGTTGCAACCAGTAATTTTTCCAGCTCAACATAGTGCCGAATAAAATCTATATTCATTTTACCAACATCAATCGTCGTCATACCGGCAAGCACACGACCGCCACCAAATAATTTTACTTCAAGGTTTTTCTTTAAACCACCAGCTTTTAAAATAGCGTTAATCATCATTTCCATGGCATGGTTACCATAACGTGCCGAATCACTATCAACACTCAAATCTACCGCCGCTTTATCCGCTGGTAACATAAAATGATTCATGCCACCTACGCCGAGTTTTACATCTCGTATGCAAGCCGAAACACAAGAACCTAATACGGTTGAAACAAGTTCATTATCTCTTGTAACGTAAAATTCACCCGGTAGGATTTTTGCCGCATCGATATCATGAACATTATCCCAATAACGATTAATATGCTCAAAACCTGGCAGACAACGACTACGTGATTCACGGCCTTTTTTTAATAATCCAGACATAAATTATTCGAGTTTCTTATAAATAGTTTGTCCAATTAAATCAAAACGGGTGCTCACTTTATTTAATGACTCTGAGTGACCAATAAACAAATGGCCATCATCAGCAACTAAATTAGCATAACGTTCAAAAAGTTCTCTTTGGGTATCTTTATTAAAATAAATAACCACGTTACGACAAAACATAAAATCGAAAGGGCCGCTTATAGGCCATTCATCCATTAAATTAAGTTGCTTGAAGGTAATCATGTCACGTAGCTCTTGCGACATTCTTATTTTACCTTCATGTTCACCTTTACCTCGATTCACCCATTTTTTTAAATGAGCTTTATCTAAACCCGCAACGCGTTCTTCAGTGTAAACCCCGTCACTTGCGGTTTGAACCATATTGGTATCTAAATCGGTTGCAAGTATTTTTATATCCCAGCCATCTAAACGGGGAAACACATCGCGAATAGTCATTGCAACAGAATAAGGTTCTTCACCTGAAGAACAACCTGCAGACCAAACACGAATACGCCTATCTGTTTTAGTTCTCTTTAACTCAGGTAAAACTTTACTACGAAGATATTCAAAATGATGTTTTTCACGAAAGAAAGACGTTAAGTTAGTGGTAATCGCATTAGTAAAGGCCAGAATTTCTTCTTCATTGCCTGATTTAATTAAACCAAGGTATTGAGAGAATTCCGATAACTTGAGTTCACGCAAGCGTCTGGAGAGACGACTATAGACCATATCGTGTTTCGCTTCGGATAAAACAATCCCTGTTCTATCTGCGATAACGTCACTAATATATTTAAAGTCTTTAGCTGAAAATTCAAATTCACGATTATTTAATAACTGAGCATTTTTTTTTACTGCAGACATTTAGAACTCTTCCCACTCATCTGACTTTGCAGAAGATGCTTGACGACGTTTAGGTGCAGTTCTTCCAGCTGCTGGAGCACGTGGCGTTGCAGCTCTTGCTCTAGCAGGTGCTGCCGCTGGTGCTGGAGCGAGTTCTTCACCACCCTCACCAACTTCAAAGAAGTCCATTAACTCATTCATCGCTTTAGCTTGGTCATTCATCGCTTCGCCTGCAGCTGCCGCTTCTTCGACTAATGCCGCATTTTGTTGAGTCATTTCGTCCATGCTGGTAATGGCTTTATTCACTTCTTCAATACCAGTTGACTGTTCATCACTGGCAGCCGATATTTCAGAAATAATATCACTTACCTTTTTAACCGCATTTACAATTTCTTCAAGTGTTGAGCCTGACTCATCGACTAAACGAGAACCTTCATCTACTTTTTCAACACTGTCTTTAATTAAGCCCTTAATTTCTTTTGCTGCACCGGCTGAACGTTGTGCCAGATTTCGTACTTCACCTGCCACTACCGCAAAACCTCGACCTTGTTCACCTGCTCGCGCCGCTTCAACTGCTGCGTTTAAGGCAAGTAAGTTAGTTTGGAATGCAATCTCATCGATAACACCAATGATATCTGCAATTTGCTTACTACTATCATTAATCGCTGACATCGCGCCGACTGCATTACTCACTACCGAGCCACCTTTTTCAGCTTGGTCACGTGCCGCTGACGCCAATTGATTCGCTTGGCGAGCATTGTCTGCATTTTGTTTAACCGTTGAAGTCATTTCTTCCATGCTAGAGGCCGTTTCTTCCAAACTAGAAGCCTGCTCTTCAGTACGTTGACTTAAATCCGCATTGCCTTGTGCAATTTCACCAGATGAAGATTGAATGCTATCTGCTGAAGTACGAATTTCATTAACCATATTTAACAGGTTTGTAATAGAAGAGTTAGTAGCATCGCGTAATTGTGCAAACTCACCTGCAAATTCACCATCCATCGTTTGTGATAAATCACCGTCTGAAAGACCAGCCATAACACGTTGTACTTCTCGTGTTGGTGTAACAACGGCCTCCATTAGCTCATTGATACCTTCACCAAGATTTTTCATAAAACCTTGATAAGCTGAAGCATCAATACGTGCATCAAGTTGTCCTTGAACCGCATTATCAATTAATTCCTGAATTTGACGCTCGGCATCTTTTTGTTCGGTAATATCTCGCCATTCAACCATGTTACCCATCAAGTTACCTTGATGATCAGTGATTGCCGTTGCATTTACACCAAACTCTAATCCTGCTACTTTAATTTCAGCACTTGCAGGTAAATTAGCTGCATTGCCTAACAAGGCACGTTGATGCGCAGGGTTTTTATGGAATTGATCGATACATTGACCGACTAAGTTATTCGCATCAAAGCCCGGGAAGATTTGACGTAAATCACCAGCACGTTTGGACATCATTCCGACTACTGCAGGATTCGCATAAGTAATATTTAAATCCGTATCGCAAATCATTAAGTTTGCCTCTGCACCATCTACAGCTGACTGTAAGCGTGCAACTTCAACTTCTTTTCTACGTGTTTCGGTTACATCAGACCATTCCAATGCATTACCGACATATTCACCATTGTCCATAATAGCTGTTACATTTAGTGCAAACTTCAACTCACCAACAGCAATGTCTGCTTGATGTGGCAAGTTGGATGGATCTGACAGTAATTTACGTTGATGCGATGGATCTTTATGGAAACTATCAATACATGAGCCAATCAGATTCGCAGCCTTAAATCCTGGAAACACACTGGCAAGTGCCGATTCATTTTTTGTTAACAAGTCAATGGTTGATTTATTTGCATACGTTACAATTAAATCACGATCAACCATCATCATCGAAGTCATGGCGCCATCAACGGTGCCTTGTAAACGTGCGACATTTGCTTCACTTGCTCGCGTAGCCGTAACATCCGACCATTCCAGAGTATTACCAATGTACTCGCCTTTATCATCCATAATAGCCGTTACATTTAACTCAAACTTTAAATCACCAATGGCAATATCTGTTTGGTACGGTAAATTTCTCGGGTCTGATAATAATTGCCGCTGATGTGCGGGATTCTTATGAAAGCTATCAATACACGATCCCATAAGATTTGAAGCTTTAAAGCCTGGAAAAACACCGGCTAAAGTGGCTTCATGTTTCGTTAACAAATCAATAGTCGATTTATTTGCATAGGTCACATTCAAGTCCCTATCTACCATCATAATCGCTTGCATAGCACCATTCACCGATGAGCGCATGCGGATAAGTTCTAATCGTTCGTCTTCATTTAATGTTTGATTGCTCATGGTCGTTGTCCTATTAGTTTCAGTCGTATCTTTCTCTTCGTAGCCTGTAAGCATTACTTCTGCAATGGTATTTAAAGCATGTTCCCATGCCGTTTGAATTTGAGCTGTCCATGCATCACCTGCCATATCCTTCATCACCCCGATGAGCGTGGTCGCTACGGCCTGATAATGTTCTGGAGCAGCACCATACCCCTGGTGCTTACTACCTAATCCTTTTAATGCACCGCCTAAAACTTCAGGTTTACGCACATTTTCAATAACCAGTTTTATAGCCGCCAGCAGTTTCTTTTGCTGTTCTTCTACTGAAATGTTTTTAAACATAGGAATAACAGCCGGATGCTGCTTAAAGAGTTCTTTATAAAACGTTTCAACAAGTTCCTCTGCGCGAGGAGCTAATAATTTAAAGCTAGCTTCCAATGTTTGTACATCTAAACCTAAGGGTGATATATAAGTATCGCCTTGATTACCCATTTGCCCATCTTCCATATTTGCACTCATTCTTTCTCACCTTATTCCTAATCTATATGCTTAATAGCGTCATTTTAAATAATTTCTTTACTATAAATTTACATCTACAACCTTAATATTTGACTCAAACCCAGTAAACTTGCTGACTGTTCAAGAGCTGTAGACGAGCCCTGCCAGCTAACCTTGTTTCCGTAGGTTTTAGCATGTATAAACACGCTGGATAATAATTGTAATGATGCTGTATCAATTCTCTCTACATCAGAACCATCAAAAACTATGTCGGAATCATTTAGTAATGCACTTACTTGCTTATGCAAATCACCAACCAAAGATATATCCTGCACATCATTTAATTTAATAATTGAACCGCTCACCGAATTCTCCTCAGTTTCTGTTTCATCTAATGTATTATGTGCAGATGGTTTTTCGTCATACCCTGTTAACATCACCTCAGCTATCGTTGCTAATGCATGTTCCCAGGCTATTTGAATATTGTCTGTCCAGGCATCTCCAGCCATTTCCTGCATGACACTTATCAGTGTTGAACCTACGGCTTGATAGTGTTCAGGTAGTGCACCGTAACCTTGATGTTTACTGCCTAAATTCTTTAAAGCCTCAGCAAGCACGTCAGGCTTACGTATATTATTAATAACAAGTTTTAAGGCAGCGAGAAGCTTCTTCTGCTGCTCCTCTGTTGTGGTATTCGCAAACATTGGTACCACATCAGGGTGTTGTTCAAAAAGTTGGCTGTAAAATTCTTCTGCCAACTTCTCAGCTTGCGGAGCCAATAAATTAAAACTTGATTCTAGTGTTTCGACATCCAAACCAAGTGGTGAAATATATTTTGGAGTCGTTTTTTTAGCGACGGTTTTCCTAGAAACCGGTTTTTTCTGGACTGTTTTTTTCTGGACTGATTTCTTAACAGCAGAACTCTTGGCTGTTATTTTTTTCTTCACCGCCACTTTCTTCTTCGCTATGATTTTTTTCTTAGCAACTTTCTTTTTGGCTACAACTTTTTTCTTCACTACCTTCTTTTTGGCCACTTTCTTTTTGGCTGCCGTTTTTTTAGCTATAACTTTTTTCTTAGCTTTCTTTTTTGTCTTCTTCTTTGCAGTAGCGGATCCGGCAGGTGACAACCATGCAAGAGGATCAAGCCCAATCATTGATTTACTCATTGCAGCGTCCTTCCTTTTGAAAAGTCGAGCGCGAGCTGTTTGTAATCTTCTGCGCCATGACTACCTTGACGATATTCAAATACTGTCATACCAAAACCTGGCCCTTCTGCAAGAGCCGACGTTTCCCGAATAGATGTTTTTAAAACTTGTCCAGGAAAATGTGAAACTAAATTACTCAGCACATCTTGAGACAACTTTCGACGAGGATGGTAACGAGTTATTGCAATCCAAGTTTTATGTTTCAATTTCAAAGATTTTTCAAATTGAGTAAGTGTCCCGATTAAATGAGACATACCATGTAAAGCTAAGTAATCTCCTGCTACTGGAATAATAATTTCTTTTGTAGCATATAAAGCACTTACCACTAAAAAACCAGATGATGGAGGACAATCTAGCAGCACATAATCTTGACTCTTCATTTTACTAAGAATTTTCTTAAGACGATTTGCAATTTCAGAACTGCCTTGATGCATTTGTTCGAGCTCAGCCAAACGTGGCCCACATGAAATAAGTTGCATATTTTTACGAACTTCGAGAGTAACGTCTTTTAAATTCATATCATCAAGTAAAACTTCACCAATGCCTGGAAGGCCTGGTTCAGACTGACCAAGACTAACGGTTAAACTACCTTGTGGATCAAGATCAATTGTTGTTACTTTATGGCCCTGCATGGCAAGCATATGACCAAGATTGGCAACGGTTGTGGTTTTACCTACTCCACCTTTTTGATTAACAACTGAAACTAAACGCACTTAAATACAACTCCATTCTTCATTTTATAAAAATTCATTTTACTATTAACCAACCCAGGCCAAACCTGCCATTAACTCTTTAAAATATTGCCATTTCGTAACTGTTTTATATTTACAAATCGAAACAGTGCGAAGAAATGGGCATTCACGTGGATGAAGTTCTAATTTATTCACTTTGGTTACTACACAATGAATTTTTCGTACTAACATAACAACACCTACTTAATACTTAACTAAGGACTTCACTATAAATTTTTTAAATTTATACCGGCAACAAATCAGATATATTCAGTTCCTGTGAATTCAACATATTATCGATATCGAGCAAAACAACCATTTTAGTATCAACAGTCGCTATTCCTTTAACAAATTCCGTATCAATTTCACCACCAAAATCAGGTGATGACTTAAGATTTGAAGATGTCACTTGATAAACTTCTGAAACACCATCAACAACAATACTCATCGTTCTATCTGCATGGCCTTCAGTTTCAACGCGCAATACGATAACAACGGTTGTTGCGCTATATTCAAGAGTATCTAATTCAAAACGTCGACGAAGATCGATTACTGGAACAATCGTACCTCGTAGATTTATAACACCACGAATATACTCAGGCATATTGGGAACGGATGTTACTTCGTCCCAACCTTTGATTTCTTGAACACGTAAAATATCTACGCCATATTCTTCACCGTTAAGCATAAAGGTAAGAAACTCACTAATTTCTTCTTTTTCTACTTGAACAGCTTGATCTAAATTTTCTGCCGCTTCACCCATACATTCTCCTTACGCAGCTATAAACTTGCCGTGTCTACTTTCTAAGATTGATGTTTTCATGACTTCTTGATATAGCGCCATAACACCGTTTATATCAAGAATAAGAGCAACCGTACCATTACCCAAAATCGTTGCCCCTGAAATACCATCAACTTGTTTTAAGTTTGTTTCTAAACTTTTTATAACAACCTGTTGTTGACCTAATAATTCGTCGACGAAAACAGCAATTTTCTTACCTTCATTTTCAACAACAACTAGAAGACCTTCACTCACATCTGTTGAATCAGTTTCAATACCAAAAATATCATATAACTTCACAATAGGAATATAATCATCACGTAACTTATAAACATCAGCTGCACCCGTTACGCTATTCATCATATCCGGATTCACTTGAAGTGATTCAATAATGGATATCAAAGGTACAATATAGGTTTCTGAACCGACTCTAATAAGTTGTCCATCTAAAATAGCAAGGGTGAGAGGTAATCTAATGGTAAAGATACTTCCCACACCTTTTTCAGATTTAACTTCGACCGTACCACCTAATGCACGAATGTTTCGACGAACAACATCCATTCCAACACCGCGACCTGATACATCGGTTACTATTTCTGCGGTAGAAAATCCTGGAGCAAAAATTAAATCATTTATTTGATCAGCACTTAAATTATCATCTTCTTTAACGATGCCATTTTCTATTGCTTTAGTAAGAATTCTTTCATGATTTAAGCCTGCACCATCATCCTTAATCTCAATAACAATATTACCACCTTGGTGAAATGCATTTAATTCAATGATACCCATTGGGTCTTTACCGTTTTGTTCACGGATATCAGGCATTTCTATACCATGATCTAATGAATTTCTTACCAGATGAACAAGAGGGTCACCAATTTTTTCCATAACTGTTTTATCAAGCTCAGTCGACTCACCTGTCATTTTCAATTCTATTTGTTTTTCAAATTGGCTACTCATATCATGAACCAATCGAGGGAATCGTTGAAAAGCAAAACTGATTGGCATCAT
>Ga0316204_10012579_pt1 | contig 10288 bp, 4 predicted proteins | sample 6monrhotite_MG_2_FD_205661 | JGI IMG/M metagenome (GOLD analysis project Ga0316204, IMG submission 205661) | Microbial mat bacterial communities from mineral coupon in-situ incubated in ocean water Damariscotta River, Maine, United States -... | ecosystem: Environmental > Aquatic > Marine >... | reverse complement strand
TCATATCAGAAGTTTGGGTTCATTAGCAACGTGTTTGATATTAATGGTAGTCGCATATAACGGGCAGTTGGATTATCGACTATGTTTTGGATTTGATTAGCTGAGCGCTAATCAACGTGGAGTTATATTGTTTGTTGTGGGAGTGGATATGATACGTATTAGCTTGATGGTTGTAGTTGGCTTTTTTCGGTTCCAGTATTTGCGGCGAATACACAAAGTTTTAAAGACGCTAAAGTCGAAAAGATTTTTGCGGGATATGATCACAAAGGGGCATTTTTTAAAGTAAATGTAGCTCCAAAAAATCCTAGTCAATGCGCAAATACCACAGACGTCAGAAGAATTCTGAGTATAACTCCGATTTCTGAGAATGATAACAGCAATGTTTCTCAGGTGATTTCTCTTTTGCTTGCCGCTAAGGCAGCGGATATGAATATTGAAGTGGAGGTGTATGGGGGGGAAACGTGTTTTCAGGGACATGCTGTGATACGTAAGGTTGCTGTCTATTAGTTTAACGCAGGATAAATATATAACGATCAGTTGGAGTTTTGGATAATTCCAACCTTGATTGGTTGAGTAGTGTACATTTATGCACTATGGAGTTATATGTATTCAGAAAAAATCATGAAAAAGTCTTTAATTTTAACAATTATCTTCTTTCTGCTAGGCTGCGAAACAGAGAGGAAAGAAGACGGAAGTTTCGAGAATGATTTGGATATGATCGAGTTTCTATCTGAAAATTTAGAAGACTTCAACACTTTGATTGATAACCGGGAAGTTTGTGATGAAGGAAGATATTGGGTTGATAAAAAAGATGAGGTACCTGATTTTTGCTTAGAATTGAAAAATAAATTAAATGTAATTCATGTTGATAATACTATTGATTCCTACAACGACCCACCAGAAGTTCAAGATGAGACACTCTTAATTACATATTTAAAAATAGATAGTGTATCAAATGAGTTTTATAAAGGATATTTCTACTCCTTGGACAGTTTTGAGGATGACTGGACACTAGAATTAGAAAATTTGAATGAATCACCTAATTTCAATATTTGTGAAACTGATAATCGCCTAAATAAAATCACTGATAACAACATAAATGAAGGCTGGTACCTCTTTACTATAAGGTATTGTTCATGAATTTGTAGCTTTTGTGTCACGGGCTTACAGAAATAGGAACATGTTTAATCGTAAGATAGCTAAATGTAAGCTGAATTATCAACTTTTTTGAGTTTCTTAGTTCGAAGAATCTCATAACGATAGTGCTCCTATCCAAGATAACTGTAGAGAGATGGAATATGAATGTAATTAGTAATATTAAAAATTATCTGATGGCAGTTAGTTTATTCTTCATGACAACCATTACTCCTCTGGCCAATGCCGATTTTGTTGAAGATGCATTGTGTTGGTCTGTATTTGGCTACGTTACTTGTGAAGTTGCCGAAGAAGTCGTAGAAAATCCAGATACTCTCTTGGACATTTTTGGAGCCCTGCTAAAAAGTAATGTTGTGTACTATTCGAGTTGTTTGATTTTTACAGAGTTAGCTGAGTTAACAAATGCAAACGAATATATCGGAGAAATAATACCGGATGATAAACTCACCGCAGATGGTATAGATGTTTTAGTCAGCTACTTTGAGACAAACAATAAACATTTTTGTGAAAATCCTGAAGACTTGGTTAGGTTAGGCGATGAGCTGAATGAGGTGTGGTCAGAAGCAGAATCAAAACCTTATGATTTGCTTCCGTTGATGAGTGAGGTTGGTCGAGACGATAATTTGCTTGATGCTATTCGACACTCAAGGCTAACCGCGTCATTATCTTATATCTTCAATAAGTATGCTGCAGTAAAACGCGATTGGGGATTACAGCTAATGAATACTCATGAAGATGGCAAAGAAAACAATTATTACCAAATGAATATGGATCTTCATAATAATCTGTCTGGGTACAGCACCTATCAATACTTTGTAGATAATAACTTAGCTATCTCGGCAGATAGATTAGATACAGCGTTACTAAGCCGTTGTTTTAAATTTATAGAGACTGGTGGAGATGGAGTTACAGATAGCGAGAAACTCGCTTATGATAAGTTGTTGAGTGAATTGAATGGACTGGCTTATGTAAAGAAAGAAGAAGTTGCATACGAAGATGGTGGAGTTAATTGTCCAGTAGCTAAAGTTGAACAATTATTTATTTTTATCGATAAAGACGAGCCTCTAAATTTGTCTGCGTCTTCTTCTCATAACGCGAATAACTCAAGTTGGAAAGTTACCCCAGGAATTAAGAATTGCGTAGCTGCGACTGGAGAATGTGTTGACGTAACAAACGTAGTATCTAGTAACTTAATGATGAATTCCAATATCTCTGGCGACTCGTTTAAACTTGGCGATTCAAACCCAAGGTTTGTAAACGTTAGTGTATATAATGAGTATGGTGACTCATCATTAAATAATGTAGAGATTCAAATAAATAATTGGGCTCCTATGGTGGCGGTTGTTGGGCTGCTGTTGAATTGATTAGTGTATAGATCAAGTAATTATAGTTTATTGTGATGTTTTAATTTAATACTGGTACTGGATATGACAATTGCAAATATGGCGGAGATAAAATTACTCACATGAAGATATATAAGCAAAATTAAACGAACAGCAAGAGAATTTAAGTTTTGTAGAATAGCGGAGCTAAGTCATCTAACAATCAACTGGATTATCGATTTGTGTTTTTGATTTGACTAGCGGTGCGAAATTGGTTGTGACGGAATAATACAAGAATTTTTTTTAAATAGTTCACTATAAAAGTGTATAGGTGAGGGAGTGGGATGAAAAGGTCTTTAAATAAACTAAAACAAATATTAATGGTGATATGTTTTGCCTTTATGTTTTCAAAAAACGCTTTTTCAGAAACCTCTACCGTATTTTGTACAAGTTTAAGTGGAATCACTGTGTCTACCTGGATAATTTTACCAGCCGGTGACTTAAATATACCTATACCGAATCCATATGACTTAACAGGTAAGCAATGTTTACAGGCTGACTTTAATGGTGATGGAATACTCGATTTGTTGGTGCAAGGTGCCAATGCGGGTGATGAAACTGTTATTTTTCATGGGCAGGCGACAAATCTCTATCGTGAAGTTAGCCAAGTAATTCCAGATGGAACTAACGGCGTAAATTGGTCTTTCGAAGATGTTGCTATTTCTGCAGAAGATAAAAACGGTGATGGAAAGTCGGAACTCTTCTTGGAATCTCAAGGCGCAAGCTCAAAAAATGCGGTTTTTTATGCAGATAGCACTGGTACTTTTAATTCTCCGGCACAAACTTGGGATTATGTCAGTGAAGCCATTGATGGAACAGAAAGTTCGGCAGTAGGGCAAACAGCCGGAAACTTTACTGTCACACCGACGGGTACGTTTAACTACTCAATCCCAATTAAGATGCCTCCCGGCAGAAACGGAATGCAACCGTCCCTAAGTTTGAGTTACAGCAGTCAAGGCGGTAATGGATTGCTTGGTGTTGGTTGGACTATCGGGGGAGTATCCTCAATTACTCGTTGTCCGAAAACTGAAGTTACAGATGCTGAGAAGGGTACTATAACGTTCACTAACAATGATCGATTTTGTCTGAATGGTCAAAAACTTATTCTTCATTCTGGAACATACGGCGCTGCTAACAGTACATACCGAACTGAAATAGATAGTTTCCTATATGTAACGGCTTTTGGAACAGCAGGAACTGGTCCGGCAGGGTTTCGTGTGGAAGCAAAAGGCGGAGGAATAACTTACTTCGGAGCAAATGGCGATAGCAGTCAAACAGATGGACAAAAAATACCAGAAGGTGTATCAACTCCACTTTCGTGGAGCATAAAACGCGTCCAAGATGTTAACGGAAATGCGATTGAATATAAGTACCATACTATAAACGGACATCGATTAGATGAGATAACTTATACGCATTTTGGTTCGTCAGAAGGCGATAGAAGAGTTAAATTTTCGTACGTCATTGGTCGAGATGATACTAATCCTGTCTATGTAGGAGGCGGAAAACTAACACTGAATGCAAAGCTAAGCAATGTTAGAACTTATGTGAATAGTTCTTTAGTCAGCAAGTATCTTCTTAGCTATGCAAATGTAAGTGCTAAGCAACGGGTGATTCTGGATAGCGTTACAGAATGCGGTCCAACAAGTTGCAAGGAGCCTTTAGACTTCTTTTGGTTGTCTGGAAGTGATGGCACATTTAACACCAAAGTAGGTGCAAATACACTTTATCAACGTACGATTGGAACAGGTCGAGTTAAATACGGCGACTTTAATGGGGATGGGCGAACTGATATTTACTACGTTAGAACGGCTCAAAAAGATCAAGTTTTTCTTGCTAATGATGACGGAAGTTTCGGAAGCGCAAAAGATGGCTTAAATGTATATATCGGTAGTGATTTAAACTATGCAAATGTCGATATATCACGTTTCAAGTTTGGCGACTTCAACGGCGATGGGATGACGGACATTTATAGAGTGACTGGTTGGGATGACAACGACGTTTTAAGTTATGATCAGTTTTACTTATCCAAAGGGGATGGTACTTTTCATTCCGGCGTTAACGGGTTGCATACGCACGTAGGAAACACCCCTCCTGAAGCGAATAGAGATATTGCGAGATATAAGCTTGGCGATTTTGATGGTGATGGAAAAACCGATATTTACTATATTCCAGCATCACAGGGTATGTCAGCTGACGATATCGTTTATCTTACAAGAACTGCGACCTCATCCTCATTCACCTATGAAACTGCTCCGGGTTTGAGTACCTATGTCGGCACCGAATACTCCTACGCACAATTCGATATGAATAGAATAAAGTTAGGCGACTTCAACGGCGATGGTCTAACAGATATCTACAAAGTGTCAGGTTGGGAAGGGGCTAATCTGACTGACCATGTCCATCTTTCAAGCCCTGGTGGCGGCTTTTCAACTGCTGGTATACCAGCCTTGAATTCTCAGATTCGTAGCACCATAGAAAAAGCACAAATTGATGTATCGCGTTTTATATTGGCCGACTTCAATAGTGACGGGAAGACGGACATCTATTACGTGAAGAGTAACGGTGGTAATCCCACCGATAATAGTGAAGTTGATGATGTTTACCTATCCAAAGGTGATGGAACATTCGCGGTACCTGTTAAAGGTTTGAATACTTTCGTTAACGCCGGACTTGGAGGAGCAATAGTTGACTTTGCTCGTATCAAGCTAGGAGATATCAACGGCGATGGAAAGTTAGATATCTACTATATGGAAGGGGGATGGGAACGTCCCAACTTAGATAAAATACATTTTGGTAACGGCGATGGGACTTTTCAAGACTCGATTGATGGGCTTTCAACAGGTGTAAACGACGGATCATATTCGTTGGCTACGATTGATATTTCACGTATCCAGCTAGCTGATTTTAATGGTGATGGGATAAGTGATATATACCAAGTCAACGGATGGTTATCTGAAGCAAACGACACTGTTCACTTGAGCGACTCGAAGCGTAAGTTAATATCTGCATTTCAAGATGATGGTGAATTTCGCATTGATGTTGACTATAGCTTCATGACGGATAATTCGATTTATTCAAAATCAACATTGGCACCTGGCAGTGGTATACGAAATGTTCAGAATTCCAAAGTGCTTGTCGAGAATGTTCGAGAGACTATAAATGGTATTAGCCAACTTAACCGTAATTTTCAATATCACGGAGCCAAGGTGGCGACAAATGGGCGCGGATTCCTAGGGTTTGAAGAAATCACCGAAACCTATGTTGAACGCGATATCGTAATTACCACCAAATTTCGTCAAGATTTCCCCTTTATTGGTAAACCTGAATCAATGGTGAAAACTAATTCAGGAAAGAAACTAAAAGAAGTTTCTACAAACTGGGAATCGATTATTTCGAATAGCGGTCGCTATTTTCCGTCAGCCAGGGTAGTTACAAAGAAAAACTATGACCCTAATGTTGTAGGAAAGGTTTTATTAAATGAAACAGTAACCACAACTGAAGTTGATTGGTATGGGAATGTAGAGTCGATTACCGAAATTATCAAGGACAAAGGTGGTAATACAAAACGAACAATTACAACGACGATACCAAACTACGTGAACTACCGACACGGTAGAGCTGAACGGAGAATCATTCAATCCGACATAAATGATGCTTCGCCGGTCACGCGCACAATATCCTACACCTATGATTCTGTGGGGAGATTAAAATCTGAAACTCAGGAGCCATTGAGTAGCTCCGAGCTAAAATTTGCCTACGGATACGATCAATATGGAAACCAAATTTCAGTTACTACTAGTGGGTCAGATATATTAACTCGAACCGCATCAACTGCGTTCGGTGGTGACGGTTATTTTCCATCGAGTGCCTCTAATGCATTAGGGCACATCGAATATCAGGCTTATGATCCTCGATTTGGACAACAGGTGCAGATAACTGGCCCGAACGGATTAACGACAGAGTGGGAGTTTGATGAATTTGGGCGCTTGATTGAAGAGAAATTAGCTGATGGAGTTACTACCACCACTCAACGAACTTCGTGTATCACAGAAAGTGGGATGCATTCCGACTGTATGTCTTTAGAGAGCTATTTTATTCAGACAACGACAACAGGAAATGCGCCAGTATTGGTTTTTTACGATAGTCTCGGACGTGAAACACGTTCTCGCACCACAGGTTTTGATCCTGCCGGTGGAACAAGCAATTATATCTTTACGCATACAGCTTATGATGAATTTGGTCGAGTTAAAGGAAAAACAAATCCGTATTACGACAATGGTGGCCAAGTTTTCTGGAACTGTATGGCCTACGATAGTTTGAATCGAATCACCAGAGAATATTACCCAGGTAGCAGTGGGAGCTGTAACAATCTCAGTCTTCACAAAGAGAAACTTCGCATCATCTACTCAGGGTGGGTTGATGGTAAAGGCATTAAAACCACTCAGATGGTCACTAAAATTAAGAGTGATCAAACCAAGGAGTATCAATACACTTCTGAGTTCCTTGACGTGCTAGGAAACAAAGTCCGTGTGGAAGATGCTGAAAGTGGATATATCCGCTACATCTATAATGCCTCAGGTGAGTTAACAAGAGTTAAAACTGGGGAAATCGTAGGTTCTACCGACGTCGAAAAAGCAAATACTTGGATCGGTTACGATGACCTTGGTTATAAAAACTACATGAACGATCCTGATAAAGGTCAGTGGTATTATAAGAATAATGTTTTAGGGCAACTCGTCGAACAAACAGACGCCAAAGGCCAGAAGACGATTAACGAATATGATCTGCTAGGCCGTCTCGTTAAAAGAACAGAACCAGGGGAAGATACTACAGACGGACAGAATCAGATTACTCACTGGTACTACGATACTGCATCAAGCGGAATCGGAAAGCTTCATCGCGTGAGTACACCAATCACTGATTTCGAGCGCGAGTATGAATATGATGGTTATGGTCGTCCGACTAAGATTCATCATACGGTGAACAGTAACTTATTCACTGAGTCAATGACATATTCAAGTGGCCGAATTGCAACACATACCTATCCTGTGACAGGTCTAACTGTGCGTAATCACTATGATGCAAATGGTTTTTTCTATAAAACGACCAATAACTCTACCGGGGAGAGATATTGGCAGTTAAATAGTATGAATGCTTTCGGACAAATCGAGAATCAAACGCTCGGTAATAGTATTAGTGTTACCGGTTACTATGATCGTGGGACAGGAAGGGTATCTAATCAAAGAGTAAATGGCGGGGGGGCTTTTTACACCTACTATACGTTTGATAGTTTAGGTAATCTTGAGCGACGACAGGATTATCGGGCAGCCTATACAGAGACGTATACGTACGACAAGCTGAACCGTGTAGACAGCTCTACTCGTACCGCGTCAGGTTATTCTTCCAGCTATACGAATAGCATCAATTACGATTACGATGCGTTAGGCAATATTAAAGTCAAATCAGATTTTGGTAACGACTATCGATACGACAACGGTCGTCCTCATGCGGTGAGTCGTGTTTACAACAGTGGTAGTCTCGTTGCTAATTACGGTTATGATAGTAACGGTAACATGGTAACTGGAGATGGGCGTGCATTTAGTTATACGAGCTTTAATAAGGTTCGCAGTATCACAAAAGGTTCCAACCAATCTGTGTTCTATTATGACTCTGAACGTATGCGTACATACGCCAAAAATGGAAATAAAACTACCTATTATATAAATCCACGAGCAGATATTGGTTTACATTTCGAAAAAGAAACTCTTGTTACCACGAGTGGTGTAGATGTCGAATACAAACACTTTATCTACGGGGCCGAGGGTGTTGTTGGTGTTGTCAAACATATTGAAAATGGCACATCCACAGTTCAAGAAGATGTGAATTATTTAATTAAAGATCATCTTGGTTCTACTGTAATGGTGTTGGATAGCAGTGGGGGATGTTTAGCAAGATATATTTATGAAGCGTTTGGTGAACAGCGCCAAGTTGCTTGTAGCTCAACGGGAACAGCCGATTCGTTGATAAATATTTATCACGGCTATACAGGGCATGAACAACTTGATCAATATGGAATTATTCATATGAATGGTCGGTTGTTTGATCCGAAGTTGGGTCGAATGCTTCAGGCGGATTCTTATATCCAGGCGCCGGGGAATACACAGTCTTATAATCGGTATTCCTATGTGATGAATAATCCGGTTGCGTTTGTTGATCCGGATGGGTATTGGCGGATTAGTGTGAGTTTGCACTGGGGGGTTGGTGGGCATTTTTCTTATGATCATGATACCGGCCATGCGAGTGTTGGTGTTGGTGTTGGCGTCGGTGAGTTTGCGGGAGCTGGGGGAAGTTTTAGCGTTGGCCATGACGATTGGGATGTGGGTTTCAATGCGGATAATTACGTAGACGTTGGATATCACAATGGATACGATAGTTTCTATGTTCAGGGGAGTGTAGCGGGGCACTATGGGGGGGCTAACGGAACATACTATTTGAATACTGGGGAACTTGTCGTCGGTGCGGGAACTGGGTACGGCATGGTCGGAGTAAATGGGGGATATAGCACGTTTAGTGATGACTTCTCTGCTGGGGCTAGCCTTGGAGGAAAACATGGAGGCGTTGGTGCGAGCTATGATTTTGGATCGCAGTCTTGGAGTTATTCTGTTAATGTGAATCCTGAAGCTTTTGGACAGAAATCCATGTCGGAGATGACTTTGGAGGAGCTTACTGGATATACTACTGCCCAGTTGGATCTGCATGTAGAGGCGGGGCAACAGGTTGCTGTTCTTCCTGTTATTGTTGGTTTGGGTGTTAGGAAGTTTGTTGTTGATTTTATTGTTAAGGGGATTGGGAAGAAATCTCTTCTTGGTAAGAATCCGAAGATAAAAAAAGATCGTACACTAACTGATCTTGATCCAACTCATGATCGCTCGACTGCAAAGAGTATTTTTCGAAACCAAACCAAAGGGCAAAATGTTCGCCAATTTACTAATGGAAAGGGTGATATCATTAGGCGTGCGGACGATGGAACGCAAATACGGATGAATCCTAATGGCTCGACTCGCTTGGATCTTCCCAGGCGCGGCACTCAGCCTAATGGTGAAACGGTTCATTTCAATCCATGATGGATGCTAATTTATGAGTAATAATGATTATTTGAATAGCTTACTTATTGGAACTTGGGAAAAAATAGTTGTTCAGGGAGGGAGGCTAGAGTATTCGCCAACTGAAGCTGTTTATCTGCTTTCTGGGATATGGGTTTACCGCACATCAAGATGGATCGAAATGTCTGCAGCTCGTACGCATGATGACGACTTCCTCCTTTCTGTAAGCGTGCTAGAATCGCCTCCGGTACCGGAGCCATCAAGGTTATTCAATCCGCCTAGACAAGTTTTACAATCGTTTCCGGCTGACTGTCGCCTTGATAAGTTCCTAGATGTTGGTGTGGGAGGTGTATTTGCTTCTGTCGAAAATATTGATGGTGAGATTTTGATTAACTCGCCATTAGTAATTGAAACTACTAACAGATACAAAATAGAGATCAGGGCTAGCGATAAGTATCCTGGAAGTATCGAGCTGAAATCTGTGTAATATATATGGTGATATTAAAGTACATGCGAATAGGGTCACCCATTAGCCAACCCCCTGTCAACAGACAATAGTAATTTGATAGTACAAAATCTTTTCTTTGTGCTATTAAATTATTATTCATTATCTTGAATATTTTAAAGTTAAACACTGCTACACAC
>Ga0316204_10012578_pt1 | contig 10288 bp, 10 predicted proteins | sample 6monrhotite_MG_2_FD_205661 | JGI IMG/M metagenome (GOLD analysis project Ga0316204, IMG submission 205661) | Microbial mat bacterial communities from mineral coupon in-situ incubated in ocean water Damariscotta River, Maine, United States -... | ecosystem: Environmental > Aquatic > Marine >... | reverse complement strand
TATTGGCAAGAGTGGAACCGAGGAATATGCGGTAATGGTAGATACATTTAAACCACTGCAATTAACAGAAGCTGCACTTCAAATTGATGATGGTACTTACTATCAGTCCTGGTTAGAGTAGGGCAACTTCATGTATAATAAAATGAAGCAGGCTTGCAGCAAGTTTAGCAGTTTGATCATCCCGGTCATAAAATGGATTCAGTTCCACTACATCAGCACTTATTAGCTTATTTGTTGCGATTAATGTATCTAACGCAACCAATGCAATATCTACCGAAAACCCCATAGGGGAGGCGGCACTAACACCCGGGGCAAAGGCAGAAGAAAAACCATCTAAATCTATTGTCAGGTATACAAAATCTACTTCCTTACAAAACTCATTAATTTTATTAATTACATAAGAAGTATTCTGCTTATGAAAGAGTTCGGCCTCAATATATTTTACATTCCATTCTCGGGCCCGCTCAAATAATATTTTATCATTGGCATCATTTCTTATCCCAAGGCATAAATAAGGGAAGTCCAAATTTTGGTTGCTATTTTCGGTGGCAATTTGGTAAAACGGTGTACCTGAATTATTTCCATCTTCATTGGATCGGAGATCAAAATGTGCGTCCAGGTTGACTATTCCAATTTTTTGATCGTTGCCAACAAATTTTTTAATTCCATTATAATGTCCATAAGCTATATCGTGACCTCCTCCTAACAATAATGGCAATCCTTTGCAGTTCAAAATCTGGACTACTTTTTCAGCTAATACACTTTGAGCATTCTCCATATCATCCCCTACACATACTACATTGCCGGCGTCAAAAATAGTAGTACTTTCATTTAAATGATGTGGTAGTTTAGCCAACTGTCTGCGCGCAGCCTGCGGTCCTTCCTTTGAGCCTGTTCTGCCCTTGTTTCTCCTTACCCCTTCATCACATTCATAACCCAGGAACACGAAAGTTTTTTTGTCCGAGACCGGGATATTTTTCAGTTCCAGGTCAATTTGCTCTACCTTCTGGTAAACATAAAGATTCTGCCCGGCTTTGCGCCCGGTCCAAATACGTTCATCTGTTGGTTTGTAAAGATTCATTGGTTTTATTCAAATAATCCATCTAACACTTTATCAGCCACTAAGTTGGGCAATGTAACTTTTAAATTAGGGCTCCGTTTCATCTCCCTTTTAATGGCGAATAGTGCTTCCTTATTTCTGGCCCAACTTCTGCGCGATATCCCATTATTTACATCATAGAATAGCATATTTTTCAGTCGTTCAGAGGCTTGGTCTGAGCCATCAAGGACCATCCCGAAACCTCCGTTGATGACTTCACCCCATCCAACACCACCACCGTTGTGTATAGAAACCCAGCTTGCCCCTCTAAAACTATCTCCTATAACATTGTGGATAGCCATATCTGCCGTAAACTGACTTCCATCATAGATGTTGCTGGTTTCCCTGAATGGAGAATCTGTGCCACTTACATCATGGTGATCTCTCCCCAGGACAATAGGTGCAGAAATTTTCCCGGAATGTACGGCCTTATTAAAAGCCTCGGCGATCTTAATCCTTCCTTCGGCATCTGCATACAAGATACGGGCCTGTGAACCTACTACCAGTTTATTGGATTCAGCCTCACTAATCCATTTGATATTATCTTCCATTTGCTGTTGAATCTCTTCCGGTGCATTGTCTCTGATTTTCTTCATAACACTTAAAGCTATTTCATCCGTCTTTTGGAGATCTTCGGGATTACCAGAGGTGCAGACCCATCTAAAAGGACCAAAACCGAAGTCAAAACACATCGGCCCCAAAATATCCTGAACATAAGACGGGTATCTGAAATCAATATTATTTTCAGACATAACATCGGCTCCAGCCCTGGAGGCCTCCAGTAAAAAAGCATTACCGTAGTCAAAGAAATACGTTCCTTTTTCCGAATGTTTATTGATTGCATTCACCTGCCGTCGTAAAGATTCCCGGACCTTCTCTTTGAATAGTTCCGGGTTTTCCGCCATCATGATATTCGCTTCCTCAAAGGATAATCCGGCCGGATAATACCCTCCTGCCCATGGGTTGTGCAAAGAGGTTTGATCAGATCCCAGGTGAATAAACAAGCCCTCCTCATAAAACTGCTCCCAGACGTCAACTACATTACCAACATAGGCAAGGGATAATACTTCATTCTTAGCTATTGCCTGTTTGGTTCTGCCAATCAAATTATCCATATTGGTATGGAGTTCATCAACCCAACCCTGCGCATGCCTTTTAAAAGCCGCAGCTTCGTTTACTTCGGCGCAAACCGTAATACAGCCAGCAATATTTCCCGCTTTTGGCTGAGCACCACTCATACCACCCAAGCCGGCAGTGAGGAATATTTTGCCATTCGGGGATTCAGTTTTTGGTAATACCTTTCTAAATGCATTCATTACCGTAATGGCAGTTCCATGCACTATTCCCTGCGGTCCAATATACATATAAGACCCGGCAGTCATTTGCCCGTATTGCGTGACCCCAAGGGCATTGAATTTTTCCCAATCGTCCTGACTGGAATAGTTGGGGATCATCATTCCATTAGTTATTACAACCCTTGGGGCTTCCTTTGACGACGGAAATAAACCCATAGGATGTCCGGAATACATATGTAGTGTTTGCTCGGGGGTCATGGTGGCCAGATACTGCATGGTAAGTAAATATTGCGCCCAATTCTGAAAGACGGCTCCATTACCTCCGTATGTAATTAATTCTTCAGGATGTTGTGCTACATCAGGATCCAGATTATTCTGTATCATAAGCATTATCGCTGCCCCCTCTACGGTTTTGGCAGGATATTCTGAAATTGGCCGGGCATATATTTTATATCCCGGTTGAAAACGATACATATAAATTCGACCATATTTTTCCAATTCCAAAGCAAATTCTGCGGAAAGCTCAGAATGCCAGGCAGAAGGAAAATAGCGAAGCGCATTTCTTATCGCCAACTTTTTTTCTTCCAGATTTAAAATATCTTTTCTTTTTGGGGCATGATTTAATTCCCGGATTCTTGGCCTCTTTGGCGGTAATACCTTAGGAATTCCCAATAAGATCTCATCTTTAAAACTCAATTCTGTTTTGGAACTTTGCATCTTCCTTATGAGTTATGTTTGTTGTAAATCAACTTTCCCTTTTTATAAACCATACATGGTTTAAAAGCCCCCTGGTTATATAGAATTTCATTAAAATTGGCAGTATGAAACAGGGTAAAATCGGCGAGATAACCGCCTTTTAATTTACCTCTATCCGTCAATTTAAGTGCCGCCGCTGCCCTGAATGTAATTCCTGCCAATACTTCCGCATTTGTTAATTTTTGCATGGTTCCCAATATGGCAGCCTGGGTAAGAAGATCGCCCATAGGGGCAGAACCCGGATTATGATCACTGGCAATAGCCAGTGCACCACCCGAATCCAGAATTTTCCTGGCAGGTGTAAAACTACAACCTAATCCCAATGATGCCCCGGGAAGTGCTGTGGCTATAACATCACTTTTTGCCAATAATTCTATTTCATGGGAGGTACTTGCCTCTAAATGATCCGCACTAACAGCATTAAATTTAACAGCAACCTCACTTCCTCCAACCGAGAACTGATCTGCATGGATGGTAATATCAAAACCCATTTCAATAGCTTTGGAAAGGTAAGGCGCGATTTCTGATTTGCTAAATGCCCCTTTTTCAATAAAAGCATCAACTCTGTTTGATAATTTTTCCTTCTTTAAAACCGGGAATAATTGCTCGCTTATTTCTGATAGATACGCTGACGAATTACCCTTAAAATCCCTGGGGAGCATATGAGCAGCAAGACAAGTAGAGACAAAATCCAGTGGATACTCTTCATCAGCCTCCTTAATTGCGTGTAGCATTTTAAGTTCTTCCTTTACTGAAAGACCATAACCACTTTTAACCTCAACGGTGGTAACACCATTTTTAAGATGCTGTTTGGCTCTTTTAACTATTCCCTTGATCAGCTCTGTTTTTGTGGCTTTTCTTGTTTGTTGTACAGTATCCCAAATACCACCACCTTCTTCCGCAATTTCCAAATAGGTTTTGCCGGCATTTCTCATGGCATAATCCCTGGCTCTGGAGCCGCCAAAACAAATATGTGTATGCGAATCTATAAATCCCGGAAGGCAAATATGATTTCCCTCTAACCGAATTAATTTTACGTCCTGATCTTTTACATCGGATTCGAGTTTTTTAAAACTATCAACAGTTTTAATAAGGCCGTTGGAAAAAAGGATTCCTGCATTTTCAATGATCCGTAACTGACTATCCGAAACAGCACCTTTTAAGGGTATTCCTGTCATGGGAATTACCTGGCTTAAGGGTCCAATAAGCGTTAATTGCTCCATAGTCATTAATAGTTTTCAAACTCTTCTGAAAAAGTTGTCTTTAAGGAGAGGTTCTTACTTTTACAAACCTTATTAATACGCTGTATTATGGTTTGGTTTTTTACCATTTCTATTCCTTGTTCAATATCGTCAGCAAAAACCCTGTCTTTTTTTGCGAAAGCCACTTTTTTACGAACTTCTTTATGGACTTCTTCAAGCAAAACTCCCGATTTTAAGGGTTTTCTATATTCAAAAGCCTGGGTGGCTGTTAGTAATTCAATAGCCAGTATCTTTTCCAAATTCCCAAGTACCCTTAAAGCTTTTCTTCCTGCAATAGACCCCATACTTACATGGTCTTCCTGCCCCATAGATGTGGGAATGCTGTCAGCGCTGGAAGGAAAACAAAGGCCTTTGTTTTCACTCGCCAAAGCCGCAGTAGTGTATTGAAGGATCATATATCCTGAATTTATCCCCGTATCTTCCATGAGCAATTTGGGAACTCCCGGACTATTGCCTTCCAGTGCCAGGTAAATCCTCCTGTCTGAAATATTGCCAAGTTCAGAAGCTGCCAGACAAGCATAATCCAATGCCATAGCCAGTGGTTGTCCGTGAAAATTACCACCACTTATTGTCAATTCTTCATTGAAGATAATTGGATTATCTGTTACGGAATTCAGTTCTACATGTACCAATTCCTTGAGGTGTAACCAGGAATTTCTGGATGCGCCATGCACCTGAGGAATACAACGTAAGGAATAAGGATCCTGCACCCGCTCACAATCAATATGATTTTCCATGATCTCAGAACCTTTCAGGAGTAATTTCACCCTTTGTGCCACATGTATATTGCCCTTAAAGGGCCGCAGCTTATGTAATTCATTATAAAAAGGTTTTACGGAGCCTTGTAAACCTTCAATCATCATGGCACCAATAATATCAGCATGCGAGAGGCAATTGTGTAATTTTTCCAAAACTTTTATGGCATGTGCTAAGATAAACTGAGTGCCGTTTATAAGTGCCAATCCCTCCTTGGGACCAAGTTCCAGAGGTTTCAACCCTGTTTTTTTAAATAGTTCTTCGGTGAGTATAATTTTGTTTTCAAACAGCACCTTGCCAAGCCCAATTAGTGGTAAAAACAGATGAGAAAGAGGGGCTAAGTCTCCTGAAGCCCCAACTGATCCTTGAGAAGGAACAAGTGGAATAGCATCGTTTTCTATGTGCCAAAGAATCCTATCCAAAGTTTCTTCTGCTATACCAGAATATCCCCTGGCAAGTGAATGTATCTTTAAAATGAGCATCAGTTTAGCCAGTTCTTTTTTTATTGGTTTGCCAACGCCGACACTATGGCTTTTGAGGATGTTTGTCTGTAAAATTCTGGTTTCCTCCTTAGAAATATTTGTGGTACATAAGGGCCCGAACCCGGTATTAATCCCATAAACAGCCTGCCCTTTTTCGACTATGTTTTCAACTACAAGTTTGCTGTCCCGCACCCGTTTTCGCGCGGCATGCGATAATTGGCCTTGAACTGTGCCTCTTGCAATTCCCAATGCAAGGCTGCAACTAAGTTCTTCTTCTCCATACAGAAAGGTATCAGTTGATGCAAGCATTAAATAGTATTTTTAGTACTATAAATGTATTCATTAAGTTTCAGAAAAATGGAATTGCAGCTATACTTTAATTTGAATATAATATCAGAGGTAGAAATTCTAACTTTGCAAAACTAAAATATTTAGAATGGTATTTGAATTGATTAAGAAAAGGCGTTCTGTATTTCCGGCTCAATATACGAACCAACCTATAAATAGATCGGAGATTGAAAAAATTCTGGAAGCAGCAAACTGGGCACCAACGCATAAAAAAACGGAACCCTGGAGGTTTAAGATTTTTTTAGAAGATTCTAAAGAACGGCTCGGACAATTCCTTGCAAATAAGTATGAGGAAACGGAGGCAAATCCAAAGGCTTTTAAAGTGAAAAAACTCCTTGAAAACCCAAGTAGGTCTGCCGCAGTCATAGCCATCTGTATGCAAAGAGATCCAAATGAAAGTCTTCCGGAATGGGAAGAAATTGCCGCCACAGCAATGGCAGTTCAGAATATGTGGCTTTGTTGCACAGAAATGGGGATAGGTTGTTATTGGAGTTCCCCAGGCCTCATAAAATATATGGGTGAATTTATTGAACTCGGTGAAGGGGAACAATGTCTTGGGTTTTTATATATGGGACATTACGAAGAAGAAATCTCTGTTGGGGATAGAAAACCAGTTGAGGACAAAGTAGTTTGGTTTAATTAGGGGCTAGTAAAAAAATGAAAATAATGCTTCTTTATACTCCCAGGTTTTGGCTATAAAGAGTCCAAAATAAATTATAGTTACCACAAATTTCAAAAAGGTCCCGGTAAGAAAACCAATAAAGGAACCAAAAGCGGCTTTAAGGGCTGTTCTGCTCTCCGCCTTATTTATTAGTTCTCCAATTAACGCGCCAACAAATGGCCATATAACTATACCAAAAATACCCAGTATTGGAAATATAATTGCTACAAGAAGCCCAACTACGGTCCCAAACATTCCAGCCTTGCTACCCCCAAACTTTTTAGTACCCATTGCCGGGATAATGTAATCTAATGCCAATACAATTACTGCAACTAAAAGTGTTATCCCCAAAAACCACCAGTCATTGGGTACTGCCCTGGTAAGAACCAATAATAAAAGACCTATCCAGCTTACTGTAGGACCTGGTAATACGGGTAAAAAGCTTCCTAGAATGCCTATTAGCATAAAGATAAATCCCAATAAAAATAGGGCAATGTCCATGAAAACTATTTGTTATTGGACGAAGATAAGGTCTAATTGTTACATGTCTTTTTAAGGAAGGCCGAAATCCTGAATTTCTGAAGCTTAATTGCCTGAAAAAGTTGTAATTTTCCGCAAGAATACCGCTTATATGAGGAAGTTACTAATTTTGTCTTGTCTTTACTTGTTGTCTTCCTGTAATTTGTTTACTTCTACAGAAGAGAAAACCCAAAGACTGGTGGAAAAGGAATTACAGGCAATCAATTGGAACGATGTAGACCAATACCCACTTTTTGATGACTGTGACGAAGCAGTGTCCAAATCTGCGCAGAAGGAGTGCTTTGAAAATACATTGCTTTTGCATTTTTCTATGATCTTACAGGAATTCGAATTCATATTAGACAAAGAAGTTAAGGAAGAGGTATATGTAGATTTTCTGGTGGATAAGGAAGGGAAAATGACTGTTTTGAATATTGATAAAAACAGCATTATTCAGGATCAGATTCCTGAGTTTGATGGGATTATCAGTAGAAGTCTTAAAAGTCTGCCCCCGGTGGAGCCGGCTTTAAAAAGAGGAATACCTGTGAATGCCAAGTGCAGGATCCCTATTATTTTAAATTCAGAGTAAACAAAATAAATTGCAAAACGAAAAAATCATATTGGGTATTGATCCGGGAACTACTATCATGGGATTCGGAATCATTAAAGTAACAGGAAAGAAGATGACATTTATTCAAATGAATGAATTACTGCTCAAAAAATACAATGACCCCTTTACCAAACTCAAGCTTATTTTTGAACGAACCATTGAATTGATTGATACCTACAATCCTGATGAAATTGCCATTGAAGCTCCCTTTTATGGAAAAAATGTCCAGTCTATGCTAAAACTTGGCCGGGCACAAGGAGTGGCCATGGCAGCCGGACTCTCGAGGCAAATTCCAATAACGGAATATATGCCCAAAAAAATAAAAATGGCGATTACCGGCAATGGCAATGCCAGTAAAGAACAGGTTGCAAAAATGCTTCAAAGTACTCTTGGATTGAAATCGCTTCCAAAAAATCTTGACAGTACAGATGGCCTAGCGGCTGCGGTATGTCATTTCTACAATGAAGGCAGGATGGAAACAGGAAAAGGTTATACCGGATGGTCTGCATTCGTAAAACAAAATGAAGATCGATTAAAATAAATTGGCTTGACTTCAGAATCAAAATATTGCAAGAATTGTGGCGCAATAACAAAAGATTCCTTTTGCGCACATTGTGGGCAGCGGACATCGGTTTATAAGGTTACACTCAGAGAGACATTCAATGACCTGACAGACAATTTTTTTTCTCTCAGTGCCCCACTTCCCTTGACATTAAGAAGGTTGGTTTTAAATCCGGGCGCATTGTTTAGGGAATACCTTAGCGGTAAAAGGAAAAAATTCTATAGACCCATTTCGTTTTTTATCTTGTCAACACTGGTTTATCTATTCATCAGATGGGTTATTGACTTTGAAGATTACGTAGAGATCTCAGTAGGAACCATTGAGAATCAAATAGATTTGGAACTGTTTTCGCCTGCCAGGGATTATATGTTTCAAAACATTAAATCCCTGGCATTCATTCTTGTTTTCACATTAGCTGTTTTCACAAAACTTTTCTTTAGCACGAAATATACGTTAGCCGAATTCATCGCCGTTTCTTTTTATCTGAATGGTTTTTATTCGCTGCTTGCTGCTTTAAATTTGTTCTATATACAATATGTGAATCCCAAAATTCAATATTTGGCCATGGTCGCTATGTGTGCATATTTTATTTATGCTATGATATCGTTCCTTCAAAACCAGCGATTGAAAGTAGGATTGAAGTCTTTTATGATATACTGGTTAGCATATGGTGCCTATGTATTAATCGCAATTAATATTTCATATCTTATAATCATGTTTGAACAACTCTGATGGCAGGCATCTACATTCACATTCCATTTTGCAAACAGGCCTGTTATTATTGTGACTTTCACTTTTCCACTAACCTGGCTAAAAAGAATCAGTTGATTTTGGCACTGGAGCAGGAGTTGATACTAAGAAAGGAATCGTTTAAGAATGAAGAGATCAGTACCATATATTTTGGTGGCGGAACCCCCTCTGTATTAGAAACATCTGAAATTGAGCACTTAGTTGATGCAGTTTACAGGAACTATAATGTAAATGATACTCCGGAAATTACCTTAGAAGCCAACCCTGATGATTTGTCGGAAACCAAAATTAAAGAACTTAGTAATTCGTCTATCAACAGATTAAGTATTGGCATACAGTCCTTTTTTGATCAGGATTTAAAATTAATGAACAGGGCACATAATGCGAATGAAGCATCGCTTTGTCTTAGTGAAGCCAAAAAACATTTCGATAATATTTCCATTGACCTTATCTACGGAATACCAGAGATGACGAATGCACGTTGGGAGGAAAATATTGCCAAAGCACTATCTTATAGCTTGCCTCATATCTCAAGTTACGCATTGACCGTGGAACCCAAAACAGCACTAAAGGCTTTTATAGAAAAGGGGGTAATCCCGGATGTTGATGATGAAATATCACAACAGCAGTTTTATATAATGCTCGATCTTTTAGAGGGTGAAGGATACCAGAATTATGAAATATCCAACTTTGGAAAAAAGGGTTATTTTTCAAAAAACAACACTGCATATTGGCAGGGAAAAAAGTATATGGGAATAGGCCCCTCTGCGCATTCATACAACGGGATTAAAAGGGGTTGGAATATCAATAATAATTCGAAATATATTAGATCAATTAAAGAGAATATACTGCCGTTGGAAGAGGAAGTACTCAGCAAAACAGACCGATACAATGAATATGTCATGACCGCATTACGAACAATTTGGGGAGTTTCTTTGGATAAAATAAGAAACGAATTCGGGACTAGTTATTACGAGTACCTATTGGATCAATCTGATAAATATATCAAAGAGAAATTACTTGTAACAGAAGGGGATAAGCTCTCTGTCACTAAAAAAGGAAAGTTTTTGTGCGATGGGATTGCAAGTGACCTATTTATGATTAAATTGAATTAAGATTCTTACATTAAGACGTATGCTGGCACTAATAAAACATAACAGCGGGGACTATCAGATAGACCTTTCCAAG
>Ga0316204_10012577_pt1 | contig 10289 bp, 10 predicted proteins | sample 6monrhotite_MG_2_FD_205661 | JGI IMG/M metagenome (GOLD analysis project Ga0316204, IMG submission 205661) | Microbial mat bacterial communities from mineral coupon in-situ incubated in ocean water Damariscotta River, Maine, United States -... | ecosystem: Environmental > Aquatic > Marine >... | reverse complement strand
TAAGACTAACGCGGTGTTATGAAATCATTGTCGGCCGTACGAGACGAGAGCTTTAGGCGCGTCCGCAGTTATTTGGGGTGATAATTCTAATCACTCAATATACGGACACTGGCGCGTTGGAACAGCGTTATCGACGCTACATGCTTGTGTAATTTCTAAAGCGGTGAAAATAGCTAACCGCAGAATTATGGTTTAGAGGAAGGTGGGCATCATGCTCTTCTTTTAATCAACTGGTTTGGTGTTGGCAGTAACACAACGCGCGTCTGGTTCGTATGAGCGCTATTTTTTTGTTTATATTCAACAAAAGAATCATTAAAACACTTTTGTTGGTTAGATTTTTCGGGTTTCTCGATAAGTGGTTTGTTTTCTTTTACCGCCACGGCTGTGTTCATCTTACAATTCCTTTTCTGTATTGCTGCTAGAGTGAGAATTATTGTTCTGTACTGCATTTGTACAAGCAATAAAACCATATTGGTATATTAATGAATATAGACTGTCAGCGATTGCCGCGCCAATACATACATCGTATCTTTCATCAAATGTATCTTTCGATTTTGAATCAATTTGTAAAAAACCAATAAAAATATTTTCATTTACATCCTTGTTTTGTGCCAGGAGGTCATGTTTTTGTACCTTGTAGCCAATGGGAAGCACGATTATGGAGCTATAAGGAAAATTATGGTACACGTGTTTTTTCTGTACGATTTTTGATGATTTCTGTGCAATTTTTGTGAAAGTGGTGTTTTTATACCAGCCATTATGAAATGCTATGCTTAAATCATTGTTGAAAAAATAACGTTCATTTTCTTCCAAAATTTGTTCAAATGCAGTGTTATCACTAACTCGCAGCCTCGTATTCGAGCCTTTTTCCTTAGTACAGGAGGCTGAATCCCTGTCACGGGCAAAAGTTTGAATGCCGCTGCTCGCATCGATGCGCGGTGGAATATTTGGCTGGTTTCCATCCTTGATATTATAGGTAAATGTCTTTATACAGACTCTACATCTTACCGCCGTAATAAAAGAAAAAAAATGAGATACATCGGTGAGAATATCCTGAATATTTTTGGAATACGCTTCTGGTTCAAAGCGCCTGCCTTGATTGATGGTTTCATAAAGCACATGGTTTAAGTCACGAATTTTGTGCTGAACTTCATGGAACAGGTACGAGGCATCGGCGTAACGGGCTTTTCTTTCAAAACGATATTCCTGCACAAATAAGAATATGGATAACAACAATATATAGATAAACAATCCAACCGTTGCGATTACAGGCAAATAGTCTGCAACGTAGACGTACACGTGAGAGGCAATAGCGGCCACTATTGTAATGATTGAAGCCGAAATATTGATGAGCCCCACGGGGCCCAGCTTCTGGTAAATTCGCTTCGGCTTTATTTTGTCTGAAGTTTTAATATGATGGGACATAGCGTGCCGATTGTTGTAATTAATTATTGTTGTTGTGGCAATTAGTTGATAAATCAGTCTAGCTTATATTTCCCATAATTCTATATTAACAACAATGTGTACCATTATATAACGCGCCAAGGTATAAATGATTGTACAGACTTTAGCCAAAAACCAATTGTTTAAGCGTTCTTTTAGAGGCGATGCTAATTTTTATGATTTCGTAAAATATCACCGAGGCACAGCTAACCGTGAACCAGACGACGGCGCCTTCAATTGGCAGTCTGTGCCAAGCACCAATGAAAATACCTATCATGGTTTGGTCCTGGTAGCCCCACCATTGATACGGCAGCGCCAACGTGGTTTCCCAAATCAGGCTAATGAGCACAATCACAAAAAACGTAAAGCTAAAGGCGCGCCAATTGATAAATGCTTTGATTGACCTGTAAAAAACCATTGAGGGTATTATTGCGACAACGGTTATGTAAGTGAAATACCAGGGGAACCCTGCCGGGCTTGCCGATACAAGCTTCTTACTAACCAACGGTCAGTAAAATTAAACCAATACTAATCACAATGGAAGGCCAATGAAATTACAGTAGTTTGTTGATCTGCGCCGATTTTGACTGATAGACCGGAACGTTTCAAACCAGAATTCATCGCACTTCAATGGGCAGCCCGCCACCCACCGCCGGGAAGTTAATGCCTAACACCGTGCCATGGTTTTCGAATAAGAAAAAACTATTGCCAAAAAGCAGGTCAAGGACTATGCCGGTTGGCGTCAATTAAGGCAACGGTATGCAAAAAGCTTTCTTTTGGAAAGACAGCCTCTTGAAACGTAACATCCAAAAAAGCAAGCCCAACATGGGAAAGACAAGCAAGCTTAAGCTGATGGTATACCCAAGCGGGGTTGGATTGTCTGAATTTTGAACGAGCGTAGCGGGTGTTGTTACCGTGCTTAACGTCACGGCAACGGGTATTACCAGAATGCATACGAAATAAATGACTACGGCAGTGGCCCGTCGAATGGGGGGTTGCATTAGGGGTTAATCCTTGTAGAGTATTTACAGTACATAATGAGGTACTTGCGGTTTTCTGTCTACCTTAGCGCAAGAAACAACCAAAGCCTGCTATCAGCGAGTGTCTGGTAATGTAAAAATGAAAGGGCATGCAAAGTGGCTCCACTTTGTCTGCCAGGAGGAGTTAGTATAAAGTACAGTCTGTGCTTGTCGTCTTTGGCTAAGTGTTGTGTTAAACAGAAAAATTGCACCGATGGGAATCCACGGCAGACCGCAATGGTTGCCATCCTTAGGGGAGAATAAAGTGGCGCCAAATGTTGATAAATAACAAGGACAAAAGACGGTTTCGGGTGGCGCTCTCGTTTGCTGGCGAGAAAAGAGAGTATGTCAAAGACGTAGCGCAATATCTTTCGGAGAAACTGGGCGGTGAAGCCACTATTTTGTACGACAAATATCATGAAAACGAGTTTGCGCGTTTCAAACTCGACGGATATTTGCCGGCACTTTATGGGCAAGACAGTGACCTTATCGCTGTATTTTTGTGTGAAGACTATGATGCAAAACGATGGACGGGATTGGAGTGGCAGGAGATTGAAAAATTAAAAGGCCGGGATGACTATTGGCGTGTTATGCCCCATAAATTTGCCCAGAGTGAATCTGCCAAACTGGAACCTACCGATAGCTATATCTACATTGAACAACATCGTTCACCCATGACCACCGCCAAGGGCATTCTTGAACGCTTGAGGTCAAATGATCAACTATTGGCAGATTCCAATGGTGGCGCCCTAAGTGGGCCTGGATTGTATGACAAAGAACCAGCCTTAGGCGATCATCAAAACCATAGTCGGCACGATGATGAAGATTTCCTCTCCGACGACGAAGTGATTGCCAAACAGCAAGCGGCGATCACGCAATTGCTGGACAAACCGGAATTGAGTCCCCTAAAAAAAGCCATGGCTGCGGTGCTCGGAGTGGGCAATGCTGAGCAGAAAGCGCAGGAGTTGGCGTCGGAATGGGTTGACGTAGCAGCAGATAAGGGTATCGCCACACTACTTGAGTACGCCATTGATGTGGCTGGCGAGGTTGTGAAAAATGGTTATCACCACGAGCGTTGGCAGGGGCTGGAAGCGCTGCTGGGTTGCTCCTTGCGGTTGTCAGCGTTTATTCGGCAACAGGGTTGGCACTCATCAAGCACGACCGGCGTAATGATCTCGAAATTCAAATCGTCGGCGGCATTCGAGGCTGCACTGGCGGATCGATACGATCTCTCACCCCGCTATGAGTATGACGCGGACAACCAAACGGTGCGGGGGAAATTTGGCCGTCATCTGCAAAAATCGGATCTGCGAAGCTGGGAAAAGCGTCCAGAATCCAGGGTAGGCACTACAGTAAGGGAAACAGGATGGATTCCCGATGAAGTAGCCAAGGAAACCGTTCAAGTCGTACATAAAATGGTAACCACCAAACAGGCGCAAGGTCCCCTGGATGATTTTGAAAAAAGAAAACTAAACCGCACCTTAAAAACCCGCCGCAATATCCATTTTCAAGAACTGCACCGGGTGGAAGCCTCAACGGCGCTGGAACAAAGCCACCCCCTCTGTGATGAACAGGTATGTGAAGCACTTAAAAATCAGCTGCCTGAATTGCCGGTTATTAATTTTGCGGCGGTGGTGCCTGAAGCGCAGGAAGCTGAAATTGCCTCTCTCGTCGAGGATTTTTACCTATTACTGAGCAGGCATCGCTAACCATGACTATCGATCAATCAGGAACAACCCAACTCAAACACTTCACTATTAACGAAGTCATTGATCTCCCGCCTCAAGGCTCATGGAAACCAAGCCATCACTTGTTGGAAAAAGAATCCGCCTACGCCCTGGAAATGGCCTTAGCCACTGGCAGGCCGCTGTTGGTGCGTGGCGAGCCAGGGGTAGGCAAGAGCCAATTGGCCCGCGCCGCAGCCGTCAAGCTGGGTCGGTTGTTTATTACCCATGTGGTGAATATCGCCAGTGAAGGGCTGGATCTTTTATGGCATTTCGATCCCGTTGCCCGCCTGAATGACGCCCAGGCCCTGCGCCATACCATTGAAAATGAAGCACATGCCGCGCAGCGGCTCCACCCCAGGCACTACGTCAATCCCGGTGTGCTTTGGTGGGCCTTCAATTGGGAAACCGCCCACACTCAGTACCACGAGCATTGCAAACACAAACTTTATTACCCGAAAACCAGGGACAATGACAATCCGAATGAAGGTGTAGTGCTGCTGCTGGATGAAATCGATAAGGCTGATCCTTCATTGCCCAATACCCTACTGGAAGCCCTGGGCAATGGTGGTTTTGAAGTACCACTGCTGAATCAAACCGTCACCCAACACAGCAACCGTCCCCAGCCGTTGGTGATTATCACCACCAATGAGGAACGGGAATTACCCCCCGCCTTTTTGCGCCGTTGTTTGGTGTTGAATCTATCGGTGGATGATAACGACCTTGAGTCATGGCTGATGCAGCGCGCTGAAGTTCACTTTCCGCAACGGTTTAGTGAAGCGGTAATACGTCAGGCGGCGGCGTATTTGAAAACTGACCGGGAGCAGGCAGAAAACCTGGGCACCGTAAAACCGGGGCAGGCGGAATATCTGGACCTGCTGCAAGCGCTGCATGAATTGACCGAAAATGAACCCAAAAAGGAACAGCAGGCGCGGCAATTACAATGGCTAAATGAAATCAAGGCCTTTGCCCTCTGCAAGGCGCCTCGGCAATGAGTGCCCCCAACGCGCTCACAAGCCGGGCCGATCTACTGCGCTGGGCAGGACGCTACGGCAAGGATAACCTGCAAGCGATCGCTTTTCTGGCCGGGTATGAGATGTTGTCCCAGCCTGAATTAAAACATCAGCAGATAGCGCCCGGCATTGAAAAACCAGACGATCAACAGTGTGTCACCGAGCCTTCGATAAAGGTTATCCCCGGCAAGCGCCCGCCAGAACCTTTTTATTATGTTAGCCAGCGGGAGCGCAGTGCATCGCAACCCAATGAGGTTGATGATTTGGCAGAGGCCCTAATCCCACCCGCTATCCGCGGCATTCAGCCCTTTGCCGAGAACGATCCGGACTTACAAACCCCGGCAGATGCCCTGGCCCCCCTGCCGTGGCAGGGGATTGTTCCCGACGCCCGCTTAATGCCTTTTTTGCGCCGCACCCTGTCCCAGCCCGGTGCGCAGCGGCTCGACCTGCTGGGTTTGGTAAAAAAGGTATCCCGGCTGCAGCCACTCAACCGCATTCCCAAAACCAGCAAACTGATTCCGGCAGGTCGGGTGGTTATCCTGCTGGACCTTAACTACCGCATGCTGCCGTTTTGGGAGGATGGCCACCAGCTCTGTCAATGCGTTGTGCTGAAACAGGGCCGTTTGGGCCTGGACATACGAACGCTACGCGACGATCCCGAAGGGCTCCACGGTAATTGGTTCGATCCCGACCGTTCACCCGAGTCCTGGGTATTGCCGATGGCTGGATCGGTGGTGTTAATTGTCAGTGATCTTGGCCAGTTGGCCCGTGATGGCGGTGTGGTATGCCGTGCCTGGCATCGCTTGGGGGAGCGGTTATTACAGCGCGGCCTGCGTCCTACCGTGGTGACCCCGGTTGCACCTGAGCAGCGGCTAGCAACATTGGATGGTTATTATCACCAGGTCCAATGGGACCGGGCAGCGCCCTTAATGGTGTCTACGTGGAAAAAGGGGCGGGGTATCTCGTACAGAAAAGTGTTTCAACAAACGCCCCAAAAAACACCTCAACAAGCGCCTCCACAGGAATCGCAAATCGTGGAGCACCTGCTGGGCCTGGTTGCCCCGGCTATTCATGTGGAGCCTGAGCTGCTGCGAGCCGTGTGTCGATTGTTACCTGCCAAGGTTTCCCATAGCGGGGTGGAAGCCGCAGCCTGGTTGCACCCGGATGTGCATTGGGGTTATACCGCTTTACAGATCAAAGACGACAAACGTGGGTATTATCTGGAAAAATTCAGCAAGGAGCCACCGCAGCGCCAAAGGCAGGTGCTAGGCCTCATCAAACAGCACCACGCACGCCAGTTTGCGTCCGTATGGGCGCGTGAGTTATTAATGGCCCAGGATGTGATCGGTTTTCCACTAGAGGACATCGGTGATCCGGCTTGGGCCGAGACATTTTTCAAGCGCTTCGCCCGCACCTTCTATGAACAACAGGGCGATGATGCCATGGCCCACTACACCCGGCGTGATCAGGGTCGTCAATCCCATCAGCAATTAAAACAGCAGCAATACAACAGCACGCTTTATGCCCTTGCCAATCAGGCGTCATTGCAGGCTGGCCGCTGCCATTTGCCCGATTGGGCCGACCCGGCTGAAGTCTGGGCGGTGGTGTCCAAACCCCAACCGCCCCAACCCTACTTACTGGCGCAGCAGGGCGAGGCGCTCTATTTATCACCCCCGGATAATTCGCCCGCAGGCCAACTGGCTAACCTTACATTGAATTCTGACTGCATCGTGGTTGACGGCGTTTTTCAGAGAGTAGCGCCCGGCAGGCCCATTGCCCAACTTTCAGCGGGGCAGAATAGCGTGCAACTGGACACCGGCCGGGAGCGCATCCGTATTAGCGCCATGATCAAACCCCCTTGGGTGGCGGCCCTGGGATGGAGCCAGCTGGGGCTTTATAGGGAGATAAAATCCCGGGAGGGCCAGCTGCACCGAAGCTATTGGCACCCGCCGGAGTTGGGTGAAGAAACCAGCCTGCATCGAGGCGTTTGGTATCCGGAACCACCCGGCGGCATCACCACGCCTGGCTGGGCACAAGCCATGGGGCATGATTGTTATGGTATATATGCGGACCTGGTGGTCAACGGTATCCTTCAGCGTATGCGCTGGATAGAAGCGGGGCATTTCCTAATGGGCTCGCCTCAAGATGAGCCGGAACGTTACAATAATGAAGTTCTCCACCCGGTTATCTTAAGCCAGGGTTTCTGGTTGGCCGATACCACGGTGACCCAGGCTTTGTGGCGAGCTGTGATGACTGACAACCCCAGTCGCTTCAAAGGGGGTAATCGTCCAGAGCAAAAGGTGACCTGGGAGCATGCCCAGGGGTTTATCGATAGCTTAAATAAGCAATACCCGGATGCAGAGTTTCGTTTACCGTGGGAGGCGCAATGGGAATATGCCTGTCGCGCAGGAACTACCACGCCCTTTTGGTTTGGCGAGAATATCAGCCCGGAGCAGGTTAACTATGACGGGCATAATTCCTACAACAACGCGCCCAAGGGCAAATATCGAGGTGAAACCGTGGAAGTGAAAACACTTCCCTGTAACGCTTGGGGTTTGTATGAGATGCACGGCAACTTGTGGGAATGGTGCCAGGATTATTGGCAGGAAGCGCAGTCAGCGGAGCCAGCGCTAGATCCTAAAGGACCACAGCAGGGTGATTCCCGCGTCGTACGTGGCGGCTCGTGGTGCGATTACGGCTGGGGTGTTCGTTCCGCTATCCGTGACCGAGACGCGCCAGAATCCCGCGACGGAAGTGGCTTACGACTCTCTCTCTAGATCATGAGTTCAAATACGAGGAGCACAGGCTGTCAGGCCAGTAAAAAGTAAAACATAGCCAAGATAGAGTGCGCGAAACCCAGATATAGTTTAAGTATAAAACGTTAAACCTAACACGTAATCCAACAACACAAGATCGATTGAGCCCCATGAATAGCTACCCCCGAAATTTTGTTCCCGGCACTAGTTTCTTTTTTACGTTGACCTTGCTTAGTCGTTCATCGTCATTGTTGCTAGAGCGAATCAGTGACTAAATTAACGGTGATTCCGAGTTACGCAAGCCCATCCCAGACTGCGTGCAAAATCATGCCTAAACACGCGCTTTCACCTCCACAATTCCCCATGCACTGGGCCAGCCAATGGGGTGAAGACCCCTACGGACTGTGGATGGCTTTAACGCATAACGGCGTTGAACAGATATTTCGCTGGATCGAGCCGGGTGAATTTATGATGGGCTCACCTGAGCATGAAGAAGGACGTTTTCACAATGAGGTGCTCCATAAAGTTAACTTAACTCAAGGCCTTTGGTTGGCGGATACCACGGTAACTCAGGCCTTGTGGCAGGCCGTGATGGAAGATAATCCCAGTTACTTCAAAGGCGATAATCGTCCAGTGGAGCAGGTAAACTGGGAGTATGCCCAGAGGTTTATCGAAAAGCTCAATCAGCTTCATCCTGGTTTACAGGCAGGGCTTCCCACCGAAGCTCAATGGGAATACGCCTGTCGAGCAGGGGCCACTGGCCCGTTCAATGTTGACGGGGAGTTGAGCGTGGACAAAGTGAACTACCGTGGGACATGGGAATTTTTCCACAAAATGTGGGGTAAAGGAGCGAGGCAAGCGACTGACGAGGTAAAAAGCTACCCTTGCAATGCCTGGGGGTTGTATGAGATGCATGGCAATGTATGGGAATGGTGCCAGGATTATTGGCAGGAAAAGCTTTCTGCGAGACCGGCTGTAGACCCGGTTTCACAGCCTTCTGTGGGGCGGTCTATAGACGACCGGGTAGAGGTGCTGCTGAGGCGCCGTTCCCATGTCGTGCGCGGCGGCTCGTGGTACCGCCACGGTAGGTATGCGCGTTCTGCTATCCGCTACCACTGCATGCCGTCCGACCGACTCGACAATTTTGGTTTTCGTCTTTCCCTAGGTCATGAGCTCACGCATGCAAGGAGCACGCAAGCTAAACCCTAATTGGCGCGTTGTGGAGCAGCGACAACCATGGTTTACCTTACGGCTAGCGAAGTCGAAGCAAAAACTGTCGCTTTTAACCCCGCAGTCATTTATTTTTCCAGTCTCTCCAGCGCTGACTGTGCATGCAGGCGATAAATAAAATCATCCAGAATTTCGCGGATATTCAGAATGCTGGTGTTGAGCATTTGATTGATTTTACCGAGCGCCACCGGATCGACGTCAATGCTATCATCCCCACAGGTTTCAAGTAGCGCCAGCAAACTGGTTATGCTCTGAATGGTATCGGCTTCAACATCAATCCTGCCGCGCATTTCCACATAGCGGTGCAGCAATTCGGCGCTTATCCCCGCTATTTTAGAATTCTCTGTATTCAAGGTTATCGCCTCCTTATAACAAGGGAAGATGGTAGGGAATTATCAGTAACAATTTTTAACCCTGCGATCACTAGTAAAATGGATGTTCAATTGAGGCAGCGGTTTGAGAGCTTTAGAGTCCAAAGCACAAACAAAAGCCCTATTTGAGCTTGATATTGGCCTTGGTGTGGATTAATATTTATAACATGTTATGTAACATGTGTCTGAGGTGAAAAAAGATGAACTTCAATATCTATATCGAAGACAAGTTAGGTGAACATTTGTTAAAGGCTGTTGAAGTCACAGGAAAAAGCAAAAATGCCCTTATTCGAGAGGCGTTGAATGAATGGTTTTTGCACCATCCAGTGATTAAGTGGCCAGATGAAATTTTGCAACATAAGGGGGTTGACGACTTTACGCCTTTTGAGTCTTTTCGAAATGAGCTTGAATCGCCAAAAGAAGACCCCTTCTCATGACTAAATTTCTGCTGGATACTTGTGTCATTAGTGATTTTATCAAAGGGGAGCCTGGGACATTACAAGCGATAAAAACTTGTCATCCTGCCGACATTTCAATTTCAGCAATCACGATGTTTGATATAGATTACGGCCTGGTATTGAATCCCGGGCGAGCCAAGAAAATTAGTTCGCTGATATCTGCTTTAGTACTGTCCATAGGCATACTACCGTTTAACGAAAAAACAGGAAAATACGCAACGGATATTCGCGCCACACTAAAGCAAAAAGGCACTCCCATTGGGCCTTATGATGTG
>Ga0316204_10012576_pt1 | contig 10290 bp, 4 predicted proteins | sample 6monrhotite_MG_2_FD_205661 | JGI IMG/M metagenome (GOLD analysis project Ga0316204, IMG submission 205661) | Microbial mat bacterial communities from mineral coupon in-situ incubated in ocean water Damariscotta River, Maine, United States -... | ecosystem: Environmental > Aquatic > Marine >... | reverse complement strand
ACGGTCTGGCCGTCCTTCACGTAGATCCCCGCGTACTTCGCGCGGGGCAGATCGTCCGGCCACGTGGCGTCGAAGGTCTCGCCGCCATTGACCTGGGCCTCGATCCACTGGCCGTTCGCCACGTGCACGCGCAGCTGGAGGTCGTCGCCGTCTTCGGGGCGCGGATCGAGGAAGAACGATTGAACCTTCTTCGTGACGACGCCGCTGCCCTCGCGGTAGCTGAGTCTCCAGAGGCCGGCTGCGCCCTTTCGCTGAACGCCGAACACGAGCCAGTCGCCCTCTTCGACGGCCGCGATCACGATGCCGTGCACGGTGCTGCGGTGCAGCTCTCCGCCGCGTTCGATCGTTGCGCGGACCTCGTACTCGTCTCCGAGCTCCAGGCCGGTCCGGATCAAGCCATGCGGCCGCACGGCCTTCAGCTCGAGGCGCCGAGGCGCGCTGCGGAATGCCCCGGAGAGCTCCGTGTAGATCGTCGTCCAGTCCTTCGTGGTCCCGGCCAACGAGCGCGTCTCGCCGACGAGTGCACCTGCCTGGCGGGCCTCGGCGCGCAGGTCTGCGGCGCGGGAGAGCAGGACGTCCTGGTCGTCGAGCGCGGCGCCGAGGCGTGAAGCGAAGGTGTAGGCGCGCAGGGGCAGCGGGACCTCGGCTTCCTCGTAGTCCTCGAGCAGCGCGCGAGCCGTGCGCAGGAGGCCGCTGCGCGTCCGCTTCGCGTTGCGCAGCGCGTAGTTCTTGCGGTCGAGCTCCCGCAGCCGCTTCTCGAGCGCGGCGAACTCCTCCTCCGATGGGGACCAGTACGACTGGTCCGCGAGCTCGAGCAGGCGCTCGACGAGCGGCGCCGCAGCCTCCGGGCGCTCGAGGGTCTCCAGCAGATCCGCCTGCAGGGCGATCAGCTCGACGTCGGTGTCCTTCTCCTCACCGTCGATCTGCTTGCGGATGTACTCGATGTGGCCGAGCGCGCGATTGAGCAGGTCGATCTCGGCGACGGCCGGCCGGGACGTCTCGGCGGCTTCGGCGGCTGCCGCGACGTAGCGGTCGACCTTGGCGCGTCGGAGCGCGCGGCGCTCGTCCTTCTGGGCGCGGTGCAGGGGCAGGACGTCGTCGAGGATCCACTTGCGCCAGTCCGCTTCGAAGTCGGCGAAGACCTCGTGTCCGAGGGGGGACTCCTTGCCGAGGAAGACCTCCTCGAACAGCTTCATCGAGTCGCCGCCGCGTGAGGTGATTTGCTCGCGGTAGATGGAGTAGAGCGGGCGATAGACGTACTCGAGCGACTCGGGGTCCTCGTACTGCTGGAGGAAGAACACGAGACCCCAGCCGAACGAGTAGTACTCCGCCGGATAGGAGCCGCCTCCCGCGTAGCTCACGACCTGGGTCGGCGTCGGGCCCGTGCCGCCGTTCAGCATCGCGCTGAGGGAGCTCAGGCGCTTCAGCGCGGCGTCCGGCCACAATACGCGACGATCTGCCATCGCGGTGGCGCCTTCGAAGAAGCAGGCGGTGCCCTCGTTCAGCCAGGTGGGGGCGCTGCCGCCCTTCCGCGAGAGGAGCGTCATGAACTGGTGGCTCGCCTCGTGGAACAGCGTCTCGAGCATCCAGTCGAGCGAGCCGGTCGTGGTGCGCGTGTCGTAGCAGGTGACCTGGTTCTCGCCCGGGGACCACCAGCCCTCCGGTGCGCTCCCGCCCTGCCAGTTGGACAGCATCGAGTCGCGGGTCGGGTGAACGCGGATCCGGGCCTTCGAGCTGGCGGCAGCGCTCGCGTCGCCGTCGAAGTACACGAGGACGTAGTAGCCGTAGATGTCGTCCATCGTGTCCGCCACGAGCTCGATCACGCTCTGCTCGAGGTTCGCGTGGAGGACGTAGTGGTCGCTCTCGTGCACGATGAGAGGCCAGCCTCCGTCTTCGCCGCCTTCCTCGGACGCTTCGTCGAGGTCGACCTTCTCGAACGCCTTGCGAACCTTCTCGAGGAGGGCTTCGAGCTTGCGAGCGTCCTTGCCGGTGGCGACCTGGAGCGCCGGCTCGCCGAGCTGCAGCGCGCGCTCCGCGTGCCCTTCCTCGAACAGCTTGTCGGCGGCCTTGTACAGCTTGGTCGTGAGGTCGCGCTGGAGCTTCGCGCGACGGCTCGTCAGCGGGTCGGCCTTCAGCAGCGCGCGCTCGGCGCGCTTCACCCCGCGGGAGTCGCCCTTCGCTTCGTAGAGAGACCGGGCGAGGTCGAGGCGGTGGGCGGCGCCGTCTCGCTCGTCGAGCTCCATCAGCACCTCGCCGAGGAGTTCGTACGCCGCGGCGTCGTCCCCTTCCGTGGTGAGGTGCGTCTCGAGCAAGCGCCGCGCTTCGCTCCAGTCCTCCTCGGCTACGAGGGCTCGAGCTCGCTCCAGCTCCCCTTCGACGGTGAGCGAGGGAAGCAGAGGGAGGGGGAGCAGGAGGGCGAGCGAGAGGAGCAGGGGGCGCATCGTTCCGGTGTCCTACCGGCGATCCACGGTGGGTCACCGGGCTTTCGAGCGGAGTTATGCAGCGGGGCCGCCCCTCTGGGAGGGACGGCCCCGCGGCGTGCGAACGTTGTGGTTCCGGGGCAGGCGGGAACCTACTCGATGGAGGCGGTGGCGTTCATGCTGCCCGAGAACTCCATCGACTGGTCGATGTCCATGTCCATGCCCTGAGCGCTGACGCTCATGCTCATGTCGACAAGGAGCGAGATCTCGCTGTCCATCTCGAAGGAGTGAGCGCAGCCGGCGGTGAGGTCCCAGAGGAGCGTGGCCTCGCCCTCGAGCTCCATCTCGATGTCCATGCTGTTCATCTCCATGTCACCGGCTTCGGGCGGCAGGTCGGCGTTCTCCAGGCCTTCCTGCATCTTCTCCGTGAGGTCCACGGCGTTGGCGAGCTCAACGGAGATGGTGATGACGGCGACTTTCTTGCCCTCGTCCGTCTCCTTCATGCCCGTGAACGTCGCGAGGATCTCGCCTTCGATGTCGTCGCTGAACCAGTCCTCGAAGTCTCCCATCTCCGAGTCCATGCCCATCATGTCTTCGCCGTCGGCCTCTTCCGGGATGAACTTCAGGTCACCGCCGGGGACGAGGATGTCCTTGAGGACGATCGGGTCGATCTTCCACTCGGCGCCCTCTTCGACTTCGCCGTCGGGCAGGAGCCCACGGAGGTCGAGGTCCTCGGCCAGGTTCTCGAGCAGCTTCTCGTCACCTTCACCCTCGGCGAAGCTGGGGACGTACTCGCCTTCGGAGAGCGTGAAGATCACGGTCTCGCCGAGGAGCTCGCTCTCGGAGCCGGTGGACGAGTCCTGGTTCTGGACCTGGCCCATGATGTCCATCTCCATCTCCATCTCGCGCGTTTGCTCCAGGGAGTCGTAGGTGCGCTTCAGCGTCGCCGGCGCGCCGTCGCCCATCTTCACGTACTCGTCGGAGACGCCGATGGTGAGGCCCGACTGAATCGTCATGTCGATCTGCGGCATCATCGGGCTCTCGTTCCCGTTGAGCAGCATCTGCATGTCGTCGAGACTCATGGTCATCGAGTTGGTGAACGTCTTCGTGTTCGACGTTCCCTCGGACACGGTGAAGGCGATGCTCGTGGCGCGCGGCTGGAAGGCGAGCAGAGCGGGCGCGAACAGGAGGGCGGAGGCGCAGAGGGTCTTGGTCTTCATGGGCGCGTTTGCGTTTCGGACGGCGTCCGGAGGGGGGAGGTCTGTGGCGGGCGGGCCGCACGAGCGATCGCCGCAGGGGCGATCGATGGAAGAGAGTGAGCCGGGTGGGCTCAGGGGCCGAAAGCGTACGGTCGCCCTTGCCCGACGTGGAGGCAGAAGCGGCTGATACGGGGCCCAGATCCGAGCATTTTCAGGGAATCCCGGCCGGGAGGGCGGGGCCGGGTGACCCGCGTGCCCCGTGGCCCTAGGCCGACCCGGGCGTGCTTCGGTCGGAGGCGTTCTGCTTCCCACAGGCGCTCCGCCGTTGCGCCCCGGGTCTTTCGTCGCCTCACGAGGGCCGTGGAAGCAAGAAGGCGCCGCCCCCGCGGATCGCGGGAGCGGCGCCCTCTGTCGAGGTGGAGGGGGAGCCGGAGCTCCGTCCCTCAGTCGCAGAAGCGGATTTGCAGGCCGTCGCTCAGGCCCGCGCCCGTGCCGTCGACCGCGTTCACGTCGCGGTACCAGGCCTGGTAGAAGCGATCCGATCCCGAGGAGTCCACGGGGACGGACAGGAGAGCGCTGCCGTAGCCGAAGCCGTCGGTCTGGAAGATGACTTCACGCTGGAACGGGACACCGACGAGACGAGTGCCACCGAGGAGCGGGGCGTTGTCCGACGTCGCGGCCGAGATCATGACGCCGAACGTGTTCGGCACCGCGGCGTTGATGTCGATGGGGAACGCGCCGATCGCCTCGCTGGGCTCGCCGACGGCGGTCAGGAAGGCCTGGCCTCCGACCGAGTTCAGCTTGCCGATGCCGTAGTTGATGGCCGGGACGCAGGCGCCCGAGGTCGGCTCGATGGAGACGATCTCGACGTCGTCGACGGTCCAGCCACCGAAGGTCTGGCTTCCGTTCGTGAGCAGCGAGAACTCGATCTCCACCGAGGGGTTGCCGTCGGCGAGGCTCGAGATGTCGTACTCGACCTCGGTCCAGTTCTCGTCGATCAGGTTCGCGCTGGAGGGGTTGACCCACACGATCTGGCCGTTGACGCGGATGCGAGCACGGTCGGAGGGGGAACGCTGAACCGTCAGCCAGCGCTTGAAGCGCAGGAAGGTGCTCGTCGAGTTCGAGCAGTCGATGCTCGGCGAACGCAGGAAGTTGTGGACGTCGTTCTGATAGGCCCCGTTGAAGTTGCCGATCGCGAGGTCGTTGCCCCAGCAGCGGAAGCCGCCGCCAGCGACGGAGGGGTCACCGGACTCACCGCCGGGGACGCCGTACTGCCAGTCGTCCTGGTCGTTCGACGTGTCGCCGAAGGTGCCGTGCGTCCAGCCGCCTTCGCCGCTCTCGAAGTCCTCGAGGTAGCGGACCGTCTGGATGCCGACCACGAACTTCAGGTGCTCGGCGGGCGCCTCTTCGGGGAACTCGTCGACGTTCAGGTTCGTGTCGGTCGCCTGGACGTAGTAGCGAACGGTCGCGGGCGAGACCTGGCCGGGGATGCCGGCGGTCCAACCGTTGCCGCCCGTGCTCGTCATCGCGAGGCTCGAGTAGCTGCCGCCGTTGACGCTGTAGAAGAGGTCCATGCCGGTGATCGTCGCGCCGATCAGCGAGTCGACGGTGGCGTCGACCACGTACGGGCCCTGCTCGCTGCTCTGGTCGCCCAGCGCGGTGACGCTGGTGATGTCGATGACGGGGAGGTCGTAGCCCGGGAAGCCCTGGATGCGGAAGCCCGCGTCGATCTGCGGGTAGTGGGGCGTTCCGTCGTCGATGTTTCCGTTGTCGTCGTCCAGGGTGAGCCACTGGATCTCGATGATCGACTTGATGCCGGTCTGGTTGTAGGCGTTCATCCAACCGAGGAAGAGCGAGTCGGAGATCATGTCCGCGGACGAGGCGCCGAAGGCGTTCTCGAGCTGGAGGTAGATCTTCCAAGCCGCGCCCATCCAGACCTGGCCGTCGGTGTGCACCCCGCCGTAGCAGCCCGGGTTGCTGTCTCCGCAGAACTGACGGGTGTTGTTGCCGTTGCGCAGCTGGCCGCTGCCCTGGCCCTGGAAGTCGGCGCCGAGCCGGTTCGTGTTGTAGAGGAACATGCCGAACACGTCGGCGTTGCCCTCACCCATGCCGTCCGAGCCATTGCCCGTTCCGTACAGCACGTTGAACCAGTGGCCCATCTCGTGCGCGATCACGGTCGAGTAGGACGTGGCGTTGCAGCCGCCGCCCTGCTGGTAGAAGTTGACCGAGTTGCCGTTGAAGAACGCGTTGCAGGTGCTCGCGAGGTTCGCGTTCGAGGTGGCGCGGAAGTCGGCCGTGTTGTCGGACGGGTTGACCGAACGAATCCAGTCGCGCAGGAGACCGATGCCCTCGAAGCAGTTGGACTGCGAGGTGATCAGCGCCTGGGTGCCGGAGTTCATCGTCAGCGCGTTGCCGGTGCCGCTGACGTTGTTGAAGACCTCCGAGTGGTCCGCGCCGACGTCGTTGCGGACGTCGGCCCAGTCGCCGAAGTACTCGACCGTGATGTTGATCGGGCCGGTGACGCCGGGGAAGTTGAAGTTGCCGTTCTGGTCGGTGAAGACCGTGCCGGCGCCGCCGCTGCCCGAGACGCGCGCGCGGTTCATCGGTGCCGGCGCTTCGGGGTTGTTCGACTGGTCCGGGAGGATGCCCGGGCTCGCCATGGTGGAGAGCGTGCCGCCGACGTCGAAGTTGTGGATCGTCGTCTCGCTGCGGAGGACGCCGCCGTTGCGCGCGTCGACCCAGTAGCTGTAGCCCTCGGGGGCTGCGCCGTCATCGCTCCACTCGACGTCCATCTGCCAGACGAGGACCGCCTCGCGCTGGTCGGGGCCGAGGTCGAGCTGGCCGATGGCCTTGACCGGGATCGAGGTGAGGATTCCGGGCAGCCCGGTCTCCTTCTCGAAGGCCTCCAGCGCCTGCTTCGCGGCGCCTTCCGCGCTGACGACCGCGTCGGTCGGGGTCCCGGCGACGCCGGGCATGGCCGTGGTCTGCACGGAGAGCAGGTTCCCGCCCATGTCGAAGAGGGCGTTGACGTACGCGCCGAGGACCGGGACGCCGTTCACCCCCTGGGTGAAGCGCACGGTCATCTTGTCGGTCGAGTCGATCAGGCCGAGGGGGAGGTGCAGGACGCGCTGCTCGACGAGGGTCGCCGCCTCGATGCCGTGCAGGTCAGCGGTCTGCTCGATGGCGACGCGGGCGAGGGACGCGAAGTCCTTGTCGCTCTGCGGCTCGAAGGCGGCCGGGGCCGAGCCTCCGTAGAGCAACTGGGCGTACCCGGTCTGCTCATCCGTCGCGACGTGCCAGCTTGCGCCGTACTCGGCTTGCCACGAGGACAGCGCGTTGGCGACCTGGAACGGGACGGAGATGGAGTCCTCGCCCGTGGACTGGGCGAAGAGGGTGGGGGAGAGCAGCGCTAGGGCCAAGCCAAGACGGCTCAGGGGTTGCAGCTTCAACATGTTTTCAGGCTCAATGGGGATCAGAGAGGGCCGTGACCGAGCTCGCCGAACGCAGGCGAGGCCGAAGTCGGGGCGCCCGCATCCAAGGGGCGTCACCGCGCGGAGCTAACCGCATGGGGCTTGGACGTGACCGGCTCCCCCCCTTGATTCCGAATTTGTGAAAGAACGGCTCTGGGCGCCGTGCGGGAGCGCGCAAAGTGCACGTTCCGGGCCCAAACCAGCGTCCCCCCCCAACCCCGGAGAGCGAAAATGAACGCCCGAATCGAGTACTGCGGAATGTGAAACTACCTGCCCCAAGCGACCGGTCTGGCCGCTGAACTGCAGGAGGCGTTTCCCGGGACCGAAGTGGAGCTGGTGCGCGGCACCGGAGGCTGCTTCGAGGTGTCCATCGACGGCAAGGTCGTGTTCTCCAAGCTGAGCCTGGACCGCTTCCCGGCCTATCAGGAGGTCCCGACGCTCATCGGAGTCTGAACGCCCCGAGGAGGGCAGAGGTCCCAAGCTCTCTGCAACCGGGGCGTCGCCTCGCGCGGCGGATCGCGTAGAGTCTGGCCGTGCAAGCCCTGCCGTCCCGAGGTCCACGGAGGATCCGGGGCGCTCTCTCAGCGCCCGTCTCTCTCAACGTCACGTCTGTCGCAGGTCGTCTCGTTCAGGGAAGCAGAGAGAAGACCAGCAGCGCGGCGGCAACGGAGAGCACGACGAACGTCGTGATCGCCGGGACTCGACTGCTGTCCGTGTTTGGCAGGGAAGCCATAGCTACGAATTCAGGAAAGTGGCTGGGGGTGCGGGGGAAGCGCTCTTCTCCATGGATACCACGGCTGCCCGAGCGCGGGGGTCCATACGCGGATTCTCCCGTGATCCCGGCGATTTTTCGACCTTCCCCAGGTCACGTGCCGCGCCCCCCGAACGATCTCCGACCCAGCAGCCGACGCCCGCTTCGTCCATGACTCAGACCCCCCGCCAGAAGGGCTTCCACAGCTTCGACCAGACCAAGATCGTGGCCACGATCGGTCCCGCGTCCGAGGATCGGATCGGGGAGCTCATCGACGCCGGCATGGGCGTGGCTCGGCTGAACTTCAGCCACGGCACCCTCGACGAGCACCGCCGCCGCATCGAGACCATCCGGCGCGAAGCGCGCGCCCGGATGACCGCGATCGGCATCCTCGCCGACCTCCAGGGACCCAAGATGCGGCTTGGACGTTTCGAGGACGGCCGCCGAGCCCTGCACGAGGGCGAGACGCTGCGCGTTCGCGAGGGCAGTGGGACCTCCGAGGCGGGGGAGGTGAACTTCGACTTCGGCGGCTTCCTCAGCCGAGTCCTCCCGGGTCACCGGATGCTCCTCGCGGACGGGCAGGTCGAGCTCGAGGCGGTCAGCGTCGAGTCCGACAGCGTCCTCGGTCGGGTGGTTCGGGCCGGCGAGGTCGCTGACCGAAAGGGGGTCCACCTTCCGGACTCCGACATCGTCTATACCCTGCCGACCGACGCGGACCGCGAGCACATCGAGTTCTGCAACGAGGTCGGCGTCGACCTCCTGGGCATCTCGTTCGTCGGCGAGGCCGAGGAGCTCAACGAGATCCGCGAGCTCGCGCCGATCCCCAAACTCGTCGCGAAGATCGAGCGCCGTCGCGCGCTCGAGAACCTCGACGGCATCATCGAGGCCTCCGACGGGATCATGGTGGCCCGCGGTGATCTCGGCGTCGAGCTGGACCTCGAGCAGGTCCCGATGACCCAGAAGCGCCTGATCGCGAGCGCGCTGAAGACGGGCAAGTTCACGATCACGGCGACCGAGATGCTCGAATCGATGATCGAGTCCTCGCGCCCGACGCGCGCGGAGGTCGCCGACGTCGCCAACGCCATTCTCGACGGCAGCGACGCCGTGATGCTCAGCGCGGAGACGGCGGTGGGGGAGTACCCCGTCGAGGCCGTCGCGACCATGCGCCGCATCGCGCGCGCCGTCGAGAGCAGCTCGCGCTACCGAGACATGCCCCGCGCCTCGTGGCGCGAAGCCGAGCCCGATACGGCCAATGCGCTCTGCATGGCGGCGGTGCAGGCCGCCGACGTGCTCGACATCACGAAGATCGTCTGCTTCACGGAGACCGGCCGCACGATTCGGCTCCTGACCCGCTACAAGCCGCGCGCCGAGATCGTGGCCCTCTCCCCGCTGCGCACGACGGTCAACCAGATGGCCATCCTCTCCGGGGCGCGTCCGATCCTCTTCCAGCGCGAGCCGAGCCTGGAGGACATGATCTACATGGCCTCCGAGATGCTCGTCGTGCGCGAGCTGGCCCAGTACGGCGAGGAGGTCGTCTTCGTCGCCGGGGTGCCGCCCGGGGTGGCACGCAGCACGAACGTCATGAAGGTCCACAAGATCGGCGAAGAGGTCCGCCTGCACTAGGCGGCGTTCGCCGCGCGGGGGGACCGGGGTGAGCTCGCCTTAGGCAAAGCGCTCGCGTTCGGCCGCTCGCACGCGCCCCCTGCATTGCGACTTACATCCAGGCGCCGCTATCCCGGCGATTTCCTGTTGGAAAATGACCGGGGCGAACGGTGGGATGGCGCGGCTCGCACCGATCGGTGTCGGGTCTTCGACGTCCGGGCACGTGAAAACGCCGCGCCGGGTCCGCTGGAGGCTCGCTCAGGGATTTCGTCCGGGATAGAGTCTCCGACCGCCATGCTCAACCTCTCGCGCTTCGATCTGAGCCGAATCCGGGCCCTCAGACGCTTCAAGGCCGTCGATCAGCGCATCTCCGAGAATGAGCGGCTGGCCTCCCGGGTCGTCTGCGTGGCCAGCGGGAAGGGCGGCGCGGGCAAGAGCATGCTCGCGGTCAACCTGGCCGTCCTGCGGTCGCGTCTCGGCGAGAAGGTCTGCCTCGTGGACTTCGATGCAGGCCTGGCGAACGCTCACCTGCTGCTCGGCCTGTCGCCCAAGTACGACATCGGCGATGTGATCGCGGGCCGCGTGACGCCTCAGGAGGCGATCGTTCCCGGCCCGGAGGGTCTCCACCTGCTCTCCGGCGGCGTCGGACGCACCGCCTTGGCGAACCCGACGCGTCGGGAACTCGACAAGCTCTACCGCCGACTCCAACCCCTCGAGGAGATCTACGACCTCCTCATCATCGACCACGGGGCGGGCCTCGGCTACTCGACGGTCACGCACCTGGCCGCGACGAGCACCCTGATGCTCGTCACGAACCCCGAGGTGACGGCCCTCTCCGACGCCTACGC